>CAACWO010000003.1_pt1 | contig 52920 bp, 45 predicted proteins | sample 2275661 | NCBI WGS metagenome assembly CAACWO01 (sample SAMEA5312466, study PRJEB27640) | indoor metagenome | biome: indoor environment; feature: uncontrolled; material: polymer concrete tiles wood | place: Germany | collected 2014-07-07 | reverse complement strand
TTTGCCCGCCGCTGCTGTCTTAAGCTGGGAAGATGAACACCATGCAATCGCGCAAGCTCATCCTCATGCGTCACGCCAAAGCCGACTACCCGCTGGGTCTGAGCGATCATGAGCGACCGCTGGCATCGCGCGGGCATCGTGAAGCTCCAGCGGCCGGTGCCTGGCTAGTAGAGAACAATCTGGTGCCGGACTATATCCTGTGCTCTGATGCGCTGCGAGCTCGATCCACCTGTGCATGGGTGCTCTCAGAGCTTGGTGAAAAGGGGCCCACGCCCTACGTGGACTCGCGGATTTATGGTGCCGGTGTTGCGAAGCTGTGCTCCATTATCAATGAGGTGCCCGATACGGTCAGCACACTCTTGGTGATTGGCCACCAGCCGGTGCTTCAGGACCTTGCCCTTCGACTTGCCTCGGTGGACTCCGACGAGGAGGCCGTGTACGAGCTGGCCATGGACTATCCAACGCTGGGAACAACGGTGCTTGAAACCAGCCATTCGTACTCGCAGTTGGACTCTCGCGATGCAAATATTACCCATTTCTTCGCACCACGACCTGCATGAGAGTACTCTCACCAAGTTTTTTCTTATCGCCTAGTCACCGGCTAATTATCCGATGATCTGCGGTTATGAGAGGCAGATGAAAGCCGTCTCATCGGATGTAGGTGAACCCACCAGCGGGAGTTCATCTTGGGTTAACCATTACTCGATTCACTGAGAACTGTTGGCGAAAGCGCCAATGCCGGAACACGTTGAACGTGGACCGGGACTCGGGTGAAAAGGAAATGGGATCATGGCCGCCATCGCACAATCGCTTCCGCTGCAGAGCACCGAAGCTCGCAATGAACTACAGCAGCCCATCGACGCACAGCGCGCGAGCCGTATTCGTGCTGCCTACACCACGCGGTTTGTTGCCGCGCAGCTACAACGCAACCCGCAAGACTTCCAGATCGTGCGCCGTGCAAATATGGTCCCCAGCGCCGGGGACGTGGTGATCGCCAAGGTCACCGAGCTGGGCAAACACCTGCGTTTGCAATCTCCGACCTCGCGCCGACAGCTCATGTTTGTCGGTCAAGAAATCATGGTGGCGTACGGGCACCGCTACGCACCGGATCAGTTCCTGGCTCATGTTCCAAACAACCTTGGACCGTGCCAGTTGGTGGCCGGCGGGGGCGTGGCCAGCGGAGTGATCGAACAGCACGCCTCCATCGATAAGGCCACAGCTCTTGAACCGGTGGGGCTGTTGTTGCGGCACGGCCAGGTAGTGAACCTGCGAGACTTTGCTCCGCTGGATATCCATAATGAATCGGCACAGGCCGCGCAGGTTGGAGCCAAGCGACCTCCGGTCATCGCTGTGCTGGGAACGTCGATGAACTCCGGAAAATCCACCACTTTGGGGTGCCTGGTCAACGGGTTGGTCAACGCTGGGCTGAACATCGCGGCCGGTAAAGCTACCGGAACCGGCGCGGGCAATGACCCGGATTTGTTCACCGACGCAGGGGCCTTTAGCGTCTGCGACTTCACCGACTTTGGATTCCCAACCACCTACAAACTGGATTACGAAACGGTTCGCTCGCTGCTGGTGGCGATGATCCGTGAGCAAAGCGCTACCGGTGCCGATGCGGTCATCATCGAGATCGCTGACGGGCTTTTCCAGGGTGAGACCTCGCGATTGTTGGCCGATCCGATCTTCGCCGAGCATATCGACAGGGTAGTTTTCAGTGCCCAAGATGCCTTGGGAGCCCAAGCGGGAGAGCGCATCTTATTGGAGGTCGGGCTTGATGTTGCTGCCGTCTCCGGAGTGGTGACCGCCTCCCCGCTGGCCGCCCAAGAGGCGCAGAATCAGCTATCCACCGCGGTGATCGGCACCTACGATCTATGCCAAGCCGAGGTAGCCACCAGCTTGCTGCCTACACGTTAGGTGGCGAAGTTGAGCAAAATGCAGGTGGCGCTGCCGCCATTGCTCGCAGGGAAACGCCGAATACTGCTGGCCGGGCTGCTGAGTCTGGGGATCATTGCCGGCCTGATATCCATCATCATTTCTTGGCTGATCGGACAGCTCACCACCACAGTGAGCAGCACAATGCTTGGGGCGGTAGTGGGGTTGATCCTCGGATTTTTTGCCGCCACATATGCGCAGCGGGTACTGGCCGAGAAGCTGGGCCAACACTATGTGGCGCAGCTGCGCCGCGGGTTGATCTCTCACGCTTTGCGCAGTGCACGGGGGCCTTCGGCGGGTATCACCATCGCCCGATCCACGAATGATCTCTCATCTATCCGTAACTGGATTGTGCAGGGAATGGTGCCGCTGGTGGCAGGAGTGCCGTTGCTGTTTCTCAGCGGGGTTGGGCTGTGGATGTTGCACCCATTGTTGGCCGGGAGCCTAGGGGTGACACTGGTGTTGGAGGTCGTCTTTTTGCTGGCCTTGGCACCGGGGACTTTTGGCAGTGCTCGGAGGTTGCGGAAAAACCGTGGTTATTTGGCAGCCCGAATTTCCGACACGGTTGCTGCGCGGACTGCCATTAGCGCTGGGGGAGGCATCGACCGCGAGGTCAGTCGGGTGCAGGACTCTTCACAGAAAGTGATCGATTCCTCGGTGCAGCGCGCCCGATTTGCTGGGGCCTTACGTGCAAGTGCGCTGGCGGTACCGCTGCTGGGGACTGCCTTGATGGTCGGTGCTGCGTCGTTGCTTGGGCTGGAAAGCTCTGCCGTGGCCACGGCGCTGACCCTGATTGGGATCTGCGCCGGGGCGCTGGGGGAATGGGGCAAAGCGGTGGAGTACCGGCAGAACTACAAGGCCGGCCGGCGCATCATTGCTCCCTTGCTACAGCAGGAGGAACAGTGGCGAAAAGCTGATGAACAATCGTTGAGCACTCGTGATGCCAAGGAGCTGCTGGGGCAGCGCGCCGTGGTGCGGATTCAGTTGCCTTACCATACTGACGCCCTTGGTCTGCCACCTTACCCAGTTTTGCGTGCCCAGCCCGGTGAACGCATCGCGCTACAGGGCAACAACTGGCAGCGGGCCGCGTTACTTGAATCAATTGCCACCGGCAACCTTGATCAGTGTGGCGACCCGAATGCTGGAGTGTGGATTGCCGAAGGACGCAGCGAAGATTTGCCCCCAAGCCAGCGACGCAAACTGGTGGGCTCAGCCCTCGAAGCGATGGTGCCCGAACGTGGCACCCTGGCGCGGGCCTTGCGTTACCGTCATCCCGGGGCCTCACTAACTAAAGCACTGAAATTGGCGGAGGAGTGTGGGCTTGACCTGACGCAGTTACCAGAGCGGGATCAAACCCGACTTCGTCGTGGCGGAAAGCCACTGGAGCGAAGTCAGCAGGCAGCCCTTTTGGTGGCTCGTGCCTTATTGCGCGAACCGCCGGTGCTGGTGATCGATGAGTTGCTGACCCGTCTACCGCATAGCGCATACCCGGGCGTGGTGCAGCGGGTCAACAACTATCCGGGCGTGGTGATTTATGCCGGAGACTTGCCGGGAATTAATCCGACTAGTTCTTGGCAGGCGGCGCAGTTGCCAGCAAGCCATCAACGATGAGCAGTACTGAGCGCACCATCTGATCGCGCCCCAGTTCATCGCTGCGCGTCGTGCTCATGCGTGCGTTGAAAAGTGTCGCACCAAAAATGGTGGTGGCTACTGGCAGCTTTTCTGCTTTGGGCAGTTTCACCAAGCGCTCGAGGACTTCGATGAGCAAGGTGGTGACCTGAGAGTGCAACGAGGTGGCTGGGAAGTCGCTGGCGGTGTCGGCGCTGAGCTGCTCTTGCATCCACAGTTGAACAAATGCCGGGTAGCTGGCCACGAAGTCCATGGAGAATTCCAGCATTTTCTTGAACGCTTGATAGGGATCAGCGCAGGCGGCTGCCTGACTGAGCCCATCAAGGAGTTTCTGCGCACCAAAGTTCAGGATCTGGCTGACCAGTTCGTCCTTGGAGCCATAGTTGTAATACACGGTTCCTTTAGACACTCCGGCTGCCGAAGCGATTTCATCGACCGACACCGCGTCGGGGGAACGGGTGCCCAGCAGTTTCATGGCAGCTTCAAAAAGCCGTTCCTTGGAACTGGTGGCGCGCACCCGTTGGCGCTGGGCTGGGATGGCTGTCAATCTTTCAACTCCGGTTGCAGGGTCTTCAAGGTCCAAGTTTTGTTCTTGCGCACGGCCAGCATGCTTAGCAGTAATCCTAGGGCGGTGTAGGCGAGCAAGGATCCGATGATGCCCGAGAGCACGCCCAGATCGGCACCGTAGACCAGGTGACGCAAGCCCAGTACCACGTTGCCCATGGGCAAGATTTGGTGCAGGAATTGCAACGGTTCTGGCAAGGTCTGCCATGGGAAGGTACCACCGGCGGTGATCAGCTGCAGCACCATGAGCACCAATACGAGGAACTTACCCGCGGTGCCTAGCAACGCGAAGAATCCTTGGATCAGGGCACTGAAGCATAGGGCCGCGAGGACCAGTAGCAGCCAAGCCATCCATGGGTGCGCCGTGTTCAGGCCCAGACCGAAGTGCACCGCAGCGTAGAGCATGCTGGTCTGCACCACGGCAATGGCTGCAAAGGGAAGCCAGCCGCCGATCGAAATCTTCCAGTTACTACCGTTGGATAGTAGCGCGCGCTTGGTGATCGGGCGCATCACCTGGGTCAGGACCAAAACACCCATGTAGGTTGCCAAGGTCATGAAGAATGGGGCCAAACCGGCACCGTACGACTGGGCCTCGGCCTGTTTGACGTTATCAAGCGCTACCGGCGAACCGATGACATCGGCGAGCTTATCGCTGGTCTTTTGATCCGGGTTGGGTACCTGCTTTACACCATCATCAAGACCGCTGGCGAGATCGGAGGAACCGTCTTCAAGCTTGTTAGCGCCCTTGGACAGATCACCAACTCCGTCAGAAAGTTTCACGAGCCCACCGTGCAGTTGATCGGTACCGTCAACGAGGGAAGCGGCTCCGGTATCAAGGGTTTTGGCGCCGTCGGCAGCCTTGGCGGTGCCCTCTAGCGCGGAGGCTTGACCGTCGGCCAGTTTCTGAGCTCCGTCGTTGGCACTGTGCGCGCCGGTGGCCAGCTTGGCCGAACCATCGGCGGCGGTGGAAATACCGTCGACCAGAGATGGTACTGCGGCGTCCAGTTTTTGGGTACCGGCAGCCAAAGTACCCAGTCCGGTGGCAAGCTGCTTGTTGCCGTCGGCTACCTTCTCGGAGCCATCGGAGAGTGTATGCAGCTTCTGTTGCATGCTGGTCAGTCCGGAGTTGACCTCGTTCACCTTGGAATCCAGGGTGCTGGGCACAGTGGAATTCTCAACACTTTGGGTGACCGTGGATTCAACGGTTGTGGCTTGCTCTTCGGTCAAGGTGCCGTCGGCGACGAGCTTGTCCAGCTGTGCCTGAGTGTCGGTTTTGACGTTGTCCAGCTTTTTATCTGCGTCCGTTTGCAGCTGATCAATTACCGAGATGGCATCATCGGCGGTGGTAGCCAGTTGCTTGTTGCCGTCGGCGACCTGACGGGAGCCGGTGGCGAGCTGATCGGCCGCGCTCTTGGCGCTCTGCGCACCGTCGTTAAGCTGGTCCACCGAGCTTGGCAGCGCCTTGGTTTTGGATTCCATGGTGTTTAGTCCGGAGCTGAGCTTGTCCGCACCAGCGGCTAGTTCACTGGTGCCGTCGGCCAAATCGTTGGTGCCGTTGCTCAGCTTTTTCTGTCCGGCCAGTAGTTCCTGTAGACCGCCCGAGAGCTGGGCGGTGCCGCCCTTGAGCTTAACGCTGCCGTCGGACAGTTCGCTGCTGCCGTCAACTAATTTGGTGGTGCCATCGGCCAGGGTGAGAACACCGTCGCCGAGGCTCATCGTACCGTCGTAGAGTTTTTCGGCGCCGTCGGCGGCTTCGCCCATGGAATCGTGGATGTCCACAAAACCGGCAATCATCGCTGAGGCAGTTTCGGTTCCCACCTCTTCAGAGACGGAGGTGCGCACTTCGCCGGCGAGCGTGCGGGCGAAGTTGGAAACCATGAAGTTATTGGCGTCGTTGGTCAGCAGCTCAAGGTCTGCCTGGTCGGCGTCCTTAAAGTCGCCCGGGGAAACGAGGGCAGCGCTGAAGTTATCCGGCAGAACGAGTGCAAAGGCGTATTCGCCGCTGGCCACCGCGTCCTCGGCGTCTTTACGGGAGTCGAGGTGGGCCCAGCTGAAGGTGCCGTCCTCTTCGAGGTTGTCGACGACGCTATCACCAACGCGGGTGAACTCGCCGTCCTTTTTTGCGCCGTCATCGAGGTTGACCACAGCTGCGGTGACCTTGTCCAAGTTTCCCTGAGGATTCCAGTTGGCGTAGAGGTATAGGGCACCGTAAAGCAACGGGACACAGGTCAAAGCGATCAGCGCCAGTTTAGGCAGGGTGCCACGGGTCATGCGCTTAAGTTCAGAGAGCGCAAGTTGCAAAGTCGTCATTAGTTTTCCTTCGCTTCGCTGGTCTCAGTGGCGATTGGTTCGTCTTCACTGACCGGATCCTCATCGAGAGGAGCTTCTCTGGCTGATTCATCAGCAAGCGGTACCTGGTTCGTGGGTTCGGGAAGATCTAGGTCCAGTTCTTCTTGCACAAATTCTTCGCCGGAGAACTCTTCGTGCATTGGTTCGACCGCCGGAAGGGTCAGCTCAATGGGCTGCGCCGAGAGAGATCCGAGGTAACTCACCGGGCCATCCCAGCCGTAGGGAACATTGCTCACGATGGCCACCACAGCAAATTCGCGTGAGCTGGAAGCAAAATCGGCCAGCAGATCCATCCAGAGTTCGTCTTGCATATCGTGACGGTCTGGTGCATCGAGAACTAGCAGTTCCAACTTGGGGTTCTCAGCAGCCAGAAGTAGCTGTAGTTCCATGCGTTGTGCTGGGTCGATTGCGTCGGCCCATTCGCTGGCAACATCGCTGAAACCGTGCTCTTCCATCCACTTTTTGGGCCGAGGCTTGCGCCAAATGGGACCGGGAACCAATGCAAGGTCTTCGCCGACTAGGTCACGGACCTTTAGGTGTGCTTCGGGCTCGTTGACTTCAGGGGAGTCGAGCAATGCGCTGTGCTGTCGCAGGGTTTTCAGTGAGTCTGAATGTCCCCAGGCCACCGTTCCGGTGGTTGGCTGCATCCGTCCGCTGAGCGCGAGGGCCAACGCGGTACGCGAAATCTGCGGGTCGGCAACAACTAAGAGAACTTCACCGCGGTCCACACGTAAAGAGGTGGGCGGCACTAGTTCTTCATGGCGGCCTTTGACGGTGACTGAATCTGCGATAAGCACAAAACCAGACTAATTGAACTGACCGGTCAGTTCAATTAGTGACTATATTCTTTTAATCACCTCTAGACGTAAACCGCTTGATGCCTTTGGATGGTTCTTGGGGTGGTCTCGCTAATGCAGGACAAAGTTCACCGGTGGTTCACCGAACTTTGATTACCTCGAGACCATAGCCATGGTTGCGATTACCTCGCCGCCTACGATCATCATCAGCTAAGGGAAAACATGAGCAAGAGGTCAACAACTCGCATTGCTGCAGTGTTCTTGGGAGGTGCCCTAGCGCTCTCATGCGTTTCGGTTGCCCAAGCGGACACTGTTGAAATTACCCCCATCGAACAGGTGCAAGGTACTGGAGCTAACTCGCCGATGGTAGGCAAGGACGCGACAGTGCGCGGTGTTGTCACTGGCGCCTATGCCGAGGGCGGGATTCGCGGATTTTATGTTCAGACCCCCGGCACCGGAGGCCAGTTGCCCACAGAAGGCAGCCCAGCGATCTTCGTCTATGCGCCTGATGAGGTTTCTTCGGTCCAGGTTGGGGACTACATTCAGGTCGCCGGAAGCGTCGGTGAATATTACGGGCTGACCCAGATCAAGGCCCAAGAAGTCACGCGGTTGAGCGAACCGGCCGAGAGCGTGAAGCCGTTGGCGGTGCCACTGCCTAATGGCGACGCGGCACGTGAACAGATCGAATCAATGCTCGTGGATCCGCAGGGAGATTTTACTGTCTCGGATAACTACTCGCTGAACCAGTACGGTGAGCTGAGCCTTGCGCAAGGAACCAGCTCAATCTTGCCCGGCGAAAAACTACTGCGTCAGCCTACCGATGTTTTTGCTCCCAATAGCGCAGACGCCAAAGCCTTGGCCGATGAAAATGAGCGGCGAGCCATTGTGGTTGATGATGGTGCCACCTTGAATTTCAGCACCGCCAAAAACACCTCCGTGGCTTTGCCATACATCGATGCCAAGCAGCGCGTGACCGTTGGCGCAAATGCCACGTTCACCTCGGCGATGATCCTGGATTACCGCTACGACCTGTGGCGGCTGCAGCCGCAGGGACAAGTGATTGGTTCCAATGATGCTGATATCGCGCTGAACTTCGAGCAGATCAACAATGAAGCTCCCGAAGAGGTCGGCGGGAACGTGAGCGTCGGTAGCTTTAACGTGTTGAACTACTTCACTACTACCGGTGACCAGCTCGAAGGGTGCACCTACTACCGTGACCGTGAGGGCAACCCGCTCACCGTTCGTCAGGGCTGTGATGCTCGTGGCGCCGCCAACGCGGAAAACTTCAACCGGCAGCAGTCCAAGATTGTTTCGGCGTTGAGCAAGTTCACCGCGGACGTAGTGGTTCTGGAAGAAATTGAGAACTCAGCGCGCTTCGGCGAAGATCGTGACGCGTCTCTGGCTCATCTTGTTGATCAGTTGAACGCGGCTGCTGGTAGCAAGGTATGGAACTTTGTTCCAAGCCCGGAAACTGTGCCAGCTGATGAGGACGTGATCCGCACTGCGATTATTTACCGTGCTCAGGCAGTGAAGCCAGTCGAGGAATCGGTGATCCTGCAGGATCCTGCTTTTGATAATGCACGTGATCCGCTAGGCCAAGCCTTCCAAAAAGTTGGTGGAAATCAGAACACCCGCTTTGTGGTGGTCGCAAACCACTTCAAGTCCAAGGGCTCCGGACCAAATGATGGTTCAGGCAACGTGGACTCTGGCGATGGCCAGGGTGCCTGGAACGCGGACCGTGTTGAGCAGGCCAAGGCCTTGGTGAAATTCACCGAGGATCTTAAGATCTCCCGCAATACCAAGAAGGTGCTGCTTGCAGGAGACTTCAACTCCTATGCCGCTGAGGATCCAATCCGGGTTCTCAAGGATGCTGGCTTCACCGATTTGGGAGCTGCAGCTGACTCGCAGAGCTATGTTTATGACGGATTGAGTGGTTCGTTGGACCACATTTTGGCTTCTCCGGAATTGGCTTCCAAGGTGACCGGTCAGGACATCTGGAACATCAACGCCATCGAATCTGTGGGCTACGAGTACAGCCGTCACAACTACAACATCACCGACTTGTTCACCGCAAATCAGTACCGCTCATCGGATCATGATCCGGTGTTGGTGGGACTTGAATTGAACAAGTAAGGCTAGTTTCTAGCAAACCGGAACGGCCAGGTGAACCTGCCAGCAAGGGGCACCTGGCCGTACTCGGTTTAAATTTGGGGTTGACAGAAAAATCGCTTCGTGGAGAATTGATGAAGACGTCTTGTGAGAGCGCTCACAAAACGAAAAGCGGAGCTGCTTTCATAACCATGGCAAGCAGGGTTCAGGGATGAACCCTATTCTTTTTGCCGTATTTTGAGAGCGCTCTCAAAATATTGAAGTACCCCACACTCGCACGAACCGAACTTGAATGGAGTCACCGTGAAGTCTTCACGAACATCTCGCCTTGCCAAGGTTGTCGCACTGACCTCAAGCATCGCCTTGCTCGCAGCAGGTTGCTCATCGGGCGAAAGCAAAGATGCCGCCCAGCCAGCTTCGGCGGATAATCCCGTCACCCTGACCGTCACCACCTTCGGCACTCAGGGCCTTGACCCGCTGTACAAGAAATACGAAAAAGAAAATCCTGGCGTCACCATCGAAGCCACCAACATCGACACCGGCGGCAACGCATTGACGGACTGGAAGACCAAGCAGGCTGCCGGCGCAGGTCTGCCAGATGTCCAGGCCGTGGAAGAAGGCTGGCTGGGTCAGGTCATGACCGTCTCCGAGAGCTTCACCGATCTCAACGAGTATGGTGCCAAGGACATCTCAGCTGATTGGGTGGACTGGAAAGTTAAGCAGGCTACCGATGAGCAAGGACGACTCATTGGTTACGGCACCGACATCGGGCCGATGGGCCTGTGCTACAACTCCAAGCTCTTCAAAGCGGCAGGACTTCCGAGCGACCGTGAAAAGGTGGCTGAACTCTTCGGCGGCGAAGATGCCACCTGGGATGACTTCTTCAGCGTCGGCGAAGACTACGTCAAGAAAACCGACAAGGCCTTCTACGACCAGTCCGGCTTTGTCTGGAACGCAATGGCCAACCAACTCGATGAGGGCTACTACAAGGCCGATGGAACCTTGAACATCGAGGGAAATACGCAGCTGCGCGAACAATGGGACAAGCTCTCAGCGGCAGCAAAGAAGGGACTGTCATCCGGGCAGACCCAGTGGGACTGGGGTAAAGGACAGGCATTCATTGACGGTTCCTTTGCGGTTATGCCTTGCCCAGGCTGGATGCTCGGAAACGTCAAAGGCCAGGTTGAAGGAGCTGGCGGGGATTCCTCAGCTGGATGGGACTTTGCTGATGTCTTCCCCGGAGGCGCAGCTAACTGGGGTGGCGCATTCCTGACCGTACCTACCACCTCAAAGCACCCTGCCGAGGCGGCCAAGCTGGCCCAGTACCTGACCAACGCCACTTCGCAGGCTACCTCCTTCGAAACTGCCGGAGCGTTCCCGAGCAACGTTGAAGCACAGAAGTCCAAGGCCGTGACCGGTGAGAACGACCTAACGAAGTTCTTCAATGGAGCACCGATTGGTGAAATGTTGGGCCACCGAGCCGACGGAGTCAAAGCACAGTTCAAGGGCGCCGATGACTCGGTGATCCAGGAACAGGTCTTCGGGCCAGCAACCATCGCCATTGATAAGGGCACCGACGGAGAATCCGCGTGGAACAGTGCGCTGTCAACGCTGAAGGAACTGGAAATCAAGTAACTAAGTACCCTTCACCGCTCTGCGCGAGGGCGAAACCAACCACGGATTTCTTCCCTCGCGCAGAGGCACTGCAGCAGAAAAGACAACACAGATGAGTACCACGACACCAATGTCACGGCCCCACCTCAACACCGAACTACCGCGTGTAAGCACCGGTGAGAAGCTGGATGAAACTAAAGCGGAGCGAAGCATCAGACGGCGCCACTTCCGCGGACGGTTGGACTACAAATACTCCCCATATCTTTACATCTCGCCCTTCTTTATCCTCTTCGGTTTGGTCGGCCTCTTCCCGCTGGTTTACACCTTCGTGGTGTCGATTAATGACTGGGATCTGCTAGGCGGCGCCGGAGAATGGGTGGGACTGGCCAACTACAAGGCGGAACTAACTTCTCCACTGTTCTGGAATTCGCTGTTCAACACCTTCAGCATTTTCCTGCTCTCCTCCATCCCGCAGCTGGTCATTGCCACATTCATTGCGGCCATGCTTGACCAGAACCTTCGTGCCAAGACTTTCTGGCGGATGAGCGTTTTGGTTCCCTACGTGGTCACGCCGGTAGCGGTCACGCTAATCTTCTCCAGTGCTTTTGACGAAAAGTATGGGTTGATCAACAATCTGCTCGGCGCATTAAACATTGATCCCGTTGCGTGGAAAACCTCGGTCTTCCCATCCCATATGGCCATCGCGACCATGGTGAACTGGCGCTGGACGGGATATAACGCGTTGATCTTGCTGGCCGCAATGCAGGCGGTGCCGCGCGAACTGCACGAATCGGCAGCCATCGACGGTGCTGGAATGATCCGCAGGTTCTTCTCGATCACGTTGCCAAGCATCCGTCCAACCATGATCTTCGTAATCATCACCGCCACCATTGGTGGACTGCAGATCTTCACCGAACCCAAACTCTTTAACCCCAGCAGCTCGGTACCGGGAGGGCCGAATCGGCAGTATCAAACCACCGTTCTGTACCTGTGGGATCTAGCGTTCAACCGAGGTGACTTTGGTCGAGCATCGGCCGTGGCCTGGATGCTGTTCTTGATCATTATTGTTATCGGACTGATCAACTTCTTGGTCTCCGGATCAATAGCTTCATCTTCAGAAAAGAAAAAGGGACGAGGCACGAGTAAAGTGACCACAAAACGTGCCGGCCGCAATGCCCCACAAGCCCGGATTCAAAGCCCAGCAGGTTCAATGAAAGGAAACAGCACCGATGAGTAACGCGACCTTACAACGAACCGTACGCACAAAGCCCACCCGGCTAGGGCTTAGCAAAAACTTCACCGCGGACCGTCGCCCAGGATTCCTGACCTATGGCATCTTGCTGGCCTTCCTTATCGGAAGCACCTACCCGCTGTGGTACTCATTTGTCATCGGTTCTTCCACCGGGGACGTTTTCTCCTCGGCATGGCCACCACTGTTACCGGGCGGGCAATTCTGGTCAAATGTTGCCCAAGTATTCGACTCGGTCGATTTTTGGGCGGCGTTGGGAAATAGCTTGATCGTTTCCTCGGTGATTACCTTCTCCGTGGTTTCTTTCTCAACCTTGGCGGGTTACGCTTTTGCCAAGCTGCGCTTCCGTGGACGAGAAGGGCTACTGATTTTTGTGGTTGCTACCTTGGCGGTCCCGACTCAGCTAGGCATCATTCCGATGTTTATGATGATGAAGCAGTTTGGCTGGACCGGCTCTCTAGGAGCCATTATGATCCCTACACTGGTGACCGCTTTTGGTGTCTTCTTTATGCGACAGTATCTGGTGGACAACATCCCGGATGAGCTGATTGAAGCCGCCCGGGTTGATGGCGCTTCGATGATTGGAACCTTCTGGCATGTGGGCGTGCCTGCGGCTCGACCTGCGATGGCGATCCTTTCGCTGTTCACCTTTATGACAGCCTGGACCGATTACCTGTGGCCTATGCTGGTAGCCCCACAAACACCAACCCTGCAGGTGGCGCTGAGCCAACTGCAATCTGCTCGATACGTTGACTACACCATCGTGATGACCGGCGCCTTGATGGCGACGATTCCTTTGCTGTTGCTCTTCGTTCTGGCAGGAAAACAACTTGTATCCGGAATTATGGCAGGAGCTGTAAAGGGTTAATGACTACTCATCTATCGCAACAGTTCGCGTGGCCCAAGGGATTCGTCTTTGGCTCGGCCACGGCGGCCGCCCAAATTGAGGGCGCCGGCCATGCATATGGCAAAGAAGACTCCATCTGGGATGCGTTTGCACGAAAGTCAGGTGCTATTGCCGGCGGAGAAAACCTTGAAGTCGCAGTGGACCACTATCACCGCTATCGCGAAGACGTGCAGCTCATGCGAGAAATTGGACTGGACTCATACAGGTTCTCCACCAGCTGGGCTCGCGTGGTTCCCGGCGGACGAACCGTGAATCAGCAAGGCTTGGACTTCTACTCTCGACTCGTAGATGAGCTACTAGACAACGGCATTTTGCCGTGGCTGACTCTCTATCACTGGGATCTTCCGCAGGCTCTGGAAGAGGGCGGGGGATGGACCAACCGCGATACCGCGTACCGGTATTTGGAGTATGCCGAAGCGGTCTACAACAAGCTCGGTGACCGGGTGCGACATTGGACCACCTTTAATGAGCCACTGTGTTCTTCGCTGATTGGTTATGCCGCTGGCGAGCATGCTCCAGGACGGCAAGAACCCGAAGCAGCCTTGGCTGCGATGCATCACCAGCACTTGGCTCACGGCTTGGCAGTACAGCGTCTGCGTGAACTCGGTGCGCAGGAAATCGGCATCACGCTGAACCTGACCAATGCGGTGCCGAACGACCCATCTGATCCAGTTGATCTTGAAGCAGCACGTCGTGTTGATGCCCTGTGGAATCGGATGTATCTGGACCCAGTCTTGCGTGGCTCCTACCCAGCAGATCTCTTGGAAGATGTCAGCCATCTTGGCCTGGCGCAGTTGATTCAGCCAGGAGACTTAGAGCAGATCAATCAGACCATCGACTTCTTGGGCGTAAATCATTATCACGATGACAACGTGTCGGGTCATCCGTTGCCTGAGGGGCAACCGGCTGCTGTGCAGCCTACAGATGCTGCCAAGTCTTCGCCTTTTGTGGGCAGTGAGTACGTGACATTCCCAGCCCGAGACCTGCCACGTACAGCGATGGGTTGGGAAGTGAACCCCGAAGGTTTACGCGTCTTGCTCAACCGATTGACTCAGGACTACGAGAACTTGCCTCCGCTGTACATCACGGAAAACGGGGCCTCGTATACCGACGTGGTGAGTGATGAAGGAACGATCGAGGATACCGAGCGCAGCGAATATATCCTGAACCATTTGGACCAGGTCGCTAAGTCGATTGATGACGGTGTTGATCTGCGCGGATACTTCGTGTGGTCGCTGCTCGATAATTTCGAGTGGGCTTGGGGCTATGACAAGCGGTTTGGAATTATCCACGTCGACTACCAAACTCAGGAACGGATCATTAAGAACAGCGGCAAGGCTTACGCCTCACTGATTGCCGCAAATCGTACAATGGCATAGCACTTGTTGATGATGGCCCGTAGCTCATTACCTGAGGTACGGGCCATCACGCACGCACGATGATCCGCTAACTACTCATACCTAGGCGCAAGATAATGAGCATGAACGAATCGCGCAGACCGCAAGCAACACTGGAAATGGTGGCTGAACGCGCTGGCGTCTCGCGAGCTACGGTTTCACGGGTGGTCAACGGTTCGGATCGGGTTAAGGCTGACGCCAAAAAGGCTGTGGATCAAGCGATCCAAGAGCTGAACTATGTGCCCAATCGGGCTGCCCGCTCACTAGCGCAGGGCAGAACCAACTCCATTGCGTTGGTGGTGCCCGAGAATACAGCGAAGTTTTTTGCGGACCCGTACTTTGCCAAGGTCGTCCAAGGTGTCGCTCAATATGTGGCCGACACCGAATTTATGCTCACCTTGCTGCTCTCTACCGAATCTGATCCAGCCAAAACGACCCGATACTTGCAGGGTGGAAATGTCGACGGCGCCCTGGTTCTTTCGCATCACGCGGATGACCGTTCCTATGCAGACCTAGCTTCCAAATTGCCAATGGTCTATGGCGGGCGCACCATGAGCACAGATCAAAACGAGATCTACGTGGTTGATATCGACAATATTGCCGCCGCTCGTCGGGCAACTGAGGTGATCATCGCTCAGGGGAGAACCAAATTAGCAATGATCGCCGGACCACAGGATATGGGTGCGGGCCTTGACCGGTTGGTCGGGTTCAAGCAGGGAGTTGAGGCTGCAGGCCTTGAACCTGTGGCTATCGAAATTGGTGACTTCACTCCGGCAAGTGGTCACCACATCATGGAACAGCTACTTGCGTCCCAGGTTTCGATTGATGGCTTGTTTACTGCCAGTGCGCAGATGGGTTTTGGCGCTTTGCAGGCGTTGCATGAAGCAGGCATTAATGTGCCGAAGGATATCTCCGTGACGACGGTGGATGATGATTCATTTTCGCGCAGTTCAAACCCGCCGCTCACGACTATTGCTCAATTCCCTGAACGGCAGGGGGAGATTATGGCCGAACTGCTGATCAAAAGGATTCAAGGCGAGAAGGTTCCGGCGTGGAGCATCATGGATACCAAGCTGGTGCTGAGGCAATCGCATTAATTGCGACGCCAAGGCGGTGACAGAAGTTGAAGGAAAGACAAAAAAATTCCCACTCGATTGAGTGGGAATTTCAATTTGTGCGCCCAAAGGGATTCGAACCCCTGACCTTCTGTTCCGTAGACAGACGCTCTATCCAGCTGAGCTATGGGCGCATATTTTATTGTTGTCGTCGTGACGACTTGAATAACTTTACACGAGAATTCAGCAGAGCAAAAACCAAATCGGCCAAAAGTGCCGTGATTCACAAGATGTCTGGTCGTGAGGGCATTGAAGCGTATAGAGATGGCTTAGATCAATGCTGCGTGGCCGGGTTTGAAACTAGCTGTGAAGGATCGTTTGATAGAGATTATGGTCTTGCCATCGCCCTGCAATTTTCAGGTAGTTTGGTGCCATCCCGATCTGGGCGAAGCCGTTGTTCAGCAACACTTTCTGCGAAGCAAAGTTGTGCAAAAGAGTGCTGGCTTCCAGGCGATGCAATCCAATGTTCTCCGCGGCTTCAATGCGCAGTGCGGCCACTGCGCGCGAGGCCAGTGCCTGCCCGGTGAAACGATGGTCAACCCAGTAGCCCAGGCTGGCACTTTGGAATGGCCCACGAACAACAGACACGATATTAAAGCGACCAATCAGTTGCTGGTCGCGAAACAGCCCGTATGGATACGCCAGACCGTGTTCATTGGCCGCGAGAGTTTGAGAAATATTTTCTGCATGCCAGGCCTGCGTGAAAAAAGCATCTTCGCGTTCCGGATCCCAGGGGCGCAAGTGTTCGCGGTTGCGCACATAGGCTTCTGCGAGCTGGGCGGCGTCCGAAACTTCGAGCAAACGAAGGATCGTGCGTGAGTCGAGGGTCAATGTGGGCATCAACTTCTCCTTGGGATACAAAAAAATTCCCACTCGTTTGAGTGGGAATTTCAATTTGTGCGCCCAAAGGGATTCGAACCCCTGACCTTCTGTTCCGTAGACAGACGCTCTATCCAGCTGAGCTATGGGCGCATATTCTGTTGTTGGCTCGTTCTCACGAACCTCGAATTACTATACAGGTGGATTTGAGCATGTACAAATCGGCGGGCAAAGCTACCGCGTTCAGGTGAACAGACGGTTATGTGAAGCACGCAAAAGGGTACCGGTCTACGTGACCTTCATCACATCTTTTCGTGTTTTCCACTTTCAAGTTCCCCGGAATCTCGGGATTTTTCAAGTTTTGCGTTTCCTGCCCACGCTTTGTTGAGGTCTCGATCACACCGTGAGCTCTCAGCGTTCACCCTAGCCTTGATTTATTGCTAGTTGAGCCCAATGGAGGGAACACATAATGAGCACGAGCTCGGATCAGACCGTAATCGACGCAGCAACTTCGCACAAGGAGTTGGCAAGCTGGGTCGAAGAAGTGGCCGCCTTGACGAAGCCGGATCGTGTTTATTGGGTAGATGGTTCAGCAGCAGAAGCCGAACGACTGAGTGCTGAACTCGTTGAAGCCGGAACCTTGGTTAAGCTGACCGATCCAAACTTCCCTAATTCTTACGCTGGTTTTTCGGACCCCAAGGACGTAGCGCGTGTAGAAGAGCGCACCTTCATCTGCTCGAAGAAGAAGGAAGACGCCGGCTTCACCAATAACTGGGAAGACCCAGAGAAGATGAAGTCCATGCTCAACGGCCTATTTGACGGTTCGATGCGCGGACGCACCATGTACGTCATTCCTTTTGTCATGGGACCGCTGAACGCTGAAAACCCTGCCTACGGCGTAGAAATCACCGACTCGGCCTACGTTGTTACCTCAATGCGCATCATGGCCAAGATTGGCGATGAAGTACTGCGCAAGATGGAAGCAGAAAACGCATTCTTCGTTCCAGCGCTGCACTCTGTAGGTGCACCGCTGAAGCCAGGCGAAGAAGACGTCGCATGGCCTTGCAACGAGGACAAGTGGATTGTTCACTTCCCTGAAGAGCGCTCCATCATGTCCTACGGTTCGGGCTACGGTGGCAACGCACTACTGGGCAAGAAGTGCTACTCCCTGCGTATCGCCTCCGCCATGGCTCGTGATGAAGGCTGGCTCGCTGAGCACATGCTGATTCTCAAGCTGACCAGCCCACAGAACAAGGCCTACCACGTCGCTGCTGCATTCCCATCGGCTTGCGGTAAGACCAACCTGGCTTTGCTGGATCCAACCATCGAAGGTTGGAAGGCTGAAACCTTGGGCGATGACATCAACTGGATGCGCATCGGCAAACAAGGCGAACTACGCGGAGTGAACCCAGAGTACGGTTTGTTCGGTGTGGCTCCAGGTACCGGTTGGTCCACCAACCCGAATGCTATGCGTGCCATCGCCAAGGGCAACAACATTTTCACCAACGTTGCGCTGACCGACGAAGGTGGCGTGTGGTGGGAAGGCATGACTGACGAGACCCCGGCACACCTGACGGACTGGTTGGGCAATGACTGGACTCCGGAGTCCGGTCGTCCAGCAGCGCACCCTAACTCGCGTTTCTGCACCCCGATCTCGCAGGTCGACATGCTTTCCGAAGACTACTACTCGCCAGACGGCGTGAAGATTGATGCCATCTTGTTCGGCGGTCGTCGTAAGACCACCATTCCATTGGTGACCGAAGCGCGCAGCTGGACCAACGGTATCTTCATGGGTTCCACCCTGTCCTCGGAGACCACTGCAGCTGCTTCCGGTGCTACCGGAGTGATTCGTCGCGATCCAATGGCGATGTTGCCATTCATCGGCTACAACGCAGGTGACTACCTGAACCACTGGGACAGCATCTCGGCCAAGCTCAACCCTGAGCAGATGCCAAAGATCTTCTTGGTGAACTGGTTCCGTCGCAACGCTGAAGGTGGCTTCGCATGGCCAGGTTTCGGTGACAACTCGCGTGTGCTCAAGTGGGCTATCGAGCGCATCGAAGGCACCGCGGATGCCAAGGAAACCATCATTGGTAACGTGCCAACCGGTGAATCCATCGACCTGACCGGCCTGAAAGGCTTCACTCCGGCTGACGTTGAAGCCGCTGTGGCCGTCAACAAGGACGAATGGGCCGCCGAAGTTGAGGGCATCGAAGAATGGTACGCCAACTTCGGCGATGCACTGCCAGCTTCACTGCGTGCAGAGCTTGACGGTCTGAAGGAACGCCTGAGCGCATAAGTTCTCGAATAGATCAACATCGACCTTGCTCCTGGTTACTGAAAATCCAGTAACCAGGAGCAAGGTCGTTTAAGCGCCGAAGGTGCGCGCCAAGCAATTGTCACAATCCGGGCACAGTTTTCCCACGCCGTGCAAAAGTGGGTGCAAAATCAACTAACTGTGAAAAGATAACTCTATGGTTTTGGCACGTTTAATCCTTGGGCTCCTATGCTTGTCGCCGATGACTGGTTATGAGCTCAAAAAGCACTTTGACTCCTCTATTAACCACTTCTGGAATGCAGATAAGGCGCAGATTTATCGCACCTTGGCGCAGCTGGTTGATAAGGGCTACGCCACTGTGCGTACGGTGCCTCAAAGCAATTACCCTGACCGCCAAGAGCACCACATCACCGAAGCTGGTCGCGAAGTACTGACCCTGTGGCTTTCGGACGGTCCGGTTGAATCCCCAGAACGCGACCCTTTTATGGGGCAGGTATTTTTCGCTGCGGAGCTCGAGCGCGAAGACATCGAAAAGTTGCTTGTAAAACGTCGTGAAGCAACCCAATTCATTCTCGACGATTACCTCTCCCAGCGCGAGGGGATCGACATGCGAGCTGCTGCTGACCGACGAAGCTTCCTCATGGCCGCAACCCTCGATAATGCAATCCGACAACAAGCCGCGCAGCTGGAATGGCTCGACGCGGTATTGGAGTACTTGCCATGACTTCTGCCAAAGATTCTGCATCAAAGCCTGCGCAGGGCGCTTTGCGTGATGCCACGGATTATCCTGAGGTCCACCCTGGACGTGCCGGGCAAAACCAAAGCCATCCGCAGACCATCGTCTTCCTTCATGGTGGCAACGTGGGTAACTGGAGCTGGGATCCGCAGGTCTTGGCCTTTGGCGACTTTAATGTCCTCACCCTGCACCTTCCAGCCTTCGGTGCGCGGTTTGAAGAGACCTGGGAAGGCCTGGAATCAGCGGCTGATGACGTGGCCGCGCTGATTGCTGACGAGGTTTCAGAAGGTGGAGTGCACCTGGTCGGAATTTCGCTCGGTGGAGTGATCGCCTTGCATGTAGCTGCGCGGCACCCGGAGCTGGTGGACTCGGTACTGATCACCGGTACGCCGGTGACCGGTGCAAGTACCGCGGCACGTACCTTCCACCGGATGCAGCTGAAGCTGATCGGCAGTGAATGGTACTGGCGCTTCCAAGCCGGCGCCTATGGCATGGTGGATGACGAGCGCGAGCTTTTTGCCGAGCATGGTGTGAAACTCAAAGCTGAAAATATGCGTGCCATCATGAATGACTTGGATCCCGGGGGACTGCCTAAAAACCTCGGAGCTTACCAGGGTCCAGTCTTGGCGCTGGTCGGTTCCAAGGAGCCAAAATTGGTGCAGAAATCCTTTATTGCCTTGCGTGAAGAGCTTCCACAAGCCATCACTCGGGTGGTACCGGGAATGCATCACCAGTGGAACATTGAGAATCCCATCCTGTTCAACTCGGTACTGCGCCGTTGGATCACCGATGGGGGACTGCACCAGATTCTGCTGGACCCGCAGGCCACCAAGCCGGCAAGGAACACCAAATCAACACCAGCGGAACAGGCCGCTGAAGTGCCGGTGAATCAGAGCCAAGAAACCGGAGAATCGACGCCGCCACTTCAAGAGGACGGACAGAAGAAACTTGGCAGGTTCACCGGGAAAAGCAATCCGCGAAAGCTGGACTCGAAGAAGTTCGATCTTAAGAAGAAGGGACCGCAACGGGGCGATACGCCGGAAGATGCTGCGGATACCGGAAAATAGAAACAAAAGTGCTGCAGGTGAATTCGCTGGATTCACCTGCAGCACCGCTCTGCAACTCACAGGCTAGGCGGCGAGCCATACATCCGGGCCGAAGACTTCATAGTGGATACGTTCGGCGGGGATGCCAGCTTCAAGCGCCTGGTTGCGCACTGCGTTCATGAACGGCAACGGGCCGCACAGGTAGACCTGGGCATTCTCGGTCAGTGCGCCAGTGAGGTTCATGTAGCCGGACTGGGCGTTCAGGTCCTCTGGCAATTCGCCACGTTCGAACCAGGTGCTGATGGTGGCTTCTGGTAACTTGCCGATGGATTCGAGCATCTGCTCACGCAATGGCCAGGCGGTGACTTCCTGGTCGGCATGCAACACGGTGATCTTGCGGGTGGAGCCACGTGCAGCCAATATCTGCAATGCGGCTGCGCTCGGGGTACATCCAATCCCAGCGGTGGCGATCACCAATGGCGAGCCTTCGTTATCGATGACCAGGTCGCCATACGGATTTGATAGCTCGACCACGTCGCCGAGCTTCAGGTCATTGTGGATCACAGGGGAGAACTCGCCGTTCATATCCAACTTGACGGTGACGGTGCGACGATTGGTCCGCTCGATGTCGTTGCTCAAAGTGTACTGGCGAACCTGGCGGAGACCGTCGGCCATTGGCATGCGGACCGAAACGAACTGGCCAGGTTTGGCGGTGGTGGCTGGGGTTTCGTCAGCTGGCTCGAAGCTGAAGCAGACCGAATCAACGCCGGTTTTGGTGCGCTCGACAAGCTTCCACGGGGTGTAGATCTCGGCGTTGGCCTGCTGTGCGTACAAGCCATTCTCGATCTTGATCAGCGCGTGGGCCATCAGCCAGTAGACCTCGGTCCAGGCATCGGCGATCTCCTGAGTCAGCGCATCGCCCAGGTCTTCGGCAATGGCGTCAAAGAGATGCTTGTAGACGATGGGGTACTGATCCTCGGTGACACCGAGGGAAGCGTGTTTGTGGGCTACGCGGGCGAGCATGGTTTCCGGGGTGGTGCCCGGGTGCTTGACCAAGTACGTTGCGAAGACTGCGATGGATCCGGCCAGTGCCTGCTGCTGGGTACCGTTCTTCTGGTTCGAGCGGGAGAAGATTCCGTCGAGCAATTCCGGGTGCGCGGCGAACAAGCGGTTGTAGAAGTTCGGGGTAATGCTTGAAATGCGCTCTGCGATGATGGGCAGCGTGGCTTCAATGACCGGGAAGGACTTGGTGGACAGCATCGGGTCTCCTTGGGAGTTGTCGATAACTTGTATTTGAAATACAAGATTTATGATCCATTTCTACGCCTAGTAGAAAAGGATTGCAAATTCACCAGCTGGAATACGTAACATCAGTGGGCGATGCTACACCCGGGTCGAAGGGGAATCAGGAAAGATTGCGCACCGTCGGGAAGGGAAGCGCCTTGATCGGCATCGCGGATGATGTCGGGCAGATGTCCTGAATGGTCACTGGATCCAGCGAAGCGTAGAAAACTTCACGAGCCTGCCGGAAGACGGCCCGCAAACGGCAGTCGCCCGAGAGCGGACAATTGGTTTGGGCGTCATGATCGGAGCAATCCACAATATCGGTGCGCTTGTCCAATTTGCGCAACAGCCCGCCGAGGGAAAAGCTCAGCGCTTGGCTGCTCAATGTCGCGCCACCGTTGCGGCCGCGAGCGACCTGCAGAATTCCCAGCGTGCGCAGTTCCAGGACGGCCTTGGCAACGTGGTTGTAGGGAACCCCTACGGAATCGGCAATCTCACGGCTGGTCAATTGCCCGGTGCCCGGCGTTGCCAAAACCATAATGGTTCGCAAGCACACGTCGGTAAAGGCACTGAGTTTCATAATTCATACTTTACGTGGGAAAAGCATTTCGGGGTCAGCATAGTCACTATGCTGACCCCGAAATCACCAAGTGAGATCTACTGCGCGTTGGCCCAGATGGCCTCGGCCGATTCGGCAGCAGGCTCATCGAAAATCCACTCGCCACCTGGCTCAGCTGGCATCGTGTATGGCTGAACGATAGCGAGGGCAGCGCCCACGCGGTGCTCGGCAACGATGTGGATGGCGTCGCGGTCGTTTTCCTGAAGTAGAACATCAGAAGCGATAGCGATGGCATCAAAGTGGGTGCCCTGCTGGTTCAAAACCTCAACCAGTTCAGCAGCCATGGCTTCGGTATCGATGTCAGCATCCGGATCTTCTGGATCATCCGTTGGTGGTACTGCGATCAGACGTAGCTCTGGCTCGCTTTCATCGTCTTTTGGTTCCAGCGCGATCGCGAAGGGAAGGAAAACGCCCTGCTCTTCGAGCTGCTCGCGAGCCACGCCTAGCGCGGTGCCCAAGACTTTATTCAGTGCGTCCTTGACGCCCTCATCCAATGATTCGAGATTCATGTCTTCCCCTTGCTAGTTAGTGACGTTCTCTCCGCGCACGATCGCCAAGACGGTATCGCGGAGGGGCTCAATGATTTCTGCGGTGCGGCCTTCACCGTTAAAACGTAGGAACGGCTCGGTGTTGGACGGGCGAAGGTTGATCCACCAGCTGCCGTCCTTTGCCGAAATGGTAGTGCCATCCATGGTCATCACATCAACAGGTTCCCCGTCAAAGTGGGCCAGAACTCGAGCGGTAGCGCCTTGTTTGTCTTCTACCTCGGAGTTGATTTCTCCGGTAGCAACGTAGGGTTCGTATTCGGCGCCGAGTTCCGACAGTGGCAGATCCTGCTCACCGAGGGCTGCCAAAACGTGCATGGCTGCCAGCATGCCGGTGTCAGCGTTGTAGAAGTCGCGGAAGTAGTAGTGCGCCGAGTGCTCGCCACCAAATACCGCGCCCTGACTTGCCATCTCAGCTTTGATGAAGGAGTGGCCCACACGGGTCATCACCGGGGTGCCACCGGACTTGGTGACAAATTCAGGCACTGCTTTGGAGGTGATCAGGTTGTGGATGATCACGGGGTTCTCTTCGCCAGCTGCCTGAACGCGAGCGATTTCGCGAACAGCAACCAAGGCGGTGATTGCCGAAGGGGACAGCGGAAGGCCGCGCTCGTCGATAACAAAGCAACGGTCCGCGTCGCCGTCGAAGGCTAGGCCCATGTCGGCGCCGTGCTCGAGCACCGCAGCCTGAAGGTCCTTGAGGTTTTCTGGTTCCAGTGGGTTGGCTGGGTGATTAGGGAAGGTGCCATCCAGCTCAAAGTACAAGGGAACGATATTAAGCGGTAGTGCTGAAAGTACGGTGTCGCCAAGTACTGCAGGGGTGGTCATGCCGCCCATGCCGTTGCCTGCATCCACCACGATCTTCAGCGGGCGGATGGATGAGATATCAACCAGTTCACGTAGGTATGCCGCGTAATCAGCCAAGACGTCGCGTTCGGTGATGCTTCCCTGCGGGGTATCGCCGGAAACCGGCAGTCCCTCGTTCAGGTACTGCTGTGCCACGTCGCGGATATCAAACAGGCCCGTGGCCGAAGAGATCGGACGAGCACCAGAAGTGGACATCTTGATGCCGTTGTACTGGGCCGGGTTGTGGCTGGCGGTAAACACCACGCCAGCAGCATCAAGCTTGCCCGAAGCGAAGTACAGCTCGTCGGTGGAGATCAAGCCGAGCATGATGACATTAGCGCCACGGTAGGTAGCACCACGGGCGAACGCCTGGGCAAATTCTGCAGAGGATGGGCGCATGTCGCCACCCACCAATACGTCCTTGCCCGACAGGGACAAGACATCAACAAAGGCCGCGCCAATAGCTTCGATTGCTTCGGCGTTCAGGCTTTCGCCGACTACGCCGCGGACGTCGTAGGCCTTAAAGCTCTGATTAAGATCAATTTCTTCACTCACATCATTCAGCCTACCGGTTTGACTGATTCAAATCAGCGAGAATGGGGCGATTGTGGATGGGAAATGCCTAACACTTCCGCTAAATCGGGCTCTGGATGCTATCCAAAACGTTGTTAGTGCACAAATCGCCACGTCTGGATCCTAATTCAGGGGAGGAAACTGAAATACTGAAGTCATGGATGGCTCAATGCAAGTGGATCTGAAAACCCTGGCTCTGCAGAAACTGCGCGCTCTGGTGCAAAACCCCGAGGCACAATTCCACGACGGCCAGTATGAAGCAATCGAAGCTTTGGTGGCCGAACGTCGTCGTGCCCTGGTTGTACAGCGCACCGGTTGGGGAAAGTCAGCGGTCTACTTCATCGCATCACTCCTTTTGCGTGAGCAGGGTTATGGGCCCACCTTGATCGTGTCTCCATTGCTGGCTCTCATGCGTGATCAGGTGGCCGCGGCCGAGCGTGCAGGGGTACGGGCCGCCGCCATCAACTCAGCCAACGTGCTCGAATGGCGCGAGATTCTTGAAAAGCTGCAACGCAACGAACTTGATGTGCTGCTGGTGTCGCCAGAACGCCTGAATAATCCATCATTCCGCGAGCAACAGCTACCAATGCTGATGCAACGACTAGGTCTGCTGGTTATTGACGAAGCCCACTGCATCTCAGACTGGGGCCATGATTTCCGTCCCGACTATCGGCGTATCCGAGACTTGATTGCCAAGTTGCCTAAGGGCCTTCCTGTTCTTGCCACCACCGCAACTGCCAACAGTCGCGTCGTAGAAGATGTGGCTGAACAACTGGCCGGCGGGACCGAGCAAGTTTTCACCTTGCGTGGCACCCTTGCGCGAGATTCACTTCGACTTGGCGTACTGAGATTGCCTTCTCCACGGATGCAATTGGCCTGGTTGCTCAGCCATATCAATGATTTTAACGGCTCAGGCATCATCTACACGCTGACCGTTTCTGCAGCCGAAGATATTGCTCGCTTGTTGCGCGAAGCTGGTCATGAAGTCGCGGCCTATACCGGGCGCACCGACCTAGAGGAACGCGAACGGCTAGAACAAGCACTAAAAAACAATGTGGTTAAGGCGCTGATCGCAACTAGCGCCCTTGGTATGGGCTTTGACAAGCCAGACCTCGGATTTGTGCTGCACATTGGCGCACCCAGCTCTCCGGTGGCCTACTACCAGCAGGTGGGTCGTGCCGGTCGTGGCAGTGTGAATGCGGATGTTCTATTGCTTCCTGGCCCAGATGACTCGGAGATCTGGGAGTACTTTGCGACCAGTTCCATGCCGGACCAAGTCCGTGCCACCCAAGTACTAGAAGCGCTAGCAGGCACCGACGGGGCGATGAGCGTGCCGGCGTTGGAAAGCGCAGTGAATCTGCGCCGTTCTCCTCTGGAGCTGTTGCTCAAGGTACTAGCAGTTGATGGCGCGGTGGAACGTGTTGCAGGCGGATGGATGCGCACCGACATGCCGTGGAGCTACGACGCGGAACGATACAAGCGTGTGGCCCAGAGCCGGGTGCACGAACAAACGCTGATGGTCACCTACGAAAATACTCGTGGGTGCCGCATGCAATTCTTGACCGAAGCCTTGGATGATCCGCGTTCGGTACCATGTGGACGCTGCGATAACTGTGCCGGTGTCTGGTTTGACGATCATATTCCTGAAGACTCTAAGGACAGCGCCCAAGCGGCGCTGGGCCGCGTGGGAATCCCGATTGAACCACGTAAGCTCTACCCATCGGGTTTGGACCGCTTGGGATACACGCTCAAGGGAAAAATTCCGGTTGATGAGCAGATCTCCAATGGACGGGCATTGGCTCGTCTTACCGACCTCGGGTGGGGCAATCGACTGCGTCAACTATTTGCCGACCCCACCGATAATCCCATTGATAAGCCAATGGTGGATGCCTGCATCAAGGTACTAGCCGAATGGAATTGGGAAGAACGGCCCGTTGGTGTGGTTGCCATGCCGTCAAATAAGCGGCCACAACTCATTACCTCGTTGGCTCAGAGCCTGGCCGAGGTTGGCCGGTTGCGCTATCTAGGTCAGCTTGAGTACCGCGGCTCCGGCCCACAAAATGGCTCCGGAGGTAACTCGGCATTCCGCGTTGCTGCGGTGGCAGATGCCTTTGAACTTCCAGCTGCGTTGGAACAATTGGTTTCGGGTGCGCCGGGTCCGGTTTTGCTCGTGGATGATCTTGTTGATTCGCGCTGGTCGATCGCTATGGCTGGGCGGGCTTTACGAATTGCTGGCGCGCCGGGTGTCCTGCCTTTCACTTTGGGCGTAGCCGGGTAATTGCACAGTTAAAAGAAGTAGTCTGGAGGTATGGAAATTATCATCTGGCTCGTTGTCATCATCGCAGTGATTGCCTTGGGTTACTTCGGTCTGCAGGCATTACGGAAGAAAAACTCTGCGCAGGTTGCGCAAGCTATCTCCCGTGAAGTGGCTGAAGCTGCCAACGCGAAACTAGATGATTCTGCCCGCAATTCCGTCTACCGCAATCTTGCTAAAGGCGACGTGATGGGGGCCGTGCAAAACTATCGCGCGGCTACCGGTGAATCGGTGAAAGACTGCGTCATCGCGGTTCGCAGCCTCGATAAATACCCTCAGGTTGCCCCGGCTAAGGAGCTACCATCGGACGACGCTGAAATTCAGGCCTTGAGCGACAAGCTGGAAGCTCAGGTTGAACGGGAAGACCGAGAAGCTGCTAGCGGTAATGAGCAAGAGGCCACACTAGGTTCGGACGCTGATACCTGGATTGTACCTAGCGAGTGGAGTGAACAGTTCGGTTCCGAAAACGAGCCAAGTGCGACTCACTTCAAAATGGCCTTCGAACTTGACGGCGAAAGCCGTGAATTCTCCAGCGAACAGCTTCCGCCCAATGAGTATGATCAGCTCTTCTCCATGCTCCGCGATTCAAACTTTGAAGAAGCGGCAAAGATTTTGCACGGCTACACCGGTTTGCCAGTTGATGACTTGGAGCGGATGATAGCGACCTCGCCAATGTCCGGTGCCAGTGCCAACGGCAATGTTGCTGATTTCAAATTCGAAGGACAGGGCCCAGACGGTCCCGTTCACTTTGACGCGGCGGAACTGCCTGAAGCTGACCGTGAAGCCTTATTTGAAGCCATTGCCGATACGGACCTTGATCGCATGTCAGAAATTATCGTCCGTCATACCTCGCTACCTAAGGATATTGTGCAGAACATGCTGCAGACCTTCGTGAAGCGCAATGACTGATTTAGGCACTGGCGGCCGAAGCCGTTAACCCTCAAAGGACGCCTCTGAGCATGATGCTCGGAGGCGTCCTTTTTGGTATCAAGTAATTGTTGGTGCAGGCGCGTATCGCGATGCCCTGCAGAAACAAAAACCCCTACCGAAGTAGGGGTTTTATGGCGGACACGGGGGGATTTGAACCCCCGGTCGAGTTTTAGCCCGACCCTTCATTAGCAGTGAAGTCCATTCGGCCGCTCTGGCACGTGTCCATCCGCTGTTTCCAGCAGAATCTAGCCTACCTGAAGATAGGCGAGTGTTCCAAAACGAGAGAGCTAATGCACTTTTCGCCACAGGAATTCGTAACTTGTGGCAAGCATTTTCGCCGTTGATTCATTGTCCGTCGAACCTGCATGGCCACCGCCTTCAGGCTCGTGATACCGCACATTTTTGATGCCTAGGTCCATCATCTTGGCGGCCATGATGCGCGCCTGCGAGGGGCCGACCCGGTCATCAGAAGTTGTGGTCCAAATCAAAGTCGCTGGATAGTCATCAACCGGATGTGGTTGGTCACTGAGTCGATGCACCGGGGAGAAAGTACGTAAGAACTCCCAATCCTCGGGTTTCTCTGGATCGCCATATTCAGCGATCCATGAATGACCCGCTGCCAGCTGTGTGTAACGCTTCATATCCAAAAGCGGTACACCGCAAGAAATAGCACCAAATAGTTGCGGGTAGCCAGCAATCATGTTGCCCATCAGCAATCCGCCATTGGAGCGTCCTGTGGCCGATAGATGCTCGCGGCTGGTTACGCCACGTGTCACTAGGTCCTCTGCGATGGCCGCAAAATCTTCATAGGCACGGTGACGCTTTTCCCGAAGAGCCGCACGGTGCCACGTTGGACCGTATTCGCCGCCTCCTCGAATATTGGTCATTACGTAGATCGCACGGCGGTCGGTTTCATTCGTGCGCGAAAGCCAACCTACGCCCATAGCTGCGGCATAACCCGGAGTCATACTGTGTTGGAATCCACCGTAGCCATCCATGAGCACAGGATTTTTCCCGTCAAGAACCAAATTTTCCGGTGCTACCTGGAAATATGGAACCTTTGTCCCGTCCGCCGACGTTGCGAAGTGCTGTGTGACTTCCAGACCTGTTGCATCAAAACGATCAGGCGATCTTTTCACTACGGTGCCGTGGGAGCCCACAGTCCCACGCAACAAGGTGGTGGGAGTGATGAACCCGGTGATGGTCATCCAGTAGTCATCTGCGGCGGTCTCATCTTCGTCATCAACGGCTCCAACGGAAATATTGAGCATCGGGTCCGCTAGGGGCATCAGCGTTTCATTGAAATTCTCTGTCAGGCTGATGACTCGAACCTGCGACGCAACATCTTGCAACACAGTAAGCAAAAGGTAATTCGCGGTGAAGCTCAGTCCTTCAAGGGCATTGCTCCCGTCAGGGACGAATAGCACCTTGTCGATGGTTCCGTCTTCAAGAAATGTCTCTAGCCGGGCAATGGCCAACGAACCTGCAACCAAGATCTGGCCTTGGTGCTCCCAATCGGTCTGCGGCGCGAACAGAACCCACTGGCGGTGCAAGCTCACCTGAACATCATCGGGAACCTGAATTACGTGGTGTGCGCCCTCTAGGATGAAACCGGTGCGCGAACGGTAGAAGTCGATGGCGTCGGTGGTGATCACGCGCTCATAACCGGGAGTGGAATCGAAGTAGCCGAACGCCGCAACGTGGTCCCTTTTGACCTCGAAAATCACCGGGGCGTCTTCAATTCTTACACCTCGGCCCACCCGGCGCAGGGTGCTGGCATAAGTGGAGCGGGTAGTGAATTGCTCACTGCCCGCAGAGCCAACAAGCAAGGTATCCCGGTCAATCCAGGAAGCATGAGTTTTGGCCACGGGAAAATCAAACCCGTCTTCAACAAAAGACTTGCTGCTCAAATCGAATTCTCGAATGCGTACCTGGTCGCCGCCGTCGGGGCTCAGACGCAGTAGCGCGCGCTCATAAGGTTCCGCGCCCTGGGGACGCAGCAATGAGGAACCGGCAAAGTGCCATTCCTGTCCTTCGCTGATCGCCAAGGCGTCAAGATCCAACAAGATTTCCCACTGTGGTTCGTCGCTGAGGTAGGACTGCCAAGTGGTGCGGCGCCACAAGCCCAAGCGGTGTTCTGAAGCGCGCCAAAAGTTGTAATAGTACTCGCCACGCTTGCTCACCATGGGAATGCGGTCCTGAGCGTCGAGCACCGTTTTGATCTGCTGAACCTGCTGATCGAATGAAGTGTCATAGAGTTCAGATTCAGTTCGCGCCGTCTGCTCACGCACCCAACTCAGCGCGGTCTCGTCGTGGATTGCCTCAAGCCAAGAATATGGATCGGTACCGGTTACATCAGAAACTTGGTCAGTCATGGGCATAGTCTATGCGTTAGGGCTCGTGAGCTGGCCTAAAGGTAATAACCTATAGGGGTGAGCACCAAAATGCAGAACCTCAAGAATGAGTACACCCTGGCTGTCGTCGGGGCCGGTCCGCGCGGTACTAGCGTCGTGGAAAGGTTTGCTGACCTGTCCTCGAAGCTAGCGCCCAAAGACGGCAATCTCAAGATCGTGGTTTTGGATCCCTTCCGTCCCGGCTCAGGGCACGTCTGGAATCCGCACCAGTCCGAGAACTTCTGGATGAACACCCCAGCTTCGTTCCCTACGGTGGCTCCAGAACGTACCTCAGTCGAGCCTGGGTTGAGCTTTCAACAGTTTGTGGAACTGCACGGTGATGGACGGAAACTCACCGAAGAGCATGCCAAGAGCATCAAGAACATAGATGCCGGCACTTACCCGTCACGAGCCATCTACGGCGAGTACCTCGAACACGTTTTTGACAGCAGTTGTGCTGCCCTTCAAGCGCACGAGTCGTTCAGCGTAGAACATGTGGCAGCTGAAGTTTTGGCTGTGAGGCCAGAAGGTAGCGGATATCAGCTGGAGTTCCAAAGAACTGCTGGTAGTTCTGAAGTGCAGATGATGGCGGTTGACGCAGTTGTCCTTGCTTTGGGGCACCAAAGTGCTGACCTGAATCCATGGCAGAAGCAGCTGCAAGAAGCAGCAACTACATCCGGGGCTGTATACCTTGGTCCTAATGTTCCTGCCGATATGGACTTTGATCAATTTGCCCCCGGTCAGCCTGCGCTGATCCGCGGATTGGGGTTAAATTTCTTTGACACCATGGCAGAGCTAACGCTGGGGCGCGGTGGGCTTTTCCGTGAGGTTTCCACTGATCCAGGTCACCGGTTGGAATACGTCGCCGCGGGAAGAGAACCAGAACTAATTGTTGCTTCCAGACGTGGCACTCCGTACTGGGGTAAGCCAGTAGTTGATCAGTTCATCCCAGAAGAAATCGAGCTACGGTTCTTTGACGTGCCGGACTTGATCGGTCATCTGGCCGAGCTGAGGTCCACCAATCCGCAGGCCACTTTGGAGTTCTCCCGTCATATCTGGCCCAACCTGCATCGAGATGTGCTCTTTGCCTACTATCAACAGAGCGCCCAAAGTTGTGGAGTCCCTGAGGGTTTCTCGGCCGAAGGATTTATTGAACAAGTAGATAACATCTTGTCTGCCGAACACCGAGAAGGTAGCCAAGTATGGCTGGGAGAATTGCGGAAGTTCATTGCGCAATTCCCCGAAATTCAGTGGTTGGACGTCCCGAAGCTCGCAAAGCCTTTTGAAGAGATCGGGTTTGCCTCCAACGAGGAGTACCAGAAGGCTGTACAAGACTATCTAGTTGACAACGCACAGCACAGCGCCGGAGGACTGGACGATCCATTGTCGTGCGCGATCATGACGATGAATGCGGGACGAATGCTGGTCAAGGAACTGATCGTCAACGGCGTAGTTGATGAGCAGTCCAGAATTGAAGAAATCCAAGCTCACTTTGAACCGTTGGTGGAGGGGCTGGCCTCCGGCCCACCGCTAGAACGTATTGAACAGTTACTGGCACTCTCACGCGCTGGGGTCGTGACCTTTGTTGGCCCGGAACCTGAATTCACCTTTGATGAGGTTTCTGGCCAATTCACCGCGTCATCACCTTGGGTTGATGCTGAAGTGCATACTGCCCGAACTATGTGCGAAGCGATGATGCCAAGCAACAGAGTGTTACAAAACAACACCCCCCTGATCAAACAATTGCTTAGCGATCATGTGGGACGTGTGCACACGTGGCGTAACTCAGAAGGTGAAACCCTTCCGGGGTCCGGCTTTGATGTAGTCGGCGAACCGTACCGTCTGGTCAACTCCGAAGGCCTCGCCCACCGCGGTATTTTTGTGCTGGGCCTGCAATTGTCCTCAGCTCAGTGGGGGACAGCGATTGCTGCTCAAGCAGGAGACCTGAACAATCCCGCAGCTAGAACGCTGAAAGATGCCACCCATGTGGCCAACGAAGTAGCGCGTCTGGCAGGATTCTTAGTAGGCGAAGGCTTGCCGACAGAACGAATTTAAACAGTGAGGCGGGCTGATCCTAAGATCAGCCCGCCTCACTCAATACGCGGATGGTATGGGATTTGAACCCATGAGACGGGGTTACCGCCTACTGGTTTTCAAGACCAGCTCCTTCGGCCGCTCGGACAACCATCCAACCCGAAAAAGTATACGGCATGAACCCCCGATGAAAGGAATTGAGATCCGTGAGTGAATCGATGAAGGCTTATATCTACAACGGTGGTGGCGGACCAGAGGTTATCGAACTCACCGAAAGGTCGATTCCAAAGGTAGGCGCAGGTGAGGTGCTGATCAAGGTTGAAGCATTCGGCCTGAACCGTGCCGACGTGCAACAGCGCAAGGGCGTCTACCCGCCACCTGCCGGGGCTAGTGACATCCCTGGTCTGGAGGTCTCCGGGACGATCGTGGAACTCGGAGAGGGCGTCATCGGCTGGAGCACAGGAACGCGCGTGGCGGCTTTGTTAGCAGGTGGGGGCTACGCCCAGTACGTCAACGTGCCCGCCGAGCTGCTCATCAATATCCCAGAGAATCTTTCGAGCACCGATGCAGCGGCGCTACCCGAGGTTGCCGCAACGGTAGTTTCTAACCTCTTCATCGAGGGCGGTCTAGCTGAAGGCCAAACCTTGCTGATCCACGGCGGGGCCGGCGGCATTGGTTCCATGGCCATCCAGCTGGCCAAAGCGGCCGGCGCCCGAGTCTTTGTTACCGCATCCTCAGCAGAAAAGCTGGAGTACTGCGCACAGCTTGGAGCGGATGAGGGAATCAATTACCGCGAAGAAGATTTTGAACAGCGGGTCAAAGAACTGACCGACGGGGCAGGTGTGGACCTGATTCTTGACGTTATCGGCGCCAAGTACCTAGAGAGTAATATCAAGGCGCTCGCCGTTGGAGGCAGAGTAGTCGTGATCGGACTTCAGGGTGGTACCAAGGCTGAACTGAATCTGGGGATGATGCTGGCTAAGCGCGCACGGGTGATCGCCACGACGCTTCGCGCTCGACCGCTGGATGAAAAGACTCAGATCATTAAGCAGACCGTCGCACGGGTACTGCCGTTGGTCGAAGCGGACAAACTGTCTATCAACGTCTCCAAGACCTTCGAGTTCTCCGATCTGACCAGTGCACATGAGTATTTCGACTCGGGTGAGCACACCGGAAAAATCGTCGTTAAGGTTTAGCCGAAACTTCCTCAGGCGCGTAAAGTGACACAGTAGTCATAACGGTGTGACCGGTCTGATAAAGGGCAGTCACGCACATCACTTGCTAAGTCTTGAGGAGGATGCTCGCATTGAGTGCCCAAAATACCTTGCCCCCAGCAGGCGTTGATCCCGAAGTTGCCCAACACGAAGAAAAACGTTGGACTCCTTTGCGGATCGCCGTCTGGATCGCTATCGCACTGGTCGGTGGCATCGCCTGGTCAATCCTCGCGTTTTCGCGCGGGGAAACCATCAACGCAATCTGGTTTGTTTTTGCAGCCGTTGCTACCTATTTGATCGCTTACCGTTTTTATTCGAAATTCATCGAGCGCAAGATTACAAAGCCTGATGACTTCCGTGCGACCCCCGCGGAGACCGTAAACAACGGTCGTGACTTTGTGCCAACCGACCGCCGAGTGCTCTTTGGTCACCACTTTGCGGCTATCGCTGGTGCTGGACCACTGGTCGGCCCGATCTTGGCAGCCCAAATGGGCTACCTGCCAGGCACCATCTGGATCATTGTTGGTGTGGTGCTCGCCGGTGCGGTGCAGGACTACCTGGTGATGTTCTTCTCGATGCGTCGCGGTGGACGTTCGCTGGGTCAGATGGCCCGCGAAGAGCTTGGACTAGTTGGTGGCACGGCGGCCTTGATTGCCACCTTGACCATCATGATCATCATTACCGCCATCTTGGCGCTGGTTGTGGTTAATGCACTAGGCGAATCGGCATGGGGCGTTTACTCTGTGGGCCTGACCATCCCGATTGCCTTGTTCATGGGTATTTACCTGCGCTTCATCCGCCCGGGCAAGGTTTTGGAAATCTCCGTCATCGGCTTTGCGCTGTTGATGTTCGCAATCGTCTCCGGTCGCTGGATTGCTGAATCGCCGTGGGGTGCTGAATTCTTCCACTTGGATCGCACCACCATTGCTTGGGCCATCATCATCTACGGTATTATCGCCGCAGTGCTGCCCGTATGGTTGCTGTTGGCTCCACGCGACTACCTCTCCACCTTCATGAAAATCGGTGTGATTGGTCTGCTGGCTCTGGCCATCATCATTGTTCGCCCTGAAATCTCCGTTCCAGCATTTTCCGAGTACGCCGGACGCGCCGACGGACCGGTGGTTAGCGGACACATCTTCCCATTCCTGTTTGTCACCATCGCCTGTGGTGCTTTGTCTGGCTTCCACGCATTGATCGCCTCGGGAACCACCCCGAAGCTCGTCGAGAAGGAGAAGCAGACCCGCTTCTTGGGCTACGGTGGCATGCTCATGGAATCCATGGTTGCCATCATGGCTCTGGTCGCTGCGATCTCGATTGACCGTGGTGTGTACTTCGCGATGAACTCGTCGGTGGCTGCCACTGGTGGGACCGTGGAAACCGCGGTAGCTTTTGTGAACTCGCTGGGGCTATCCGGCGTCAACCTGCAGCCCAATACGCTGACCGAACTGGCCACCAACGTCGGTGAAACCAACGTGGTTTCGCGTACCGGTGGCGCTCCAACCTTGGCAGTGGGCATTGCGCACATCATGCATCAGTGGTTCGGCGGCACCGCGATGATGGGCTTCTGGTATCACTTCGCAATCATGTTTGAAGCACTGTTCATCCTCACCGCGGTGGATGCTGGTACCCGTGTAGCGCGCTTCATGCTGCAGGACACCATCGGTAACTTCTTCCCTAAGTTCAAGAACACCTCATGGCGTCCCGGGGTGTGGATCTGCACGCTAATCATGGTGGCCGGCTGGGGATACATCCTTATCCTCGGCGTGACCGATCCGCTGGGCGGCATCAATACCTTCTTCCCACTGTTCGGTATCGCTAACCAGCTCCTAGCCGCCATTGCCTTGGCAGTGGTTATGGCGATCATCGCCAAGCAGAACAACTTTAAGTACCTATGGGTGGTTGCTGTTCCGTTGGTCTTCACCGTCGCAGTCACCTTCGTTGCGAGCTGGCAGAAGATCTTCTCGACCAACACCAAGGTGGGCTACTTCGCGAACCACAACGCCTACAAAGAGGCGCTGGCCAACGGCGAAACCTCGCTGGGAACGGCCAAGACTGTTGAAGCCATGGAAGCAGTGGTACGCAACACCGGAGTTCAGGGATGGCTTTCGGTATTGTTCTTGCTGCTCACTGCGATTGTGATCGTTTCTGCGATTCTTACCACCATCAAGGCAAAGCGCAACGGAGGCGGAAACAATACCGAAGATCGCGCTGTGCCATCGAAGATGTACGCACCAGCTGGTCTGATTTCTTCACCTGCTGAGAAGGAACTGGAGAAGGCTTGGAAGCAAGTTCCGGCCGAAGCTCAAATTCAGCGCGGCGGACACTAGTCATGGCCTCGTTATTGGAGCGATTGGGACAGGCCAAAAGATTTGTTGATGGGGTTCTTGGTGCCGATAAGTATCAGCACTACCTGGAGCACCACCAACGTAATCATCCTGATCAGCAACCAATGAACGAGCGTGAGTTCTGGAAGGACTACACCGACTGGCAAGAAAAAAACCCTGAAGGGCGTTGCTGCTAGGTGCACTGCGTGTCGGCCTCGATCTATCTGCATTGGCGGATGGATCGAGGCCGGTTTCGTTTTATGTCGTTTTCACAAGCTTGCTGGTGCTCCGCTCCCGGTAGGCTAGAAGCGTTGATCTTTGTTCATCTCTGGTAGAGAAGTGTCATGGCGTTCTTTTCACGACTTCGCGCGCAGCGCGCAGCCACTCGCGAACTTGGCGAGGGCGTCTGGCGTCGCGCCCACGACCGGTTCCAGCGTTCATTGGATCGGGTCTTCCAAGTGATCGAGGGAATTGCAGATGACCAGGTGTATAACCAGCTGGTGAAAGAGGCCAATGAGATGGCCGACCTGTTGCCAACGGTTCGTCAGATCTGTTCTACCGCTCAGCGAATCACGCCGAGCGACGACGAGCAGATCCCGCAAGCCACCGCAGGCGTTCACCGCAGTCTCACCAAGTCGGCCAACGATTTGGCCACCACCGCACAGGTCATTGCGATGATGAGAATGCAGGCCGAAGCCGGAGGGCAAATTGATATCAACTCGGTGCAACACCGTGCACGGTTGGTTAAGGAAGATGTCAGCCGAGCGGCCCAAATGTTCGCTAATAATGAATAATTGAGAATTACCGATCAGTTCAGCGGTGATCCTAGAATTTGGGTCGATTCGTGAACTAAGTTGGTTTCATGACCCAATCAATACCATCAAGTAAGTTCCTCGACGGAAACACCATCGATCAGCTGGGCTTCGGCGTTTGGCAGGTTGCAGACGAAGAAGCAGAAGTTGCTGTCGGCAAGGCGCTGAAAGCTGGATACCGTCACATCGACACCGCGAAGATCTACGGAAACGAAGCCGGCGTAGGCCGTGCCGTTGCCGCTAGCTCAATTGCTCGTGAAGAACTTTTCATCACCACCAAGGTCTGGAACGCAGATCAGGGATATGACAAGACCATCGCTGCAGCAGACGCATCGCTGGAACGTCTTGGCTTGGAATATGTAGACCTGTACCTGATTCACTGGTTGCAGCCCAAGCGTGGCACCTACGTGGATACTTGGAAGGCACTGATCCAGCTTCAGAAGGACGGCAAGGCCAAGTCCATTGGTGTTTGCAACTTCACCAAGGAAGCACTTGAAGAGCTGTACACCGAAACCGGTGTTCGCCCAGTGATCAACCAGGTTGAAACCCACCCATACTTCCCGCAGGCAGAACTTCGCGCCTACGAAGCAGAGCATGGCATCCTGCACCAGGCGTGGTCCCCGCTGGGCCAGGGCGGAGACCTGCTCAAGGAACCACTGCTTGCCGAGATCGCTAAAAAGCACGAAGCAACGGTGGCGCAGGTAGTCATCGCTTGGCACTTGGCATTGGGTAACGTGGTGATCCCTAAGTCGGTGACTGACTCACGCATCGTGGAGAACTTCGAATCTTTGAACGTGAAGCTTGACGCTGAAGATATCGAAGCAATTGCTACCTTGGACCGAGGTGCAGAAGGTCGTATTGCAGCCGATCCAGCAACCGCTGACTTCGAGTAAAGCTCAGTCCTAAGTAACTATGTGGTCCTTGGCTTCATCTGAAGCCAAGGACCACATTTACACCATCGCTCAAACCAGCGCTCATGAGGAGAAAACACCATGCATAAGCTCATCGTTCTATATCCCGAGCCGGTAGATCGCGCCGCGTTCATCGAGTACTACGAGTCGACTCACCTGCCACTAGCTACGAAGCTTCCGGAGTTGCGTTCATGGCGTTACACAACGAATGTTTCGCCAGATGCCAAGGGAAACCCTGCCCCGTACTTCGCTGTTTTTGAGGCCGAGTTTAACGATGTAGATGACTTCCGAGCAGCTATGAGTTCTCCTGAAGGTCAGGCTGTTGCCGCAGACGTTCCCAACTACGCAACCGGTGGAGCGATTACGCTCGACTACACTGTTTCTGGCGGTAGCAACGTCTGAGATTGACGTCTTTTAGAAAGCGAAAAACCCGGAATCGTGCACCGCACGATTCCGGGTTTTTCGTCACATGAGCCCCCTGCCGGATTTGAACCGGCGACCTGCTCTTTACGAGGGAGCTGCTCTACCCCTGAGCTAAGGAGGCCTGTACCTGCAAACAGGCACCACGTCACTTTATCCGAGGAATTGTCTGATCGTCAAAACGAGAATGACACGAACATGCCCAATCAGCACTGAGAATTTGCTGCTGGACCCTTCCCATCGATGAGGTAGCCATCAACGGCGTCAGTAATGCAGTCGTTGGACCGACCGTAGGCGGTGTGACCATGACCTTCGTAGGTCAACAACGTCGCATTATCTAGCTGCTTGGCCAACGACTGCGACCACTTATACGGGGTTGCCGGGTCTCCGGTGGTACCAACGACCAGAATCTCATTTGAACCCGGAGCATTCAGCTCTTCAGCATGTCCCGAGGCCTTGTGATCCCACACGTCGCATGCGATTTCACCGTAAGAAAGGTACTTGCCAAGCGTGGGGGCCACGCGCATCAGCTCGGTGGCTTCCTCGCTCATGGCATCGCTATTGGCGTTCATCGGACGGTCCAAGCAATTGATGGCGGTAAAAGCGTCTGAAGAATTTGACGAGTAAGTTCCGTCGATTTGGCGGTCAGCAGCTATATCGGCGAAGCCCAGAATGCTATCAACGTTGCCGTCATTAACAGCCGAAGCCATCGCCTCGGTCAGGTATGGCCAATTTGAATTGTCATAGAGCGGCAAGATGAAACCGTTAACAAAGTCGATGATTGGAACGGTGCGGCCATCGCTGGAGACCATAGGCTGGTTTTCCACCTGAGCGAAGAACTGCTGTAGTTGAACCTTCGCCTCGGCGACGCTTCCACTGAACGGGCAATCCTCCGACTCAACACACTGGGCAAGCCATGCGTCGATCTCGTTTTCAAATCCAACAGCTTGTGCCTTGGTCAGATCAGATGCCTGGCTGGTTGGGTCCATGGCGCCGTCGAGCACAAAGCGTCCAACCTTCTTAGGGAAGAGATCCGCATAGGTTGAGCCCAAGAACGTCCCGTAGGAGAACCCTAGGTAGTCCAGCTGCTTATCACCCAGTGCTGCTCGGATGACGTCCATGTCTTTAGCCGCCGAAACGGTGTCAACATGTCCCAAGAGATCGCCGGTGTTGGCCGTGCAGTCCGCCGCGTAGTCATCGGTTTCTTCGATGATTTGGGTTTGATCCTCGGGCAACCAAGCACGCAAGTTCTCTTGGCGGCCCTGATCAATTTCGGCATCGGTTTGGCAGGTCACCGGGGAGCTCTTACCCACACCACGTGGATCAAATCCGATGATGTTGTAAGCGGCCTGCAGATCCTCACTGAACATGGACTGGACCGAGGATTCGACCATGTCCAGGCCCGAGCCACCAGGGCCACCTGGGTTAATCAGCAAATTCGCCGAGGCGTTTTCTGCGGCGCGACGGTTCAACGAAAGCTCGATGCTCTCACCCGAGGGGTCGGAGTAATCCAGTGGAACTTTGAGCGTTGCACATTCAAGTACATCTCCGCAGTCTTTCCAGTCGAGCTTCTGGGAGTAGTAGGTTTCCAGCCCCTTGGGGGCCGCTGCGCTACTTGCGCTCGGTGCTGCGTTGGTTCCATCGGCTTCTGGAACGGATGATCCGGCTGAGCAGCTGGTTAGACCGATCAGGGCGAGAACGGACCCCACGGCTGCTAACTGCATTTTGAGCGAGCGTACAGGCACTTTAAGTGTCTCCTTGAGTGGGGTTAGCGGCGGCCCGGCTGCGGTAGCAACCGGGTCATCAAGGCTTCAAGTGCCATGAGTTGATTAACGTTGGCAGCCAGACGGCTACGCGTCTGATTGATCGCGTCGAGCTGTGCTAATGATTTCTCGGTGTTTTGTCCGCGAGCGTAGTTTTCAAGTTTTTCGCGAAGATGTTCGTTGATCAACTCAATACCGGTGCCAAGCTGAATGCTCAATACGTCACGGAAAAACGTAGTTAAGTCGGTCAACGTTCGGTCCAGCGCATCAAAACTGGCACGTCGAGCAAAGCGCTTAGCGTCCTCTTCCAAGGACTTAAACTGGCTACGCAACCCTGGGGGAATGGTCTCTTCAGGACCAATTCCGTTGGCGTGACGAAGCTGTTCAGTTTTGCGTTGCAGATCGGTGCCGGTGATATTTTCGGCACGCTCAGTAGCAAGCTTGGAGATTTCCGCGGCAGCGGCCATTGCCTGAGGCAGGGTGGTGGTGTGCAATGGTAGGGTGACTACCTTTTCGCGCTGGATGCGGGCCTGCTCGTCCCGAGCCAACAACCGGGCAACACCAATATGCGACTGCGAAACCCTGGCGGCAAACATGGCTTGTTGTTCATCGAGCCCATCGCGGCGCACCAAAAGATCCGCCACATCTTGGGTTGAAGGAACGGAAAGGTTCACCGCACGGCAACGCGACCTGATGGTCACCAGTACGTCAGCCGGGGACGGAGCGCAGAGGATCCAGATCATCCGTGCTGGAGGTTCTTCGATGGCCTTAAGCAGGACGTTGGTGCTTCGTTCAGACATACGATCGGCATCTTCGATGATGATGATTCGCCAGCGTCCGGTGCTAGTGCTTTCCTGCGCCCGGGTGATCAGGTGACGGACATCGGCGATCTGATACTCGAACTTGTCCGTAGAAATAAAGGACACGTCCGGGTGTCCCGAAGACTGCACTAGTTTGCAGCTTTCGCACTCACCACAACCAGCAGGGCTGTTCGTGCACTGCAGCGCAGCGGCAAAGGCGCGAGCGGCGGTGGTACGGCCTGACCCGGGAGGGCCAGTGACTAGCCAAGCGTGGGTGGGATTACCTCGGTCAACTTCGGCGGTAAGGGTCTGAATAACCCGCTGCTGCCCGGCGAGATCTGCAAATACCGGCCGACTCACAACAGGCTCGCTAAGTACGTGGTGATAGCAAGGTGCAGCTCTTCGACGGTACCGGTGGCATCTAGTACCAGGTAACGATCTGGTTCGCGAGCAGCCAAGTCCAAGAAGGCGTTGCGGATGCGTTCGTGGAAGTCGTCGGGCTCAGCTTCCAGACGGTCCGCGGCCTCCACACCACCACCGGCAGCGACCCGTCGAGCACGACCGTCAGCGGCAGAAATATCCAAAATGATCGTCACATCGGGCTTAAGCCCGTTGGTAGCAAAGTCATTAATCTGGGCCACGGCCTCAAAGCCAAGAGCTCGGCCCATTCCCTGATAAGCCAAGGAAGAATCAACAAAACGGTCGCAAATAACGTGGCTGCCGGCAGTTAGCGCCGGGGTGATCAGCTGTTGTACGTGGGCGGCACGGGCCGCCGAATAAATCAGTGCCTCGGTGCGAGAATCGATCTCACCGTGGCCATGTTCGAGTACCAAAGAGCGCAGTGACTCGCTAATTTGGGTTCCACCTGGCTCACGAGTGGTGATGACCTTTGACCCGCGGGCTTCAAGCCATTGCTGGGCCATGGCCACCTGCGTGGACTTGCCCGCTCCGTCGCCACCTTCAAATACGATGAACAGCCCAGGGGTCGGCGCGCTCGATTTGTTACTCACCCCTCTAGCCTATCCAAGGTCGAGCCAATCATTGACATGCGCCCACATGCTGTGGACGGTAAATCTCGAAATGTAATGAAACCGATCCGTGGACGTGCCTGTGCTGAGCGTAAAGTTTTTCTCATGAACTTCAGCAGCACGCCATCAGCATCCCGCCCAGCGTGGGACCCAAAGACCCTCATCGTTGCAGGTGGCCGACCGGCTCACGCCGTTGACGCCCCGGTGAATTACCCGGTGACTTTCACCTCCACGTATCACTCCCAGGGTCTGGCTGCTGCTGACGAACGTGTCTACGCACGATTCTCCAACCCGAGCTGGGATCCCTTTGAAGAAGTATTGGGTCAGCTGGAAGCTGCCGCGCGACCGGCTCTGGTTTTCTCTTCGGGTATGGCCGCGATCGCTGCCGCCTTGAACTTGGTTCCAGCCGGGGGAGTGCTGGTTATGCCAAAGCACTCCTATAACGGTTCGCTGGCGTTAACCTCCGAGCTGGAGGCCGCTGGTCGTTTGATCGTCCGCCCGGTAGACATCGCCGATACCGACGAGGTCATCGCCGCGCTGGAAGGCGCGCACGTGCTCTGGGTTGAATCGCCGACCAACCCTATGCTTGAAGTTGCAGACCTCCCGGTACTTCTTGCAGAAACCAAGGCGCGTGGAATCTTGTCTATCGTGGACAATACTTTTGCCACCCCGCTATTGCAACAGCCGTTGACCCAAGGGGCCGATGTAGTAGTCCACTCGGTGACCAAGTACCTCTCGGGCCACTCCGATGTCATCATGGGTGCGGTAGTCACCAGTGATGAAAAGCTGCACAACACCGTGCACGGTTACCGAACCCTGCACGGGTCTATCGCTTCACCGATGGATACCTTCTTAGCCTTGCGTGGTGTGCGCACCATGGCGGTGCGTCTGGATCGTTCACAGAGTAACAGCCAGATCCTTGCCGAACGTTTGAGCGAACACCCCAACGTTCAAGCCGTGCGTTACCCGGGACTTAAACAAGACCCGGGGCACCAACGCGCAGCAAAACTTATGAGTGGCTTTGGTGCGGTCATCGCCTTCCAAGTCGGTGGCAGCGCTGACGGCGCCGACAAGGTCATCGGTGCATTTAAGCTGATCACCGGCGCAACATCGCTGGGCGGGGTGGAGACCCTGGCTGAACGTCGGGCCCGGCATGCCTCAGAACCGGTGAGTGTTCCAGAAAACCTGATCCGACTTTCGGTGGGTATCGAAGATGTTGAGGACCTCTGGGCTGATCTTTCGCAGGCGCTGGAACAGCTCTGAGGTGTGGCAGTGCCCAAAATCGACAAAGGCCAAAGGTAGAGTGAAGGTATGTCAATGATGTTTGTCGCTCAAAGCATTGAGCAGTACCTGATGTTGGCCCTGAGCGTAGTTATTTTAGTCCTTGCGCTGTGGGCGCTCATCGATTGCCTACGCCAAGGTACACAGCGCTTTGCCCAAGAAGGCAAACGAACCAAGGGCTTCTGGACCGGGCTGACCATCGCCAGCGTCGTAGTTTCCTTGCTTGGCGTTTTCAGCGCTGGCGGAATCGGTTTCCTTCAGCTCATCGGTGCCTGCATTGCGTGTGTTTACCTTGCCGATGTAAAGCCTGCCGTGAGTGGCAAAGGCGGCGGCTGGTACAACTACTAGAGCCAGCTGAGTAACCAAAGATTTTTGAAGACCCGTACCCCGTCAAAACGGTGGTGCGGGTCTTCTCAATTATTGAGTAGTCCTTAACCTTGGCGCATCCGGGTACCAGCATTGGCTAGGATAGATTGTATGAGTCACACTTTGATCTTGCTTCGCCACGGGCAGAGCGAATGGAACGAAAAGAATCTATTCACCGGTTGGTACGACGTATCACTGACCGAACAGGGCCGCGCTGAAGCTTCGCGCGGTGGCGAACTACTTGCAGAAGCAGGGTACAAGCCAGAGGTACTGCATACCTCGTTGCTCACCCGCGCAATTGTCACCGCTAACCTCGCGTTGGAAGCTGCTGGCCGTTCCTGGATTCCAGTGAACCGCGACTGGCGCCTGAACGAGCGTCACTACGGTGCGCTGCAGGGTAAGGACAAGGCTCAGACCTTGGCAGAATACGGTGAAGAGCAGTTCATGGAATGGCGTCGTAGCTACGACACCCCACCACCAGTACTTGATGATTCCTCGGAATTCAGCCAGATCAACGATGAGCGTTATGCCGATCTGGGCGATAACGCTCCGCGGACCGAATGCCTCAAGGATGTTCTTGACCGCATGCTTCCTTACTGGGAAGAAAACATCAAGGCTGATCTGAGCGCTGGCAAGACCGTTATGGTCACCGCACACGGCAACTCGCTGCGCGCGCTGGTTAAGCACTTGGACGGCATTAGCGATGCGGATATCGCTGGGCTGAACATCCCAACCGGTATCCCATTGGTTTATGAGTTGGACGACAACTTCAAGCCGGTCACCGCTGGCGGAACCTACCTCGATCCTGCAGCAGCAGCTGACGCCATCAAGGCAGTCGCGAACCAGGGTCGCAAGTAAAACGCACTTTTCGGCGGCACCGAAACTCAAGGGCTTAGGCTTTTGAACTTCGGTGCCGCCGTTCTGACTTTAAGTCGGCAAGAGGTGCGGAACAACGGCTGTGAGCGAAACAACTGCACACGATTGTATTTTTGGCATTAGTATGCTGTAATCTCCTATTTCGAATAGGCTCAATGGCTCACGTTAGGAATGCAATTCGTGGCAACTGATTACGATGAAGTCCGCCCAGACGTTGCTGAGGCACGTAAGGCTTCTCTGGATGCGGTTAAGTCCGCAAACGCACCGGACGCAAAGTCCGTGGTGCGCGAGCTCGACGAAGCCGATCACACTGATGGAATGGATCTGCCAGGTGCAGATTTGTCCAACGAGGAATTGACGGTCACCGTCATTCCACAGAAAGAGGACGAGTTCATTTGTGGCTCGTGCTTCTTAATTCGCCACCGCTCCCAGCTGGTACGCGAAGAAGGCAACGTAGGTTTCTGCGTAGAGTGCGAAGGCTAAAAGCCGCTCTACGCTGGCGCTAATAATGCGCCGGAATGCTAAAGGCAGCCCACCAATTGGTGGGCTGCCTTCGCTTTTAGGCAAATACGCTGTTTAGGCGTCGGACGGATCCCATTCGCCGGTCACCAGGTAGGTGACCTTGCGGGCCACGGAGACACCATGATCGCCGAAGCGCTCTAGATAGCGACTGGTCAACGAAACATCCACGGTGGTTGGTGCGGTGGCGTCCCAATCATCGGCAGCAATCTGCGTGAAGACGCTGGAGTGCAAACGGTCCACCTCATGGTTCAGCTCAATAATCTTGGCCGCAATGGCCAAATCACGAGTATCAAGAAGCGTGGCAACTTCCTTGGCGATCTGAATATCAATCGCAGCCATCTGAGCAAAGGTTGCAGAAATCTTCTCTGGGATCGCTGGCTGTGGGAAGCGCAAGCGGGCTAGCTGAGCCAAGTGGCGTGCGAGGTCACCCATGCGCTCAAGCGAAGCGCTCATTCGCAGCGAGCCGACGATCATGCGTAGATCGCTGGCTACCGGTCCCTGAAGTGCGAGGGTATCGATGGCACGTTCATCTAGTTGGTTCTGGAGGAAATCAATTTTCGCGTCAGCCGCGATGACTTCCTGGGCTAGATCCACATCGGCATTGGCCAACGAATCCCATGCGTGATCCATAGCGGTAGCGACCTGATTGGCCATCTCAATGAGTTCTTCGCCGATTTGTTGTAGATCTGCCTGAAAAACCTTGCGCATAGCAGTTCCTTTCGAGTGTCGGTCCCATGCCAATCGGTGGCCTGCATGCACGGGCCAACCGCCCCAAAACAGATTTATGGCATGGTGGAGGGTCTTACTCCACCCTGTCAGCGGGTGATTAACGAATATGCCACTAAACGTGAACGTTTGGTGAACAGCGCGCCGATTTGGCCAAAATTGCGTCATTTAGGCGGGAAGGAACCCATAGGTGAAGTTAGGCTAAAAGGGTGAACGATGTGATCTCGACTCTGATAGCCGGTGCCCTCGGTCTTGCCCTAGGAATCGTTGGCGTGATCGCTTTTCGAATTTCCCAACGCAGGACCGCTAGGCTGCCGCAGGTTGACGAGCCTGCACTCCCAGAAGGTGCAGCTGCCGTCTTGTCCGTCATTGGTCGCGCCTTCGTGATCTTGGACGACGTAGATGGCGTTGTGCGGGCCAATCCTGCCTCCTACGCCTATGGGCTAGTGCGCGGGCACACCCTCGTGCACAACGAGCTTCTGGCCTTGGTACGCCAGGTGCGTGCAGACGGCGTGATTGCCGAAAGCCAATATGAATTACAACGCTCCACGCTCGGCGCCGGTCAGCTGATCGTCCATGTGCGAGTGGCCCCACTGGGCGATGAATATATTTTGCTGCTGGCCGATGACCGCACCGAAATCACCCGCACTGAAGCCATGCGAAATGACTTCGTGGCTAACGTATCCCACGAACTGAAAACTCCGGTCGGAGCTATTTCCCTGCTTTCCGAAGCAATCTCCGAAGCAGCAGATGATCCGACCGCGGTGCTTCGATTCTCCACTCGGATGCACAAGGAATCACGCAGGCTTGCCGCGCTGGTCCAGGACATCATTGAGCTCTCCCGGCTTCAGGCCAGCGATGCAATTGTGCAGGGCAAGGAAGTGAACATCGACAGTGTGGTGGCCGAGGCCGTGGACCGCAGCCACCTATTGGCCGAAGAGAAGGGCATCGACATTACCGTCGGCGGCCATCTGAGCGAACCAATTCTTGGCGACCCGGACCTGCTGATGACCGCGGTGCGCAACTTGATCGACAACGCGATTCGCTACTCGCCAGAAAACACCAAAGTGGGCGTTGGTATCCGCCAGCGTGATGGCTACGCGCAGATCTCGGTCACCGACCAAGGCCCAGGCATTTCGGCCGAGGAACAAGAGCGAGTCTTCGAGCGCTTCTACCGCGTCGACTCGGCCCGCTCACGACAAACCGGCGGTACCGGCCTGGGGCTGAGCATCGTCAAGCACGTGCTGGCCAACCATGGCGGCGAAGTATCGCTGTGGTCGCAGCCCGGCCATGGCTCCACATTTACCCTTAGACTTCCCCTAGCGGATGAAGAACCGGCCAGATCTAATGCTCTTGCCGATGAGATGATGAAGGAACAAGCAGTCGAGGCTCGAACCTCAGACCGCAAAGGAGGACGACGATGACCCGCATATTGATCGTAGAGGATGAGGAATCGCTCTCTGACCCGCTGTCTTTCCTCTTGGAACGCGAAGGATTCGAAGTACGAATCGCTGATGACGGACTGGTCGCCGTCACTGAATTTGAACGCCACGGCGCCGATCTGGTGCTGCTGGATTTGATGTTGCCGGGCCAACCGGGCACCGAGGTGATTCGCCAGATTCGCCTGAACTCTCAGGTTCCGGTCATCATGCTCACCGCCAAGGATTCGGAAATCGACAAGGTGGTTGGCCTGGAGCTCGGCGCCGATGACTATGTCACCAAGCCATACTCATCGCGAGAATTACTCGCACGCATCCGTGCGGTACTTCGCCGTCAGGGCGAGGCCGAAGAACTGATCAGCAATGTGGTGACCGCTGGACCGGTGCGCATGGATGTGGAACGGCACATGGTCTCGGTGGATAACACCGAGGTATCGATGCCGCTCAAGGAATTTGAATTGCTAGAAATGCTCCTGCGCAATGCCGGGCGCGTGCTTACCCGTGGCCAGCTGATCGACCGCGTGTGGGGTAGCGACTACGTGGGGGATACCAAGACGTTGGATGTCCACGTGAAGCGTCTTCGTTCAAAGATCGAGCCAGATCCTGCCACGCCAGAGCATCTGGTGACGGTGCGAGGTTTGGGCTACAAGTTCGTGGTCTAGCACTGCTCACCCCGCGCGTAACCGCTTAAAGCGAAAGGGCCTCGGGAAAGAATCCATAGATTCTTTCCCGAGGCCCTTTATCGTTGGTGCTTAGTGCTCCGAGGTCGCGTGGCTCTCGGTTGCCTTCAGGTGTTCGGTTACCTTTGCATCGGAACCGCCTGGTACGAAGTCACGGTATTCGGCAAGGGTGCCGTCTACGACTGGGACGCTGAAGTCCACGGTGTCTCCGTTGGAAGTGAAGGTAGTCTCGGCATGTTCGCCGGCTTTGACACCAAGGCCAGAAATGACCTTCTGGTTAGCGTCATCTTCTAGCTTCAGGGACTTGTCGGTTGGAACCGAGATGGTCACTGGCGTAGCGCTAGCGGCTTTGACGGACAGGGTCAGAGCAGAATCGCTGTCGTTGACCACGGTGCCGATCAAGCGGGCCTTGCTGCCATCGCTGTTGGTAACGAACATCAGGTTACGAACCTGTGCTTTGGCGACGTCGACATTGATGCCATCGCTGGCAGCGTAGTCGGTGTTGGTGGCCTGCTCGTTGATGGCGCCACAGCTGGTGACACCGAATGCCAGGGCAGCCACAGCGAGGGACGCGGCAATGCGACGTCCAGCGGTCATGCGTGCGGTGATCACGACACTAACTCCTCGGTGAGAATAATGAGTTGCTTCGGTTCATGGTCTACCGAATCGACTCCACCTAGGGTGAGGAGCAACTCGCGAAAAAGACCACGATTACCTCTAAGCCTAGCTGTTTTTCACACAAAGACGCGATTTAGCGACGTGCAACACACGCTTTTCGACAAGAAGTAGAGAACCAAGTTTGGGATAAGAGGTTTGGAACTTCGATCGCCGTACTCTCTTCCTACCATGTTTCTCTTGCGAATGGAAGAGGTGATTCCCCGTGAATTCGCGGTTATATCGGGCACAAACGCAAGTTCGTCGAGAGCAAACATGTTAGACTAGTCAATGGGAAAGGGGTTTATCCACATGGTTTTTGAGGTTGGCGAGACTGTTGTCTACCCGCATCACGGCGCGGCAATGATCGAAGAGATCAAAATGCGCAAGATCAAGGGCGAAGAGAAAATGTATCTCAAGCTCAAGGTGGCTCAGGGTGACTTGACCATCGAAGTTCCAGCAGAGAACGTTGATCTTGTTGGCGTACGTGACGTGGTAGGTCAGGAAGGCTTGGACCATGTGTTCGATGTCCTTCGTGCTGAATTTACCGAAGAGCCGACCAACTGGTCGCGCCGCTACAAGGCAAATGTCGAGAAGCTAGCTTCCGGTGATGTCATCAAGGTTGCCGAGGTCGTTCGTGACCTATGGCGTCGAGAAAATGATCGTGGTCTGTCCGCTGGCGAAAAGCGCATGCTGGCTAAGGCTCGTCAGGTATTGATCAGCGAATTGGCTCTGGCCAAGGACCTGGATGAGACCAAGGCTGAAGGCCTGTTGGATGAGGTTTTGGCTTCGGCTTAAACAAAACTCCTACGCGCATCTTGCCGTGAAACGTTTAAACGTTTCACGGCTGTTGCCGTTAAGGCCCCAATGAAGCGCCGATCCACGCGATAAGCTGAGCGGTGTGAAGCAAACACCATCGCATCCTTCGAGCTTGATCTTGGTCGCAGCCGGCATGGGCACACGGCTAGGCGCCGGCATGCCAAAAGCACTGGTTCAAGTAGCCGGCAAATCTTTGGCGGAACATGCCATCGACCGGATCCTGCAAGTGGCGCAGATTAACGAAATCATCGTGGTTACCCCACCAGATGATCAGCGCATGCAATCAGCACTCGCGGGTTATGGAAGCAAACTTCGCACCGTGCCCGGGGGAGCAAGCCGAGCAGACTCGGTGCGCCGCGGCCTTCAACTGGTCAGCGATGAGGCAGCCACCATTCTTGTTCACGATGCCGCCCGAGCCTTCGCGCCGGTGGAACTGTATCAACGTGTGCTTCAAGCGCTGGAAGCGCCCGAGACAAAGGCCGTGATCCCTGCCTTGGCAGTGACCGACACAATCTCTGTTGTTGCCCAACAAGACGGTCATGGCCCCGAATTTATCGAGCAGACTCCCGCACGCTCCACCTTGCGCGCGGTGCAAACGCCCCAGGGATTTGACGCAGAGGTACTGCGCGCAGCTCATGCTCAACTTGATCACTACACCGAAGCCGAGCTGGAGAAAGTCACCGACGACGCTTCGATCGTGCGCGCTTACGGAACAACTGTTCAGGTGGTGGCCGGTGAACAACAGGCCCTGAAAGTCACGCACCCAGAAGATCTAGAAGTGGTCAGCAAACTGGTTACGCCAACAACGCCCGCACTTCACATTGCAAGGGAAGCCATGGATCTGCCACGTATCGGAAATGGTATCGATGTCCACGCGGTCAGCGATGACCCGTCCCGACCCATGTGGTTGGCGGGCCTGCACTTCCCAGATGACATTGGGCTCTCCGGTCACTCAGATGGGGACGCGGTAGCCCACGCAGCCTGCGATGCACTGTTCTCGGCAGCGGGAATCGGAGACTTAGGAACCCACTTTGGGGTGGATCGACCGGAATTTGCTGGGGCCAGTGGTGTGAGCCTGATTGCAGAAGCAGCCCGCTTGGTGCGCGAAGCAGGGTTTGAAATTGGCAACATTGCCGTGCAGTTTGTGGGGCGCCGACCACGCTTTGCAGCACGTCGTGAGGAAGCAAGCCAAGTGCTCAGCGCTGCGGTAGGAGCCCCGGTCAGCGTCATTGCAACCACCAGCGACGGCCTGGGTTACGAGGGTGAAGGCACCGGGTTGACCGCCTACGCCACCGCGCTGGTCTACCCCAGATAGGACGGCGCTGGGTCGGCTTGGTTGACGGGCCATATCACCGAGCGCATCACAAGTGAAATACAAAGGCTGCATCCATCGGATAACCTTAACGACGTGAGCCTGCGATTCTATGACACCAAAACAGCATCTGTACGTGACTTCCAGCCGTTAAACGACGGCGAAGTCAAGCTGTACTACTGTGGCGCCACCGTGCAAGGAATGCCGCACGTGGGCCATGTTCGTAGCGCTATCGTTTTTGATGTTTTGGTCCGCTGGCTTGAATACCGTGGCTTCGCAGTAACCACGGTGCGCAACGTGACCGACATCGACGACAAGATCTTGGAAAAATCGGCGAAGTCTTTTGCCGAGGATTTCCAGGCCGATGAGTACTACCAGCCGCGCGAAGAATGGTTCGCTCTGGCCTACCGCTTTGAACAAGAATTTGCCCGCGCGTACCAAGCGTTGGGTGTACGTCGTCCGACCTATGAGCCACGCGCCACCGGGCACATCACCGAAATGCACGAGCTGATCGCCACGTTGATCGAGCGCGGACATGCTTACCCGGCAACCGATGACTCCGGGGACGTCTATTTTAATGTGCGCTCCTTTGCCCCCTACGGTGCGCTGACCCGCCAGAACATCAACGACATGCAGGGGGCTACCGACGCTGACCCACGAGGCAAAAAAGATGCTCGCGACTTTGCCCTGTGGAAGGGCCATAAGGAGTCCGACCCAGCTACCGCATCCTGGCCAAGCCCATGGGGACGCGGTCGTCCCGGCTGGCACCTAGAGTGCTCGGCGATGGCCGGCAAGTACCTCGGCACCGAATTCGACATCCACGGCGGGGGATTGGACCTACGATTCCCGCACCATGAGAACGAGATGGCGCAGTCCAACGCGGCCGGTCACGGTTTTGCGAACTTCTGGATGCACAACGGCATGGTCACCTACGAGGGTGAAAAGATGTCCAAGTCGATCGGCAACACCATCTCGCCCGAAGAAATGCTGGCCCTGGCCGACGCCCGCGTGGTGCGCTACTTCCTTGGGCAAGCACAGTACCGTTCCATGCTGGACTACCGTCCGGATTCGCTGGCTGAAGCACGGGCCGCGGTGGAACGGATCGATACTTTCATCTCCAATGCACAGTATCGTTTGGGCGCTGGCGCCGATTCGATTCAGGCTACGCAAGTGCCAACGGCCTTTGGCGCCGCAATGGATGATGACCTCAACGTTCCCATGGCATTAGCCGCACTGCACGAAGCGGTTCGTCAGGGCAACGCATCCCTAGAAGCCCACGACAATGCAGCGACCGAGCAAGCGCTCGGACAGGTGTTGGCCATGACCCAGGTTCTGGGCTTAGACGATGCAGGGAACACCAAAAACTCGCAGGCAAGCGCGGAGCACGAAGCATTGGATCAGTTGATCCAGTCGCAGCTGGCAGAACGTGCGCAGGCTCGCGCGGCCAAGGACTGGTCACGCTCGGATGCTATCCGTGACGCATTGGCCTCCGCTGGCATCATCGTTGCTGACTCAGCAGACGGTGCCCGCTGGACATTAGACAACTAGCCGTTTCAACGGCTGAACCAAAACTCAACTTTAAGGACAAACACCATGAGCAAAAAGGGCCCAACCAAGGGTAGTGGCGGCAAGGGACGCAGTTCCCTAGAGGGTCGCGGCCCAACTCCCAAGGCCGAAGACCGTCCGTACCACAAGGCGTACCGAAGCAAGCAGCTTGCTGAGCGTTCGGCCGCTAAGCGCTCCACGGCCAAGCGCACCGACCGCATCAAGGTCAACGCAGAATTTGTCACCGGTCGAAACTCTGTTGTTGAAGCACTGCGCGCTGGCATCCCGGTCAAGGCACTGCACGTGGCGATCCGCATCGAGGTTGATGACCGCGTGCGCGAATCGCTCAAGCTTGCTGCAGCTCAGGGCATTCCCTTGATGGAAGCTTCAAAGCCAGAGCTTGATCGCATGACCGACGGCGCGATCCACCAGGGCATGGCCCTGCAGATCCCTGCCTACGAGTACAAGGACGCCGTTCAGTTGGCAACCAAAACCATCAAGGATTACGACCGTGGCTACACCACGTCGCAGCCACTGTTGCTGGCCTTGGATGGCATCACCGACCCACGTAACCTCGGTGCGATCGTTCGTTCGGCTTCGGCCTTCGGCGCCGACGGTGTCATCATTCCGGAACGCCGAAGTGTTGGCATGACTGCCTCCGCTTGGAAGACCAGTGCGGGTGCTGCAGTTCGCGTACCAGTAGCTAAGTGCACTAATTTGACCAGCGCACTGAAGGAAATCAAGGCCGCTGGTATCTTCGTGATCGGCCTTGACGCCGGCGGAGATATGGATCTGCCTAACTTCGAGTTAGCCACCGGCCCACTGTGCATCGTTGTTGGTTCTGAGGGGAAGGGTCTTTCACGACTGGTCCGCGAGAACTGCGACGCAATCGTTTCCATCCCGATCGATTCGGCCATGGAGTCGTTGAACGCTTCGATGGCCGTAGGCATCTCGCTTTACGAGGTCTCTCGCTTGCGCAAGGCACAAGCGAAGTAGCCTGCCACGATCCTCAATGGGTTGTCACTTGTCCTGGACAAGTGACAACCCATTTTGTGTAGGGTGACCCGCTTCATAACAACAAATTTCAGTTGTTTTTGAGCAGAGTTCACCTCGGAGAGCTCTAAAAGCGCGAAATGTCGGCGTTTTTGGGTCCTAAATGGGTTGTACTGGCCGATTTTGCGCCGGGCGGGAATCCGTGTAGAGTCTTATCTCGCGCCGCTGATCCGGACGGGCCGAAAAGGTCTGAAAGAAACAGTGGGGTAAACAAGCTGGAAACATCGAGTTGACTTTGGTTGACGCGGTGGTAAGCTTGAAAAGTTGCTCCGGAGCGAAGCAGTCACTGAGAA
>CAACWO010000143.1_pt1 | contig 53130 bp, 42 predicted proteins | sample 2275661 | NCBI WGS metagenome assembly CAACWO01 (sample SAMEA5312466, study PRJEB27640) | indoor metagenome | biome: indoor environment; feature: uncontrolled; material: polymer concrete tiles wood | place: Germany | collected 2014-07-07 | reverse complement strand
TAGTTGTTGTAGCTCATTGGCTTGCCGTGCAGCTGGTCAGCCTGCGCGATGCCGGCTGGTGCAGCCTCATCAACGTAAAGTGCCGCCTGCTGGTGTGGGTTCTCGCCGTAGCGCAAAGCTTCGGCACGCTGCAGCGCAACGCCCGCATAGGCTGGCCAATCGATGACGCCGTCGCCGTCCTCATCGAGGAACTGGCTTGCGGTCCACGAAGCAACAGCGGTGTCGTAGGCAGCGGTGTGAGCGTAAGCCTTGGCAGCCAAACGCTGACGGGTCTTCAGATCAAAACCACCATCAGCAGCAGCTGCGATGACCTGTGAGTAGAAGCTTGGATCTACAACGATGGATACAGCAGCGTGGTTCTTTGCAGCCGAACGGACCATTGCTGGACCGCCAATGTCGATCTGTTCAACAACTTCGTCCTGGGATGCGCCGGAAGCAACAGTCTGCACAAATGGGTACAGGTTTACAACAACCAGATCGATCTGATCAATGTCCATCGAAGACAGGGTATCCATGTGCTCGCTAACGCGACGGTCGGCAAGGATGCCACCGTGGATACGTGGGTGCAGGGTCTTGACTCGACCGTCAAGCATTTCCGGCGAACCGGTCACCTGCTCGACCTCAGTCACAGGGATTCCGGCGGCAGCGATCTTCTTAGCGGTAGAGCCGGTGGATACCAGCTGAACGCCTGCGGCATGTAGTCCGGAGGCCAGCTCCTCCAGACCAGTCTTGTCGTAAACGGAAATCAGTGCGCGACGGATTGCGACTTTGTCCAGCACGGTCTTACTCACGAAATTTTTCTCCCGGCGGTGAGAATGAATGGGGCGGGTGGCGACTAGGCCACCGCCCTCATTCTAACCAAGGGATGACCCGAATATTCAGTTCGTGTCATGGTCCTTCGACAAGCTGAGCAAGCTGTGGGAAATACTTGGACAGTTGCTTGTCAGTCAGGCAAAGACGCAGAAGTTTCTCGGCATGATCTTCATCGGCTACATAACAAACCAAGTCTGCAGGGGTACGTTGCTGAAGTTCTTCTCGCAGGCTCTGTGCCACCGCAACAAGGGTGCGATAGTAGCGTTTTATGGTGACTTCCCAGCCTTCGTGCGCTGCGAGGTCGGTCATCGCATCGGACCAGAGGGTGGCTGCCGGGTCTTCGCATAAATCAATGGCTGACCAGTGCCAATCGCTTGGTTCCCACTTATCAGAATAGAAACTCTCAGAGTCGTCTGCATCGAGGCCTTCTTCAAGCGAGGCCAGAACCTGATCCAGATCTTCCTCATCATCGTTAAGGCTCGAGTCTTCCTCGTCGGTTTCCTGTTCATCCGCGTCAGAAATCACTATGGAGTCGTCATCGATTGTGACGTCTTCAGATTCGGTTGAACTACCAGGCTCCGCATCTTCGCGGTCTTCATAGTCGGCAGGCTCGTCAGCATCTTCGCCGCGCTCCACCAGTTCTTCTCTTGATGCCGTGACGCGATCACGTTCTAAAGCCTGTACCGAATTCAGCGCAAGCAACGGCATAGCGATGCTCTCGCTTTCTTCGGTGCTGACCCCGTGAAGGGCAATGGCATAGAAGTCTTGGTCGGGGTGTCCAGTAATTACTTCCGCCGCGTGCCGAAGGGCGGTCACCCGTATCGCCTCTTCGAGAGCGGCCCAATCTACTCCCATGCCCAGAGAGTACTCCCAATCAGGCGCTGAATGACAGACCTTGACGCGCCACACAAAGAAGCGTAGAGAGCTACGCTCAATTCACAGTTTTCGGTTATGCTTCGACGCGATACACACTACTTTCACTCGCATTGAGAAAGGCGCCCTTTCGTGTCTTCTGCTCTTCCGCCTACGGGCACCAACGTCGTACAAGAACTTCCCTTTAAGTGGAAGGTACAAGGCTCGATATTTATCATCGGTGGCCTCGGATTCATGTTTGATGCCTGGGATGTCACGCTCAACGGTGCATTAATTCCATTGGTCGCCCAAGAGTGGGGACTAGACCGGCCCACCGCAGCACTTTTGGGCACGTCAAACTTGGTTGGTATGGCACTGGGCGCATTTGTGTGGGGCGGAATTGCCGACCGGTTTGGACGCAAAAAAGCCTTCAGCCTGACGTTGTTGATGTTTGCAGTGTTCACCGTGCTCGGTGCATTCTCACCAAACTTCGGCTTCTTTGTGGTCTTCCGGTTCTTGGCCGGACTTGGGCTGGGCGGATGCATCCCGGTGGATTACGCGCTCGTTGGCGAGTTCACCCCAGCTAAGTTGCGTGGACGAGTACTTACCGCAATGGATGGCTGGTGGCCAGTGGGTGCTGCCCTGTCATTCTTCGTCTCCGGCTGGGTGATGGCCACAGCCGATAACTGGCGTTTGATTCTTGCTGTGATGATCCTTCCGGCATTTGTGGTGTTCTTTGTACGTCGTTCCGTGCCAGAGTCACCGTTGTACTTGGCTGCCAAAGGTCGCGAGGCAGAAGCTCGTGAAGTGATTGACTACCTAGTTGAACGCACCGGCGCCACCAAACGTGACTACGTCATCGAACAAGTGCCAGTTGAGCGTCCTGCCCGTTGGTATGAGCAGGTAGTTTCTCTCTGGCGTTACTCGTGGAAAATTACTGCGACCAGTTGGCTACTGTTCATCACTGTTCTGCTGGTTTACTACTTGGCACTGACGTGGCTTCCATCAATCTTGACCGAGGCTGGAATGGCGCAGTCCGCTTCATTCTTCGCCACCGCAGTCATGGCTCTAATGGGTCTACTCGGAGTGGTGATTGCCGCGCTCCTTGTTGAACGAGTTGGCCGCAAATGGCTGCTTGCCGTTTCCGCACCGCTCTCCGGACTAGTGCTGGTCATGGTGGCACTGAGCCTGAAGGTTCCAGCTGCCGCAGTGGGTTGGGTGTTGGTCTTTGGTGTCATCGTTCAGGTGGCCATCCCCGTACTGTATGCCTACGTTTCTGAGATGTACCCGACTGAACTACGCGCCAGTGGATTCGGTTGGGCCTCAACCATGTCGCGCTTTGCTGCCGGATTTGGGCCGCTGATTTTCGCCGCGCTCTGGCCAGTGCTCGGTCTGCCTACGCTGTTCATTGCCGCGAGCGTACTGGTCACCTTGGCCATCATTTTCATGGCAAAGTTCGCGCCAGAAACCATGGGCCGCCAGCTGGGCTAGCGCACCTTGATCCATTGATGAACTCGATGCCTGACGCCAAGAAGTGACTCGTACAATTAGAAGATCACCACTCTTCAAGAGGTACAACGTCGCAATATCCTTGGCGGTTGGCATCGTGGAGCACAACGACGGGAAAATCACCGATGCAGTTTGACCAGAAGCAGCTCAAGGAAGATGGATTTACGGGCTTCCGCTCTGTGGCCACACTTGAAATCAATCGCATCCCGCACCGTCAAGGGATTTTTGTCGTCTTGGCGCCCTCGGACTATGAACCGCGGTACCTTAACCGCAGTACGGCCGGAACCTTCAAGAAGAAAAACCCCTCGCTTAAACCCGAGCAGCTAGAAGCCGAATGGGTCCACGACACCGAAGTCCTATACATCGGAAAGGCCAGCCCAGGCAGCCAAGGCAATCGTGGGCTGCGCCGGCAGATTCAAGAATTCATCGACTTCGGCAATGGCAAACCACCAGGCCACTGGGACGGGCGCTTGATCTGGCAGCTGCGTGGAGCCGGCAAGCTCTTGATCGCGTGGAAAGAATTACCCTCCGAAGAGTTGAATGCTTCACTGGCTAAGTATCACGACAGCTTTCATGCACAGTATGGCAAGTTGCCCTACGCCAATTTGGTACGCGCGCGGTGAAACGAAAGCGTGTGAAGAGGCGCCCTCGGTTTCGCTGGTTACGCGAAAATTGGGACGACTTCGTGGCACGCTTGCTGGAATTCTTCTCGCTAGGGCCGTGAAATTCACTGCTCAACTTCAGCGCCTTCGTCTACTCCATCCAGGGTTACGCCTTGAACCCGTCAAGCATTATCTGCACCAAACGCTCCTGAAGCTGTGGTGTCTGATTTTTGAAGGCTCGTGGCAACGGTCGAGTGGCTGCTCCAATGGCGGTGACCAGTTCTACGCCGTTCAAATCTCTGCGCACCAATTGTTGGTCTTTGGCCTGTTCAAGAACACGATTTACTGCCTGAGCGCATTCACGTTGCACGGTCAGCACTCGTTCATTCAGAGTCGCAGGCAGGGCTCCCCCAAACGCTTCGCTGAGCGCACCAAGATCTAGGCGCACCAGCTGCTCCAAGAATTTACTCCACGCTCGTGGCTCTTGGGCCAAGTTTTCCCTTGCGAGGTGAGCCGCATCCAATATTTCTTGCAGGGTTGTCACGGTAACTTCTTCAACTAGTTCGGGGCGGGCCGCGAAGTTGCGGTACAAGGTACCGATTCCCACGTTGCTTCGTTCTGCAATGGTGTCCATGGCAACGTTGGCGCCGTACTGGGCAAAGAGCTCTCGGGCCGTACGGAGAATAGTTTCACGTCGTTGCAAAGCATCTGTGCGCATCAACCGGTTATGCCTTCCACGGTGTTGGCGGCGGTGGGGTTTACCCATCTGCCACTCAGAGAGTCTTAGATAGATGTCCTATTTGGGCGGATCCGAAACTCAGTGATCTTTCCAGAAATTGCTAAGCGTTGCCACGGCGTTAAGACTTTTGCCAGAAATCTATCCCCACACTTCAACTAAATAGCCTTTCATTAGTGATTTTTCGGTAGTCTGGCAGTGAACTACCCCGTGAGCTTTTGGGGATCTGACCTTCGAAAGGCCGCCATGCACGACGATATTTCCTTGACCACTGGTCGAGTCAAACGAGTACTGCAGGAACGAGTACTGCCTGCCATCTACTCGGACTCAATCCCGCTTGAGGTGTCTTGGCATGAACTTCCAGGTGAACCAGTAACACCCACAAAGGGCTTGGCATTGGACTACGTTCCAGCTCAGGTTGGGACCTCTTGGGGAGCTGCTTGGGGCACCACATGGTTCCACCTTCAAGGCCAGGTTCCCGCTAGTTGGGCGTCACGCCGAGTCGAAGCAATTATCGATTTGGGCTTCGACGTAAATATGACGGGGTTCCAGTGCGAAGGGCTCATCTACCGACCTGACGGCAACACCGTCAAAGCGCTAAACCCACGCAACCAGTGGGTGCCAGTTACGGAGTCTGCAGAAGGCAACGAGCTAGTGGATCTCTATCTTGAGGCTGCGTCCAACCCAGTATTGCTGGATCATCACCCGTTTTTGCCGACCGAAGAGGGAGACATTCTCACTTCTTCCACGCGCAAGCTCTACACCATCCGACGTATGGATCTGGCTGTATTTGAACCAGTAGTTCATGAATTAGCTCTTGACCTTGAAGTGCTCCTAGATCTGCAGGAACAACTGCCCCAAGGCCCGCGCAAGATGCAGATTCTTCAGGCCTTGGATAACGCCTTGGATGTTCTTGATCTTCAGGACATTACCTCAACGGCTCAGGCCGCTCGCGATGAACTAGCCGACGTTCTCGCCGCCCCGGCAGAACACAGTGCTCACCAGATTTCCGCTATCGGACACTCCCACATCGACTCGGCTTGGTTGTGGCCACTGCGCGAAACCATCCGCAAGGTCTCACGCACTGCTTCCTCGATGGTTGAGTTACTTGGCGATGAACCGGATTTCCTTTACGGAATGTCCAGTGCCCAACAATACAAATGGCTTAAGAGCCACCGCCCCGAGGTGTGGGAGCGCGTCAAGCAGGCGGTGGCCGACGAACGTTTCCTCCCCTTAGGTGGCATGTGGGTTGAATCCGATACTGTGATGCCTTCCGGCGAATCTTTGGTGCGTCAATTCCTTTACGGCCAGAAATTCTTCCACGACGAATTTGGTGTGAGTTCCAAAGGTGTGTGGCTACCAGATTCCTTCGGCTACTCCCCGGCCTTGCCGCAGCTGATGCGACGTGCAGGTTTTGAATGGTTCTTCACCCAGAAGATCTCATGGAATCAGCAAAACAAATTCCCACACCATAGCTTTGATTGGGAAGGCATTGATGGTTCTCGCATCTTCAGCCATTTCCCTTCCATGGACACCTACAACTCTCAGCTTTCCGGTGAGGAAGTTGCTAAGGCTTCACGCCAGTTCCGCGAAGCGCGCGTTACCAATAACTCCATTGCTCCCGTGGGCTGGGGTGACGGTGGTGGCGGTACCACTCGCGAGATGACTGGCAAGGCTAAACGCTTATCCAATCTTGAAGGTAGTGCGCAGGTGCGTTGGGAACATCCCAACCAGTTCTTCGACCGCGCTAAGCGCGAACTTCCCAACCCACCGGTCTGGGTCGGCGAACTGTACCTGGAATTGCACCGCGCGACGCTAACCAGCCAGCACCAGACTAAACAAGGCAACCGACGCACTGAGCAACTTCTGGTGGAAGCGGAGCTTTGGGCAGCCACCGCCACGTTATACACGGGAAGCGACTACCCCTACGTACAGCTAGACGAGCTGTGGGAAACAGTGTTGCTGCACCAGTTCCACGATATTTTGCCTGGCACCTCCATCGCCTGGGTACACCGTGAAGTTGTAGGCCGCTACGCACAAGTCATCGAACAGGTCGAAGCACTGATCCTCACAGCACAGCAGCAGCTTGCTGGGGACGGCTCAACGCCCATCGCTTTTAACGGGGCCGCGTTCACGCGCAATTCACTGTCCTTCGGTCAGGCTAAGGCCCTGGTTGCTAGCTCCGCGGATTCCGTTCAGGCCACCGCAGCTAGTGGTGGATATGTCTTGGACAACGGCATTGTCCGCATTCAGGTCAGTGATCAAGGACTGATCACCTCCGCAGTAGATTTGGCCACTGGCCGCGAGGCTATTGCTTCGGGCCAAGAGGCAAACCTCTTGCAGCTGCACCAAGACTTCCCCAACATGTGGGACGCCTGGGACGTAGATAAGTACTACCGCAATCAGGTCACCGACCTGCGTGAACTCAATTCCATGGAATTGTCCTCGACTGAGGATGGCAGCCAGGTCATCACCATCTCTCGTGGCTTCTCGAAGTCGACGGTCATTCAGCAGCTGAGCCTGGCCCCGGGTGACCGAACAGTTCATATCGCTCAAAGCACCGACTGGCATGAGGCCGAGAAGTTCCTCAAGGTCGCGTTCCCACTCGATGTTCGGGCCGAGCAAACCATCGCGGAAACACAGTTTGGCTATCACAAGCGAGTGACGCATGTGAACACCAGTTGGGAAGCAGCGAAGTTTGAAACCTCCATGCACCGCTTTGTGCTGGCCGAGGAACCAGGCTTTGGTGTGGGGCTGATCAACGATTCCATCTACGGCTTTGATGTCACGCGCGAAGCCAAAGAAGCGCGCGTAACCACCACGATGCGTCTGTCGTTGCTGCGCGCCCCACGCTTCCCCGATCCGCAAACAGATCAAGGCATTCAAACTCACCGCTACGGGCTGGTGATCGGCGCCGATATCGCCACAGTCACTGAAGCTGGGGCGCTGCTCAATAGCGCAGAGCGAGTTGTTGTGGGTGCACAAGGCGTGGAACCACTTGTTGCTGTAACCGGTGAAGGCCTGGTGGTTTCCAGTGTGAAGCTGTCCGCTGATCGCAGCGGGGATCTGGTGGTGCGAGTCTACGAGTCGTTGGGACGACGTGCTCGTGGTGCCCTGAAGATCAATGCCGCTTACGCCTCGGCAACTACCGTGTCCCTGCTTGAAGATTCGTTGGCTCAGGGAGCTATTGATCTTCTTGATGGTGCGGTTCCGCTGGAACTGAGTGCTTTTGAGGTGCGCACCGTGCGCTTCAAACTCAGCGACTAAACATTAAGAATCTCAGGCTCGAACGCCTCGCCGTGGCTTACCAGGGCGAGGGTTCGTAGTCCTTGAGGAAGCAACCATAGAGGTCAATGCCGCGTTCCCCGTCCACGATCGGCTGGTAGACCCGGGCCGCCCCGTCGATTAGATCCAACGGTGCGTGCCAGCCTTCAGCGACCATGCGGACCTTGGAATCATGCGGACGTTCGTCGGTGATCCAACCGGTGTCCACCGCAGACATCAAGATGCCGTCGGTGTTCAGCATTTCTTCGGCACTGGTGCGGGTGAGCATATTGAGCGAGGCCTTGGCCATGTTGGTGTGCGGATGACCGGCACCCTTGTAGCGTCGGGAGAACTGCCCCTCCATGGCTGAGACATTCACAATGTATTTACGTCGTGCCCCACTGGCAGCCAAGGTAGGTCGTAACCGTGAAGCCAGCAAGAATGGTGCGGTGACATTGCACAGCTGCACTTCGAGCATTTCCAATGCGTCCACATTGCCCAAAATCTGGGTCCAGGAATTTTCTGTCACCACATCTGGCACCAGTCCCCCGGCGTCGATTGCGGTGCCTGCGGTAATGCGCTCCAGCGAGGCTGAGCCTGCCTTCATTGCCAGCTCCGCAAGTCGTTGTGCGTCGTAGCTGCCTAGCGGTTCCGGGGCCAACAACGCAGAATCCTCAAGCCTAAAGGCACTGGCCAAGGCTTTGGGGTGCTCGGCCGGCGGATTCGCTTCGCCCCATAGCTCCGGGCCGCCGTGGCTGGCCAGTAGTTCGGTGGCTAGCGGTTGCTGTTCGGATTCGATCAGGTGCTGATATGAGTTGGACGTGCGCCGAACGGTTTGGGCCGCGTTGTTGATCAAGATATCCAGCGGGCCTTCGGCGGCTACACGATCAGCTAGAGAGATAACCTGTGCCGGATCGCGCAGGTCAATGCCGACAATGCGCAACCGGTGCAACCACTGGTTGCTGTCTTCGATGGCCGCAAAGCGGCGGGCTGCGTCTTTGGGGAAGCGTGTGGTGATGGTGGTGTGGGCGCCGTCGCGAAGTAGACGCAACGCGATATGCATTCCGATTTTTGCTCGTCCGCCGGTGAGCAGTGCGCGCTTTCCGCTCAGGTCCGCGCGTGCATCACGGCGTTCACGACCTGCTGCAGCGCAGTCCGGGCACAGGTAGTGATGGAAGGCGTCAACGGTGGTGTAGCGGCGCTTGCAGATGTAGCAACCGCGTGGCCTGCGGAATTCGCCAGCAGTATCACCGTCGGTGGAAGCGCTCAGGTCTAAGCCCAAGGTTTCGTCGTCAAGGCGCTGAGGTGAACCGGTTGCGGTACGTTCAATCAGTGCGCGGTCTGCCGCACTAATTTCTGCTCGTTTCTGCGATTTTCTGAAACGCTTGGCGGCTTTGAACATGTTGCTGGTGGCGCGGCGTACAGCAACGTGCCGTTCGTCGTCGGAATCCAGTTCATGTACTACCGAGAGCACCTTCAGGGCCGTTGCCAGCTCCGCGTCGGTAAAAGGTTGCGTCGTTGAAGCCGCGTCGGCTTTAGGTGTTTGCTCAGTCATCTCGCCACCAATTTTACTTCCTTGGTGGCTCCGCGCGGTGTGCCTGGGTGGTGCTGTGCGCTACTTGCTCTTGGCTAGGTCTGCGAGGGTTGCAATGAGCAGACGGCGTTCAACAACTTTGATGCGTTCGTGCAACGTGCCTTCGGTGTCTGCATCATCGATGGCGACTGCTTCTTGGCGCAGGATCGGACCGGTGTCCACGCCGGCATCTGCAATATGTACGGTGCAGCCGGTGACCTTGACTCCGTAAGCCAGCGCGTCACGCACACCATGGGCGCCAGGGAACGAAGGCAGCAAGGCGGGATGAGTATTGATGTATGTGCCGTCAAAAGCGTTGATGAATTCTTCGCCGACGATTCGCATAAATCCAGAGGACACAACGTAGTCCGGTGCGTAGGACAGGCATTTTTCTGTCAGCGCATGGTTCCAGTCTTTGCGATCTTCGTAATCCTTGAAGTTCACAACAAAGGTTTCGATTCCGGCTTCAGCCGAACGCTGCACACCGTAGGTATCGTGTTTGTCGGCGCCGACCGCGGCGATGTCTACGTTGGGTAATTCACCAGCCTGAACGGCGTCTATGACTGCCTGAAGGTTCGAACCAGTTCCTGAAACCAAAACCACAATGCGCATGCCTTCAATTCTACGGTTTGGTCTTGCTTGTTTTTCATTCCGCTCAGGTTTGTTGCTTATGCCAGTCTCAAACTGGCGTGGAGAGCAAAGAAAAACGATGATTACGACATGAGTGAGATTGTTCCTGATCAGAAGAATTGGACCTTCGTTTTGGACTCGGTCTGCCCCGAGTGCCAGGTTGATGTCCGCGAGGTGACTCCCAAGGACGTCATAGAGCGATTGCCCTCTGGGGTTCAGCGCTATGTGACGGCGCTACACAATCCAGCAGCACGCGTGCGGAAAAATCCGGCGCGTTGGAGTGATCAGGAATATGTAACGCACGTAGCGCACATGTTGGTGATCATGACGCAGCGACTGGATCTGATGCTTGGGCAAGATGAGCCCACCTTCCCGAATTGGGATCAGGATCAGGCTGCCAATGAAGGTAATTACAACGCTCTTACTGCTGATGACGTCACGGCGCAGCTTGAGACCGCGGCTTCAAATTATGCCGAAAAATTGGGAAGCATCGGCGCTGAATCTTATTCCAGACGCGGTTTGCGTTCAAACGGTTCGGCCTTCACTGTTGAATCTTTAAACCAGTATGCGTGGCACGATTTTGTGCATCATCTGTGGGATCTGGACCCCAAGCCCAGCTAGAGCGGGCGTCTGGACTCCGGTAGGCGATGCGGCAAATTTATGGCAGCAGTTAATTTATTTGAAACCTGCATTGACCAACCCTGTGACCCGTGATACATTTTTCCCTGTTATACGAATAACTAACTCGCATCACTCAATGGGGAGACACTTTGATGGCTAGAGCCAAGCCCGCTTCCGGGCCCACAATGCACGATGTGGCAGCTGCAGCCAGTGTCTCCCAAGCCACCGTTTCCCTGGTCCTAAATTCCGCTCCTGGATCACGCTTCTCTGCCGACACTCAGCAGCGAGTCTGGGATGCAGTTGAACAGTTGGGATACCGCACCAACGCGCACGCCAAGGTGTTGCGTGAAGGTGTTTCAGGGATGATCGGCTTCATTGGCGACTCGGTGGCAACCTCACCTTTCGCTGGTGCAATCATCGAAGGTGCGCAGGAAAGAGCCTGGGAAGAAGGGCTCCTGCTGCTAACCATCAACACTGGCGGCGACAAAAAACTTGAGGCCGCTTCGCTAGATACGATGCTCTCCTACAAGGTGGCCGGTGTCGTGTACGCGGCAATGTATAACCGTTATCTTGAAGTCCCCAAAGCGCTGGCCGGGGTCCCTTCGGTCGTCTTGAATTCCCAAGACAAAGACGGCAAGCTCCCCAGCGTCGCTCCAGACGAAATTCAAGGTGGCTACACCGCAACTCGACGATTACTTAACGCTGGCCATACCCGAATAGGCATGATCAACATCGAAACCTTAGAAAGTGGACTACCGGCAGCGGTGGGACGCTTCGCAGGTTATCAAAAGGCCATGAACGAAGCTGGAATCGAAGTTGATCCTTCACTGCTTCGCTTCGGCGAAGGTGGAGAAACTCATGGCTACACCTTCGGTAGGGAACTACTTTCTTCCAACCGTCCGCCAACCGCTATCTTCTGTGCCAACGACCGCACCGCATGGGGCGTTTATCAGGCGGCAGCGGAGTTGCGGGTATCAATTCCTGATGATGTTTCAATCATTGGCTTTGATAATCAGTCCACACTAGCTCCGTTCCTTCGCCCCGGACTGACAACTCTTGAACTACCTTTCGCCGCAATGGGCCGACAAGCGGTGGATTTCCTCCTCCAAGGAGCTAAACCTGATGGTCAGGTAAAGCTCATGGATTGCCCACTTATTGAACGCTCGTCGGTATCACACCCCAAGGAGAAGCCTTGAGTCAATCAAAACCAGCTGCTCTCAGGCGATTTAGCAAATCACCTAAAAAGCGCAAAGTTCCCTTTTCGCTTCAGCTGAAAAAGATCTTGGCAGCCTGGCAGTTATACGTATTACTAATACCTGCCCTGGCCTACATCGTGATCTTCAAGTACTGGCCAATGTACGGTGTCCAAATCGCATTCAGGAACTACAACCCCACCGACGGTTTCACCGGAAGCCAGTGGGTTGGCCTGAAGCACTTCATCAGATTTGTGAATTCTTACCAATTCACAGAGGTGCTGGGCAACACGATCTGGATCGCAGTACTGGGTCTGCTCATTGCCTTCCCGGTGCCAATCATCCTGGCGCTGCTCGTCAACGGGTTGCAGAGCGAGAAGTTCAAAAAGTTCACCCAAACCGTGCTGTACTCCCCTGCCTTCATCTCCACCGTGGTGGTAGTCGGCATGATGTTCGTACTGCTCTCTCCACGTTCAGGCTTGGTCAATAACGCCATCCAGCTCGCTGGTGGTGAACCGATCTTCTTCATGGGATCCCCCGACTGGTTCCGCCCGGTCTACCTGATTTCTGACATCTGGCAAAACGCCGGCTTCTCAATGATTGTGTACCTAGCAGCCCTAGCCGGCATCGATCCAGCCTTGCACGACGCGGCCAAGGTTGACGGTGCATCCAAGCTGCAGCGCATGCGCCACATCGATTTGCCAGGCATCATGCCAATGGTCACCGTGCTGTTCATCTTGGCAATCGGTAACTTGCTCAACGTTGGGTTCGAAAAGGCACTGCTGATGCAGACTCCGCTGAACCTCGCCAACTCTGAAATCATCCAGACCTACGTTTACCACGCTGGTCTGCAGCAGGCTCAGTTCAGCTACTCGGCTGCTATCGGTCTGTTCAACTCCGTCCTCAACCTGGTGCTGCTGTTGATCTTCAACCGTGTGGCTCGCCGGGCAAACCAAGCAACCTTGTGGTGATCCCCGATGTCATTAAAAACAATTCCAGCAACACCAGTTTCGCCTCGACGGGAGGGACAGAAGGTGATTAATCGTCAGTCCGGTGGCAAGTCAAAGTTCCGCCTCCTGCGCGAACGTTACGCCGACCGCACCTTCACTATCGCAGCGGTCACCATCCTGATCCTGTCGATCTTGGCTGTCGTTTACCCGTTGTACTTCATCGTGATCGCATCCATCAGTGATCCCAACGCAGTGTATGAAGGCAAGGTTTGGCTCTTCCCCTCCGGAGTGACTTTCGAGGGATACCAGCGAATCCTTACCGATGGCCGAATCTGGTCAGGCCTGACCAATACAGTGATCTACACGGTACTGGGAACGGCAATCAGCGTTTCCACCATCTTGTGCGGAGCCTACGCACTATCTCGCAAGGATATGCCGGGCCGTAAGTTCTTGATGTTGCTCTTTGTCATCACCATGTTCTTCGATGGCGGTCTGATCACCAAGTACCTGGTCGTGAAGGATCTGGGCATGCTCAACACCGTGTGGGCAGTAGTTTTGCCTGGCGCTGTTGGTGTGTGGAACCTGATCATCGCTCGGTCATTCTTTGAACACACCATCCCTAATGAATTGCGTGAAGCAGCTCAGATGGATGGGGCCAATGACTTCCGCTTCTTCTTCCAGATGGTTCTTCCACTATCAAAGCCACTGATCATGCTGATGATCATGGTGCACGTAGTGGCCAACTGGAACTCGTTCTTCGATGCTCTGATCTTCCTCAACGACGATTCAAAGTATCCCCTCCAGCTAGTTCTGCGAAACATCCTTATCCAATCCGATGTTTCCTCGACGGGCACCACCGGCGGAGATATTGCCTCCTACGCCGCGGCCCAGCGAATAGCCGAACTGACCAAGTACGCGATGATCGTCGTCTCCAGCCTGCCGCTGATGATCGCCTTGCCGTTCATGCAAAAGCACTTCACCAAGGGCATGATGATCGGCGCAGTTAAGTAATCACACTCTTCACCTCTCAATCGCAGGGCTAAGTTCCACTGCTTAGTCCTGCACCCCACCCAGAATAGGAACCACCATGGCACTTAATCGCCGACATGCAGCTCTTGCTGCAGCGCTAGCCGGAACATTGATGTTCACCGCTTGCGGTGGAGGAAGCTCCGATGCACCTGAAATCGAGGATTCCTCAGCGGAATTCGGCTTCCACGACACCGGCCTGCCGATCGTTGATAAGAAGCTGGACTTGACCTTCTCCGGTTCCAAGACCGCGCTGGCCCCTGACTTCAACACCATGACCGTGGTGAAGAACTGGGAAAAGGACACTAACGTTCACATCAACTGGGAAAACCTTCCAGAGACCGTATTCCAGGAAAAGAAGAACCTGATTCTTGCTGGTGGCGATCTGCCAGATGCATTCTTCAACTCGGGACTGACCGACTCTGAAATTGCGACTTACGCAACCAGCGGCACCCTGATCCCGCTTGAAGGTCTGATCGAAAAGAACGCACCAAATCTTTCCAAGCTGCTCAACGAGCGTCCTGATATCAAGGCAGCGATCACTTCCTCAGATGGTCACATCTACTCACTGCCTTCCATTGAAGAGCTCGGCTTGGTTCAGTTCCCTAACCAGCTGATCGTCAACACCGCATGGCTAAAAAAGCTGGATATCCCGATGCCTAAGACCGTGGATGAATTCCACGATGCGCTCAAGGCTTTCAAGGAAAAGGATGCTTCGGGCACCGGCAAGACCATTCCACTGAGCTTCATGCCAGGCTCGTGGTGTGCCGATATCGTTGACCTGATTGCTGCCCTCGGCGGCATCCCAGACAATGCAGATCACCGCATTGTTCAGGACGGAAAGGTCATCTACACCCCTACCCAAGAGGGTTATAAGAAGGCCATCCAGACCCTACACACCTGGTACAAGGAAGGCCTGATCGACCCAGAGTCGTTCTCGCAGGACGACAAGGCTTACCTAGCCAAGGGTAAGGCTGCCAAGGAAAACCTCGGCTCGTTCGTTTGGTGGGAGACCCCAGAAATGGTTGGCGCTGACCGTGCCAAGGACTACGCAATTGTTCCAGTTCTGGAAGGTGTTGACGGCCAGCGTATCGCCAGCCAGTCCAACAACCAGGAAATCGCCCGTGGCGCCTTCGCCATCACCAACGTCAACAAGTACCCAGCAGCTACCATTCGTTGGGCCGACCACCTTTACGATCCGGTTGAATCCGCTCAGGCTAACTGGGGACCAATCGGCGAGACGTTGAAGAAGGATGAAAAGACTGGTCTGCTCACCCAGATTCCAGTCAAGGAAGGCGAAAGCGAAGGCGAACGCCGCCAGAAGGTCGCACCAAGCGGTCCAAAGGCTAACACCGCCGAGAACTTCAAGACTGTTGTCGCTCCGGAGCCACGCGCTGCCGAACGTCAGAAGGTTGTTAACGAGTTCTACAAGCCATTCGCTGGCAACGAGGGTTACCCTGCGGTCCCACTGTCCAACGATGAGCTGCAGGAAATCAGCACCGTTGAAACCGATGCTGCTTCATTGGTTGAGCAGAAGGTCGCCAAGTGGATTGTCACCGGTGGCATCGAAGACGAGTGGGACGAGTACGTCGCACAGCTTCAGAGTGTTGGCGTTGATCGCATGGTACAGGTCTACCAAACCGCGCTGGACCGTTACAAGTCCAACTCCTAATTCACCACGCACAAGCTAGGGCCGGACGGAACCTGAAAATTTCCGTCCGGCCCTTGCTCTAGAACTAATCAAACCAGCACAGAATTGAGCTTGTTTCCCATGACTGCTTCGACCGCCTCAACGGCCGAAAAGTACCGCCCGTCGCTACACTTCTCAGCGCAAGATACCTGGGTCAATGATCCCAATGGGCTGATTTACCACGATGGTCTCTACCACCTGTACTACCAGAACAACCCTTTCGGAAACGTCTGGGGAAATATGTCCTGGGGACATGCCACCTCACCAGATCTGCTCTCCTGGACACACCATCCGGTAGCCATCGCCTGTGATGAAAATGAAGATATCTTCTCCGGCAGCATTGTCTTTGATAAAGAGAACACCAGCGGTTTTGGTACGTCCGAGAGCGCTCCACTGATCGCTTTTTACACCAGCGCTTACAAGCCAGGCAACGCTCGTCACGGCATCCAAGCACAGTCCGTCGCTTATAGCCTTGACGGCGGTTATAGCTGGAGCAAGCACTCCGGGAATCCGGTGATTGATCGCAACTCCCCCGAATTCCGTGATCCTAAGGTCTTCCGCTACAGCTCAGCGGAGACCAGCTACTGGGTTATGGTCACCGTTGAAGCACAGGATCACCAAGTAGTTCTGTATAAGTCCGAAAACCTCTTGGACTGGCAATACTTGAGCACCTTCGGCCCTGCCAACGCGACTAGCGGAGTCTGGGAATGCCCGGATCTGTTTGAACTACCGGTAGACGGCGGAGCCAACGGATCCAAGTGGGTTCTGGTTGTTAACTTGAACCCTGGCGGCCCCAACAATGGTTCGGCAGGGCAGTACTTTGTCGGGCAGTTTGATGGCACAACCTTCACCTCCGAGTCCACCGTGACCGAAGGACGCTCCGACAACGAGCGTTTGAACGACTATCAATGGTTGGACTGGGGCCGCGACTACTATGCAGCTGTGTCCTTCGGGGACGTTCCTGATGGGCGTCGTCTGATGATCTCTTGGATGAACAACTGGGAGTACGCGAATCAGATTCCTACCTCACCATGGCGCAGCCCCATGTCGTTGGCCCGAGAAGTAACACTACAAACCATCGATGATGCACCGCGTTTGGTGCAGAAGCCAGCCTTTGATCCGAAAAACGAACTGGGCTCAACTCAAAACTTCGGCCTCGATTCGGTACAGCTGGATGACGAGGTTCGAGTGCTAGACCAGGCCCGCGGTGCGGTGCAGCGTATTGAGCTCTCGGTGACACCGGGAACTGCCAATGAGGTCGGTTTAGTTGTTCGCGGTGGACAGGCTGAAGGGACGCGCATCGGTGTGAACGTTGAGCAATCTGCGCTCTTTGTAGATCGCCGCAACTCAGGCGAAAGCGATTTCCACGAGTCCTTCGCTTCGCTGGATAAGGCACCTATTCTTCCGCTGAACGGATCCTACGAATTGACGATCTTTGTTGATCATTGCTCGGTGGAGATCTTTGCTCAAGGTGGGTCAGTGACGATCACGGATCTGATTTTCCCGTCCCCGGAGAGTATTGATCTTTCGCTCTACGCAACAGGCGGTAGTGCGCAGTTCAGCAATGTGGATGTTGTTCGCTTCTACTGATACAGCGACAGCGGATGGTTCTGCATCTGGGTACACAAAAGGCTGACGGAAATTTTCCGTCAGCCTTTGGTGTGCCCAGCTTTAACCCTCTAGTACCGGGTCGGTTTCAAACAGTGGGGCAATGAGATACCCGATCGCCGTACCGATGCCGATCTGCAAGGCCAAAGCGCCAGCAGTCAACCACGGATTCGGGCCGAGATCTGTCAGGCGTCCGATGGCCAAGGAACCGGATGCCAGCCATGAACCGAACAGGCTCAGCACACCGGCAACCACTCCGGTAAAGACCGACAAGCAAGCCGTGGAAGCGCCCAGTGCGAGCATGTTGAATGGGATGCGACGGGCGAACCAATCTTCTAAGTGGTTCTCTCCCCCACGCAAGAAATACCAGCCAGCAAGAATACCTGCAGCAACCGGAATCAGCATGAACAGCCAATGGTTCGAGGCGTCACCCGATGGGATAGATGCCAGCATAGGGATCGATGGCAGCGGCCCCACCGTGGTTTCCAAGCTGGATAATGTGCTTCCGGAGCCCAGGGTGAATCCGCCACCGCTGACCCACGATAGGACCCAGAATGACGCATTAGGAATCAACGCCAATTGCACCAAGGTCAAAGCTGCCGAGCCGATGGGCCCTGGACGCAATTCCTGATACACGTTGGCAACTTCGGTCCAGTGCAGACCCATGTTGATAGTCAGCAGCAATCCGCTAATCCCCACGGCCGCTACGTAGCCAAGGAACCCGGCCACAACAACATGCCATACATAGGAACCAGCCCAGCGGCGGTGCGGAGACAGACGCTGAATATAGGCGGCAATGTCCACGCCAAATAGTCGAGCCCACGAACCGGCCTCGCGGCGCGCTCCGATAATCAACCCCAGGGTCGCAATGATCAGCGGGATGAAAATAGCGGCAAAGAGATTCACCCGCGCGTAACTGTTATTAACGAGCAGTCCCACCACCGCGCCGATGGCGCCATAAGCGGCAAATGCTCCGAGCAGCCCTTGCCAGAGCTGATCGGTGTAGGAAGCACGCGCGATGCGTCGACCTGCGCGCAGGCAGAAGGCAAAGGGAAGTAACGACAGGCCCAAAGGAATCAGCGTCAGCCATCCGGAAACGGAGCTAGGATCCTCGCCTGTGCCTAGGTTCAAAACTTCAATTGGCACACCGTGGATCATCAGCCAGATGAATCCAGCAAACTGCAAAATGACGTTAAAGGAGTCTTCCAAGAAGCCGCCGCTGAAGTACACGGCGATCAGTGGCAACATGATCAGGGCTATGCAAAATACAACGGACTGCAGGATCTCAAAAACGCCCTGCAACGCAAGGGGCATTGGCCAGCCGTTGCGCAGACGCAACATCACTGCCTTCATGGGTTTCTTTTCGCGGCTCATCATTCTCAATGTTGCCACCAATAGGCTCGCCTCACGCAGATCGACGCGCATCCTGCCCCTGAGCGCTTGCCAACAACCGCGTTACTAATAACTCTTTGGTGCCGCTGCTTTTGTGTCGTTGCTGAAACTTGCCGCCAGTGCTTCGGTGGCACGGGCGAGCAAAGCTACGTCAGCGCCAACACCGACAAAGTCTGCGCCTGCTTCCATGTAGGTCCGCGCGGTTTTCTGGTCAAAGGCATTAACGCCGGCATATTTGCCGGCCGCTTTGGCTGCGTTGATGGACTTGATCACTGCATCCACCACCTCTGGGTGGTTCTGCTGCCCGATGACGCCCATCGATGCGGCCAGGTCAGACGGGCCAATAAAGATGCCGTCTACGCCGTCGGTCGCCAGAATTTCTTCCACGTTGGCCACAGCTTGTTCGGCTTCGATCTGCACCATGATCGTGATCGTGTCATCAGCGCGAGTCAGGTAGTCGGGGATCCTGTTCCAGCGTGCCGAGCGCGCCAGCGCTGAGCCAACTCCGCGTACACCCTTGGGCGGATACTGGCAGGCCGCTACCGCTGCGGCAGCCTGCTGCGCGTCATTGACCATCGGGATGATCAGTGACTGCACTCCAAGATCCAAGAATTGTTTGATGACTACAGGGTCATTGACCGCGGGACGAACTACTGGGACCACCGGATAGCTGCGTACCGCTTGGAGCTGAGCCAAAATGCTTTGTAGGTCATTCGGTGAATGTTCACCGTCAATGAAGAGCCAGTCGAATCCGGCACCGGCACAGATTTCGGCAATCAGTGGCGAAGCGGAGCAAACCCAAATGCCGGCCAGGCTATGGTCTGCATCCCTAAGCGCATCTTTGAGCGACGGATCTGGTTCTACTGAAAATGGCATGTCACAGTTCCTAGCGGTCCATAATCTGCAAATACGGTGTCGTTCGCCTCGACCCACATGGGCCTGGTGAAGGAACCGGCAAGAATTAGTTCACCGGCTTTGAGCTTATCGCCGTGGGCAGCAATCTTGTTGGCCAGCCAGTACACGCCAGCAGCTGGGTGGTTGAGCACGCCTGCGGCGACGCCGGTCTCTTCCACGGTCTGGTTTTTGAACAGGATGCCCGAAACCCAGCGCAGATCTATCGCAGCTGGCTTGACCGGGTTGCCTCCGATGACCATCGCACCCATCGCGGCGTTATCGCTGATGGTGTCGACGATGGTGCGCCCTTCCATCTCTACGCGGGCGTCAAGGATTTCAAGCGCTGGGATGACGTATTCGGTGGCGTTCAGTACATCGAAGATATTGGCCCGTGGACCTTCGATATCTTTCTTGAGCTTAAAGGCAAGCTCCATTTCAACGCGGGCACCGGTGAAGTCTGAGAAGTTGAAGACTGCGCCGGAATCATGAACCATGTCGTCGAAGATGATTCCGTAGTCTGGCTCGGTGATCCCGGTGGCCATTTGCATGGCGCGTGAAGTCAGGCCGATTTTGCGCCCGACTAAGGTCCGTCCGGCGGCTTCGCTGCGTTGGCGCCACAAGTTCTGCACGCGGTACGAATCTTCCACGGTCATCTCCGGGTAGCGTGCGGTTAAACGGGCTACAGGCGTGCGCGTGCGACCGGCCTGAACCAGCTCATCGGCGATGGCCGTGATTGTTTCCTCGGATAGCATCTGCGGCTACACCTTTCACGTCAGTTCCAATCAAGGTGAGCCGCCTATTTCTACCTCGATGAGGTGGCTCACATTTCTTGATCGTACCGAGCTTCTGGGCGCATGGCACATCGTACTAACATTTCGTCTTTTGCTATCTGCCAGTTGCTCGCACATTTGCCAGCAGCGTTTCAAATGGCAGCGAGGTCATATCATCGTTGGGGTCCGCAAATTCACTGACTGAGGGTGCGATTGATCTAGTATCGCCCAAATCTTGATCTGCCTTGAGCTCACCATCGGCAAGGCTCAGTGATATCAGGACCTCTTGGGCCACTCGGCGAGCGCGTTCAGTCAGCGTTCCTGCGATTCCTTGACCGCCAAAATCTTCAGAAGCGGCGAAGACTGTGGTCGGCATGATGTTGGTTCGCAGGTAGGCAAAGATAGGGCGCATTGCGTAATCGATGGCCAGCTGATGACGCTGGGTTCCGGCGGTGGCCGCAAGCACTACGGTCTTTCCGTTGAGCGCCTTGGGATCAAGAATGTCCAGGAAGGACTTAAACAGTCCCGAAATGGATGCCGTAAATACCGGAGTGACCGCCACCAGGACATCGGCGTTGACTACCGCGTCAATGACGCGTTGCAGTTGAGGTGCTGCGAAGCCGGTGAGCATGTTGTTGGTGATGTCGCCAGCATGCTCGCGCAACTCAATATTGTTTAGATCTACTTGGATGCCAGCTGCCGCTAGTTTCACAACGATGCTGTCACCAATTTGGCGTCCTAATAGTGAGGAGCTTGAAGGAGAGCCTAGGCCGCCACTGATCACTACAACTGATTTGCTCATGAGTTCTACCTTTCAAATTTATATGCGTATGCATGCTTCAACAAGAAACCTCGGCCCGCTATTCCCTCGGTTCCAAAATCTTCAATGACCCACAAATGGCACATTTTCATTCTTGTGACGCTCGTAAAAATATTGATAAGATGAGTGCATGAGTAGCGATAAGCCACAGACTGAGAACCAGCGCGACATTGAAGAAGGTGTACGCACCGACTTCAAGAACACCATGTCTTACGGCAGCTACCTAAACTTGGAGCAAGTACTCTCGGCACAACAGCCCGTGAGCGTCCCGGAGCACCACGACGAGATGCTGTTCATCATTCAGCACCAGACCAGCGAACTGTGGCTTAAGCTCATGCTGCACGAGCTTGTTGAAGCTCGCCGATTGCTAGGTCAGGACGACATCGGCAAGGCATTGAAGTGCCTAGCTCGCGTCAAGCACATCCAAAAAACCCTGACTGAACAGTGGTCAGTACTTGCCACATTGACGCCGCGCGAATACGCACAGTTCCGCGGATTCCTCGGCTCCTCATCGGGCTTCCAGTCCTTCCAATACCGGGCAGTGGAATTCATTCTTGGTAACAAGCATGAAGGCATGCTCAAAGTACACGAGTCAGATCCTAAGGCACATGAACTTCTCTCCACGTTGCTCCAAGAGCCAGGACTCTACGACGTATTCCTTGCTGCGTTGGCTCGCCGTGGCTACAACATCCCCGAAGAAATTCTTTCGCGTGACTTCACCAAGCCGTGGACTTACCAAGAAGCCCTCATCCCGGTGTTCAAGCTAATCTATGAATCCGAAGAAACCCCATGGAGCCTCTACCAGGCTTGTGAAGATCTCGTAGACGTTGAAGATAACTTCCAAGCATGGCGCTACCGTCACCTACGCGTAGTTCAACGAACCATCGGCTTCAAGCGCGGAACCGGTGGTTCCTCTGGTGTCGATTTCCTCAAGCGCGCGTTGGATCTGACATTCTTCCCTGAACTGTTTGCGGTGCGTACAGAAATTGGCAACTAACTCGGCACTGACAGCATTCAGTCTTGATGACTTCGAGGCTCGCTCCGGCAGCGCAACATCTATCGTTCGCACCATTACTGGGTTGTACCTCCGAGAGAACTCAGATCTCGTTTCGCGAAATGTGCTGCTGGAGCTAGCCCTTGCCGCTGGCATTTCCGCGCCCTCGGCTCAGACAGCCATCTCCCGCCTGATCGATAAGCAGGTACTGGAAAGCTCCGCAGCTTCGATGCTCCGCGTCCCGGACTCAGCCCAGGCAATGTTTGAACGCGGCATTCGGAGGATATTCACTCCTCGTCAAATGTCAGAAACCGATCAATGGTGCCTGGTCACCTATTCACTGCCTGAGACCATGCGTTCTTTGCGTCATCAGATTCGCAAGCATTTCCAACAGCTCGGTGGCGGTCTTGTATCGGCGGGCCTATGGATATTCCCCGAGTATTTGCGCGAAGAAGTCACCGCTGTGCTCATTGCACTCGATGCCCGCCAACAAGCAACGCTATTTACTACCAGCCAGCCCCACTTCCCCATCAGCGCACAGCATTCAGCGCAGCAATGGTGGGATTTAGCGCGTCTGGGCTCATTGCATGAAGACTTCTTGGACAGCACTACTGATCTTGACCCGAAGGCGCAAGACCCCGCTACTGCCTACCGCGGTTACGTAGTGATGGTGGATGCATGGCGCAAACTGCCCTACCTAGATCCAGGGCTCCCCGCTTACATGTTGCCGGCCCAGTGGCCTGGCCTTGCCAGCAGGGACCGATTCTTGACGTTGTCGCAAGCTTTCAGAGATACCGCTGGTCAATTCGCCAGCTCAACCCTAAGCCGCTTGAGCCAAATGGGCTGATCCTGGCCATAGGCCGGCGGAGCAGCCCGGAAGTCTAATGGCTCACCGTTTACTGTGAACGGTGTCAGCGCGTAGTCCAGAATTCCATACGCGCTGGGCCTGCGACCAAGCAACGGCGGATCCACTTCCTGGACAGAATCAACCGGCGGGCCGAAGGCACAGAGCGCTTCTGCGGTTCGCGCCAGGGAGAATCGAACGCTTCCCACCCTTCGCGTTTGAGCCCGGGCCTGAACCAGGCTGACCATCGCTGCGGCCAGACCATGGCCGGTGGCGTGATCCAAAGCCTGAACCGGCAACGCTCCAGGGCTCCCATCTTCACTCTGATAGATATCAGCAATGCCGCAGGCGGCTTGCACGATGCTGTCGAACCCGCGACGGCCCATCCACGGACCGTCGTGACCCCATGCATTCAATTCAGCGATAATCAGGTTGGGGTATTTCAGTTGCAAAGCTTCAGTTCCGAAGCCCAGCCGACTCAACGACCCTGAACGATATCCGCAAATCAATACGTCTGCCTGCTCAAGCAACTGATTCATCCGCGCTTTACCCGCCGAGGAAGATATGTCTAGTACGGTGTTGCGCTTACCAAACCCGGTATCGATGTGTTGCGCGCTCAGTTCTGGAAGAAATGGGCCGTCTATTCGAAGCACCTGCGCGCCAAAAGCGGCCAGAGTGCGAGTTGCGGTGGGACCGGCGATTACGCGAGTAAGGTCCAGTACGCGTAGACCCGACAAGGGGCCATTGCCCTGAGGATCTGGTGTCCAGCTTTGTTGCCCCGTGCCTTGATGGTGGGTGAATTGGGCCCAGTGTCCTTCTTGAGCTGCCTTGCCGGAGACAGATTCAAGCCATTGCTTTCTAGTCTGTACCTTTGCAGCTACTCCGCCGGAACCAACGATGAGTTCTTGCGCTTGGAATGCGGTGTGGTGGATCAACGCCGCTTGAAGCGTTGTATCTGCCCCTGCCCCTACTGCTCGTAGCAGGCGTTGTTCATGGTGCGGATAATTTGCATGAGTTCTAATCCAGCCATCTGCGCATCGATAGAACCCTGAGTGCTGCGCAAATCCCTGAGTCTTCTCGCCAGCAATACGTAGGTGTGCCATAGAACCAAAAGCCGCAGCAACTTGGCTCGCCAGAATTTCAGCCCGTCCGTAGGCGCCACCTAGTAGCTGAGCGTCCATGGCATTGATTGCATTAACAAACAGTGAAACAGAACCTAGGGCGAGGCGTTCGACGTCTAGCGGGCCGTGCCACCATGAGAGCGGCCCGGTGATGTGCGCTGGCTCTGAGACAGTGAGCATTTGAGATTGTTCAAAACCACTGCTCAGAATCTTCAGAGACCAATCCCCGGTTGCTGCTGTAAACGGCATGGGCTCAGAGTACCGCGCACTGTTGCCTACCAACTAACGTCAGCGTTAACGCAAGAAAGGCCCACGACATGTCAATTGACACGTCGTGGGCCTAACTAGTGATCTAGCGAAAAATTAGTTCGCTGGAACGTTCAGAGTCTGACCAACCACGATTACGTTAGGGTCGGTGAGCTGATCGTCGTTCAGAACGAACAGACCGCGCCAGTCGGAAACGCCGAGCTGGTTAGCAATCTTGCTCAGGGTGTCGCCGGACTTGACGGTGTAGTTCTTACCCGAGTCGGTGACGTCGATGTTGAAGGTAGGAGCCTTGGCAACTGGAGCAGCGTGCTTGCCCGAGGTGCTTGGAGAAGCCTGCTTGGTCTCTGCAACCTTTGGAGCCACATAGGTCTTCTCAGGAGTCGCGGTCGACTTCTTAGGAGCTACGTAGGTCTTCTTAGGAGTCGCGGTCGACTTCTTGGTCTCGGTCGAGGTGGTCGACTTCTTAGGAGCCGCGTACGACTTCTTGGTCTCAGTCGAGGTGGTCGACTTGGTCTCGGTCGAGGTGCTTGGTGCACTCGGTGCCGAACCGCTGATGCCCAGCTTTGCGGTACATGCTGGCCATGCGCCCCAGCCCTGTGCTGCCTGTACCTTGGTAGCAACGCGGATCTGCTCAGCCTTCGAAGCGTTGTTAGGCATGCCCGAACCGCCGAATGCCTTCCAGGTCTGCAAAGTGAACTGCAGTCCTCCGTAGTAGCCGTTGCCGGTGTTGATGGACCAGTTTCCGCCGGACTCGCACTGTGCGAGCTTGTCCCAGGTACCTGCGCCAGCAGCGTTAGCTGGTGCGGTGGTGGCTACGATAGCGCCACCGGCTACTGCGACAGCTGCCAACGAGGCTCCACCGCGACGGATCAATTTCTTAGTCTTCTGCTGGATCATGATTCTCCAGTGCTCTTCCCGCGCTCAGGTCTTCCAAGACCATCTTCGTGCATCGCTCAGCGTCGCATTTCGACGTTGTATGAAATACTGCCCTGGTGAGCGATCTGGAAGTCCCGGCAGTACCTGTTTCCCCATAACACAGCGAGTGTTATCGAAACGTTATAAAGACCCTAACCCGGACCCCCACCCCCTGCGCAACTCAGGAAACGCTCAGATTCCGCGAAATCACAGGTCACGATCTTCCCCAAAAAATAAATTTTGACCAAAATTTAAGCCTTAAAGTCCTTGTGAGCGTACAAGATTGTTACAAAGACGAAGTAGATTTCAAACAAGTTTGTGTGATATGGATTTCACTTGCTTTTTGAGGGTGTTTCGCTACCAAACCACACGATTGAAGTCGCTACTTTCGCGTGCACGGACTACCAAATGTTGCAGCCCAGAATCACGCTTTCCACAGGGCATGTCGCGGGTGCCAAGATTAGCCAGATTCGCTCCAACAACGCCCCCGGCAACACCCGGAGAGTGCCAAAAGGACACGGCGCGGAAACAAATCTCCTAGTCGCCGGGGTAGCACTTAGGTAGTGTGATGTGCGAAACCAGATCATCACAGCATCTAATTCGTTTGTCGGACAGGGGACCCAATGCCAAGCCAGGGTAAATTCACCAAAGAGCGCATGAAAGAGTCTTTCTCCTGCTTCCCGCGCGCATTGCGCGAATTTTTCCGAAGCGACGGCCTAGACGTTGCCGCGTCCCTTTCGTACTTTATGGTCTTGGCGATGTTCCCAGGCCTGCTGGCGTTGGTTTCTTTGCTTTCCCTTGCTGGCGCCAGCGAAAGCGGAACCAAATGGATCATGGAGATCTTGGAACAAGGCCTGGCACCCAACGGACACAAGGCCAGCGGTGATTCCCAGCAGCTATTGGACACCGCAGAGCAGCTGCTCAACGGCCTCGCTTCTCAAGCTAGCGGGACGTTTTGGGTCATTCTTGCTGGTTCTCTCGGTGCCCTATGGAGTACCTCAGGCTACGTAACTGCTTTCGGGCGTAGCCTAAACCGGCTTTACGGAGTCCCAGAAGGACGCCCACAGTGGAAACGTCGCCCACAGATGTTCCTCATCACCGTACTGATCATGCTGGTCGCAGTAGTCACGCTGGTGCTGCTTGTTACCTCCGGTAGCGTCGCACGAGGTATCGGAAACGTCTTTGGCCTAGGCGACGGCTTTGTACTGATGCTGAACATCGCCAAACCACCGGTCATGCTGGTGATGGTTCTACTGGTGTTGGCCTTGCTGTATTACTTCACACCCAACGTGAAGCGACCAAAATTCCGTTGGTTCTCGGCCGGCACCTTGACGGCATTGGTCATTCTTGGATTATCACTTGTTGGCTTCGGCATCTACCTGTCGCAGTTTGCAAGCTACTCCGCCACCTACGGCGCCATTGGTGGTGTGATCATTTTGGTCCTCGCCTGCTGGATCAGCAATATCGCTTTGCTCTTGGGCGCACTGGTGGACATCGAATTTATGCGCCTGCGTCAGCTACGTACTGGTTTGCCTGCGGCCGAGGAAGTATTACTGCCATTACGCGATGACGCCCTGGTCGCAAAGCAAGAACTGGCCAACTACAAAGATCTCGTTCAAGCGCAAGAAATTCGCATCAAGCACGGCGGTGACCCGCTTCTAGATATGGAGGTTGACCCACAACGTGCTGCCAAGCGAAAGACGAAGTTGTTGCCAATGGGCGCGGTTGCGGTAGCAGCCTGGGTGGCTTCGCGCGCACGCACAACAAAGGTCTTGCGTCAGAAGCAAGCGCGCAAGGATTTAGAACAGCGTTAAGAGGCTGTGCGCAGACCACAACAAGGCGCCGGCCCCTAAGATCATAATGATCAGGAGCCAAAGGCCTGCAAAAGTGCGGGTTGACCGAGCAATGAGGTAAGCGTCGGACTGCGCAATGTCGTGGCGCCTAACGGTGTGGACAGAGAGCAGCTTGACGAAGTCGCGCAGTCCGGCGATCAGCAAAAAACCTGCGATCAAAAGCGACAGATAAACATAGGTCTCTGCCGGCGCGAAAAACACTACGCCCAGGGCCACCAGCGCACTGACGGCACACACCACAAAGGCGGGCCAGTTGCGCACAAAAATAAGTGCCAGAAGAAAAAACAGCGCGTAAATCCCCAGGCCCCGACCTGCATACCCGCTGGAAATTGCCCAGAACATGATGGCCGAAACCCACAGTGGTGCGGGGTATCCAAATACTCCTGAGATGATCACCGATAGTTTGCCACGCCCGCGGCTGACCACTTCACCGGAGTGGTCCCACCCCAGACGCAACCCGGTGACATATCTTCCGGTGAATAACGCGGAGACAATATGGCCAAGTTCGTGCACAAGCGTTGAATACAAACCGGTAACTCGCCATACCGGTTTAGGAATCACCGCGACCAATACCAGTGCGAGGACCAATAGCCATTGCCACAGGTTTAGCTCAACTTCTACTGGCTGCACCAAACGATGCCAAGCATCAGCAATGTCCACGTTCATTCAATCTCCTCAGTTGCCACACAATCCCATCCATTCTTACAAGCCCGCATAGCTCTTGACCTCTTCGACCCAGCAACAGCTCGCGTTCTAGGAAACATCACAGGTGTTAGGCATAATCTGCATAGCGAGATCTTGTGCAAAATATCTGGAGGAAATTCATGTCTCGCTTAGCTTCAACTGCCCTGGCCATCACCGGTTTAGCTGGTGGATACGCCACAGGTCGTGCGACCAAGAAGCGCCCACTGGCAGCGGTTGTACTCGGCGCTGCTGGCGTCGGCTCATTTATGATCTGGAAAAAGGATGCAGGAACCGCCAAAGCCGTGGCATTGATCAGTGCCTACGTCGGTGGCTTTGGTGCATCCCACCCGCTAGCTAAGAAGATCGGCGCATGGCCAGCAGTAAACAGCGTCACAGCAGGGGTTGCGCTGCTCTCGTTGCTGATCGGCGGAGCCAAAAAGTCCGAGGACTAATCTGGCTCACAAGGCTGATGAAATCATCGGCTTAGGCGGCGTTACAGAACATCGATTCTGTCGGGGTCCGGTGCTACGTTGACTAGGTAGGTATCAGTCAGCGAAAGGCGCCGGCCCCGTGTTCTTTTTAGAAGATCAATTCATCTTCTCCGCCAGCGACCTTGCAGTTTCTGTTGACTGCAATTTTCAGTCACTCTTTAAGCTCGACGTTAAGCTCGGCCGCCGGCCAGCCGCGGAAGAAGTCCGCGACGAAATGCTAGAACGCACCGCGATTCTTGGAGACGTGCACGAACACAACGTCCTCGCAGAACTGATCGATACCTACGGAGAGTACGACCCTGTTAAAGGCACCGGCGTTAAGCAGTTCAACGACCGTCCGCAGATGAGCCCCGCAGGGTTGCGCCAAGCTCATGCACAAACCTTGGCGGTGCTTCGCAGCGGCGCCGATGTCATCTTCCAGGCCACCTTCTTTGATGGTTCCTTCATCGGATTTGCCGACTTCTTGGTCCGCCAAGCCGATGGCTCATGGGCCGTATGGGACACCAAGCTCGCTCGCCATGCTCGCGTTAGCGCACTGCTACAGGTGGCCTCCTACGCAGATCAAATGATCGCCGAGGGCATTTCCGTATCAACTAAAACCACCCTAGTTCTCGGAGACGGCACACACTCGGTGCATCGCGTGGATGAAGTGCTCCCGGTCTTCCGGGCGCAACGCGCACGCTTCCTAACGATGATCAACGAGCATCTTTTGGCGACCGAACCGGTGTCTTGGAACTCTGACGAAATTCGTATCTGTGGCCGGTGCGACTACTGCGCTGAGCAGATACAGGCAACGCGCGACGTATTGTTGGTTGCTGGCATGTCCATGGTGCAACGCGAAAAGCTTCGTCAGCGCAAGATTTTCACCATCGAAGAATTGGCTGCCGTTGAGACCCAGCCAGGAACTTCGCTGGCCCGAATCGTTGACCAAGCACAGATGCAACTGGGACTTGGCCGAATTGATGGTCAAGTGCAGGGTGTCAGCTTCCGGGTTAAGTCCACCCAAACAATCTCTGAGTTGCCGGCGCCTAATCCAGGCGATATCTTCTTTGATTTTGAGGGAGACCCGCTATATCAGGAACCCAGCGATGGTTCGTGGGGCTTGGAATACCTGTTCGGCGTTGTTGAACATGACAGTGGCGAACCGGTATTTAGACCATTTTGGGCGCATAGCCGGGCAGAGGAGCGGCAAGCGTTCCTAGACTTCATCAGCTACGTTCAAGAACGTCGCCAACGCTTCCCGCAAATGAAGATCTACCATTATGCGGCCTACGAAAAGAGTGCCCTTCGCAAACTGTCGCAGGTGCACATCGCTGGTGAAGAAGAAGTTGATACGTGGTTGCGCGAAAACTTGCTCGTGGACCTCTATGAAACCGTGCGCAACTCGCTGGTGGTTTCCACACGCTCGTACTCCATCAAGAAGCTTGAACCCTTATATATGGGTACGCATCTTCGTGGTGGCGATGTCACCGACGCCGGCGCCTCGGTGGTCGCTTACGCGCAGTACATGCAGGCGCGAACCGCCAACGACACGGCTACCGCCAACTCTGTGCTGGATTCCATCGCTGATTACAACGAGTATGACTGCCTATCAACGTTGCGACTACGCGACTGGTTGCTCACCCTAGAAGAACACCACCCGCAGTCACTTGGGCAGATGCCGTTGCCAGATGAATCCGACAACGCCTACGAACCGACTGCCGAAGAGCTACGACTACAGGATTACCTCGCAGCCCTACCCCAAGGGCAGCCGCTGAGTGAAGATGACCGTGCCATTGCCATGGTTGCCGCAGCTACCGGTTACAACCGCCGGGAGAAAAAGCAGTACTGGTGGGAGCACTTCGATAGGCTCTCCGCGCCACTTGATGAATGGAGCGATGTTCGAGGGGTCTTTTCTGTAGATTCTGCGCAAGTCATTGAGGACTGGCATAAGGCCACCGAACGGGCCCGCACGCTGACCCGCATCACGAAACTTACCGGCACCCTCGCCGAAGGATCGTTGTTCTCCCCCGGATCCTCGGTTTTTGCGATGTTTGCAGCTCCGCTTCCTGAAGGTATGGAAGTTGATGAATCGTTGCGTGGCGGCGCTTTTAATACCTCCGTGGTTCAGGTGGGCGAAGGCTGGATTATTGTCTCGGAAAAATCCACGGCAAAGATTGCGCCCTATGGTTCTTTCCCGGTAGCACTCACGCCGGACAAGCCATTGATGACCAAGAGCATCGATGATGCGCTGAATGAAATTGCGCAAAAGGTCGGGGCCACCGTCCCTACACTTCCGGAGCAACCAGGCATCGATATTTTGCGTCGCATTGCACCGCGGCTAAAGACTCTGGATGCGCCGGCGCAACCTGTTTTAGTGGATGGCCATCCCCAGATTTACTCGGCTGTGGTTGAAACGATCAAAGATCTTGATAATTCTTATCTTGCCGTTCAGGGTCCTCCAGGAACCGGCAAAACTTTCGTCGCCTCCCATGTGATCCGTGAACTGATCGATGATGGGTGGAAAATCGGCGTTGTCGCTCAGTCCCACGCCGTAGTAGAAAATGTGCTTCGTAAGGCTGTTGAAGCCGGCGTTGATCCGCAGGTGGTGGCCAAGGAGGTCAAACACAAGGACCCGGTACCTTGGGCAGGAACTTCTAAGGATTCTGTCGCGGAAGCGTTGAGCTCTGCCGACGGTGCGCTAATCGGCGGAACTGCTTGGACATTAACCGGTGCCAAGGTGCCCGCGGGATCTTTGGACCTATTGGTCATTGATGAGGCCGGACAGTTCTCGCTGGCCAATACCTTGGCGGTTTCCCGGGCTGCCCGTAACTTGTTGTTGCTCGGTGACCCGCAGCAGCTGCCGCAGGTTACGCAGGGCTCGCATCCGCAGCCGGTAGATGAGTCAGCATTAGGTTGGCTCTCGGCAGGCGCGCCCGTGTTGCCTACGGAGCTAGGGTATTTCCTTGCCGCCTCGTGGCGAATGCACCCAGCTTTGTGTGCCAAGGTCTCAGCCTTGAGCTACGACAACCAGCTGTTCTCCGCTGATGCTGCTGGACTACGAGTATTGGACGGTACACCGGCCGGGGTCAGCACCCGTTTGGTGGAACACCGAGGCAATACTGTCAGTTCGGGGCAAGAAGCCGAAGCGGTCATCCAATTGGTTCGAGAACATCTTGGGCTGTCGTGGACCCCGGGACCGGGTAAGCCTGCTCGCGCTTTGGAACCCGCCGACATTCTTGTGGTTGCTGCATACAACGCTCAGGTGAATCTAGTCCGTGAAGAATTAGCAGCCCAGGGCTTCGAAGCAGTCAAAGTTGGCACGGTGGATAAGTTCCAGGGGCAAGAGGCTCCGGTGGTTTTGATGACCATGGCTTGTTCCAGTGCCGATGATGCGTCCCGTGGCATCGATTTCTTGCTCAACCGCAACAGGATCAATGTGGCGATTTCGCGAGGCCAGTGGAAAGCGGTCATCGTGCGTAGCGAGCGCCTCACCGATTATCTGCCCTCGTCCCCTGCTGCTTTATCGCAGTTGGGAGCCTTTATGGCTTTGTAGACGATGTTGGTCGGTCCAGCGCTTTTCTCGCTGGATCGATCACCTTGTCTACGTCAAAGAAGGAGGAGAGCACCGGCCGGTCTCCGGCTTTTTCCTTCGCAAATTGAAGACCGTCAACGTTGATACGCATCTGTCGCTGGTATCCCCCGACTTGTTGCATCCAAGATTCAGTGGTCCCGTCTACACCGTAGAAGTAGTTAAATCCTTGGTCCTTCAGGTACTCGTACCGTGCCCCTGAATAGATGTTGGTGTGCGCAAGATCGGCTCCGTAGGGGTAGATGAACTGGTCTGTGTGGCCGACGATTGGTTCAACTTCTTCTTTCCAGAGCTTGGTGTCGCGCTGCAAGCGTCCCATGCTCACCGAACCGGTCTGGATATGGCCCCACGAATGTGAAGCAAAAACCCACCCGGTGTTTTTCATCGCCATAGCAATGGTCGTTGCATCTTTCTGGTCCTGTGCCAGATTCTTGTTCTTCGGATATTGGCTTGCAGAGGTGCGGTAGCCAAACTCACCGTTGTAGCCCGTCATTGCCACGATCCCGCGGGCGCCGCGGTAGGTGAAATCCGGATGTTCTTGAATGAAGTCGTCAACCATGGTGGTGACGTCATAGGCGCCGGTGTGCTTCTTTCCTGCCGCGTCAACATATTCGTTGCGGACCTTGCCCTGATCATCAATGATGAGCTTGCTGGCGAATCCATCGCCTTCCATGTATTCGTAGTAGCTGAGATCATCGACCGATAGCACCAGAGGCTTTTTGCCCTTGGGCAGCATGATCTGTCGATATTCCATCTTCTTCTGGTCATTAAGCGACGCGAAGTCCTGCGGATTAACTAGGACAAAGTCATTCTTGTAGACCTCGTTGAGGATCTGTGCGAACTCTTTCTGGGTCACCATATAGTCTTCGTACCCGGCCGAGCTGCTTTCCTTGTCAAAGGCACGGTCGGTATCAACTATTAGTGAGTGGAAGAAAAGGTGTGGGATTTGATCCGGATGTTCCCACGCGGTGGTTTGAGCTTTTTCTTCTTCTAGTCCCCGGGCCATTGATTTGAGCTCATCGCTGTCAGAATCCTTGGCGAGTTTTATCGCCGCGTCATAGTCGTAGCCGTCGGCAAGCCTATTGATCTCCGCTTTGACGCTATTAACGCGTTGATCTTCTGACTGCACTTGTCCACTGGCGGCCGCATCTTGTGAGGCTGATTGTGGGTCGCTTTGGTCACTGCACGCGGCCAGAGCCATGACCAAGCTGATGGATATTGCTACTCGCAAGAACTTCAGTGAACGCCACCTCCGCGCACTCCGCTCAGCCTCAAAGACTTGCAGAAAACCGGTTGTCATCTAGTTAATGCGACCCTACACAGATTGGGTATGCGACAACAGCCCTTCACCGGCGATTCTTCCTAATCTGTTACGAATTGACGCCTCGGTGGGATGGATTCACATTTTCTGTTGAGGCCAATGATTTAGAATTGATTAGTTAGGCGTCCTAAAGATCAAGGAAGTACATGCAGCCCTCGCACCGCGCGAATAGTTTGTGGCTTCAGGCTCAGCAGTTCAAAGGCTCGGCAGCATATCGTCTTTTGACGGCCCAACCATGGGCAGTTGCGTTTATCAGAGCCGAGTTCACCGCAGATCGATCCCGTATTGCACTGGAGCTTTTTCACGCTTCGCTGGATTCTTTCCTGAAGCAAGCACGCAAAAGTGACGAGCAGATCCCGCAGTCTTACTCTGCCCAAGATTTTGCTGAAAGCTGGGTCAAGCAAGGGATCTTGGCCCGCCCGCTCATTGACGGACGCTTCGTTTATGAACCCAGCGCCCAAACCTTACGCTCACTGCGTTTCCTGGCAGATTTTTCCACCGACGACTCGCATCTAAACTCGTCGCGGCTGAACACCTTGCTGTCCTCGCTGGAGTCCTTGGTCCATGAAACCGACCCGGACCCTGAAGCGCGTATTCGTGCTCTTGAATCGCAGATAGCGATACGCCAAGCACAAATTGAGCAATTGCGCACCGGTGATGAACCAGCGGTTCTTTCGCGTACCACGGCGTTGTCGGCAACACGTTCGCTCTTGGACCTCGCCTCAAGCTTGCCCGCAGACTTCCGCCGCATGCGCGACGGTGTCCAGGATATGTTGCATTCCCTGCGTGAGGGCATTCTTGATGCTTCGACAGCAAAGGGCGTGGCCGTCGGTCAGGTACTTGAAGCCGACCGACAGTTGCGCTCCACCGCGGAGGGCGAAACCTTTAGTGGATTCACCGAATTCCTCAATTCACCTGACGCGCAGCAACGTTTCCGCGCTGCTCTTGCCGAAGTGCTTGAACGCGATTTCGTCGATGATCTTGATTCCACAGAACGTCAGATTCTGACCAATCTGTTGCGTGAGCTACGGCGACAGGCCGCCGAAGTTCATACTTCCTACGGCAAACTTTCCGAGTCTCTGCACGCCTTTGTGCAGTCCGAAGATTACAAGCAGGCTGAACTTCTGCGTCAAGCAGTGCGTGAAGCGGAACTTGCCATCAGCAAGTCCACTGCGCTGAAACCACGTAGTGGGCTGACGCCTATGGATCTTTACACTCCGCAGCTCATGACACTTTCTGGTCTCGGGATCTATGACCCTTCCGAGCATGTGGCGCCTCCCCCGTTGGCTCAAGCACCTGCGTACAGCGAATCCGATATCGTTCGCAACCCGAGCACTCCGCAAGCAAATATGGGGTTGCTACGCGCCTCCATTACTTCCCAGCTGGAAGCATCAACTGACAAGGCAGTGAGCCTAGATGCCGTCTTTGACACTCTAGATGATGAACACCGTCATTTGAATTCCATCCGTGCATTGGTCGAAATCGGACGCACCAATGGTGAGTCGCTCAACGAGAGCGAATTGATCAACATTGAATTCCAACAACTTGATGGCTCGATGAGAACCGCAATCCTGCCCGCCCTACGCTTCACGAAGGAGCCGCTATGACCACGAACGATGCCTACGCCGCACCGATCGCCGAACCGCTGTTCGACGGTGATACCGGAAATTTCTCTCTTCCGCTGCGCCAGCTGTTGGTCCGCCTACTGCGTGGTCCTTACCTTGATGGATCGGTTGATGCGGCAGCTTGGCAATTGCTCCTTGATCAGCAGCAAACAGTCACCGATTACTTTTCGGAAATTTTCTTGACACTGACTTTGGACATGGATCGCAAGATCGCCATGCTGGCCCCAGCACAGATTGAGCAGGTACATACCGCTCCAATTGCACCTCGCCGCCCGCTCAAGCGTGATGAAACGCTCCTGGCTTTGCGTCTGAGACTGATGTTGGAACAGCAGGCTGGAAGTGGAAACGACGCAGTCGCGTCCCGCTCCACGATGCACGAAATCCTCGCCGAGCACCGTCAGTCAACTGACCGCGATGACAAGCGTTTTGCTGAATCATGTGATGCAGCTATTGCCCGTCTGCAGTCCTTGCGACTATTGACCAGCACCGAATTGGAGAACGAATTCCGTATCTCCCCTGCGCTGGCGATGGCTCTGCCGTTGAACAATATCCAAGACATCCCTCGTTATATCGCAGCTATCGATGCCAATGAACCGGCGTTTAACCTTTTGGCTGATGAGAACGATGACCTTGTTGAACAGACCCCCGAGTTGGTGCAGGAGTAACCGATGAGCATTGCAATGACTCTTCCGTTAGGCGGCGCGATCAATCCAGGCCAGCATCGACTGAGCCGGGTGCAGATTGTTAATTGGGGTACCTTCCACGGACTTCATGACTTGTTGGTGGACCGCGCCGGAACACTGGTGACCGGTCACCCAGGTGTGGGTAAATCGACCCTTTTTGACGCCATGGGCCACGTCTTCTTCGCTACCCCTCGACTTAACGAATCAGCCAATGATGCAGCAACTAGGGAGGACCGTCGCACCACGTTCTCCTATATGCGTGGCCGGCAGTTTAAGACCAGCGAAGGCACCGTTTATCAGCGTCCAGGGGCGACCTGGAGCGCAATCATCCTCAGCTACGACGACGGCATGGGCAATACGCTCACCGCCGGCGCCGTCTTTGATTTGCCCGACGCTGGTCTGGAAGGCCAGGTTTCTAAGCACTATCTCTTGTGTGAAGGCAAAGTGGATATCGCAGAGCTGGAGAATCACGGCCCACGCCGTTTCACGGTCTCTTCGCTGTCCAAAGCCTTGGCTCCTACCGAGGCTTTTGACACGCATAAGGCGTTTATCGAGCGGTTACGCCGTCGACTAGGTGTGGAAAGCGATAAGGCGTTTGCCCTGCTGCGCACCTTGCAAAACGGTAAGGGACTAGCCAAAGGTGTGAACCAGTTCTTCCGCCATGAAGTGCTTGAAGAACCAGCAACGCTGAAAGCCGCTGCAGCCGCGGTGGAGGACTTCGCCCACCTGCGTGGCATTTACCGTCAGTTGGATACTGCTCGGGCACAACGTGATGCTCTGGCCGAAGTCCCTGCCCAGGATCAGGCCTACCGTTCATTAGCGCAGCAGATCACCGAGACCCGTCAGCTTCTAGATACTGACGTGCAGGCTCTTGAATCTCAAGTGCGTCAGCTGGTGCTGCGCAATGATTTGGCCTCTCATCAAAGTGAATTGGCCACGTTGCAGGCCAAAGAGCAAGAACTGCGCCAGCGCAAAGAGCAGCTTGATGATCAGCTGCAGTCTCTAGAAGCGGCCCACGATTCGGCCGGTTCGGCATCGCTGATGCTACTTGAGCGTGAAGCGGATGTGGCCCGCAAAGCACTGAGTGAAAAAGAGAACATTGTCCGGGCTCTGCAGCAGCAGGCAACGGATGCCGGTCTGAGCTTCGAGTTCTCCGCCACCGGACTTGATGAGCTACGCGCCAACGCTGCTCGCACGCTTCAGCAGTTGACCTCGATTACTCACGACGCCCAAACCGTCGAATATGAAGCCATGGCTACCTTGGTCAATCTTCGTAAGCGGGCCGAGTCGCTGGATGAGCAAATTCGTTCGTACCAGCGTCGTGCCAGCAATATCGATGAGCGTTCAATTGCCGCCCGTCGAGCCATCACGTCAGCCTGTTCACTACGCGAAGATCAATTGCCTTTTGCCGGTGAGCTCATGGATGTTTCTGCCGACTCTGCAAACTGGCGACTGGCCGCTGAAAAGGCTTTGCATTCATTGGCCCGTACCCTTTTAGTACCTGGTGAACTACTTGCGCAGGTCACTCATGCTATCGACCAGCTTGATGGGCTGGGTCGTGTGCGCTGGACCGATATTTCGCAACAGCCTAAGCCTGCTGAGGCTGGACCTGCAGATCTGGTCACCAAGTTGGACTTCGCTCCAGGTGACGCAGGCAGCTGGTTGAAAGCCAAGATCACCGCTGACTATCCTTTGGCCTGTGTTGATAACGACGCAGCAATGCATGTGCATCCCAAGGCCATCACGCCGGCAGGAACCATAAAGACCGGTGCCGGAACCTTTGAGCGTGATACCCGAGGGTTGCCTGCCTCCGAGTACCTTTTGGGCTTCACCAACGAGTCCAAGATTTCTGAACTGCAGGCCAAGGCTGCCCGTCAAGAACAGGAAATCGTCAAGGCGCAAGCAGCCGCGGATCAGCGTAGCGATGCGAAGAATCAAGTTGTTGCCAAGTCGCAGCTGCTCAAGGCGATCATCGCTGATGAACGTAGTTTCAGCCAGCTTGATTCTTCTGCTGCACTTGAAGCATTACGTCGCGGTGAGCAAAAGCTAGGCGATGCGCTGTCCTTGTCTGGTGATTCGTCTCGGGTCCGCCAACAGCTTGAGACTGCCAAGGCTGAGGCAGAAAAGCTGGTGGGTGATCTGGCTTTGGTTCGTTCACACATCCAAGATTTGCAGTTGCAGGTCCAGCGTGCGGAGCAGGTGCTTTCTACCGCGCAGGAACCAGCGACAAACTGGGAGCAAGAGATTCCACTGTCGCTTCGTCGGCACCAGTTGCTCGGTCCTGTTCTAGAACAGGTCATCTCTGGTAGCTGCCCACCGAACGAACAGATCAGTGAAGCTTTCGCTGAGGTCAAGCTCCAGCTGGGTAGCCAGGTTAACTCGTTGAGTAGTCAGCGCCAAGAAATTGGTAGCGCGTTGAGCGAAACGTTCCGTCGTTTTGCCCGTGAATTTGGTACCTCCCACGCACAGACTCACGGAACGTCGGCCGAGGCCGCCGAACACTACTCACAGTTGCATGAGCAGATTGTGGCGGACGGTCTGCCTCACCATGAGGCTCAGTTCCGCGAATACTTTGCCAACCGTTCATACGAGCGATTCAGTGATCTTTTGCAGTTGCTTGATGAAGAACGTCGGATGATCTCTGAACGTATTAAGCCGCTGAATCAGATTCTTGCGGAGGTAACTTTTGAGCATGGATCGATCTTGCGTTTGGAAGTTGAGAATGCCGTTCCGGTGGAGGCCGGAAACTTCCGTAAAGAGTTGAAGGATGCGTTACAGGAGGCCTACACAACTAAGGATGAATCGTCCTTGGCTACCTCTTACCAAGCATTGGAAGCGTTGGTTTCCGCATTGAGCGACCCGGCGATGAATGCTTGGCGTTCAACGGTTCTTGATGTCCGTCAGCATGTCATGATTAGCTGCAACGAGCACAAGTCCAATGGTGAAATTGAAACTGGTTTGGAGCCGGGAACTCTTTCTGGTGGTGAAGGTCAGCGCTTTACTTCCTTCATCATGGGTGCCGCACTGGCTTACCAGCTCGGCTTTGCATCGGCAGGATTCACTTCCTACGGCACGGTCATGATCGATGAGGCCTTTATTCAGGCCAACTCCGAATATGCCGCTGCAGGCATACGTGCTCTTCAAGAGTTCGGCTTCCATTTGGTACTTGCTGCCCCTGAGGACAAGATCGATTTGAGTCGGCATTTGGGTTCCATTACCGACATCATCAAGCACCCAGGATCTAATATCTCGGGCTTCGTGACTACGGGTCGTTCCCCAGCAATGGCCACGACGATCACTCTGCGTAACTAGCTTTTGCTAGAGACTTGAATGGCCGGTTCCAAATATGGAACCGGCCATTAAACATTGCACTACGTGTTTTCACTTCATACTCGAACGTATCTGATCTGGAATCATGCTCACCCGGGTTTGAAGATCCTGCGGTGGAAAATCTGGGTCGATGCATTCTTTCCAGAACTTCAAATGCGCTTTGTCGATCTCATGATTTGAATCCTGAACCTCTGTTCCACCTTCGCCTTGAATGCTGTACCAGTACAGATAATCGATGCCGTCCAAGGTCTCGCTAAAAATGGTTTCGACGTACATCTTTTCGTCGTCCAAAGTCTTGAGCACAGCGGGCAAATTATCGTTTAGAAGGTCCATCCATTCATCAACAGCTGCGGATTTTCCCGGTAGGACCCTGAACCGTGTGAGTTCTATGTTCATGGGAAACACTCTATTTCTATCGGTTCCGATGCCATAACGAGGTAACGGGACCAACGCCACCTCTTGTGAACTGCTGTTGGTCCCGCACTTTATTGCTCTGTTGTTACTCGGTGGCCAGGCCTTCAACCGGCGACAACTTCGCTGCCCGTCGGCCAGGCATGATCGATGCTAGTAACGCAGCGATGATGCTGATCGCGAGGACCGCAATGAGCTGCAGCCAAGGGATGGAGTAGGTCATCTTGCCCATTTCGGACAGCGCCGACTGTGCGCCCAACAAACCGTAGGCGACACCTAGGATCATGCCGAGCAATGCGGCAACACCACCGATGAGCACGGCCTCTGTAGCCAGCATGCTTTGTAGCTGCTTCTTCTTTAGCCCCAAGGCACGAAGCAACGAGTTCTCACGAGTACGTTCAAGGACCGAAAGGCTGAGCGTATTAGCTACACCGATCAGTGCAATCAATACTGCTACCGCCAAGAGTGCCGAAACAATCGTCAACAGCACGTCAATGATCTGCGAGAACATCGATTTCATGACGACGCCGCCGTCAATCATCGAAGAATCTACTCCGGTGATGTCTGAAATCTCGGTGACCAGTTCATTGATCTTTGAACCAGCGACGTCCTCATCCACCTTGACGATAATTCCCGGGTAAGTCTGCGCGTTCTTGAGGCCTAAAGTCTTCAAGGTCTCTTCCGCGATGGGGCTACCCGAAAGCAAAGCGCTAGTTTCCCTGACCTTGAGGGTCTTGTCGCCAATCTTGATGGTTGGCTTCCCGAAGTCCCAGCCGGTGAGCACTATCTCTCCTGGTTTTGGAACAATCTGCTGGTCTAGGACTGTTTTGGAGAATTCTTCTGGATTCACCGAGAGCAATTGAAGCTGCACCGATCCGTCCAACCCCATGTCCGCGCCAGTGTCTGCGTCCAGTTCAGCGGTGGTGCTGGCGAAGGTGGTTGTTGCGCTGACCCCTTCGACGTCATTGATCTTTTCAGCCAGTTCCTTGGCCTTAGCTTCATCAGCGGTGCCGTCGAAGAACGAAACAGCCATGTCCATTGGGTACTCGGCCGCAACTGAGTTGTTCAGACTAGCTTTGGCCGTCTGTCCACCAACCATGATCATGGACACCAGCGTCACACCAATGAGCAGTGCGGTTGCGGTGGCAGTGGTTCGACCTGGATTGCGTACCGCGTTCAGGGCTGCCAGACGACGTGAAGTCGACTTGCCGGCAAACGCCTTACCAATCCCGGCAACGCTACTTGGAACAAATAGCGAAGCGAGCATCAGAATTCCGGGGAATGAAAGTAGCCCGCCAAGGAAGGCAACAATCAAGTCTCCCTTGACCGCACCAAAGATCAGTAGGGCGACGCCGAGCGCGGCAAGAATGGCACCAAAGATAATTCGCACGATTCCTGCACGATTCTTGACGCTTGCCGAATCAAATGGACGAAGGGCTGCGAGCGGGGCCAACTTCATGGCTCGTCGCGCGGGCAGGCTGGCTGCGATCACTGTCATGAGAATACCCACGATGATGGGCACAATCAGTCCCACCGGAGTCACTGCCATCGCAGCGTAGGACATGCTTGGTACCAGCGCATGAAGCAGTGCGATCAAGCCGGCAAGCAAGGCGACCGCAAGCAAAACACCAATGACGGAAGCGACGACACCGATGACCAACGCTTCAAGTAGCACCGAGCTTCGGATTTGTTTGCGCTTGGCACCGAGAATTCGTAGCAGTGCCAGTTCACGGGTGCGCTGGGCGATGACTACGGAGAAGGTATTGACCACGACTAGGCCGGTGACGACCAATGCAATCAAAGCGAAGATGAGTAGGACGACGGTTAGTTGATCGGTACCACCGGTCATCTGCGCAACGTCGTCAATGACCTTTTGATCCGCGGTGACGACCGCGATGTCTTTCATCTTCTTATCCGCGAAGTAATCCTGGACCTCTTGGGTGACTGCGTTCAGCGCACCATCGCCCTTGATGACGATGTCATTGAAGTTTGCCTGCTCTCCCGCGAAATTGCTCCAGGCTTTTTCGCTCATGCCAGCCAAGGCATAGGCCGAGGTCTGTGGGTTGGTTGAGGAACGCTGAAGACCAACAATTTTTATGTTTTGGGCTTTGCCTTGTTCATCGTCTAACGCAACAACGTCACCTACGGAGATACCCATGTCTTCGGCGTGGGATTGATCGATGATCATCTCGTTGTTGGATAACGGCGCACGACCTTCAACAAGTTCCATTCCGCCTAGACCCTGTTTTGGATCTACCGGCTGAACCTGGACGTTGTAGCCGTTGTCCGAGGTGTGCATTTGACCGTAGGCATAGCCCAGACCGTAGGCTTCAGTGACTCCGGAGAGCTTCCGGATATCGTCGGTTTCTTTGAGGGTGAAGCTGGTTTGTTCGGTTGTTTCGGGGTCAAGGTTCGGATCTGAGTAGGCCACCAAGTCGGCATTTTTGTACGACTCCCCCAAGGAGTTTTTCAAGGTCGCCTGGGTTGATGAATTTACAGCCAGGGTTGCTGCAAGGAAAGCAGTACCAATGGCCACTGCCAGCACGACGGCAATATAGCGCCGGGCGTAGGTCTTGATATTAGAAAGTGCTACATGCAGCATTATTTACTCCGCCAATGAGGCAAGTGCCTCGGACACGGTAGCCACGGTTGGCTCCTCGATGGTTCCCACGATGCTGCCGTCCTTCATGAGCAGCACGGTGTCGGCATAGGACGCAGCCACTGGATCGTGGGTCACCATGATGATGGTCTGACCCATCTCTCGAGTCGAAGAGCGCATCAGCGACAAGACTTCTGCACCGGTGCGAGAGTCCAAGTTGCCGGTGGGTTCGTCACCAAAGACAACCTCCGGGCGGGTAAGCAATGCGCGAGCCACGGCAACACGTTGCTGCTGACCGCCGGAAAGCTCGTGCGGCTTGTGGTTTAGGCGATCGCGCAGGCCCAAAGCTTTGATGACCGTATCAAACCATGCCTCGTCGTGCTTCTTTCCGGCCAAAGACAACGGAAGCAAGATGTTCTCTTGTGCGTTGATTGTTGGGACGAGGTTAAAGGACTGGAAGACGAATCCAATTTGTTCACGACGCATCTCGGTCAGCTGATCATCGTTCAGCGACAGCAGGTTCTTGCCGCCGATGATAATTTCTCCACCGTCTGCTGAGTCCAGACCTGCTAGGCAGTGCATCAAGGTGGACTTGCCTGAACCGGAAGGGCCCATGATGGCAGTGAATTTGGACCGCGCAAAAGCGACATCGACGCTGCGAAGCGCCTCAACTCGGGTGGAGTCATGTCCGTAGGTCTTTGTCAGACCACGTGCGGCGACCGCATAATCAATTTTTGGCAGGGTTTCAGAAGTCATACTAAAAGAATATAAAGTCCCTAGCCAGAACGGCATCCACCAACAGGATTGTCTTGATCAGCACTCTCGTCATACTCAGGTATGATCCAGCCTAGACAAAACTAATCCACAGTATTCTGAATCGCGCTTTTAATGCCCTTGATCCTCGCACCCATGCTGGTGCTCGGTGCTCTGATGCGTTGGAGGTTCGATTTGGAAGGTCGAATGTTCGATGCTGACGGTGAAGTGATCCGCTACGCATTTTTGCAAATCTTTGAGTAGCTCTCCGGCCATTCCCGTCGAGAAGGTAGATTCTTCGACGACCACGTGGGCGGTGAGCACCGGCAGATTTGATGCAATCTGACTTGCATGCAGATCATGGACGGCAATAACTCCGGGCTGGCGTTCCAAGTGCTCTCGCACTGCAATGAGGTCAAGTCCGCGCGGGGTTGATTCCAGCAGAATATGCGTAGTTTCGCTCAGGAGCTTCAACGCCCGAGGAACAATCAGTGCGCTGATAACCAACGCGGCAACCGAGTCAGCTTGCATCCATCCAGTGCTGGCGATGACTATCGCTGCGACGATCACCGCAACGGAGCCGAGCGCGTCATTGACCACTTCTAAGAATGCCGCCCGCATATTCAAGTTGTTGTTGCGGCCGGAGGAGATGATCCACATGGATAGGACATTTCCAAGCAAACCAATCACACCAAAGATCAACAAACCTGTCGGGTGAATCTCTTCTGGCGTAAACAGTCGGCGTACCGCATCAATGGCAGCGTAAATACCTACAGCCAAAAGCAATGCCGACTGCACCGTTGCAGAGAGAACCTCCGCACGCCTAAAGCCCCACGTTCGCTTAGTGGTGGGCTTTCGGGCGATGAGGTTCGCAGCGGTCAGAGCTAGCAGCAGTCCCAATGTATCGGTGAGCATATGCGCCGCATCAACCAACAATGCGAGCGAACTAGTGACAATGGCGCCGACGATCTCAGCTAGCAAGATAGTCGCAGTGATACCAAAGGCCCAGGCTAGACGAGTTCGATTTGCGTCAGAGTGGTCATGGGAGTGACCGTGTGAATGATCGTGGCCCATTACTCCCCCTGAGTCTCGTCGCTGGTGTGCGCTTCGTGCCAATGATGCTGGGTCCTCAGTGGGATGAGTTGGCGTGCTATCAGCAGCAGCTGATCCAGAGAGCCGGGTTGTCCCAATGAGTAGATGCTCGCCCTGCCCTGGCTTCTGACCTTCACTAGATCCGTATCGCGCAGACAGGCCAGGTGTGCACTCACGGTACTTTGAGCGAGCCCGAGGTGATCGGTTAATTCTCGGACCTTGTGTTCACCTGTTTTAAGGTGTTCCAGAATCAACAAACGCGTAGGATCAGCCAGCGCGTGGAAGAGGGCAGCTTCTGCCGTCTTTTCATCACGCCTCACTAATACATCGCCTTGAGACTCTATAATCGCCATATAGCGATGATACTTGTTATGAGCCAAAAACTGAACCCTCCACAAAGAGCTTCACAGCACTACTCAAAGAAACAACGCTGCTCAATTCTGCCCAGCACCACATTGCAGCTACCCGGGACCAAGCGCCCAGAAAAGACTGCATCAGATTCATGGATAGGTCACCGCAAAATGTAACAAGCTCAAAAATCGCTGAACATGCGGAAGAAAAACCGCTGCGCTCAGCGCGGCTCGCGTAGACTTCATCAGGTCCCAAGAGTATCTAAATTCTGAAGCATTTCTTCAGTACATCCTCTTGACCTCACGCAATGCGAAGATGGATTCATGACCGAAGACCTTGTTATCGGCGAAGATGGCCTCGCCCGCCCACAATGGGCAGCGTCCAACGACATGCTCCGTGATTACTACGACTCCGAGTGGGGCATGCCCGTAGACACCGAAGCCGGGGTCTTCGAACGCCTAAGCCTGGAATGTTTCCAGTCCGGACTTTCGTGGGCCATCATTCTCGCCAAGCGTGAAGCTTTCCGTGAAGCCTTCGCGAACTTTGATCCTGAAAAAGTCGCTTTGTTTACGGAGAATGACTTCAACAGCCTGATGGATAACGCTGGAATCGTCCGCAACAAACTCAAAATCCGGGCAACGATCGCCAATGCCGAGGCAACGCTGATGATGCGCGAAGAAGGCGGCTTGGCAAACTTCGTCTGGTCATTCAAGCCCGAACAGACACCCGCGCCACGTTCTTTTGATGAGATCCCAACACAGAGTCCCGAGTCCAAAGAGCTGGCTAAATCGCTGAAAAAGCGTGGCTTCAAATTTGTGGGGCCGACAACCATGTTCGCTCTCATGGAGGCGATCGGAATGGTCGACACCCACCTCATCGGCTCGCACCGCCGCAACAGTTCAGGCATCTGGACCGCGTAACCATGACACTTCGTCTTACCGTTTCAGGAATGCTGGACGTTACCCATACCCTGGCGGTACTAAGACTTCATTCGCTTCCGGGCCAAGAAGAAATAGATGAAGCGGCAGCGCAGGTTCACCGAATCTTGCGATTCGACGACCATCTAGTAGAAGTACACGTGGCGTTAAATCCCGACGCTGTCATAGTTCAACACGATGCGCCGGCTAAGCTGCTCCCCAAGCTGCGGTCAACAATTGACCATTGGTTCGGACTCACGCAAGATACCTCGTCGGCCTACGCATCCTTGCAGACCTTGCCCAGCTTTGCGCGCCTGGCACAAGAATCTGACCACCTGAGGTTGATTAGCTATCCGACCATTTTTGAGGCCCTGGCTACCACCGTCATTGGTCAACAAGTTTCTTTAGCCGCCGCACGAACTCTTGCGGGACGATACGTAGAAAATTTAGGTGAATTACACCAGTCGGGACTACGCGCATTCCCCACCGCGCAAGCCACTGCTTCACTGGAGCCCGCGCAAATCCAGTCCATTATTCGTTGTCCCTTGGCGCGGGCAACAACATTGCATACGGTTGCCCACTGGTATCAAGACTTTGGCCAGCACCTCATCCATGACCACGAGCAGTTCCTCACGCAGCTACTCGCATTGCGAGGAGTAGGTCCGTGGACCAGAGACTACATGGCGTTACGAGGACTAAGAGCTCCCGAGATATTCCTTGATACAGACCTAGTCGTGCGGCGGGCCTTGAATAACTTGGGTGTCTCCGAGAATGAACTCAAGGACTTGCCATCCCAAGCTGGATATCTGGCCACGCTTCTGCTCTGGCACCACGACTCACGCCAACACGATTAACAAAAAAGGAACCTACCAAGCTGTGCAATCTTGGTAGGTTCCTTTTTCTGCGATCCGGATAGCTGAGCAGGCTACCCGATTCACTTTCCCCTTATTCGAGCCGGCTAAGCCGACAACTAGGCTGAGGCGAGCAACCTCAGGCCGTAGTGAACTGGCCGATAGAACTCGGTCAAGTTGATCGCTTCTCCCGACCACACACGGGAGAAGCTCTGAAATAAGCATAACCCGTCGCACCCTAATAACGTCAAGAGCTAGTCACCTAATATCTTAATATTTTTCTTAGGTAAGCATAACTAAGAATTTGACGTCACCGAAGACAGGTGGGAGGAGGGCAGACAGGGGCAACCGCTGGTTTAGTCTGCGAAGATTTTTCCTACGTCAGTTCGCTTCTCAGCTTGGAAAGTATCTTCGGCACGACCATAGGCCCAATAGGCCGACAGGGACATGTCCCGTCGGTCCACGCCGCGCTCATCATAGAAATAGAGTCGTAGTTTTTTCATAACTTCGCGCTCTCCATGAGCAAACACCTGCACCCGGCCGCCTGGCCAAGGGTAGTCACGCACCGTGTTTTCCAAAACGGTGTTCGTAGGCGCGAATGGGGCGTTGCGATGCACCCAACGAACTTCAACACCTTCGGGGTGGACTAAGTCCAGCTCATCAGCCTCGTCAGCCACCTCGATAATGGTCACGCCCCGCATTTGATCAGACATAGCTTCTAAGGCGACACTGATAGCCGGAATCGACGTTTCATCACCAGCGAAGAAGTGGAAGTCGAATTCTTCGCGGGGCACGAACTGCCCTGCTGGACCGCCAAAGCAGATTGACGATCCGATTTCAGTATCTCGTGCCCATTTGCCGGCCAAGCCCTCGTCCCCGTGAACGACGAAGTCAACTTCGATGGTTCCAGCTTCATGATCGCTGCGGCGCACTGTGTACGTACGGCGAACTGGCATATCCTCGGGAGCCAGCTTAGTGCGCAGCTCATCCAAGTTGTACGGCAACGGCAACTCAAGTTCTGGCTTTGCAAACAAGAATTTAACGTAGCGGTCCGTGACAGGCTTATCCACGAATTGCGCAAACCCCGGGCCACCAAGCGTCAATCGCACCAGATGAGGTCCGATGTGTTCGCGCTTGAGTACTTGCAATACAACTTGAGGTCGTGAAGTACGAGATTCGTTTTGCGTGCGTCCACCAGCTGGCTGAGTCATGTCAACACTCCCTGTCCGAATAAGAAAAGATACTTCAATCCTAATTGACGGGAGCCTCAGAGCTTATTTGGGGAGAGTCGTTGCACCTTCGAAAGCGCTCAGACCCTCACGTTCCTCAAGGCTTAGCCGCTGAACTCGTGAAGTAATCGGGTCAAAGTAGGCCAAAGTAGTCGAGGCTTTAACACAAAGGTAGTCCTCAATCGGATCACGGAATTCGTAGCAGATATCAAAGCTCGCTGGTTTGATGTTGGCGACCCACAGATCCACATTCACCGGGACGTTGCGGTACTCCAATGGCTTGGAGTACCGCACACGGTGCTCCACAACCAGAATTTGGATCCCTGCTGGCACCGCCGAAAAAATATCAGCCTTCGGCTCTACTCCAGGGGCACCAGTGCCGCCCGGCACACCAAAGCCTGCAATGCGCGCTTCTTCCATCAGCCTGATCAGGTTGACGTTATTAACGTGCCCATAAGCATCCATGTCGCCCCACCGCATGGGGACTTGTACGCGAAGTGCAGACTCAGCCACGACTTAAAAACTTCCTTCTACATATTCTTGGCGTCGTCATTGACGAGCCCAAGTTTTACCAGCTGATCAAGAATACGTGCGCCGTCAGGCTCATAGATCCACCGCACACCTGGTGTGGTTCGGCGTAGTTCATTGGAACGTCCGCCTGCGAGCACCGCTTCCGAAGGGGTGAGCTGACGGATCACTATCGCCCTGACAAGTTCAGGATAACGGCGTGCAAATTCGGCATAAATCGCCGGGTCATGCTGGCCATCATCACCCACCAGAATCCACGAAATTTGAGGAAATTCTTGAGCCAGACGGCGTAGCTGATCAACCTTGTGTTGCATACCGCTACGGAACCATGAACGTTCGGTCGGTCCCCAGTCCGTAAGTAGCAGTGGGCCTTCTGGATACAGGTTGCGAGACATGAAGCGTTGCAACGTTTGCGCGACATTCCATGCGCCAGTGGACAGATAGATCGTTGGCCCACCTGGGTGATCCTGCTGAACTTTTTGAAGCATCACAGCCATGCCCGGAGTGGCCACGCGGGCATGCTCGGAGAGGACAAACGAGTTCCAAGCCGCCAGCAAAGGACGCGGAAGCGCAGTGACAACCACGGTGTCATCAACGTCGCTAATGACACCAAATTTCTGGGCCTGATCAACCACCATGATTCGAGCGGTCGCCTGGTCGCCACCATGCGCGTGGAGGTGAACTTCATGCCAGCCTGCAGGTAGGTCTACTGCTAGCTTGACGTCAATGACTCCGCCTCGGTCTGCCTGGACCTCAAAACGTTGGTCCCCGACATCAATGCTTACCTTCCCAAAAGGAAGAATGGGTGAAATGAAATTGCGGAATCCGCGGATCCCGTCAGCAATCACCTGAGCCTGCTGCTGCCCAAATTCAAAGGCGCCCGGTCCTGCCAAGACCACGCGGGCCAAAACACGAATCCAGCCGTCCTCAGGACCGGAAGAACCATATCCCGTGTAGGGAAGGATGACGGCACCCTGACCTTTGGCCTGTGCACGCTTTGCACGCCAACCGTGAAATTGGTCTTCCAAGCGTGAGGCTACGTGACGAGTTCGCTGATCAGTCGAAATGTGACTCATGCTCACAGTCTTTCATGTCACCGGCCAAGCAAGTAAAAAGACCAGCCTTGAATCGCCGTAATTCACGGCCTCAAGGCACCCCTTCCGCTTGCTGATCTGTTTTGCGGAGTGCTCCATCAGGAATAAGGGTAGAACCCTTCTCCACTCTTACGTCCCAATAATCCAGCCTGAACTTTCTCCGTGATCAGCGGGTGCGGCTTGTCCGCATCCTCGCCTGTCTCGGCGTAGGTAGCTTGGGCAATAAAATCGATGACGTCCAAACCCACCATGTCCATGAGTTCAAAAGGACCCATCGGGTGCCCAAGAGCTGTCTTCGCGGTGGTATCGATGTCTTCGATACTGGCGATACCCTGCTGGGCCAGGTTCAACGCTTCAGCATTGATAGCACCCATCATGCGGTTGGCAATGAATCCCGGGATTTCCTTGTTTACTAGTACCGGTTGCTTGCCCAGACGGGTAGCAACATCCGTCACCGCTGACACCGTTTCGTCGCTAGTTTGTTCATTGCGAACTACTTCAACACACTTCATGACCAGCGCCGGGTTGAAGAAATGCATATTGCATACCTGCGCAGGTCGTCCGCTGGCCTGAGCTACACGCGACGAAGGCAGAGTTGAGGAATTGGTTGCAAGGATCGCGTGGGCTGGGGTGTGTTCACCCAGCGTGGCGAAAATCTGCTCCTTGATATCTAGTCGCTCTACGGCAGCCTCAATGACTAGATCCGCAGTGCCCGCGCTGTGCACTAAATCCGTACTTTCGCTCAGGCGTTCCAAAGCGGCCTGAGCATCTGCTTGTTCTAGCTTCCCCTTGGAAACTCGCGAATCGGCCCAAGATTCCAGTTCCTTGCGTGCAGCAGACAAGGCGTCAGCAGAGATGTCTTGAAGGATTGTCTGGTAGCCGCTCAAGGCACAACTCATTGCGATTTGCCGGCCCATGGTTCCGGCGCCGATAACCAAAATTCGTTCAATCGTCATTGATGCTACTTTCTTCGGCACTTCAGCGGCGACTGTCAGCCCCGCAGATATGTGGTGGTCGTGTGCGTGTAAAATTCGCGAGCTGCCGTTCCTTGTTCTTTCGGTCCGTATCCTGATGACTTGGCTCCACCAAATGGAACGTGGGGATCTGCGCCTGCTGACTCCGAATTTACATGCAATATACCAACATCCAGTGTCTGTTGAGCAGTCAGGGCCAACGCAAGATTACTTGTGAACAGCGCCAAGCTCAGCCCAAATTCTGAATCCTCGGCCGCTTCGAATGCCTGCTCTGCGCCGCTGACCTTGCGCACCGCGAGAACCGGGGCAAAAAATTCCTCGCGCCAACTACAGTTCGTCCGGCCTGCTTCACCGTCCGGTAGCTCCAAGATGGTAGGTGCCAGATAATTACCAGTTTTTGGCGCTTTGCCTTGGAACCGCAGGATCGCGCCTTGGCTCAGAGCGCGGTGGATCCCCTCACGCGCCGAACTCGCAGCTTTGGCATCAACCAGTGGCCCCATATGAACATTAGGGTCCATAGGGTCACCGGTATTCCACTGTTCCAAGCGAGTGGTGAGCTTTGACATGAATGATTCGGCAATAGCTTCATCCAGAATGAGGCGACTGGTCGCAGTGCATTTCTGTCCTGTAGAGCGGAAAGCCCCGAAGAGCACTTCTTCGCAGGCTAGATCAAGATCAGCATCGGCAAGTACCACCGAGGCATTCTTGCCTCCCATCTCGGCCTGAACCGGGATGCCGCGCGAGGCGCCGGCGGCACAGAGCCGGCGACCTACAGCAGTTGATCCGGTGAAGGACAAACCATTGAGGTGCTCGTTGGCAATAATTCGGTCCCCCAACGCACCGGGACCAATGAGCAGGTTCAGTACTCCTGCTGGCAGCCCTGCATAATCCAAAGCTTGGGCCAGGCGCAACGCCAAAATCGGCACAAGGCTGGCAGGTTTAAACACAACCGTATTGCCAAAGACGAGTGCAGGCGCGATTTTCCAAGCTGGAATACCGATAGGAAAGTTGAATGGGGTAATAATGCCCACCACGCCCAGCGGCTTGTTGGTCACCAAGATCTGTTCCCCTGGGCGCGGCGATTGGAAAACAGTCCCGGCAACGCGTTCGGCCTCACCCGAGTAATAGGTGAAAATTTGGGCTGCGCGCAGTACTTCGCCGATACCTTCGGCCCGAGTTTTGCCTTCTTCGCTGGCCAGTTCCTCGCCGAATTGCTCGGCATGCTCCTTGAGGTAGCGCGCAGCCGTGGTGAGGAAGGCCGCACGCGTAGCCATCGGGGTTCGTGCCCAGCTTTTCTTCGCTTGGTGAGCGGCTGTAAAAGCTTCATCAACTTGTTCTTCACTGGCTGCACTGCCTTTGGCGAGTACCTGCGAGTTATCAGCAGCAGCGGACGAAACAATTTCTCGCCCCTTGCCCTCAACCCAAGTGCCATTGAGATACTGGTACAAGGACACCGGGGTGGAAGTTAATTCCATAGTCACATTCCTCTAGATTCTTCTTCAGAGCTCGGTTTAGCGGAAAGCCGGAATGCCGGTGAGTTTGTTGCCCAAGATCAGCGTGTGAACCTCATCGGTACCTTCGTAGGTACGTACCGATTCCAAATTGTTGGCATGACGCAACGGCGAGTAGTCCAAGGTGATGCCGTTCCCGCCAAGAATGGTGCGAGCTTCGCGACAGATCTTGATGGCTTCGCGACAGTTGTTCAATTTGCCCACCGAGATCATATGAAGATCCAAGTTTCCTGCGTCTTTGAGTCGTCCAATGTGAAGAGCCAGCAAGAAGCCCTTGTTTATTTCCAAAGCCATATCCACCAGCTTCTGCTGGGTCATTTGGTATCCGGCCAGCGGTTTGTCAAACTGCATTCGCTGTTGTGAGTATGCCAAAGCGTCTTCAAATGCGTCGCGTGCAGCGCCCATGGATCCCCAAAGAATGCCATAGCGTGCCTCGTTCAGGCAGGAGAACGGGCCCTTTAATCCTTTGACGTTTGGCAACACTGCAGAGCTGGGCAAACGCACATCAACAAGGTCGATTTCGCACTGGATCGAAGCACGCATGGAGAGTTTTTGTTCAATAGGTGTCGCAGTGAAGCCTGGGGTGTTGGTAGGAACCACAAAGCCTCGGATCCCTTCCTCGGTCTGTGCCCAGATCACCGCGACGTGGGCTATATTCGCCAGACCAATCCACCGCTTGGGCCCGTTGATCACCCAGTCGTCTCCATCGCGGCGCGCAAAAGTTTGCATGTTTGAAGGGTCTGATCCAGCGGTCGGTTCAGTCAACCCGAAGCAACCTATGGCTTCACCGGCAGCCATCGCTGGCAGCCACTCTTGCTTCTGCTCTTCCGATCCATGCTTGTAGATGGCACTCATCGCTAGCGAACCCTGAACCGAAACAAAGGTGCGCAGTCCCGAGTCACCTGCTTCCAGTTCTGCCCCGGCGATGCCATACTCCACCGCTGACCGGCCGGCGCAGCCATAACCTTGTAGATGCATTCCAAGCAGTCCCAGTTTGGCCATTTCTGGAATGATTTCCACTGGGAAGACCGCGTCGTTGTACCACTGGGCAATATTAGGTTTGATGTGCTCTTTGACGAAGCCGCGCACCGTATCTCGAAGGGCCAGCTCTTCAGTGGAGAGCAAGGAATCAAAGTTGATCAAATCTGCCGGATCAAGGATATGTTCTGTGGTGGTCATTTTCTCTCCTCGGAGCTAAGCATGAGTAGGTTGGTCAAAGAGTTCTTGGTGTTGGCCGTGGGTTGGCGGAAGTCTGCGGTATTGGGCTGCGGAGCGCGAGAGACCGATGGGGCTGGATATCTGAGTAGTCCCTTCTCCGGTGACTTCATCCTTGATGACTGCCACCGGATCTAGGCCCAGCTCTTTAGCGAAGTCAATGGCTTCAGCAACGGAGTTGACCTTTCCTGCTGGTACCCCGGCATTCATCAGGCTGGCGGCCCAGCTTGCTGCGTTTCTTGTACTGGTGACTTCTTCTATGAGGGTTTTGAGCACCCCACGATTGGCCACCCTGGCTGAGTTGGTGAAGAACCGTGGATCCTCGGCGAGCGCCGGATCTCCGAGTTGTTGACACAGTGCAGCAAATTGCCGGTCATTACCCACCGCTATGGCTACTACCCCATCACTGGTGTTGAAGGTTTCATAGGGTGCAATGCTGGGGTGCGCGTTACCCATACGTGCTGGCGCTTGGCCGGTGGCCAGTGTGCTGCTTGACTGGTTGGTCAGTCCGGCGAGCAATGATGAGAGCAAGTTGATGCTTACTCGCTGCCCTTGTCCACTACTCTCACGTTCGCGTAAGGCCAGCAGTATTCCGGTGACAGCGTTCTGTGCTGCCAGCACGTCTACCAGCGCTACTCCTACCTTGCTAGGCGTGGCATCTGGTTCTCCGGTGATACTCATCAGCCCACCGACGGCTTGGACCAGAAGATCAAATCCGGGCAGTGTGGCACCTTGTTTTTCACCGAATCCAGAAATTGAGCAGTAAATCAGTGACGGGTTCAGTGCTTTGAGCCTGTCGTAGTCCAGGCCGAATTTGGCCAGTACTCCGGGGCGGAAGTTCTCCACTAGGACATCGGCTTCCGCGATGAGTGCCAGCAGTCGATCTAGCGCAGCGGTGTTGGCAAAGTCGACAATGACTGCTTGTTTGTTGCGATTCACCGACCAGTAGTAGGTGCTGATGCC
>CAACWO010000140.1_pt1 | contig 59348 bp, 56 predicted proteins | sample 2275661 | NCBI WGS metagenome assembly CAACWO01 (sample SAMEA5312466, study PRJEB27640) | indoor metagenome | biome: indoor environment; feature: uncontrolled; material: polymer concrete tiles wood | place: Germany | collected 2014-07-07 | reverse complement strand
CCAATGATAAACATTCGAGATGAGCAAGGCAGCGGCGCTGTAGTGACCACGGCATTGGTGATCATTGCCTTGCTCCTGACTGGGGCGCTACTGACTTGGGTAGCCGCCGTCCACGCGGCAATGACTGCTGCCTCGGCCGCTGATCTAGCTGCCTTGGCCGGGGCCGATACGGCGCGAGGACTGCGCCCGGGAGATCCTTGTGGCGTTGCAGGAGAACTGGCAAACGCTAACAAGGCCCAGTTGGAATCGTGCCTGGTTGAAGCCGACGGGCAAACCGTGATGGTCACTGCCAAAGTCCCCATCGCTTCCCAAATTATGGGCTTCGAAATCTATGCGGCGAAAGCCACGGCCCGCGCCGGAGCACCACCACTGGATCAGCCCTAAGCAGAGGGGAGAGACATGAGCCGGGTACTAGCGGTGGTGTCGAGGCTCGACATCGTCCAAGACGGCGCTGAGCAGCAAGATGGCTCCGGCCTTGTCCAAAGGGTTATTGCGATTGCCGCACTTGGGGGATTGGACGCAGCTCGGGCAACCATATTGGCATTCGCAAGCATCAATAGCTTCTCTGGTAGCTCGAACCCAATCGGTGAACCGTTCAAATCCGCGCTCGGCAAATCCTGCCCCGCCAGGCTGAGCATCATAAACAAAGATAGTCGGTTCACCGGTGTCCATATGCAGGGCAGTAGAAACTCCGCCAATATCCCAGCGATCACTGGTGGCCACCAGTGGCAACAAACCGATCATGGCGTGTTCTGCGGCGTGAAGTGCACCGGGAAATTGATCCACGGTTAGACCAGCGCGCAGCAGTCGTTGCTCGGTCAACGTGAACCAGATTGACTTGGTATTCAGATCACGGGCTTCAAGCTCCAGAGGTTCTTCTGAAAGAACTTCATTAGATGCCACGGACTTTCTTTGGAATGAAACGACCTGGGTGGTCACGGTGACTTCACCAAAGTAAATGTTCAGCTCACGATGGCTACTTTTACGTTCTTCAGAATCGATGGCAACCGTAGTGAGGTCTCTCGCCGTGGTGTAGTAATCCGGGTTTACTCTGCTAACGACAACAACATGATTTTGTTCATCGAGTTCTTCCACATGGTAGCTGGCACCTTGATGCACATAGATGGCACCGGGGTGCGCCTGATAGTGCGTCTGAGGAGAATCCATGGTTCCCAAAAGTGCGCCAGTTTCAGCATCAATAATGTCCACCGGCCCGCCACCGTCAGCGCGAATAGAGAACATCGCGGCCGCATGCTGCGGGTGGGTCCAGAACCAGCCGGCAGGTCGGCGCCGCAAGTAGCCTCGCTGAACTAAAGATTCGAGAAGTTCTTCAGTCTTCGGGCCGAAAAGTTCCAGCTCTTCGGGACGCAACGGGGATTCTTGGGCGGCAGCACACAAGTGTCCGCTCAGTACGTACTTATTGTGTGGATCAAAAACTGTAGCTTCGACACCCAAATCAAAGATGGCTTCCGGATGATGAGCAAGATAGGTATCCAACGGATCTTCGGCGGCAACAAAAATAGCCAAGGCATCTTGACCCGAGCGGCCCGCTCGACCAATCTGCTGGAAGAACGATGCTCTGGTACCTGGCCATCCGGCAACGACGACCGCATCAAGACCTGCGATATCGATGCCGAGCTCCAAGGCCGAAGTTGAGGTGACTCCCAGAAGCTCTCCACTTCGTAACTGCCGCTCAACTTCTCGACGTTCCGTCGGTAGATAGCCCGAACGATAGGCAGCCAAACGAACCGAGAGCTCTGGTGCGAAGCGTTCAAGGTGTTTACGTGTCAGTGTTGCTATGGTTTCGGCGCCACGTCGAGACTTGATGAAAACGATGGTGCGTACGTGATCTGCCATCAAGTCGGTGAGGATTGACGCGCTCTCAGCAATGGCAGTTCTGCGAACCGGGGCACCGTTTTCACCCTTATGCTCGGTCAACGGAGGTTCCCACAAGCCGATGACTAGTTCGCCACTGGACGAAAAATCATGGACTACCGCCTTGGCGGGTGCCCCGATGAGCCGCCCAAAAGATTCTTCTGGATCGGAGCTTGTTGCCGAGGCACCGATGAACACCGGTGTGCTTCCGTAGTGCTCACAGATTCGACGCAAACGGCGTAACAGGTTAGCTACATGGGCTCCGAAGACGCCGCGGTAGGAATGGGCTTCATCGATCACGATGTAGCGCAGACGCTTGAAGAACCGTGACCACGCTGGATGGTTGGGCATGATCCCGCGGTGCAACATATCAGGATTGGTGAAAACAAAATTGGCATGCTGGCGAACCCAAGCGCGGGTGGCCTGATCAGTATCGCCGTCGTAGGGAGCTGCGCGGACACCGGGAACATCCAAAGCTTGAACCGCGGAGAGCTGATCAGCCGCCAAGGCTTTGGTAGGGCAAATGTAGAGGATAGAAGCGGCAGAATCAGCATCATTAAATCCGCTGTCTCGCGCCTTGAACAGCACGTCCAAACTTGGCATCAGGTAGGCCATCGACTTACCCGAGGCGGTGCCGGTCGACACGATGGTGTGCTGCCCCTCATGAATGAGGTTGGCAGCTTGCGCTTGGTGCAACCACGGCTTTTGAATGCCTAAGCCTTGGAAAGTTTCGATCAGTTCAGTGCTGAGCCATTGCGGCCAGTCGCTGGTCACTTCATCTTTGGCTGGCCTTGAACGACGATGAAGAACCGCATCCGGATCATTAGTCCGGTCATACGGATCCAGCAGGGAACGCACTGACTTCACGTGGACGCCTTTCGGAACCAAAAATTGCTGAAGTTAAAGACTATCGCCGTACCCAACACTTTGATGCGTCGGATACGGCGAAAGAAAAATACTAGATAGTTCAGGCTTTGAACATGACAACTTTGCCTAGGGAAGTCCAGCCCAGTGAAGCGTAAAGCTGCTGGCCGTCAACCGAAGCAATGAGCAGGCCTTCGTCCACGTCGTGTTCCTGAGCCAAAGAGGCCAGAGCGCGCATGATCAAGGTACCCAGGCCAAGGCGACGGAAGTCTGCACCGGTGATGATGCGGTCAAAAATTGCCACACCGTTAACGGCCGACACGTGACCTGAGGCGGCCACTACTTCTTGGTTGCCCTCGGGGTGCAAGGAAACATAAGCGTGGGTGCCATCGCGTTCAATCTGGAAGACAAAGCCATCAATGGGCAACGGTACTTCAACGTCGTGCACGGCAAGTTCAGTCACCATGAGTGCTTCGTCGTCGGCAGTAACCTGTAGGCCAACCTCGCTGGCGATGGCGACCAAATTTTCGGCCGAATCATCAAACGCGGTAAGGCGACGGTTAGGGTGTTTTTTTAGAGTTTCGGCGACTGCAGCCAGTTCCTCTTTAGAAGGGCCATAGATCACGTATTCCCAGTCTTCGGTGGTGTCATGACGCAGGGCAGCATGGACTCGTCCCTCATTGCGAGTTTCGTAGCCACGGGCGCCAGCCCAGCCGGTGACCCAGGTGCCGATCAGTTCATCGCTTGCGTTTGATGCCATAATTTGACCCTACCTTGTCTTTCCTAGGAATTTGCTGATGTCGACCTAATCGTTGCCTAGTTGAAACTCTTGGACCACCGGACCACTGGAAATTTCGCGACGAATCAGTGTGACGTTGCTCTTTTACTCGGCGTTTCGCGACCAAAAGCTACTAATATTGTATGGTGGCCATTCATCGCATAGTTCTGTATTACGCATTTACTCCGCTTCCTGACCCAGAGGCAATTCGCCTGTGGCAACGTTCACTGTTGGAACGTTGGGGACTACGCGGACGCATCATCATCTCCAAGCAAGGTATTAACGGTACCGTCGGTGGCGAGATCTCGGCTGTTAAGGCTTACGTCAAAGCCACCCGCGAACTTCCTGCCTTCAAAAAAATGGACATCAAGTGGTCCGAAGGCTCCGCAGAAGACTTCCCACGTATTTCGGTCAAGGTCCGCGACGAGATAGTCACCTTCGGTGCGCCCGGCGAACTGGAAGTAGACGAAAACGGTGTTGTTGGCGGCGGAACCCACCTGCGCCCCGAGGAACTTCACGAGTTGGTAGACACCAAGAAGAAGTCCGGCGAAAAGGTGCACTTCTTTGACGGACGAAACGCCTTCGAAGCGCAGATCGGTAAGTTCAAGGACGCTATCGTTCCTGAAGTTGATACCACGCGTGACTTTGTAGCCGAACTTGATTCGGGCAAATACGACCACCTCAAGGACCAGCCGGTAGTTACCTACTGCACCGGTGGCATCCGTTGCGAAGTACTCTCAGCGCTGATGGTTAAGCGCGGCTTCCAAGAGGTGTACCAGATGCAAGGCGGCATCGTTCGTTACGGCGAAAAGTATGCGGATGAAGGCCTGTGGGAAGGATCCCTCTATGTCTTCGACAAGCGTATGCACACCGAGTTCTCGGAAGATGCCGTAACCATCGGCAAGTGCGTTGGCTGTCAGGGACCAACCAACAAGTTTGAAAACTGCTCAAACCCAACCTGTCGTAACCTGCGCCTGTTCTGCGAGGACTGCGCACATGATGAGCAGCTACGTCGCTGCCCAGATTGCAACAGCGTGGATGCCTAAGCGCATCTCATAAAGAGGCTCGGCACCAATTTCTCGCGAAGTTGGTGCCGAGCTTTTTCTATTTGGCAGCCACCGGCCATAATCCGGTCGATGCATCGCGTACCTCGGATTCTTCAACCTCGGTGCGATAGATCTTCAGACCGCGGGCCAGATAGTTAGGCAGCGCAGCGGGAGAATCGAGCGAGCACGTATGCAGCCACACTCGGGAGACCTCAGGTAAAGCAGGCCACCGGCTTGCTAAGCGCCACGCCTGAGTCAAAGCTTGGTCAAGTAAAACTCCGCCGAGTCCCTGGCCCGTGGCATCAGGGAAAAGTCCGAAGTAAAAAATCTCCACTTCGCTTCCACCCTGCCCGGCTTCGGTGACCAGCTCGAAGTAACCGCGTGGTGCGCCGCCCCGATAGAGGACCCACGTTTCAGAACCAGGACGTATCAGAACTTCGTTCCACACTTCCCTTGTCGAATCCAACCGGTCAGTCCAATTTAGTTCGCTGCCTACGCTTTGGTAGAGGAAGCGTGAGAATTCTGGGGTGATCTGCTCAACTTGTTCAATTCGTGCGTCGCTGGGAAGGGTCTTGGTGGAGCCGATGAGCTCATCCGAGGACAGCTGCTGAAGGAAGGTAACAGTCACTTGAGTCATGCCCACATCCTATTCGGGGCAGGGCGAATCAAGCTATCTGCGCACAGTTGCGTGACTGGGTAGACTTGAAGATGTGAATGCCGCTGAATTTTCTGCCCTGGACGATACCCCTCAAAGTTCCGATCAAACCTTGATTGACTTGCTAGTCAAAGACTTGGATGACCTCGGATATAGCTACGAAAACGTCATAGAGTTGATCGGTGAAGAAGCGGCCTCCGCATTTGCCCGGGACCAAATTCACCCGGCCTTGCGAATACTAGATCGCCAAACACCTGATTCGCCTTTGGCATCTGTGATCCGACTCTTCCAGCTGGCCCAAACCGTATCTGAATCCGCGATCAATCAGGCGTTTAGCCATGTGAAAGTGGAAGGTCTGATCAAACTCGGCCTTATCGATGCGTGGGCCAGTGGTTTCCGTGCCACCATCGCCTTGGCGCTGCATTCCTCAGACGTGGACGGTGAGCTGTGGGTGGCTCATGACCTTGGTGCACATCAGCGCCCAGGTGTATTGCGCACTGACCACGTATTGGGAATTGGCCAAGCATCGCTGACACTGGCACAGCTGACAATTCGAGCCGACGTTCAACGGGCTTTGGACCTTGGCACCGGTTGCGGAATCCAGCTCTTCCACCTGCTGTCTCATGCACAACATGTCACGGCAACTGACCTTTCGGCTCGCGCCTTGGGCTTTTCCCGATTCAATCTGTTGCTCAACCACCGGGCGCTGAAGCTTGACCCACAGAATCTTGAAGCTCGTGTGACGCTGTTGCAGGGGAGCCTCTTCGAACCGGTAGCCGGGCAGAGCTTTGAACTGATCGCTAGCAATCCACCGTTTGTGATCACCCCTCGCAGTTCTAATGAGCGAGCCAAAGACCGATTCACTTATCGTGATGGCGGCATGGCTGGAGACAACCTGGTGAGCACGCTCATTGAGCAGGCACCGCAGTTCCTGACTCCTGGCGGTTCGCTGCAGATGCTCTCTAACTGGGAGATTCCTCGCATAGATGACGAGTCGGATGCTTCGTGGGATACACGAGTTCGCCAATGGTTCGCAGAAGACCTGGACGTCTGGGTCATTGAACGTGAGCAGACTACCCCCAGTGGTTATGCCGAAACGTGGCTACGGGACTCTTCACAGACCGAAGACTCAAGCTCCTATATTGCCGCTTACAACGCGTACCTTGATGATTTTGAATCCCGTGCCGTAGCTGCGGTGGGCTTCGGGTTGGTCTACTTCCGCAAGCCGGTAGACGGCCATCGGGTCTTGCAAAGTTATGAGCAGATCACCCACCAGGTGGAGCAGCCGCTGGCCCCGACTTTGCAGCGCGATATCGCCATGGCTGATGAACTGGCAGCCGCAGGAGAAGATTTTAAAAACTGGCACCTGCTGGTGGCCGAAGACGTGACCGAAGAGCGCCATCAGCGTCCCGGAGCTGAGCATCCTGGGGTGATTTTGCTTCGCCAAGGTGCGGGTCTGCGTAGAACCGAACTCCTTGATACTGCACAAGCCGGATTTGTTTCTGCCTGCGACGGTGATTTGTCCGTAAATCAACTAGTCAACGCGCTAGATTCGCTGATCGGTGAGGGCGAGGAAGACTTTGCGGAACGGCTTTATGAAGCAGTGAAGCGCCTCTTGCTACACGGTATGCTTCGTAAAATGTGAAACAAGCGCTAAAGTTCTTGCCTATGACACGCAACACAATAGAGGAGCAGGCTCCTGCAGCCTCGACCCAGGAGAGCGAATTTCCACAGGTCGTCTCCATTACGGACCCACAGGCCATTCGTGCTTTGGCCCATGACGCGCGACTAATCGTTTTGGATGAGCTCTTTGCCTCGCAGACTACTCGCACTGCAACTGAACTCGCATCGCTGTGTGATCTAACGCCTAGCGCCATGAGCTATCACTTGCGTGCGCTTGAAAAATACGGGTATGTGATCCGTGCAGCAAGCGAAGGTGATGCCCGCGAGCGTAGGTGGCGTGCGGCCGGTGAACGGTTGGAACTGAACACTCAGATCGACTCCTCTAACGCCAAGACTGCATATCTAAACGTGCAATTAAACGCATTTAGAACACGGTTGAACGCCGAAGTTCAGCGACGCCAAAATGAAGCGAACGCAGGAATCACCCCAGATCCTGATCGCCCACCTATGCTCACTAGCGGTTTGGTCTTCCTTTCTGAAGATAAACAGCGTGAGTTCAATCGCAGAATGTTGGACCTTGTCTACGAGTACGAGGCGAAAGCTACTGCTGAGGAACGAAGCATTGACTCCCGTCGTATGTTCTACTTAATCTCGTTGCTTCCCGAATATCAGAGTTCCGGTGAAGCAGCGTTGTAAAAAGCCTCACTCAAACCACGGTTATCCCTCGGTGTAAGATCATCGGGAAATGTGGCTATAGAGTAGGCACAAAGAACGAAGCTGCGATGGCGGACTGATTCGGGGTCTAAATAAGACTCCTAAAGTCCGGACTGTTTAAAAGGAGTGCTGTGCCCCCCAAGGCCAAAGAAAAGACTGGTAAGAAACTCGTTATCGTGGAGTCTCCTGCCAAGGTGAAGTCGATCGCCAAGTATTTGGGCGAGGGCTTTGACGTTGATGCATCGGTGGGGCACATTCGCGATCTTCCACAGCCATCAGAACTACCAACCGAGTTGAAGAAGACGTCGGTGGGCAAGTTTGCTGTTGATTTGGATAATGACTTTGAGCCTTACTACATGGTCTATCCAGACAAGAAAAAGCGCGTTTCAGAACTGAAAGCCAAGCTTAAAGAAGCTGACGAACTTTACCTCGCAACCGATGCGGACCGCGAAGGCGAAGCCATCGCGTGGCACCTGTTGCAGGTGCTTAAGCCCAAAGTTCCAGTACGTCGTCTGGCCTTCACCGAAATCACCAAGGAAGGTATTTCTCGCGCACTGGAAAACATGCGCGAGTTGGATACCGACCTCGTTGATGCCCAGGAAACCCGTCGTGTTTTGGACCGTCTGTACGGTTACGAGATCTCGCCGGTACTGTGGCGCAAGGTAGCTCGTGGCCTGTCTGCAGGTCGTGTGCAGTCTGTGGCTACTCGTCTGGTTGTTGAGCGTGAACGCGAACGTATGGCGTTCATCCCGGCTGGATACTGGGACGTGAAAGGCAACTTTGCCACTAAAGAAGGCGAAGGCTTCGAAGCGAAGCTCGCTGCCGTTGACGGCGCCCGCGTGGCCTCGGGCCGTGACTTTGATGACCGCGGTGTACTGAAGACTTCGCGGAACAAGCTCGCTCACCTGGATCAGGAATCGGCACAGTCGCTGGTGACCAATCTTTCCGACACTGACTTTGCTGTCACCTCGGTTGAAGATAAGCCGTACACACGTCGTCCAGCCGCACCATTTACCACTTCCACGTTGCAGCAGGAAGCTTCGCGCAAGTTGCGCTGGAGCTCCAAGCTGACCATGCAGATCGCTCAGCGCCTGTATGAAAACGGTTATATCACCTACATGCGTACGGACTCGGTCTTCCTCTCGCAGGAAGCAACCACCGCCGCACGCAAGCAGGCCACCGAACTTTATGGTGCCGACTCGGTGCCAGCCAAGCCACGTGTTTACAAGGCCAAGTCCGATGCTGCACAGGAAGCTCACGAAGCGATCCGTCCAGCCGGTGACATGTTCCGTCGTCCCAAGGATGTGCGTTCCTCGCTGTCCAAGGATGAAAACGCACTCTACGAGCTGATCTGGAAGCGTACCGTTGCTTCGCAGATGGCAGATGCCAAGGGCTTTACCGCCACCATCAAGCTTCAAGGCACCGCTAGTGATAGCCGCGTTGCTGAATTCTCGGCCTCCGGTACCGTCATTACCTTCCGCGGATTCCTTTCAGCCTACGAAGAAGGCAAGGATGAGCAGGCTATTGAAGCTGCTGCCGCTGACGCCGAGGCACGCCTGCCACAGCTGAGTGTTGGACAGTACCTAGCAGGAGATGAGCTTCTGGCCTTGGGCCACGAAACTTCCCCGCCAGCGCGTTACACCGAAGCTTCGATTGTTGCTGAGTTGGAAAAGCGCGAAATTGGTCGCCCTTCAACCTACGCACCAACAATCTCCACCATCATGGATCGTGGCTACGTCACCAAGCGTGGCGGAGCTTTGGTTCCTAGCTGGATTGCCTTCTCTGTTATTCGTTTGCTCGAAGAGCATTTTGCTAAGTACGTTGACTACGATTTCACCGCACGGTTGGAAGATGACCTCGACGAGATCGCCAAGGGTCAGCGCGCTCGTAGCGATTGGCTGAACCTGTTCTACTTCGGCAAGGGCGCAGAGTCTGAATCCGAAGGCCTGAAGCATGTAGTCGATAACCTCGGTGACATTGATGCGCGCGCCATCAACTCCATCCCAGTCACTGATGACATCACCTTGCGTGTGGGCAAGTTCGGTCCTTACCTTGAACGTGCCATCCCGGAAGGTGCTGAAGAAGGTACCGAGCCACAGCGCGCCAACGTGCCTGAAGATTTGGCACCGGATGAGCTGACTGCACAGAAGGCTGAAGAGCTCTTTGCTACCTCGCAGGTCTCGGAAAACGAACTGGGCACTGACCCAGAAACGGGCCGTGCGATTGTGGCCAAGGACGGTCGCTATGGCGCCTATGTCACGGAGATCATTCCAGAGCCAACGGCCGAAGATTTGGCTGCTCAGCCTGTGGAGTACTACAAGAATGGCAAGCCTAAGCCACCTAAGAAGCCGGTCAAGCTTAAGCCTCGCACCGCTTCACTATTCAAGAGCATGACCGTTGAGACGGTGACCTTGGATGATGCGTTAAAGCTGATGAGCTTGCCACGCGTGCTGGGTGCCGATGCTGAGGGTGAAGAGATCACCGTACAGAACGGTCGCTTTGGTCCATACCTGAAGAAGGGTAGCGATTCGCGCTCAATTGAGAGCGAAGATCAGATCTTCACCATCACTTTGGATGAAGCTCTGGAGATCTACTCGCAGCCAAAGCAACGTGGTCGCCGTGCTGCTGTTCCGCCACTGGCAGAGTTCGGTGCGGATCCGACAAGCGAAAAGAATATCGTGGTCAAGGATGGTCGTTTCGGTCCTTATATCACCGATGGGATTACCAACATCACCGTTCCGCGAGGAACGTCGTTGGAGGAGCTGACTCGCGAGCAGGCTATCGAATTGCTGGCAGACAAGCGCGCCCGCGGCCCGGTAAAACGTACCGCGAAGAAGGCTCCGGCCAAGAAAGCCACCGCCAAGAAGGCGCCAGCAAAGAAGACTACGACCAAAAAGACGACCGCAAAAAAGACTGATTAGAATTTTTTGCTCGGCCAAATGAGGAGCGCACCATGCGACTAGGTGTACTGGATATCGGTTCGAATACCGTTCACCTTTTGCTCGTCGACGCATACCCAGGAGCCCGACCGGTTCCCTATGCATCGCACAAGCGTCCACTGTCCTTGGTGCGCTACCTCAACGAATACGGTGCCATTACCGAAGAGGGCCAGCAAGAGCTGATTTCATTTATTGATGAAGCAGTGAAATTTGCTGGAAGCCATCAGGTGGAAGACTTTATGGCCTTCTGTACATCGGCTATTCGTGAATCTTCCAACGGTGCCAGTGTGCTGGAACGAGTCAAAACTCAGACCGGTGTGAGCTTGATGGAACTATCCGGTGAAGAAGAAGCCGGCATGACCTTCTACTCGGTACGTCGTTGGTTTGGTTGGTCTTCGGAATCTATCCTCAACCTGGACATGGGTGGCGGTTCGTTAGAGCTGGCCTATGGCACCGACGAATTCCCACAGGCCGCATTCTCGGTGCCTTTGGGTGCCGGACGCCTGACTCGTGAATGGCTGCCGAATGACTTGCCGTCGATCAAAGAGGTCAAGGAATTGCGTACCTATGTACGCGACGTCCTGAATGACCCTTCGACCGAGCTGCGCCAATACGGAAAACCAACGTTGGCCACGGCAACATCTAAAACTTTCCGTTCATTGGCCCGCATCACCGGAGCTGCTCCGAGTGATGAAGGTCCGTACGTGAAACGTGTACTAAACCGTGACGCGCTAAAGCTCTGGACTAACCGTCTGACAGCGATGAGCTGGGCCGAGCGAGCCGAGCTGCCAGGGGTCTCAGAGATCCGTGCACCGCAGCTGTTAGCTGGCGCCATTGTGGCTCACGAAGCGATGAGCGCGTTGAAGCTGAAATCCATCCGAATCTGCCCATGGGCAATTCGTGAAGGATTGATGCTGCGCCGTTTTGATCACGTGATGTTTGCTTCAGCGACACCGCTCAGTAGTAGCGTGGGTGTGGGAGAAGTACCCTTGGCTTATGAAAAAGACCAGTTCTTGAAAGAGCCAAGTAGCTAGAGTTTCTCAGTGATACAGGTGCCCTTGAACTAGGGCGCCACCGTAACAGGAGGCAGGGGCATGGAAGACCAGAAGAGTTCTCACCGGGTGCCGGTCACCTTGTCCAGCGCGTCCGTCTACCCGCTATCGGTCCATGACGCGTTCGCTATGGCCAAAGACGTGGGATATGACGGCATTGAGGTCCTGATTACCGGAAATGCTGCAAGCCAGTCCGCTGACGCGCTCAAAAAATTGATGGATAAGTACCAACTGCCCATCATGGCCATCCACGCACCGACCCTGTTGTTGACTCAGCAGGTGTGGGGTTCGGCCTGGGCCAAAGTGGAACGCTCGGTCATCCTGGCTCAAGCAGTGGGCGCCAGCGTCGTAGTGGCACACCCGCCATTCAGATGGCAGGGCACCTACGCTGAAGGCTTCGCCGATGGTGTCCAGCGTCTGGTTGATACCACCGGGATGAAAATCGCCGTGGAGAATATGTACCCGTGGCGCGCCCGAGGCCGCGAGGCAAAAATGTACTTGCCGCACTGGAACCCAGTTCCGCAAAATTACCAACACGTCACGTGGGACTTCTCCCACGCTGCCATTGCCAATACCGATTCACGCCAAGCCGTGGAGGACCTCGGTGAGCGATTAACCCACGTGCACCTTTGCGACGGTCTTGATAACGGTAAAGACGAGCACTTGGTACCGGGCCTAGGAACACAGCGCGTGGCCGAAACCTTGCAGTATTTGCGGGACGTTCAGTGGTCAGGAACCATGGCGGTTGAAGTCTCCACGCGCAAGGCAAAGAATACCGGCCAAAAAGAAGAGTGGCTGGGAAAGACCCTTGAATTTGCTCGTGAGCACTTATCTGCAAGCTCCGAGCACGACCCAATGAAACAATGAACTTATGAGTGAAGCAACAAAGAACCTAAAACTGTCCTTCCTCGGCACCGGATCCATGAATGGTGCCATCCTTCGCGGCATTGTCGCTTCAGGCCACGATCCCAAGCTGATCACCGCCACCATCCGTAGCGACAAGCGAGCTGCAGAACTTCGCGAACTAGGCATCAACGTGCTGGTTAGCGAAGAAGACTCATCGGCCAACGCTAAGGCTGCCGCCGACTCCGACATCATTTTCCTGGGTGTAAAGCCAGTAGGAATTACTGACTTGTGTGAAGAGATTTCCGAATCCCTCACCGCAGAAAAGGTTGTCGTTTCAGTCGCTGCCGCCATCACCCTGGCAAGCATGCAGGCACACTTGCCTGCTGACCAGCCGGTGATTCGCTCCATGCCAAACACCCCATTGATGGTTGGCGCAGGCGTAGTTGGCTTGAGCCCAGCTCAAAGCGTGAGCGAAACGCAGACCGCACTTGTCAGCGACCTACTTTCAGGTTCCGGCGACGTTCACGTCATCGATGAGTCCCAGCAAAATGCACTCTCGGCGATTTCAGGATCAGGCCCTGCCTACGCCTTCTACCTGGCTGAAGCCATGGCTAACGCCGGTGTAGCGATGGGTCTGGATGAAAAGCTATCCATCGATCTGGCCCGAGCCACCGTTGCCGGTGCCGGCAAGATGCTTTCTGATCCGAACGCTAACCCGGGTGAGCTGCGCAAGGCTGTGACCAGCCCTAAGGGCACCACCGAGCAGGCCATCCTTACTTTTGATGAGCAGGGTATCCCAAAGATTATTGCTGCGGGCACCCAGGCTGCTGCTGCACGTGCGGCCAAGCTCAGCGAGGAACTAGGCTAATCGCCGTTTCTTTTTACAACTAAAGATGAGTGAGGCCGGTACCCTAAGGGGTACCGGCCTCTTCCATCCGTGCCAAGCGCCGTGCAATGGCCTACGGACGGGCCGCAAATCTTTCTAGCAAGTCCACGTGCCCAGAAACGATCAGCACGTCTCTACGGGTCACGATGGTGTCTGGCACAGCGTACGTGAAATCTTCACCGGGCGATTTCACACCGACAATGGTCACGCCGTACTTAGAACGAACCTGGGACTGCGCAAGGGTGAAGCCCTGAGTCTCCTTTGGCGGATACATCTTCACGATGGCAAAGCCGTCTTCAAATTCAATGAAGTCCAACATACGTCCACCGACCAAGTGCGCGGCACGGACCCCAGCATCTGCTTCCGGGTAAATCACGTGATTGGCACCGATGCGCGTGAGGATCTTGCCGTGCGAAGGGGTAATGGCCTTGACCCACAGATGCTCAATTCCCAAGTCCACCAAGTTCACCGTGATCAGCACGGATGACTCGATGGAAGTACCCACGCCAACCACGGCGGAGGAGAACTCTTGGGCACCAAGCTGACGTAGTGCATCAATGTTCGTGGCATCAGCGGCGACCACGTGGGTGAGCGTACTGGCCCACTGCTGAACGAGTTCTGGGCTGCGTTCGATGGCCAAAACTTCTCGGCCCTGCTTGACCAACGTTTGGGCTACGGAGGCACCAAAACGTCCCAGACCGATCACCAGAACTGGGGCATTGTGGTCTATATTCTTGTCAGCCAATGAGCGGCCTCTCTTCTGGAAGTCTAAACAGGGAGTTACGGTGGCGCATGGTCAGCGCGCTAGCTAGGGTGATGCTACCGATACGTCCAGCAAACATAAGGATACTGAGTACGTATTTACCGGCCGGTGGCATCTCTTGAGACACGCCGGTACTTAATCCGACGGTGGCGAAAGCTGAAATGGATTCGAACAAGGCACGGGAAAAACCAACAGACTCATCGATGGTGACCAAAACGCCGGTGGCCACCATGACCAACGAACCGCCCATCGCAACTACCGAGATAGCTACGCGCATTGTTCCCTGGGGAATTTGGCGACCAAACGCGGTCACTTCGGTGTCGCCTCGAACTTCGGCCATGATTGCTAGGAACATAACAGCGATGGTGGTGACCTTAATACCGCCGGCGGTGGATGCCGAACCGCCACCAGCAAACATCAATGCATCGGTGAGCAACACCGTCACCTGGTGGATGTCATTTTGATCAACCAAGTTGAAGCCGCCAGAGCGCGTCATCGTCGAGGCAAATAAAGCATGAATGACCTTGTCGCCTATGGACATGTCACCCAGGGTACGCGGGTTGGACCATTCAAATACCAGCCACAGTAGCGCGCCAGCAAAGAGCAATAGCGTGGTGACCAGCATGGTCAGTTTGGTGTGCAAGTTCCATTTTTTGACGTTGAACTTGTGCGCCAACAAGACCATGACTACTGGGAAGCCCAGCGAGCCGGCATACACGCCGACCATCAAAGGGATCAAGATCCACAGGTCAGTTTCGTAAGGCACCAAACCATCTGAGTGGGGAGTGAACCCGGCGTTGTTAAACGCTGAGACGGCATAGAAAATCCCGTGCCAAATAGAGGAAAGGAAACTTTCGCCCAGAACATAGAAGCGCGGGATCAGGAACAGCGCGATAAGTCCCTGAAGGCTCACGGCCGTGGTGATCACGATGCGCAGCAAGGAACTAACCTCGCCCAACGCGGAGGCACCTGAACTGTCCATGGACTTCTGTGCCATGAGCTTGGCGCGGACGCCCAACTTGCGTGAGACGGCCAACGACATGATCGAGGCCAGCGTCAAAATGCCCAAACCACCCATGAATGCAGCGATCAGCATGATCAGCTGTCCAACAAAGGACCAGTGCGCTGCGGTGGAGACGGTGGTTAGACCAGTCACGCAAACCGCAGAAACTGCGGTAAACAGCGCGTCGTGCAGGGGAGTCACTTCACCCTTAGAAGAAGAAAACGGGGCAGCGAGCAGGGAAGTGAAAAGTGTGATCGCTAAGAGAAAGACGCTCAGCGTTAAGCGCGCGGGGGAGCGTACGGTGATGTCAGCAATTCTCGCGCGAAACGCAAATCGTTGCTTGCGGCGCTTCTCGCGCAATTCAGCTGCCCGGGCGCTGGGGCCCAGTTCACTGCCTATGCTCATCGATAACTCGCAGTTTCTTCTGGCCGGGTGGAATAAAGATGTGGAGGTTCAAGTCCTCCTAGTAATTTACGCGTTTCCCGGGCCAAACGCTTGTCATATCGCCCTAAAGAATGACTGCGTGGCCGAATACGCCATATATTCATGAGTTGGATCACTATCAGGTAGCCTGAAAAAGTGTTAGATCCGCAGCAGGCTCCTCGCCCAACTATGGTCATGTGGGATGAACAGTATCTGAAGTACAAATTCAGCGACTGGCATCCGATGCACCCATCACGTTTAGAACTGACCTACCGCCTTAGCGGAGAACTCGAAGTGCTGAGCGCGCAAAACGTGAGTATCCATGCTCCAGAAATTGCTAGTGATGCGCTTGTGGCAACCGTGCATGATCAGGCCTACATTGATCAGGTGCGTCGGGTCAGCGAAGATCCGACACTGATTGCAGAAGACTTTGGTTTGGGCACCGAAGATGATCCAGTCTTCGCCGGCATGCATGATGCTTCGGCGCGTATTGTGGGTGGCTCAGTGATTGCCGCGCAATCCATAATGGATGAAAGTACCGTTCGAGCAGTGAACTTTGCAGGCGGCATGCACCATGCGGCGCGAAGAAAAGCCAGCGGTTTCTGCATCTATAACGACGCTGCCGCAGCGATCCAACGCATGCTCGACCGTGGGGTGCAACGGGTTGCCTACATCGATGTTGACGCTCACCATGGGGATGGCACCGAATCAATTTTTTGGGATGACCCAAGAGTACTGACGATATCCATCCACGAATCTGGCCTGTCGTTATTTCCTGGAACAGGATTCGCCAACGATATTGGCGGCAAGCAAGCCGAAGGCAGTGCAGTCAATGTGGCGCTGCCGGCCATGACCGGGGATTCCGGATGGATGCGCGCCTTCCATGCGATTGTTCCCCAGCTGGTTCATGCCTTCAAGCCAGAGATTATCGTTTCTCAGCATGGTTGCGATGCCCACCGTGACGACGACATGACCAACCTCAAACTCTCCGTGGACGCGCAACGTCAGGCCGCTTTGGATATTTCCCAGCTGGCCGATGAGGTCTGCGAAGGTCGATGGTTGGCCACCGGTGGTGGCGGCTACAACGTGAGCGCAGTGGTCCCGCGTGTGTGGACTCATCTGACGGCCATCGTCGCCGGGAAGCCCGTGCCGCTAAGAACATATGTCCCGGAGACTTTCCGACGATATGTTTTGGAACGATACGGTCGTGCCACCCCGTACCTGATGGGTGATGACGCCCAGCTGTGGTGGCGCAACTGGGAAGTCGGCTACGATCCAGCCGATCCAGTGGACCGCACGATCATCGCGACTCGCAAGGAAATCTTCCCGCTCTTTGGACTCGACCCCTGGTTTGACTGAGCCTTTGAACTTCATCGGTTAGGCAATTGCCGTGAATTTCACCGTGGATAGCCCGGCGAAATCAATGGCCAGAAGGTCATATGCCGTTAGGGTTATGTGTGTGGCAATTGATGAAGTGTTCTCGGCTTTGGCAGAACCAACCCGACGCAAAATTATTGAAGCTCTCAAAAGCGAACCGAAAGCGGTGGGCGCTTTGGTAACCGAGCTGGAAATTTCCCAGCCCACGGTATCCAAGCACCTGAAGGTATTACGTGAGGCGCAGCTGGTGAGCATGGCCGCTGCCGGGCAGCGCCGTATCTACAGCATCGATACCTCCGCGCTAGAGCAGCTTGTTCGTTGGTGCGCCGATCTGCTGCCAGAACAAGTACTCGAAGAGCAACAAGAACTCCATGAATCTGAAGCGGGCACTGAGCTGGCAACAACCGCCAACCCCACTGCGCAACAGATTGGCCGCAGCGTTGGCCGAGGCCTGGAACAAGTTACTGGACGTGCTCAAGAATTCTTGGAGCGGCTTCCGCGCTTTGGCCGCCGTCGCTAAGTGATCCCCAGTTTTCAAGTTACGGTTATGTTTCTGGTTTTTAACGGCAAATTTTAGCTCGGTGTGTTCTCCATGACACTCTCGAAAGGGGGACAGTGTCGCCACGGGTAAGTTTCCCAGTGCGCATGTTCCTGCCCCGTTTGATGAGGAGAGAAACTTGGATACGCACTTAACAACGATTCGTGATGAAGTTTTCCGTCGTAACCCCGGAGAATCAGAATTCCACCAAGCGGTCACCGAAGTATTCGACAGCCTTGAAGCTGTATCGCTCAAACATCCCGAATATGCTGAAGCAGCGATCCTGCAACGCTTGTGCGAACCCGAACGACAGATCATTTTCCGTGTGCCGTGGGTTGATGACCAAGGTCGAGTCCAAATCAACCGAGGCTTCCGCGTTGAGTTCAACTCCGCATTAGGCCCGTACAAGGGTGGACTGCGTTTCCACCCCTCGGTGTACCTAGGCATCGTCAAGTTCCTAGGCTTTGAACAAATCTTCAAGAATTCCCTAACCGGTATGCCTATTGGCGGCGGCAAGGGTGGGTCTGACTTTGATCCACGGGGAAAGTCCAACGGTGAAGTTATGCGCTTCTGCCAATCGTTCATGACCGAGCTGTACCGTCACATTGGCGAATACACCGATGTGCCTGCCGGTGATATTGGCGTGGGCGGCCGCGAAATCGGCTATCTCTTCGGACAGTACAAGCGCATTACCAACCGATACGAATCTGGCGTCTTGACCGGCAAAGGACTGAGCTGGGGCGGCTCGTTGGTTCGCCCGGAAGCAACCGGCTACGGGGCCGTGATCTTCACCCAAGAAATGCTCAAGACCCGCGGCCAGTCCTTCGACGGGCAACGGGTGATCATCTCGGGATCCGGCAACGTGGCCATTCACGCCATCGAGAAAGCTGCCAACCTAGGTGCCAAGGTCGTGACCGCATCGGACTCGGCCGGCTACATCGTTGACGAAGATGGCATCGACCTAGAACTGCTACGCCAGATCAAGGAAGTTGAGCGCGGACGTATTGCCGAATACGCACAACGCCGTGGAACCAGCAGGGTGCACTACGTTGAAGCTGGCAGCGTGTGGGACGTTGCTGGAACCGTCGCACTGCCCTGCGCAACGCAGAACGAGCTGGATGAAAGTGCCGCGAAGAAGATGGTGGCCGCAGGAACCATTGCTGTTGCCGAAGGCGCCAATATGCCAACAACCGCTGCTGCAACCTCACTCTTCCAAGAAGCCGGGGTGCTCTTTGGCCCAGGTAAGGCAGCCAACGCAGGTGGCGTGGCAACCTCAGCGCTGGAAATGCAACAAAACGCCAGCCGTGACTCGTGGAGTTTCGAACACACCGAGCAGCGTCTGACCGAGATCATGGTGGGCATTCACGACCGATGTGCGACAACCGCTGACGAGTACGGCATACCAGGCAATTATGTTGCCGGTGCCAACATCGCTGGCTTTGTGAAGGTAGCGGACGCCATGCTGGCCCAAGGCGTCATCTAGGGGAATCCTTTGATTACGACTCGCGTGTCACAGCCGGTTGTATTGGACCGTGGCTCGCGAATTGTCTCAATTAAGCAACAAAATTTTTGATTCAGATGCGCCCTGAAGTGTTGCGTGATGCGAAAGTTACCAAAGTGCGATTAGACTAGGACAAAGCGAACGTGAACCTGATCGCCGATGTTGATCCAAAGTCGTGTAAGTTCACCTTCGCTAGTAACGCGACGAAATAGAGATCAGCGTCAGGAGAATATCCCGCATGACGGATAGACAGAATTTTGCAGGAGCCCGTTTCATGACGGTAGCCGAAGTGGCTGACATGATGCGTGTTTCCAAAATGACGGTTTATCGGCTGATTCACGCAGGCGATCTGCCTGCCGTTCAGTTCGGTCGCTCCTATCGTGTACCGGAGAACGCTGTCGAATCCTACCTAAGTGCCGCGGCTATTGATCCGCAGCACGGTACTGGTTCATACGGCCGTTAGTCCGCACGATGGTCAGAGCATGACCGAAAAGCGGGTAATCTATTAAGGAACGTTTAACGTCCGGTCAACCTTGTCCTTTTGCTTGCGTGCAAGCAGATATTTTGGGTTGACGCATTTATTAGTTTGTGAGGAACCATTATGGGCTCTGTTATCAAGAAGCGCCGCAAGCGTATGTCCAAGAAGAAGCACCGTAAATTGCTTCGTAAGACTCGTCACCAGCGTCGCAATAAGAAGTAAATCTACTTCGAGCACTTTGCCGCTAGGCAATCATCGCCACCGATATGCAGTTGAACTGCAAACGGTGGCGATTGCTTTATCCAGAAGTAACTAACACCCTGCTAAGAGCCGGAACGGCGCAGGATAGAGCGCCTAGCGGCCCACAGCGCACCGATGACTCCGGCTGCTCGCAGGCTGAGCTTGGCGGCTCGTTGGCCGGTGCGGAAATCGTAAACTTGCCAGCCTCTGCGCTTGGCGTAGGCACGTAACCGAGCATCCGGATTGATGCACACAGGATGGCCAACGGCTTCTAGCAATGGAACGTCATTGTAGGAATCCGAGTAGGCCCAGGAACGCGAAAGTGAGATCCCGCGAGCCTTAGCCAGGGACCGAACAGCTTGCGCTTTTTCGGCTGCGTGAAGAATTGGGCTAGCCAACGCCCCGGTGTACAAACCGTCCTTACTTTCCACCACGGTGCCCAAAGCGCCGGAAAGATTGAGCCGATCCGAGATGACATTCGCCACTTCCAGGGGAGTGGCGGTGACCAGCCAGACTTCGCGACCTACATGCAGGTGCTGACGGGCAATGGCCACGGTCCCGGACCACAGCTTCGGTTCGATGAACTCGTCATAGATCTCGTTGCCGATTTGCTCAATTTCGGCCACCGGGATTCCGCGCACCATCATCAACGCACGGTCACGAATCTGATGGATGTCGCCCAAATGCTCGCCACGGGCGGCATAGCGCAGTTGTTTCAACGCGAACCATAGGATCTCGCGGAATTGGAAGAATTTGTGTTCACGGAGTTTGCGCGCCAGTAGATAAAGCGAGGCACCGCGAACCAGGGTGTTGTCCACATCAAAAAATGCGGCGACGGTACCCGATGCCGGAGCTTGAGACTGCGTGGAGTCAAATTCTGAGGAAGACATTTGATCCAGTTTATTTCATCTTAAAGTTCAAGCGTGGTTACGGCTCGTGAGATTATGGACAGGTGAGTACTTTGCATCAGATTCAACTGTTGGTTAGAAAAGACTGCCACCTTTGTCACGCCGCTCGGCAGACAGTGGCAGAAGTGACGGGCCGGTTGAATATGGAATTTTCTGAGATAGACATAGATCAGAATCCTGATCTGTTGGCAAAGCATCATGAAGAGGTTCCAGTGCTGTTCATTGACGGACAGGTCCGAGACTTCTGGACCATCGATCCACAACGGCTTGAGCGTCTGCTCACCAACTAGCAGTTGCCACAAACATGAACATGCGCGGTGCTCGCTTAGCCCATTGGAAAGTGCAGGGGAACGAAGATGTCTGAGCTTGAAGCTCGTGTCCTGCCTGAAGCCACCTTGGCTCGACTCACTCAGTACCTGCGGGCGTTGAACACTCTCGAAGCCCAAGGGCGCGAACGCACCAGCTCCGGGGTGTTGGCCAAAGAGGCTGGGGTGAACCCCTCAATCTTGCGTAAAGATCTTTCATGGCTCGGCTCCTATGGAACGCGTGGAGTCGGTTATGTCGTGCGAGAACTGGCTGAACACATCAGTCGGACCTTGGGGCTGAACCAAGACTGGAAAGTAGCGATTGTCGGTGCCGGTAACCTGGGCCGCGCGTTGAGCGGATACGCGGGTTTCACTTCGCGTGGCTTCAACGTCAAAGCCATTTTGGATGTTGACCCTGCCCTAATCGGTGACAAAGTCGGTGAACTGACCGTTGAGTCAATAGCTGATCTTGCCCAAGTAGTAGCCCGCGAAGAAATCAATATTGCGGTGCTAGCGGTCCCTGGTGATGCTGCTCAAGATCTCGTTTACGTACTTGCTGAAAATTCCGTGCGATCGGTGCTGTCTTTTGCCCCGAAACCTTTAAAGGTTCCAACCGGCATGAACCTACGCCGTGTTGATCTGTCGACAGAATTACAGATTCTGGCTTATCTGGCCGTGCAAGGCTAACCAACTTTTAGCAATAAAAAAGGCGTTGCCTGTTTTTGTCAGTGATGACAAAACAGGCAACGCCTTAGCTATTTGCCCTGAAGTCAGGGCGCTACAGCTGTTTACCGGTAACCGGCGCGACGAGCCATGCGACGGGCTGCAATGTATTCGGATGATGGACGAAGCCAAGCAAAGACCACACCAGCAATGCCAAGCAATACACCAATGATGTAGACCGCGCTCAGGACACCGGCCTGGGAGTCGCCGTACATGCTGATGGCGGACACGGTTGAGAACATGCCGAACAGTGACAGTACAGCCAAGATGGTAGCGATGATGCGCATCGCGCCCACACCACGGCCTACAAAGAAGCCCACCAAGAAGTACAGAAGTACCGAGATGATGGCACCAACAATGCTGATGCCGGCCACTACCGAGCTGGCCTGTGCCATGAACGCTTCGGGGCTGTTCATCATCTGCTGCAGGGTTGGGTCGTTAGCCATTTCAGGCGAACTTTCCATCTGCGTTTCTAGTTCGGTCTCCACCGCTGCCCACTGGGAAGCAACCATGTTGGTGAACAGATTTGAGGTGGAGATCATCCAGCTAGCAATCGCACCGACAACACCAGAAAGCAGAATCAAGATAAAAGCAATCTGCAAGGTCTTTGGTCGGGTTGCTGGAGGCTGAACTGCGGCGTAGCCACCCTGGGTAGGGAACTGGTTGTAGCCAGCAGTCATCGGAGCTTGTGCGTAAGGATCTTGCCCGGCTTGCGGGTTCTGACCGTATGGGTTTTGTCCGTACGGGGAAGGCTGCTGTGCATACGGGTTTTCGCCGTAAGGGTTCGGATTTGAACCTTGAGCGCCGGACTCAGGATTGTAGGGCTGGCCGGGTTGATTCGGGTCGTAATTACTCATGATCCATCATCCTTTAGGGGTCAACTTGTTGTTGTGTTCAAGACTAGTACTCGGCGCTGTGAGCTACCCCATCCAAAAGGATGGTTTTTCTATATGGGAATCCCATGCATGGGCTGTGAATAGTTGATGGTGGACACAATATGACTATTTTGCACTGAACATTTGAGACACTGGAAGTATGCCTTTATCGACCGTCCATTTGTTGCGCCACGGGGAAGTTTTCAACCCTGACCGTATTCTTTACGGACGGATCCCCGGCTACGGGCTCTCCGAGCTGGGATTCAAAATGGCTGATGCGGCCGGCGAATTTTTCGCTCAGCGTCAGGCCGAGGGAGCCAATGTGGTTCGCTTGGTTGCTTCGCCATTGATCCGTGCCCAGCAAACCGCTGCTCCCACCAGCCACGCCCTGAACCTGCCGATTCGCACTGATGACCGCGTCATCGAAGCCGGTAACAAACTTCAAGGCCTGTCCAAGGTCGCCGAGCACCTTCGTCAGCCGAAGTTCTGGCCATTGTTGGTCAACCCACTCAAGCCATCATGGGGCGAACCTTATGCGCAGCAGGTTCAGCGCATGCGTGAAGCCATGGATGCGCATCGTCGCGCTGCTGTCGCCGAACACGGCGAAGGCGCCGAAGTGATCATTGTTAGTCACCAGCTTCCTATCTGGGTCACTCGCCGAGCAGCCGAGAAGAAGCCGTTGTGGCACGACCCGCGTCAGCGCGAATGCACGCTGGCCTCGGTCACGAGCTTCGACTTTGAAGGGGACGAATTAGTCTCCGTGCGATACACCGAACCAAACCCCGAGCTACTGGCCGGCGCAGCGAATATTCCTGGAGCCTAAGCAAATGACTGATCCTGTGCCAACCCCGCGCAATCTGAGCCGACGCACCATGCTGCGTTCGTTGATGCTTACCGCCGCGATCGTTCCTTTGGCTGCCTGTGGCGCCAAGGAAGATACGTTGACTGCGCAAGCAAACAACGGCGATGGGAAAAACTACATTGCTGGCGACGGAGCTGTGCAGGAATACGTAGCATCCAAGCGCAGTGAACCAGTAGAGATCACCGCGACCACGTACCACGGCACCGACGTTGACTTCAGCAAGTGGGAAGGCAAGCCAGTAGTGATGAACTTCTGGTACGCCGCCTGTGCGCCATGCCGTATCGAAGCTCCAGATTTGAAGAAGTTGGCCAACAAGTTTGGTGACAAGGTGGAGTTCATTGGCGTCAACGTGCGTGATGAAGCGGAGGCAGCCAAGGCGTTTGAACGCACCTTTGACCTTCCTTATGAATCAATCCAAGACACCTCTGGCGATATTCAGCTAGCTATGACCAAGTACGTGCCTTTGCAAGCCGTTCCTTCCACCCTGGTCCTAGACCGCAAGGGACGAGTGCGCGCCCGCGTTATTGGTGCAGCGGATCCGGGCACTTTGAAGTCGCTGATCGATACTGCTTTGACCGAAGAGTTGTGAGCTAGGCGTTGACCTCAAATCCATTTGCCGACATCGTCCTAGACGGGTCGTTATTACTCGCGTCGCCGGTAGCGGTGTTGGCGGGATTAGTATCATTTCTTTCTCCCTGCGTTCTGCCACTGGTTCCCGGATTTCTTGGCTACGTCACCGGTCTGACCGGAGCGGATCTCAAAGAACACCGACGAGGCCGGGTAGTCCTTGGAATCTTGCTGTTTGTTCTTGGATTCTCCGTAGTTTTCATCGCAGCTGGCGTGCTGTTCAGCCAGGCGACCGCCTGGTTAAAATTTAATGGATCTTGGGTCACCCAGATTCTGGGCATTGTCGTAATTTTTATGGGCATCGTCTTCATGGGCGGATTCTCATGGATGCAGCGTGACCGTAAGATCCACAAAAAACCACCGGCCGGGCTATGGGGTGCTCCGGTACTTGGCCTGACCTTCGGTCTAGGCTGGGCACCGTGCATCGGCCCAACCTTGAGCGCGGTACTAATCATGTCAACCGGTGGCGGAGCCAACGTCGCACGAGGCACATTGCTCACGGCGTTCTACTGCCTAGGACTAGGGTTGCCGTTCATCCTGATAGCCCTTGGACTACAGCGCGGAATGCAGGCATTAGCGTTCTTCCGCAAACATCAGGTATTCATCATGCGTTTTGGCGGCGCAATGCTCATGGCCCTCGGCGTAGTCATGGTGACTGGCCTATGGGGCACTTGGGTGTCAGAACTGCAAAACTGGTTTGCCAATGAAGTGAGGTTGCCAATTTAATGGCGAAAAAACAACGGAAGTCCAAAGGCACCCAAGACGCACCCGCATTAGGGTTTGTCGGTACCCTGCGGTGGATCTGGACTCAACTTACATCCATGCCAACAGCGTTGTTCTTGCTGTTGCTATTGGCTGTTGCTGCTGTACCGGGATCGATTTTCCCGCAGCGTCCCTCGGGGCCAGAAAACGTCGTAGGCTACATTGACCAGCACCCGGTGGCCGGTCCATGGCTTGATCGCTTCCAGATGTTCAACGTCTATTCCTCGGTCTGGTTCTCAGCGATCTACATTCTGCTGTTCATCTCCTTGGTTGGCTGCATCATTCCGCGTGTGCGTAAGCACGCGCAAGCACTGCGTACTCCACCACCACGCACTCCGGCTCGCCTGAACCGTTTGCCGCAATATACTTCCTACGAGATTCTCGAAGGTGAGTCGGATACCCCCGATGATGACCAAATCATTGAGGACTCCTACAAGATCCTGAAAAAGCGTGGTTATCGAGTAGAACGCCGCGAGGATGCGACGGGACGTTCGGTAGCAGCAGAACGTGGTTACGTTCGTGAAATCGGCAACCTGATGTTCCACATCTCGTTGATTGGTGTGCTGGTTGCCGCCGCCGTGGGTGGGGCCTTCGGCTACACCGGACAGCGTGTGGTTGTTGAGGGGGAGACCTTCGTTAACTCGCTGGTTGCCTACGACTCGTTCACTCCGGGAACCGCGTTTAATGCTGACAAACTTCCTGGTTACTCGGTGAAACTCGATAAATTCGACATCGTCTTTGACCGTGAATCAGAGGCACATTTTGGACAGCCGCTGGACTTCACCGCGCACGTGCAGGTCCGTAAGACTGCGCAGTCAGAACCGGTAAAACAAGACCTGAAAGTGAACCATCCGCTACGTATTAATGGCGCGGATGTTTACTTGGTGGGCAACGGCTATGCACCGGTCATCACCGTGCGTGATGGTAAAGGCAACGTTTCTTACTCGGGTCCGGTAGCTTCGGTTCCGCAGGACTCCGTTTACACTTCAATCTTCGTGCTGAAGGTGCCTGACGCTAAGCCCGATCAGCTGGGCTTCCAGGGATTCCTACTTCCTACCGCGCTGGTAGATGAAAAGGGATTTGGTATCTCGGGAGATCCTAACGCGATCAACCCGCAGCTGCACCTGAACTCCTTCTACGGTGATCTAGGCCTAGACAATGGCAATCCGCAGAACGTCTTTGTGCTGGATACCGCGAAGATGAAGGCACTGAACAGTCGCGACCTCGACGCCGGTGGTATTCGTCTTGAAGCTGGCCAGACCTACGATCTTCCAGATGGCAAGGGAAGCATCACCTTTGATGACCTCAAGCGCTACGTAGCCTTGGATGTGAACTACGACCCGGGCAAGCTGCCAATTGGTATCTTTGCGGCTCTGGCTCTCATCGGACTTGGCGTCTCGCTGTTTACTCCGCGTCGTCGTGTCTGGATCAAACTGGTGCAGGTTGATGGCAAGCGTAGTATCGAATATGCGCTGTTGGCCCGTGGCGAAGACCCACGACTGGAACGCGAAGCTTCAGAACTACAAAAAATCTTTGACAAGGCTTGGCCATTGGCAAGCCAGGAGCAGAACCAAGGAGCAGTAAATGGGTAACGCTGGGGCATTATCACCAATTAATGAATCGCTGGGTGAATACAGCCAGTTGTTCATGCTGCTGGCAGCCATGGTCTATGGCGTAGTCTTCATCATCTTTGCTCTTGATTTGGCCAAGACAAACAAGTCCATTACCGAGATGGACTCTGCTGCGCTCAAGCGTGACGAAGAACTGCTCGTTGGTGCTGGCAACGTTGTTGCTGGAAGCAATCGCAAACGCCGCGGCGAAAATAGCCGAGCAGATCACATCAGTGAAGAGATCGTCTCGGACAAGATGACCTACACCAGCTTCTCGGCGAAGCGCCCCATGGCGCGCATCGCCGTAGTGCTGATGTGGCTTGCCGCTGCGCTTCACGGTTTCGCTGTGGTTTCCCGTGCTCTGGCTGCTCACCGTGTGCCATGGGGCAACATGTACGAGTTCCTCACCACCGGTGCATTCCTTGTTGCCTTGGTGTACCTGATCATTCTGATCATCAAGGACCTGCGCTTCATGGGTTCGTTCATCTCTGGTCTGGTCACCTTGATGCTGTGTGCAGCTACCATCGGTTTCCCTACTCCAGTAGGTCACCTGGTGCCAGCGTTACAGTCGCCATGGATCGTCATCCACGTTTCCATTGCAGTGCTTTCCTCTTCACTGTTTGCCATTAGCTTCGCCATGAACGTTTTGCAGTTGCTGCAGCACTCGCGCATGAACCGTTTGGCTTCAGGTCTTAGCGACAAGTTGCCATTCATGCGCGTAGTACCTGGCGCAGGTGCACTGGAGAACTTCGCCTACCGCATCAACACCATCGCGTTTGTCATGTGGACCTTCACCGTGATGGCTGGCGCCATCTGGGCCGAAGCAGCGTGGGGACGCTACTGGGGCTGGGATCCAAAGGAAGTCTGGTCCTTCGTGATCTGGGTTGTCTACGCAGGCTACCTGCACGCCCGCGCTACCGGTGGCTGGACCGGCCCACGTTCAGCATGGCTGTCGATTATCGGCTTCCTCTGCGTGGTCTTCAACTTCACCATCGTGAACATCTTCTTCAACGGACTACACTCCTACGCGGGCGTCTAGACCCCGCAGCAATACACAAACGGCGAGCGACACCCATCAGGGGTATTGCTCGCCGTTTGTCGTTGGCGGATCATTCTGGGCCTTGAAGGGCGCTGGGCTCGGCACCTTGTTCCCAACTGATCTGAGCTACCCAACTGATCCACGCTACTCATCTCAGACCACGCCAGCCGAGCAACAGGTACAACAAAGCCCCGGCCTCCGTGAGCGCCACGCGAGGGCGCGGTAACGGAAATGTCGGGGCTTGTGTTCTACGGGCCGTGAGTAGGCCGCTACTGGCTTCTAGGACTTGGTGTCCGGTGAATCAGTGTCGGTGTCTTCTGATTTAGCCGGTGGTTCAGGATTAGTATTCTTTTGAATCTTGCCCTGATCTTTGAGTTCTTGCTCACGAGCCTTAGTATCTGCTTCGCGTTGTTGCTGTCGGCGCCAGACTTCTAGCTGACGCAAAAAGTCCTCATCATCATCGGGGGCAGTTTGTTGCCCTGCTGGTTGGTTTGCCGAGCTTTGAGGTCGTCCAAGAACGAACCACAATACGGCACCGATCAGCGGTAAGAGGATGATCACTACGAACCATGCGGGCTTCGGCAAGGAACGTATCAGATGCCTCGGCGCACGGCTGCATTCGATCAAGGTGTAGATCATCAAAGCGACCGAAACTACTGCTGCGAATATAAGGAGACGGACCATGTAATCATTCTAGTGATAATCGAGTTCACAGGTTCATCGGTAAACTTGAAGTTATGCAGTTTCTGAAATATACAGCTCTTCGCCTGGGCATCTTCTGCGCAGTGTTCCTTGGTCTTTCGTGGGGTCTGAACTGGCCTATCTTCGTTTCCGGAATCATCGGGCTGATCTTCGCGTTCGCGGTAGCCTACTTGTTCTTTAATAAACTTCGTCTAAAAGCGAACGAGGACGTGCGTAAAGCTTTTGCTAAAACCTCGGCAAGTAAGACGCAGAAGCAGCTGGACGATGAAGCTGTCGAAGATGAATTTGATGAAGATCAGCGACGCAATCACCGAACTGCAGAATAAACGTCAACATAATTTGCGTGCTCGGTAACTGAGTTCTTAACTCCAGTGACCTTTTGAGCAGAAAAAAGTCTTGGCTCATCATTTCCCGCGAGGGCAGTGATGAGCCAAGGCTTTGGTGATTAAGCGCTAAATACCCGGTGGGCTAGAACCAAGTCTGCAAGATAATGGCCAGCGCAAAGAGCAAGGCATAGACCATGTTCAGCATGCCGGTCTGCTTGAGAACCTTAACCAGCTTGGGAAGCTCGTGTTCACGCAGCATCAGCAACGATGGTGCGATAGCTGGGATGAAAGTAAGCAGTAGCAACCACAGCCAAGGGAAAGTTCCGGTAGCTAGCAGTGGCAACAAGATCGCTACGGCAATCATCAACACGTAGCTCAGACGGGCATTGTGTTCGCCGAGGCGCACAGCCAAGGTAATTTTCCCAACCTCTTTATCGGTGGGGATGTCCCGAACGTTGTTGGCCATGAGTAGCGCGCAGCCAATCAAACCGGTACCAATCGCACCCAATATGGAGGTCAGTGGCAGTTCATTGATCTGAGTGAAGGTCGTGCCCAGGGTCGCTACTAATCCAAAGAAGATGAAGACGTAGATATCACCAAGGCCGCGGTAGCCATAAGGATTTTTGCCACCGGTGTAGCCCCACGCAGCAAAAATGGCTGCCACGCCAACTAGCAACAACGGCCATGATGCGGAGACGACCACCAGGGTCAGGCCCGCAATAGCTGCCAGGCCAAAGCAGGCGAAGGCGAGGTTGCGTACGTTCTTCGGGGCAGTGAGTTTGGAGCCCGTAAGACGCAATGGGCCGACACGATCATCGTCAGTGCCGCGGATTCCATCGGAGTAGTCGTTGGAGTAGTTAACGCCAACCTGCAACAGCAAACCGACTATCAACGCCAGAACAAAACGGACCCAGTGAAGGGTGCCTGTTTCGCCCACTGCGGCCGCGGTGCCAATAACTACCGGGGCGATGACGATAGGCAAGGTGCGCAAACGCGCACCGGAGACCCATTGGGAAAGTGTGGCCACTTTCAGTCCTTTCGGGGCAAAAGAAAAACTCGTACCCTCTAGTTTCCCGCGAATGGGCGGGCAAGGCGAATCGAGCTAGTTGCGCGCACCGAGTTCATCAATGATCAGCTTGCGGTCGAACTTGCCGCTGGGCAGTTGCGGCAACCCGTTAGGGTAGTGCCGAACATACTTTGGCACGGCTTCTTTGCCCAAGGTTCGGCGCACCGCGTCGAAGGCTGCCTCGGTTTTGGTGGGTCCGCTGAAAGCTAAGCCAACGCTTTGACCCCACTGCGGATCAGGCACCGAAACGACCAAGGTTTGGGTGAAGAATTCTTCCAGGATGCCCTCGATCTTGGAAGCTGAGAGCTTGATGCCACCAGAGTTGATCACGTCATCCACGCGCCCAACGATGCTTAGTCGCTGGCCCTGAACAGAGCCCAAATCATCGGTAACGTACCAGCGGTGTCCATCGTGTTCTACAAAGTGCTCTGCGGTGGCCTCTGGGGAATCCACGTAGCCATCGGCCAGCATGGGGCCAGAAACCCAGATGCGAGAATCGTGTTCGGCCAGCTGCACGCCGGGCAGTGCGCTGCCGTTGTACACCAATCCACCCGAGGTCTCTGAAGACCCATAGGTTTGGAAGATCTTCAGTCCGTGGTGTCGAGCGTTGACGAGCAAGTCCTTGCTGGCGCGGGCTCCGCCGAGCAAGATGGCGTCAAAGCGTTTGAGCGCGGTCAGGGTAGCCGGATCAGTGTCATCAAGCAGGCGAGCTAGCTGGGTTGGTACCAGCGAGGTGAGGCGTCGCTTTTCAACCATCTGCTGTGCAGCCTGAGTGAACGAGGAAGCTGAAAAACTACCCGACAAATCCATGACCACAGGTTTGGTTCCGGCGAACAAGGAGCGAGTCAGCACGCTGAGCCCGGCCACATAATGCACCGGCAAAGCCAACAACCACTGGCCCTCAAATCCTAGGTACTCAGCAGTGGCCTGCGCACTTGATGCCAGCGCCTCAACACTGAGCACCGTGCGCTTGGCCCGACCAGTAGAACCGGAGGTGCGCACCACCGCCATGGGTTGTTCAAAGCCGGGCAGATCCTGCTCGGTGAGGTATTCGATGCGCCAGCCTGAGTCGCTGCTTTCGTCGATGATGACTTCAACAGCCGGGCCATCGTCGTTAGCGGCGTTGGCCAGTGCCGAGAGCAGTTCCTGAAGCTGTGCGTCCATAGTGGTTCCTTGTGCCGGTGCCAGTGATTAGAAGTAGTACGGGTAGTTGGACCAGTCAGGGTCCCGCTTGCCCAAGAACGCGTCGCGTCCCTCTACGGCTTCGTCGGTCATGTAGGCCATGCGGGTAGCTTCGCCGGCAAAGACCTGCTGACCGGCCAGTCCGTCATCAGCCAAGTTGAACGCAAACTTGAGCATGCGGATGGCTTGCGGGGATTGCTTGGCGATGTCCGCTGCGTATTCCAATGCAACTTCTTCCAGACGCTCATGATCAACTGATTCATTAACCGCACCCATGCGTACCATGTCATCGGCGGAGTATTCGCGGGCAAGGAAGAAAATCTCGCGGGCAGTCTTCTGACCTACCTGGCGGGCCAGCAGCGCCGAGCCATAGCCAGCATCAAAGGAACCGACGGTGGCGTCGGTCTGCTTAAACTTGCCGTTTTCTTTGGAGGCGATGGTCAAGTCAGAAACTACGTGCAGTGAGTGTCCGCCACCCGCGGCCCAACCGTTGACCACGCACAGGACAACCTTGGGCATGGTGCGCATCAGGCGCTGTACTTCAAGAATGTGCAGGCGTCCGGCGCGGGCAGGGTCGATTGACTCGCGGGTCTCACCCTCGGCGTATCGGTAGCCATCACGGCCACGGATGCGCTGGTCGCCACCGGAGCAGAAGGCGTGCCCGCCATCTTTGGCTGATGGTCCGTTGCCGGTGAGGATGACGGTGGCCACATCACTGGTCATACGGGCGTGATCCATAGCGCGGTAAAGCTCATCAACGGTGTGCGGGCGGAAAGCATTGCGCACCTCGGGACGGTCAAAGGCGATACGGACCGTTGGTAGGTCGCGAGTGATTTCGCCGTAGGTATTGCGCTCTACCTGACGGTGGTAGGTGACGTCGGTGAAGCCGAATCCTTCAACCACGCGCCAGCGCGTTGGATCAAAGACGTCGGAAACCTTTTCGGGCAGGGCTGAGCTGTTCTGGCTATTCACCCTCTAAATGCTAGTACCTTGAACCTGTTTGCGCGGACTGTGGCGCACAACCCGATGGTTTTGAACGCAGTGAATCTCGGTGCCACAGCGAAGGGGCTTGGGAATTAGCCAAAAATTGACTGAAACCCAAGCCCCGCACGGTTGGTTGACGTTAGGCGTCTAGCGTTAGTTCTTCTTCACTGGTCCTTCTTCACCGTCGCTAGAATCCCGGTGTCGTGGGCATCAGGGATTTCGGTGCCTCGTAGGGAGGCGCCCGCGGTTTCCGGCATGTACTTGATGGCGATCATGCCAATGACGCAGGCGATCATCATGTAGACCGCAGGGAATAGTAGGAAGCCTGTGGCATCAATGGCAGCCTCATTAACGATGGCCGCGGTTCCGCCAAAGAGTGCGGTAGCAATGTTGTAGGTGACCGCAAACCCGGCGAAGCGAACATGTGAGGGGAACATGGCCGGGAACGTGGCAGTAATCGTTGCCAACTGCGGAATGTACAACAGTCCGAGTACCGCAAAGCCAACGATGGCCCAGCCAAAGCTTTGTCCCATGAGCCAGAACATTGGTACAGCCAGAACAAATAATCCAATGACCGACGTGTACCACATGGGTCGGCGGCCCACCCTGTCAGAGAGTGATCCAGCAAAGGGGATGACTGCCATCATGGCCACCTCACCGATCAAGATAGTGGCCAATGAAGCCTTGGAATCCAGACCTAACTGAGTTTCCAGATAGGTCGGCATGTAGCTGAGCAAGGTGTAATTCACGACGTTCAGTGCAATGACCAGCCCGCTCATGGTGAGCATTGGCTTCCAATAGGTCATCACTAATTCTTTGAGTGTGCTCTTCTGCTGGGTTTCTTCGGCTTCTTGCATCTCCTGGAAGACTGGGGTGTCTTCCAACTTGCTTCGCAAGTACAAACCGATCAGGCCCATCGGTAATGCGAGGAAGAACGGGATGCGCCAGCCATAAGCCATCATGGATTCTTCGCCCAGGGTGATCTGCAGCAGAAGCATGATTCCAGTGCCTAAGGCGAACCCGCCCAGTGTGCCGAACTCAAGGAATGATCCAAAGAAGCCACGTTTGCGGTCCGGGGCATATTCGGCCATGAAGGTTGCTGCGCCACCGTATTCACCGCCCGTTGAGAAGCCTTGGACCATGCGAAGCAAGACAAGCAAGATCGGTGCAAAGACACCGATGGTTTCAAAGGTTGGAAGTACACCAATCAAGAATGTCGCAAGAGACATCATAATGATGGTCAAAGCGAGGATCTTTTTGCGTCCCAGTTTGTCCCCGAGTGGACCCCAAACCAGTCCGCCCAGTGGGCGAACCAGGAAGGAGAGCGCAAAGGTGGCCAAAGCCATGAGTGTGCCGCCCTCGGAAGGGAAGAAGTGTGCGGTGATATAGGTGACGGCTACCGCATATACACCGTAGTCGAACCACTCGGTCATGTTACCCATGGCGCTGGCGGCGGTAGCTTTACGAATTTCTTGGCGTCCGGCGGTGGTATTGATGTCAGGGCCGATGTCATGAGACAAATCGGGAGAAAAAGAATCGGCAGGTGTTGCGTGGTTGGGTTGGCTGTCATCCGGTGGCATAACTGCTCCGTTGCTCTTCAGCTTTTCGTCGACCGGACGCCCAGGGGATACCTCGTTATATTGACCCTGGGTGACGGTCCACGATCTGGGCAGGTGCCCAGAGTCGGTCAATCTCCACAGGCTACGTCAGGAGAATTCGAGATTCAATGTTTGACATGGATTTGTTTGTTTAGACGCTCTGTGAAATTTGCCAAATAGGTTCACGTTCTTGACGGCGAGTGAACCTTTCTGTGATTCTATTAGTGAACGAATGGTCGGTAAGTTTATGCGGTGGTTTGCGCCACCGCGAAAAACATCTTTCCGGACCCTGACCCCTGAGGTTCAATAAGTGGGGTTGGCCCCGGAGTACAAAGGAGTATTCATGGCTGAGGCATATTTGGTGGGCGGAACCCGTACTCCTGTGGGGCGTTACGGTGGCGCGCTGAGTCCGGTACGCCCAGATGACTTGGCAGCCATCACTATTTCTCAGCTCATCAAAGCCTCAGGCATTGACCCAGCAGCGGTTGATGAAGTGATTCTTGGCAACGCCAACGGTGCAGGCGAAGAAAATCGCAACGTGGCCCGCATGGCAGCGCTCCTTGCCGGGTTGCCGGTGAGTATTCCGGGCATTACGGTCAATCGCTTGTGTGCCTCGGGGATGAGTGCCATCACCATGGCCAGCCATATGATCAAGTCCGGAGCTGCCGACATTGTGATTGCCGGCGGCGTCGAGTCCATGTCCCGCGCCCCCTGGGTAATGGAGAAGCCAGATAAAGCATTTGCCAAGCCCGGAGCCGTTTTTGACACCTCTATTGGCTGGCGTTTTACCAATCCTCAATTTCTCTCCGGTGAGCTATCCCGCGAGGGCAAAGCAACTTTCTCCATGCCAGAAACCGCCGAAGAGGTGGCCCGCGTATACGGCATCTCCCGCGAGGACTGCGACGAGTTTGCCGTACAGTCCCACGCCAAAGCCATAGCCGCTATCCAGGCGGGGCACTTCCGTGACGAGATTGTTCCGGTAATTGTTAAGCACCGCAAAGGTGAAATGGTTGTTGATACCGATGAGGGCCCACGTGAAGGGACAACTCTTGAGCTGCTCGCCGGGCTACGGCCAGTAGTAAAGGGCGGCAGCGTGGTCACCGCCGGCAATGCTTCCTCGCTCAACGATGGCGCCTCAGCAATTCTGGTCGTTTCCGAACGCGCCCTAAAAAAGTACGGGCTGAACGCCCGAGCACGCATTATCGACGGCCAGGCCGTCGGACTGGAACCAGAAATCATGGGCATGGGGCCGGTGCCGGCTACCCGCAAGGTGCTTGATCGTGCAGGGCTAAAGATCGATGAGATCGGCGCCATGGAAATCAACGAAGCGTTTGCTAGCCAGTCCTTGGCCAGTATCCGAGAACTGTCAGTAGACCCAGACATCGTGAACCGCGACGGTGGGGCTATTGCTCTGGGCCATCCGTTGGGCTCAAGCGGTTCGCGCATAGTCATTAGCCTGCTGGGCCGAATAGAACGTGAACTGGCAGGTGCTGAACGCAAACTTGGTGTGGCCACCATGTGTGTTGGCGTGGGGCAAGGTTCAGCGATCCTCTTGGAAGGTGTCTAAACATGGACAACCTGACGCAGAACTTTGACACGCTTCTCGTCACTGAAGGTGAAGATCGGCTTTGGGTTCGCCTGCACCGACCAGAGGTGCGCAATGCCATCGATCAGTTAATGGTTGATGAGCTACACACAGTGTGTTCCTACCTGGAAAAAAACCCGAAGATCTTGATCCTTGCCGGTACACCGGGCCAAGCGCCCAGCGAGGAAAATCCCAAGGGGAGCAAGGGGATCTTTGCCTCCGGTGCGGACATCTCCCAGTTAAGTGAACGTCGCCGCGATGACGCCCTGGCCGGAATTAACTCCGGCATCTTCGAGCGCATCGCCAAGCTTCCCATGCCAGTCATTGCCGCTCTAGACGGATTTGCTTTAGGTGGCGGAGCTGAGTTGGCCTACGCCGCCGACTTCCGCGTCGGCACCCCCGAACTTCGAATGGGCAATCCGGAAACCAACCTTGGGATCATGGCTGCCGCCGGTGCGACCTGGCGACTCAAGGAACTCGTGGGTGAACCGCTGGCCAAAGAGATCCTCTTGGCAGGCAAAGTGCTTACCGGCCAGCAATGTCTTCAGGCTGGTCTGGTCACCGAACTGCATGAGGCGGCGGACCTTGATGCCGGCGCTGAAGCTTTGGCTGATCGGATTGCCGCCCAAGACCCGCTGGCGGTGCGCATTACCAAGTCGGTATTCCATAGCCCTCGTGAAGCCCACCCGCTCATCGATACCTTGGCCCAAGGAATGCTTTTTGAATCCCAAGCCAAATTTGATCGTATGCAAGAATTCCTTGATCGAAAGAAGAAGTAACCATGAGCGCAAGTAACACCTTGGCCGCCGGCCAACTTCCGCAACGCAGCGGAGTGCTCGGTGGCGGACGCATGGGCGCCGGTATCGCCCACGCACTATTGATTAGCGGAAGTACCGTGGTCATAGTTGAGCGCGATGATGCCTCGGCGCAGGCTGCTTTTGAGCGAGTAGCTCAGTCCGTGGAAAAGTCCATCGAGCGCGGTGTGGTCAGCGAATCCAAGACCGAGCTACTGCAACGTTTTTCGGTCAGCACTGACTATCAGCAGTTCGCCAACGCTCAGCTGGTGATCGAAGCGGTTCCCGAAATCTGGGACCTCAAGGTTTCTTCCTTGCAAGCAGTTGAGCAGGTACTAGCTGCCGATGCGGTCTTGGCTTCGAATACGTCCTCCCTATCGGTGAGCGGCTTGGCCAAAGAATTAGAGCGTCCGGAAAAGTTCCTCGGACTGCACTTCTTTAATCCCGTTCCCGCGTCCACATTGATCGAAGTAGTCATCGGTGAACAAACCGATACCAGCTTGATCGAGGCCTCACGTGGTTGGGTTCAGGCCTTGGGAAAGACCGCAGTGGTGGTCAATGATGCTCCGGGTTTTGCTTCCTCACGCCTGGGGGTAGCTATCGCATTGGAAGCGATGCGCATGGTTGAAGAAGGTGTCGCCAGCGCCGAAGATATCGATAACGCCATGGTGCTTGGCTATAAGCACCCGACCGGTCCACTGAAGACCACCGATATTGTCGGACTGGATGTGCGTTTAGGAATTGCCGAGTACCTGCATGAAACTCTGGGGGAGCGGTTTGCGCCACCGCAGATCCTCAAGGATTTGGTGGCTGAAGGAAAGCTGGGGCGCAAGAGCGGCCAAGGCTTCTATAGCTGGTAGGAAATATCGGCAATTGGTCACAACACTTTCAGTCCCGTCGGTCGTAGCTGACCGGCGGGACTGAACGTTTTAAGGAGCCTAGAACAGGTGGCCTAATAATGAAGCGAACAGCTCATCGGGATCATGCACATGACCCTTGGAAGCAAACCACTCGCAGAGGTTCAGGCAGTCACGATGTAAGAAGTCCATACCGTGCGGATTGCCAGCGAGGTCCACACATTGCGGGACATCGATAACAACTAAGCGCTCGCCGGAGACCAGAAGGTTGTACGCCGATAAGTCACCGTGAGCCACTCCCAGCCGCGCGAACTTCTCCAACGCATCGGTGAGTTGATCCCACAAAGCAGGTAGCCGTGGATCAAAACGCGCAAGCTGTTGAAGTCGCGGGGCTGCGGCGAACGGATCATCTGGGTCGGCAATGAACTCCATCAGGATTTCGGTGCCGTCGATCTGTACTGGGTAGGGCACCGGGATCCCTGCCTCATAACAACGCAAGAGATAGGTCCACTCGGCGTTGGACCACTGCAAAGCTGCAATGTCTCGGCCATAGGCAGAGTTATTGCGGATTGCGCGGTTATCACGGGAGCGACGTGCTGAACGGCCGTCACTATAGGCCTGCGAACGGCTAAATTGCAGGTGGTCGCGACTGCGGTAACGTTTGGCCGCCAGCAGGCTCTTGCGCTCGCCGATAGCACGTTCAAGCAAAAAGACGTCGCCTTCTTTGCCTGTCTTGAGGATGCCTAACTCGGTATCGAGGGCGCCAGCATCTTCAATGAGCCACAGTGGATAGGGCTGAGGACCTCTCAGAGCCTTCTCAACAAATGGCCACGTTGAGTAGCGTTGGCCGGCTGGTGGTTCATCGGTGAATGATTCATTCCAGACAGGCTTGTGCTTGTGGAATTTGAGTTCTGTCTCAGTGTCAGCGGATTTTGACGTGATCAGCTGTGAGCTGGTGGATGGTTCTCCAGCAGGGAAATGCATTGGGGGAAGTCCTTAAGGAAAGAGGTAACTGACCGGGAATAGCGGTAAACAATCATCGTTACCCCTCCTTCAATAGACTGATTGACACTTGTCAATGACTAAGACTCTACAACAGTGAATCAATATGTTGCAATGGGTAAATGAGTCAGGAAGTGAACTATCACAAGCAGGTCGGGGACCTGGCGTGGTCAGGGGCGGTGAATGCGCGACATATCTGCGGAACTTTCTATCGCATGGGTCGCCATGAATGGCTGAGCGCTGAAGGTTGGCAGCAAATGCATGCCGATGGCGTGGCCAAGGTAATTGACCTGCGCAACCCAGCGGAGATTCATCGGCGAGAACATGACCCAGCGGTACCCGAGGCCAGTCTTGCTCGTATTGAACTAGTGAACCTGCCACTGGAAACCCCGGGCAATCAACGCTTTGAGTCCATCGCGGTTCCTTACATGAATCACACCAGTATGTATCGGTTGGTCTGCGAAGAATTTGGCAGCCAGCTACGTGAGGTCTTTGAAAATTTGGCGGATTCACAAGGGGCCACCGTGATTCATTGCTCGGCAGGACGTGATCGTTCAGGACTTATTGCGACGCTCTTGCTTGATTTGGCTGGTCAGGGAAACCAGATTCTGAAGCATGATGAACTTGCGGTGCGAGGCATTAATGAATGGCACCGGGTATCGCGCCGCAAGCACCCGTACGAGAGTTTTCGTGAGGAAGAAGAACTGCGACAGGTCATCAATGAGCGCGCGGTAGCACTGGAAAAATTCTGTACTTGGATTGGTTCAGCGCAGTCCTACCTCGAACAGCAGGGTATGGACCCGGCATTGTTGGAGTGTTTACGAATCTTGGCGACAGATGACTCATTGATCTGAGGCAGCTTAAGGTGTCCCCTGTCACGCTCTTCCTGATATGGTTTAAGTTAATACTGACCGACCGTTCAGGAAGGAATTGTGTCAATGTCGACAAAACAGATCAGCGCAGTACCCAGCTTCATCGCGGGACAATGGTGGACTCCCGAATCTCAGGGAGGAACTGAGGTTCGCGATGCCAATACCGGAGAGTTGCTGGCCTCGGTAACTAGTGACAAATTGGATGTTGCCGCCGCCGTTGTCTATGGCCGAAGCACCGGGCACCAAGAACTTGCCAAGCTCACCTTGCACGAGCGGGCGTTGAAGCTCAAGGAACTGGCGCTGTATCTGAATGAACGACGCAAGGATCTCTACGAGATCTCGTTCAAAACCGGAGCCACGAAAACAGATTCCATGGTGGATATTGATGGCGGCATTGGTGTGCTCTTTACGTTCTCTTCCAAGGGACGTCGCGAACTACCCAACAACAATGTCATTCTTGACGGCCCCACTGAGCCACTAAGCAAAGACGGCTCATTTATCGGCACACATATCTACACCGCCATGAGCGGAGTAGTGGTGCAGGTGAATGCCTTCAACTTCCCGGTCTGGGGCATGCTGGAAAAATTTGCCCCCGCCTTTATTGCCGGTGTTCCAACCATCGTTAAGCCAGCAACACCAACGGGCTACCTGGCAGAGGCCGCAGTACGACTGATGCTCGATTCAGGCATCCTGCCAGAAGGATCCTTGCAGCTACTTTCAGGCTCAGCCCGAGACCTCATGGATCATCTGGATTACCGTGACATGTTTGCCTTCACCGGCTCAGCTGCCACCGCAAACAAACTTAAATCCCATCCAAACGTTATCGACGGGGGAGTGCGATTCGCGGCTGAAACCGATTCCCTGAACGCGGCCATTCTAGGTTCGGACGCAGAAGTGGGAAGCGCCGAATTTGAGGCCTTCGTCAAGGTAGCCGTCACTGAGATGACCAGCAAGGCCGGCCAAAAGTGCACCGCCATCCGTCGCAACATCGTTCCCTCGCGCTTGGTTGACCCAGTGATTGCAGCTATCGGAGAGCGCATTGACCAGCGCGTGGTCATTGGTGATCCGCGCGTAGCGGGCGTGAATATGGGAGCTTTGGCTTCACTGGAGCAGCTGAGCGATGTGCGGGCTGCCGTGCAAGATATGATGGCTGCCGGCGGCGAGCTGGCCTATGGACGTCTTGACGCGCCAGCGGTGCGCGTAGCGCCCGAAAAGGACGCTGTTGCACAAGCCGGTGCTTTCATGTCACCGATTGTTCTTCGCTGGAATGATGCACGTAATCCACTGGTGCACTCGCGTGAAGCGTTTGGACCAGTCAGTTCGGTCATCGGCTACGAGAACCTGGACGAAGCAATCGAACTGGCTGTCATGGGTGCCGGGTCCCTTGTAGCAACCGTGTGCAGTAACGACGCTGAGACGGTGCGCGCGCTGACCTTGGGCATCGCTGCGCATCACGGACGTGTTCACATCCTGAATCGAGAAACTGCTCGTTCAACAACTGGCCACGGCTCACCGGTACCGCATCTGGTCCACGGCGGACCAGGCCGTGCCGGTGGCGGCGAAGAGCTAGGCGGAATCCGTTCGGTCAAGCACCATATGCAGCGCACCGCCGTACAGGGTTCACCAAATATGCTCACCGCGTTGAGCGGAGTATGGCACTTAGGAGCCGACCAACGATTGGCTGGAAGTGAAAAGTTTGGTGGCGATGCGCAGTATGTCCACCCATTCCGTAAGTCACTTGCCGAGCTGCGCGTTGGGGACGGATTCGCCTCGGATCTGCGTGTTGTGCATTTAGAAGAAATTAGTGAATTCGCGCAAAAAACCGGCGATACCTTCTACGCTCACACAGACGCCAAAGCCGCGGAAGCTAACCCATTCTTCCCAGGGATTGTTGCCCACGGCTATCTTCTGGTGTCATGGGCCGCGGGCCTCTTCGTTGAGCCAGCACCGGGGCCGGTACTGGCCAATTATGGGTTAGAAAACCTACGGTTCATCACTCCAGTTTCGGCCGGGGACGCCATTCGCGTGACGCTGACGGCCAAGAAAATCACCCCGCGCGTCACCGATGAATATGGCGAGGTCGCGTGGGACGCAATCTTGCACAATCAGCATGATGAGATCGTGGCAACCTACGATGTTTTGACTCTGGTGGAGAAAGAAAATATCACTTACGCAAACTTCGGAAGCTAAGCTCTTAGATCCATAGAAGGTGGGCGTCGCACTATGCGACGCCCACCTCTTTCGTGTCTGCTCCGATGAACTGTGGAGCCCATGTAAGCGTTTCCAAAATGTTCTCAAACTCATACCCATGGCAAAAAACTTTCGTCAATCTAGGCCGAGAATATCGCTGATTTAACCTGTTTACAGAAATTTACTTCTTGGTTAGACCTAAGAAAGCGTTTACAGTTGTGTCTCAGGTCACATATTGATGGGGAGATGTGTGGCTAGTCGATTCGGAGCGCAGGTTCCGCCGGATCGTTGCCCAATCATCACATCAAAGGAGCATTTCTGTGGGACTTTTGTCATCACGCGCCAAATCAACTAGACGCAGAATCGGAGCACGAGCGGCCAAACCAGCTGCCGCTCTAGCCGCCTCACTAGCCTTGTTGGCTGCCCCATTGTTCGCCGCCCCAGCTCAAGCGACAACCCCATCAAACAACGGGAAGGATGTCATTCTTAACCTCTTCCAGTGGAACTGGAACTCGGTGGCCCAAGAATGTAAATCAAGCATCGGACCAGCAGGCTTCGGGTACGTTCAGGTTTCACCACCCGCTGAGCACCTTCGCGGAACAGCCTGGTGGACTTCCTATCAGCCGGTGAGCTACAAGGTGGACTCAAAGCTGGGTAACCGCGAAGAGTTCTCGGCCATGGTCAAAAGCTGTAACGATGCAGGCGTCAAAGTAGTCGCCGACGCCGTGGTCAATCACATGGCTGGTGTGGGCCAGTCCGGCACCGGGACCGCCGGCTCGCCATTCTCGGAAGACAACTTCCCAGAGTATTCGGCCCAAGACTTCAACGATTGCCGCACCAACATTTCCAACTACGCTGACCGCTGGCAGGTTCAAAATTGCCGGCTAGTCGGACTGCAAGATTTGAAGACTTCCAGCAGCTACGTTCAGCAGAACATCGCAGACTATCTTGATGATCTGGTCTCGCTAGGTGTCTCCGGATTCCGCATTGACGCCTCAAAGCACATCCCGGCTTCTGATCTTGAGGCGATCAAATCAAAGATGAAAAACTCGGGTGTTTACTGGGTCCATGAAGTTATCGGAGCCTCTGGGGAACCTATCCAGGAAAGCGAATATCTAGGTAGCGGCGACTCATTTGAATTCGACTATGCCCGTCAGCTGAAGAACGACTTTGATGCACAGATTTCCAACCTGCGTTTCATCGGTGATGGCAAGCTTAACGGCGCCAATGCTGGGGTCTTCGTGACCAACCATGACACCGAACGCAATGGTGAAACCATGAACTACAAATGGGGAGCCAAATACCTGCTAGCGAACGTTTTTATGCTTTCTTGGCCTTACGGTTCGCCCTCGGTGTACTCAGGCTTCTCATTCACTGACAAGGAATCCGGTGCTCCCGGCGCCAGCGATTCTTCGGTGCCCAACGCCAACTGTGATTCATCGGCATGGACCTGCGAACAGCGGCAAGAAGAAATTATTGGAATGGTCGGATTCAACAATGCCGTTGGCGACGCTGCGGTAAGCAACTGGTGGGACGACGGAAATAACCAGATCGCCTACGGACGAGGTAACAAGGGATTTGTCGCCATTAACAACACCGGGGCTGCCACTACCCGTCAGTACACTAGCGCGCTAGCTGCCGGGACCTACTGCGATGTCGTCTCCGGTGCGGACTGCTCGCAGAAGATCACCGTAGGAGCTGACGGCAAGTTCACCGCGACCATACCTGCGTACGGTGCACTGGCGTTGCACGTGGGTGCACTCGGTGATGGCTCAATCGGTGGGGGAACCGACCCGGTCGAAGAAGCCGGTGACGTTAGTGTGGCAGTAACTGCCGAAACCACACTGGGGCAGAATATCCGAATTGTCGGCAACCAGGCGATGCTGGGTAATTGGGACCCGGCCAAGGCGCTGGCGCTCTCCTCGGCAAATTACCCGAGCTGGACCGGCACCGTGGACCTTCCTGCCGGGACAACCTTTGAGTACAAGTACATCAAGTATGACCAGAACGGGAACACCAGTTGGGAGTCCGGAGGCAACCGCACCGCCACTGTTGGGGCCGATGGATCACTGGTTCTGAAAGACAGCTGGCATAACTAGCTCCAACAAAAAAATCCCGCCCAAAAATGGGCGGGATTTTTTGCGGAAAACTTACTTTTCAGAGTCAGCGTTCAGCTTATCCAAAGTGGCTTGCTTTGCCTTTTGCAGTGCAAGTTCTTCTTCGCTCAGTTCCTCATGAGCAACCTCTGAAGCACCGGACAGGTTGCGCCAGAGGTAGAAGCCATACACGGCGGCCAGGGCGATAAATACGTACAAGCCGATCATGCCCAGCATTGGGGAGATCATGAAGTAAATGACCAGATCAGCGATGGCCGCAAGGGCCAACAACAGCCAACCCTCACGAACGCCTCGTGCGATCATCACGAAGGATGCGAAGATCGCTGCGTCGGCGAAGTACATGACCCAAATTTCCGGCGTAGCGCTCAGGAAAGTGGAGTTGAACAAGAATGGGCCGAATCGCAAAGCAACCAACAAGATCAGGCCAACAAGCATGCCAACGGCAGACCACATGGTGATTCCAGTACGGGTTACTTCACGGGTGAACTTGCCGTGAAGCTTGTATTGGGAGAACCGCCAGAGGCCAAAGATCGGCAGCAGCAACAGCGGAATACCGTAGATCAGTCCAAGAAGGTCAAACTGCAGCGCAGAAATCAGTGGGCCGACAAAAACGGCAAGAATCAGAGTCCACCAACCCAGATCGTTGCGATGGGCCAGCAAGATTGCAGAGACGAAAACTAGCAACATGCTTGCGGCGGACAGCAGGATTTGAACATAGGAACTATTGCTGTCAGCAGTAGCCATGAAAAGGGTTTGTAAGATTGAATCCACGGTGCTCTTCACTCGATCGATTGGCAACGGCAGGTGCACAAGGCACCCCTTAGATGCTAGCCGTGATTCCTGTGAGTCAGTGAATCCTGTAAGGGTTGGATGCAACACAACCCTCGTGCCTGATGATGCAGAAACAAGAATGCGACCCTCTACCCGTAAGCAGAAGGTCGCATCCTCAAAGTTGCTAATCTAGCTATTACGACTTGGTGTGCAAACCGGTGAACAGCAAAGAGATGGCTTGTTCTTCAAGCTTCGTCGCTTCGAGGGGACCATCTACGCGGTACCAATCCACCAATGAATTGATCATGCCGAAGAGTAATCTGGCGGTGCTTCGTGGATCTAGATCTTCTCGAAGCTTGCCGTCGCTCTGCGCAGCTGTGACCAATTCAGCTAACTGGCGGTCCATGGCGCGTCGGCGCTCCAACGCTTGACGTTCAAGTTCGGTGTTGCCACGCAAGCGAAGCAACAAGGTGACGTACAGGCGCTTGTCAATCAAAATACGAATCGTTGAACGCAGGAAAAATTCGAGCCGTTCATCGGCGCTACCCTCATGGGACTGCACCTCGGTGATCACTGCTTCCAAAGGAATCAGTGCTTCATCCAAGGCAAGGCGCAACAAATCCTCTTTAGAAGGCACATGGTGATAAATCGCGGACTTGCTAATGCTCAGTCGGTCGGCGAGTTTACCCATCGAGGTCGCGTCGTACCCGTATTCGTTGAAAGCCTCAACGGCAATGCGCAATACGGTTTCCTGGTCGTAGCCGGGGCGCCCTCTTTTAGCCGGTCGACTTGCAGTGTCAGTGGTGTCCATGATGAATCGATTATTCCATGTCCCAGCTCGGATTACTGATTACGTAGGTCATAGATGCGCTTGAGTTTACCCATGGAACGCTCCAGCGATTCAGGTTCTACAACATCGATGGCACACGATGATCCAATGTGAATCTTGATCAGTTTGGCTAGTTCCTTGCCTGCGTGCTCGGCCTGCTCGGTGGAAGTATCCATGCGACGCTCCACCTTGACGGCCAACTGGTCCATGCGATCAGGGCGGGAGAGGATGAGTTGGAAGTGCGGGGAGAGACCCGGAACCTTCAGGATCAATTCTTCAACCTGGCTGGGGAACAAGTTCACGCCACGCAAGATGATCATGTCATCACTGCGTCCGGTGATTCGACCCATTCGACGGTGTCCGGGACGAACGCTACCTGGCATTAGTCGAGTGAGGTCATGGGTGCGATAGCGAATGATCGGTAGGGCCTGTTTGGTCAAAGAAGTGAAGACCAATTCTCCGTGCTCGCCGTCGCCGAGGACCTTGGTTGGGTCAAAGGCATCAATGATTTCCGGACGGAAGTGATCTTCCCAGATGTGGCTGCCGTCTTTACGTTCATTTGATTCTCCAGCGACGCCTGGGCCCATGACTTCGGAAAGTCCATAGATATCGCAGGCATCAATATTGAACATTTCTTCTAGCTCGTGACGCATTTCTTCAGTCCACGGTTCTGCGCCGAGCACAGCAACCTTGAGCGAAGTGCTGCGTGGGTCAATGCCTTTGCGTTGCATCGCGTCCCCGATAGTCAGCAGGTAGGTTGGCGTGCACAAGATGGCATCCGGAGCGAAGTCTTGGATCAGTGAGATCTGCTTATCGGTTTGCCCACCGGACATCGGGATAACGGTAGCGCCCAGGCGTTCGGCTGCAGCGTGCGCGCCCAGTCCACCGGTGAAGAGTCCGTAACCATAGGCGTTGTGAACCTTCCAGCCTGGTTTCACTCCCGATAGGCGAAGGCACCTTGCGCCCAACTTGGCCCAGTCATCTAAATCCTGCTGGGTGTATCCAACAACGGTGGGTTTTCCCGTGGTTCCTGAGGAAGCGTGAATACGTGCAACTTCGTGCTGTGGGACGGCGAACATGCCAAACGGATACGTCTTTCGCAGATCTTCTTTTTCCGTGAAAGGGAACAGCGACAGGTCGCTCAGTTCCTTGAGATCATTGGGATGGACGCCTGCAGCATCATACTTTTCCTTGTAATGAGGAACCTTGTTGTAGGCCAGATGCAGGGTGTCCTTCAAACGAGCAAGTTGGATCGATTCGATCTCATCACGGCTCATGGTTTCTTCTGCGTCAAGCGGGTTTGGCAGCTCAACACGGCGGGAGGTCTCAGACATGCTAGAACTTTCGTCAGGAATGGACTGGGGGATTAGCGCGATTTTGGCTTAGGTATGGTGCGGGAACGTCCGCGGAATTCGGCGATAACTTCGCTAGTGCCGTCGCTGGTTTCTTGAGTGACCGTAATGTCGTAGAGTCCGCTACGTCCTTGTTGCGAGACTCGGTTGCCGGTGGCAGTGAGTTTTCTGCCCAGCACTGCTGGCTTTAGGAAGTTGATGTCTGCTCCGGAGGCCACGGTGATGGTTTCTTCGGAGCCTTCGACTTCATTGCAGCTCATGGCGAATGCGGTGTCTGCAAGGGTGAAGATCATCCCGCCATGACCAATGCCAAAGCCATTGAGCATTTCTTCACGAAGCTCCATGGTGATGACCGCATGTCCGTCACTGGCTTCGATGACTTCAATGCCTAGCCATCGGGCGGCAGTATCATTGCGGAGAATCTCGTGGGGTAACGGCTCTTCTACCTGAGTTTTGGTCATCATTGTCCTTCGCCGATTTATTTACCGAACGATCATTAGGTAATAACATAATGTGAGCTAAGTCAAGTTTTTGAACAGTTGGGTATCCCGTATTGCGCCAGAGGGCGAGAGGAAACTAGTCGGTGAAAATGCGACGGTGTAAATCAAGGATGAAGGGTTCCTTGATTCGGTTGTAGTCCATGACCAGAGCATCTTCACCATCGGTAGCCGCGATCTGTGCAGCGGCCTGTCGCTTCACCGCGGCGTAGGCATCACGGTCAACACTGTTGTGTCGCAGATGTTCACGGAAAATCATCATTCGCAGGTATTCAGGACTGCCTGCGGAAAAGATGTGAATGTTGGCATCCGACAGCCCAGACTCAATCGACGGTTTAAACATGCGGTGCGCGTACCAGCCTGGTTCCCGGTGCCAGAACACTAAGCCTGCCTGTTGCAACGCCGCCACATACGTACTTTCATCGTTGGCATCAGGCACCAACAAGGTGATATCGATGATCGGCTTGGCTGGCAGTCCAACTACCGAAGTAGAACCGGTATGTTCCACAGCTAAGGCAAGCGGCCCCAACGCCGAGGAAATAAGGGCAGCGAGGTTCGCGAAGTCGCTGGCCCAATGAGCTTGGGGTTCTTCGATGCGAATGTTTCCGCGCGTCAGTTGGCCACCAACCGCCTCATAACCCGGGTCTTCTTCGGGCTGAGATCGCAGTAGCGGGGGGTACGGCAAGGTGCACAAATATCTTGTGGTGCCGGGCCAACGCCAATCTTCGGCTGACTTGGAAATCATACAGCCGATGGCACCGTAAAACTCGATGGCATCCTTATCGGTGGTCGCCCAAATGCTTTTGCCGTGGCGCTTTCGCAGTGCCTTCAGCAAACCATGTGCCAAGCCCTGTTGCTGGTGTTCGGGTAAGACGGCGAGGTATTCAAGGCACAACGAATACTTGTCACCATGCCGGTAGGCGGCCAAGGCGCAAATGTTCCCAGATTGAGTGAAACTGGCAAGAACATTCAGAGCTTGGCATTCGTCCAGTAGTTCTTCTAGGCCTTGTTCATCGGCAGGACTAGCGGCCAGCACCAGCAACCGACGCACCGCAGAGTCATCGCGGTAGTCGGTGATGCTGATGTGGCGCATGGCCGCTACTTGCTTCATGATCAGATTAGTTTGGTGCAACCCAAGGAATCTAAGGCAAAGGCGTAATCCCAGGCGCGAGACTTCCATGACTCGTATCGGCCCGAGGCGCCGCCATGGCCACCGTCCATTTCGGTTTTCAGCACGATCGGTGCCTCACCGGTGCCGACTTCACGAAGCTTGGCAACCCACTTCGCTGGCTCAACGTACAGCACACGGGTGTCGTTCAGCGAAGTAACCGCGGCAATCTTTGGGTAGGCCTGAGCAGTGACGTTTTCATACGGAGAATACGACTTCATGTAGTCATAGACTTCTTTGCTTTCAATCGGATTACCCCACTCTTCCCACTCCAAAGCAGAGAGTGGAAGATCTGGATCAAGGATTGATGTCAGTGCGTCAACAAACGGCACCTGAGCAATGATCGCGGTGTACAGCCGCGGAGCCATATTGGCGATAGCACCCATAAGAAGTCCACCGGCGGAGCCGCCAAGGGCGACAATGCGCTGCGGGTCAGCAAGGCCGGAATCAATGACGTGCTTAGTTGAATCAACAAAGTCCGTAAAGGTGTTCTTCTTGTGAAGCTTCTTGCCCTTCAAGTACCAATCGCGACCCAACTCGCCACCGCCACGCACGTGAACGATCACAAAGATGACTCCGCGATTCAAAACGCTCAACCGCGGGATGCCAAAGCCTGGGTCCATGGAAGCCTCATAGGAGCCGTACCCGTAGATCAGCACCGGCTGCGGTACGGAGGTATCCAGATCGGCACGACGCATGACGGTCAAAGGAATCTTGGTTCCGTCAGCGGCGGTAGCCCAATCCCGAGTGGAGACATACTTGCTCGGGTCATAGTCATTGACCGGCGTCTGCTTGCGTAGAACCAAGCTCTGATCTTCTAGCCACAGGTCGTAAACCCGGGCAGGGGTGAAGTCAGCGGTGTAACTGATGCGGATCAGCGGTGCATCAAGTTCAGCAAAAGTCGGGGAGGCGGTGAACAACTCGTCTTCAAATTCAGGTTCGATCGGTGCTGCTTGCGCCGCGGTTCCCAACCCTTCCAGGGCCAGAAGCTGCACGCGTTCGCAGGTGTCACGACGTACCGAGAGGATCACGTGGGAACCGGTGAGGATCGTACCTTCAATCTTCACCGTGTCCTCATGAGCAACAACGCTCTGCCACTGCTCTGGAGACGTGTCTTTACCAAGCTGATCAATGTTTGCCAAAGACACCATATTGTTCGGTGCCTGGTAGTCGTGGGTGATCAGTGCTTGGCCGGCGGCTGGCATCAAGTCGATGCCGTGTAACAAGCCCAGATCACGGGGGACCAGTAAGGTGACAGCGGCGTTGCTGTCGGTCAGATCCAGCATGCTGGTTTCCGAGTACTCAGAGTTGCCGCTGGAAATCATCAGGACTTTGCGGTCTGGGCTCAGATCAAAACCAAGCCACATGCCCGGGTCGTTTTCTTCAAAGATCAGCTGGTCTTCGGCTGCATCGGTGCCTAAACGGTGTGCGCGAATCTGGTTAGGACGCCACGTTTCATCAACCACCGTGTAGAAAACGGTGGAGGAATCAGGGGAGAAAGCTAAGCCGTAAAAGACGCCTTCGATAACGTCCGGCAAGAGCTGACCGGTCTTGAGGTCCTTGACGTAAAGGGTGAAGCGTTCATCTCCTGCATTATCAACGCAGTAGGCCAGTAGATTCCCTTCTTCATTCAGCGCCATGCCACCGAGGGAGAAGAAGGGTTGACCTTCAGCCAGTGCATTGCCGTCAAGCAAGACTTCTTCGGCCGGCAAGCTCTGTTCTGCATCAATTACTGGGGGAGTCCAGTCGGCTACTGCATCCGAAGTATCGGTGGCCTTAACGCGGCACTGCACGGTGTAAGGCTTGCCCTCGGCTGAGCGGGTGAAGTACCACCAACCGCGGCGGCGAACCGGTACAGACAAGTCGGTTTCTACGGTGCGTGCCTTGATCTCGTTAAACAGGTCATCGCGCAGTGGCTGCTGGGCGGCGGTGACTGCGTCGGTGTAGTCGTTTTCAGCCTTGAGATGGTTGATCACTTCAGGGCTGGTCTTCTCCCTGAGCCACTCGTAGTTATCGATGAAATCATCACCATGGAAGCTGCGGGTGGTAGGGCGCTTGGCCGCGACCGGAGGAGTGTTATTCAACGATGCATCAGTCATACCCCTATTCAATCTCACGCGCACCACTTGTGGGCACTGGCTATGCTCAGCGCGGACAGAAGATCGTTGCCGGGTTTGGATCTCTGAGCACAATAGGCGCCAATGCTTCCGGCTAGACTCTAATGCGCCTAGGCTTGCAGGAATAGGATCATGTCTGCAGCTCGGGCCACTCGCCCTTTAGTTTGAGAAAGCGATCATCAGTGGAAAAGAAACAGAGAGTTGCCCGGCACGGGCGCCTGCAACGATGGATTGCCGCGGCAGCCATCGGTTTGATGGCGTTGGTTGTTGGTGCGCCTTCGGCCATGGCCCAAGGCAACGAAAAAGTTGACGGTCAAACATACGTCATTGGTACCGACACCACCTTCGCCCCCTTTGAATTCCGTCAGGATGGCGAACTGACTGGTATCGATATGGACATCTTGCAGCAAATTGCTGATGACCAAGGATTTAAGGTTGAAGTCAGGTCCCTTGGCTTCAGTGCCGCTTTGGCTGCCCTTTCATCAAATCAGGTGGATGGCGTCATCGCAGGTATGTCGATCACCGATGAACGTAAAGAAATCTATGACTTCTCGGAGCCATATTTTGAGTCCGGTGTACAGATGGCTGTCGCCAAGAACAAAGACGACGTCAAGACTTATGAGGACCTCAAGGGCAAAACCGTTGTCGCCAAGACTGGTTCTGAGGGTGAAACCTACGCCAAGTCCATCGCTAAAAAATATGGGTTTACGGTCAAGTCCCTAGACCAGTCCGCGACCATGTATGAATCGGTGAAGTCAGGTTCCGCTGTAGCGGTATTTGATGACTACCCGGTGCTGGCCTACGGCATTGCTCAGGGTAACGGTCTGAAGACCGTGACCGACAAGGTGCCCGGTGGCTCCTACGGTTTCGCAGTTAATAAGGGTGAGAACACCGCCCTGTTGGCAGCCTTCAACGATGGTCTTGCAGAGCTAAAGGCCAACGGCGAGTACCAGAAGATTCTGGACAAGTACCTTTCTGATCCCAGCGCTTCGACTCCGGATAATTTCTTTGATCTAGTGGCCAAGTCCTTCCCGGCCTTGATGTCCGGTTTGTGGCACACCCTGTTGGTCACCGCGATCTCCTTCGCCATTGCTATGGTGCTTGGTCTGTTCTTCGGCTTCTTGAAGCTCTCGGGCAACATCGTGCTTCGCGGGATTGCCTCGACCTTCGTCAATATCTTCCGCGGAACCCCGCTGCTGCTCTGGGCCTTCATGTTCTACTTCGGTCTGCCACAGCTGACCGGTTGGGAAGTCTCAGTCTGGACCGCAGGTGTGCTGACCTTGTCGCTGAACGCTGGCGCCTATGTTGCTGAAATCGTTCGCGGTGGTATCCAGTCGGTGGATCCAGGCCAGCTTGAAGCTTCTCGCTCCTTGGGTCTGGGCTACGGCAAGTCGATGCAGAAGGTTGTTGTTCCTCAGGCTTTCAAGATGATGACTCCATCGTTGATCAACCAGTTGATCATCAGCCTGAAAGACTCCTCGTTGCTGTTGGCTATTGGCTTTGGCGAACTGCTCTACCAAGGTCAGCAGATTTACGCAGCGAACTTCCGCGTGACCGAAACCCTGCTCATCGTGGGTGTCATTTACTTCATCGCCATCATGGCCCTGACAAAGTTGGCTAACTACGCCGATCGGAGGTTCAACAAGTGAGCGCCGTAACCGAGCAGAGCTCCCAGATGAAAATCCAGGTCCAAGACCTGCATAAGTCTTTCGGTTCAAACAATGTTCTTAAGGGCATTGATCTTGATATTCGTGAAGGTGAAGTGGTGTGTGTCATCGGGCCTTCGGGTTCCGGTAAGTCCACACTGCTGCGTTGCCTGAACAAGCTGGAAGAGATTACTTCTGGCAAGGTGATTGTTGACGGTTTTGATGTCACCGATCCAAAGGTGGATATCAATGAGGTTCGCCGTCATGTGGGCATGGTGTTCCAGCACTTTAACCTCTTCCCGCACATGACCGTCGCCGAGAACATCATGCTTGCTCCAGTGGAGCTGAAGAAGATGGACAAGGCCCAGGCACGCGAACGTGCGCTGGAACTTCTGGAACGTGTAGGGCTCAAGGACAAGGCCAACGCCCGTCCGGCATCCCTGTCAGGTGGACAGAAGCAGCGTGTAGCTATTGCTCGTGCGCTGGCCATGGCTCCAGGAATCATGCTCTTTGACGAGGCCACCAGTGCTCTTGACCCTGAGATGGTCGGCGAGGTGCTCCAGGTTATTAAGGAGTTGGCTGACTCGGGCATGACCATGGTCTTGGTAACCCACGAGATGGGCTTCGCCCGCGAGGTGGGTGACCGAGTGATCTTCATGGCTGACGGTGTGGTTTGTGAGCAGGGTGAGCCAGAGCAACTCTTTGGTAATCCGCAGCAGGAACGTACTCGTGACTTCCTTTCGAAGGTGCTCTAGTACGAAGTTCTAAAGCCAACGGATAAGGGCCGCGCTTCCTGCCCCAGCATCACGCTGGGGTGGGGAACGCGGCTTTTTTCGTGATGAAGGTAACCGGAGTAAAACATCTAAGTGCTTGAAGCTTCAACTTGATCCGAATAGTGTTGAACGGGAAATCGAGCAGGGAGACCCCTGACCGGCTGACGTTTCTGAGGAGCTAGATCATGAACAATCTGGAAAATAATCCCCGCCTACTTGCCGCTGCGCAGGCCATTTTGCGCCTTGTTATCGGATTCCTATTTGCCGCCCACGGTTGGCAAAAGTTCTCCCAGTTCACCATTGATGGCACCACCGCCAGCTTCGCTCAGATGGGCGTTCCTGCCGCAAGCTTGGTTGCCCCAGTGGTAGCAACCTTGGAACTGGTGGGAGGCATCGCCCTGATCTTGGGCATTGCAACCCGAATTTTCGGCGCACTGTTGGCGCTGGATATGATCGGCGCGTTGGCTCTAACTCACGCACAGAACGGCGTTTTTGTTGCCAATGGTGGTTACGAGCTCGTGCTGGCCCTGGCTGCCGGCGCCGTCGCGCTGGCCTTGATGGGACCAGGTCGCTGGGCCATTGATCACTTGCTGTTTGGCCGTAAGCGCGGAAAGCGTGCCGCGGTCAACGCCTAGATTTGTAGCTTCAATCAAAACCCCAAGGAGTGATCCTTGGGGTTTTGTTGTACCCGCGGAGCTTTTGTTGACGTGACCGAGAGCACTCTGACATACTGAACGAACGGTCAGTATGTAATTTGTTTTCGAAGAGGTGAACCCATGGCCCCGAGTGCGCCGCAGGAACCGGGACTCAGTGCTGTCCCGAGCTACGAAGAAGAACAATCACAAGCTCGCTTTGATGCGTTGATTGATCGGGACGCTCGCGTTGAACCACGTGACTGGATGCCTGAGCCTTACCGCAAAACTTTGACTCGACAGGTCTCCCAGCATGCCCACTCAGAAATCATTGGCATGCAGCCTGAAGCTAACTGGATTACTCGTGCTCCGTCGCTGAAGCGCAAGTCCATCTTGATGGCTAAGGTTCAGGATGAAGCCGGGCACGGACTGTACCTCTACTCGGCTGCCGAGACCCTAGGCACCAGCCGCGACGAGCTCAACGATCAGCTCTTGACCGGTCGCGCCAAGTACTCCTCGATCTTCAACTACCCAGCACGTTCATGGGCGGACATGGGTGCTATCGGCTGGCTAGTCGACGGAGCAGCCATCGCCAACCAAGTCCCACTATGCCGTGCATCCTATGGTCCTTATGGACGTGCCATGGTGCGTATCTGCAAGGAAGAGTCCTTCCACCAGCGCCAAGGATTTGAGATCCTGCTGGCACTCTCGCGCGGCACCGAAGCTCAAAAGAAAATGGCTCAAGATGCCATCAACCGCTTCTATGAGCCATCGCTGATGATGTTCGGCCCACCCGATGACCAGTCACCTAACTCCCAGCAGTCCATGGCCTGGAACATCAAACGATTCTCAAATGATGAGTTGCGCCAGCGCTTTGTCGGCATGATCGCCGAGCAGGTCAAGGTCCTTGGCATGACCCTTCCAGATCCAGAACTGCACTATGACGAAGTCAAAAAGCAGTGGATTCATAAGGATCTGAACTGGGATGAATTCATGAACGTCATCAAAGGCAACGGTCCAGCCAACTCCCAACGACTCGAACGTCGCCGCGAAGCACACCGAGAAGGCGCCTGGGTCCGCGAAGCCGCAACAGCCTACGCCGCAAAACAAGCACAAAGTGAGGTCGCCTAACATGAGCCAACAGAACAACTGGCCCCTGTGGGAAGTATTTGTCCGTTCCTCCCGCGGACTCTCGCACGTGCACGCAGGATCCTTACATGCCCCTGACGCGCAGATGGCCGTGCGTAACGCACGAGATCTATACACCCGACGCAATGAAGGCGTTTCCCTCTGGGTAGTGAAATCCAGCGACATCATTAGTTCTGATCCGGATGAGAAAGATTCCTTCTTTGAATCTCCGCAGGGCAAAGACTATCGACATGCCACGTACTACAAGGCCAGTGAAGGAGTGAAGCATCTGTGAAGCACGAAGAATTGGATGCTGCACTGGACAGCTTCGGCGACGCACTGGCTTCGGCCACCCGAGTCACCCCGGGAAACGCACTTCGTCCGGAAGACATTGCCGTAGACGGTGTAGCTCCCAGCGATGAAGTGGCACAGTACGCACTGACCTTGGGTGATGACTCGCTGATCTTGGCTCAGCGACTTGCCCACTGGATTTCGAGGGCCCCTGAGCTAGAAGAAGACGTAGCCCTGGGCAACATTGCCCTAGATATCCTCGGTCACGCCCGCTCATTTTTGACCTACGCCGGACTGGCCTGGGACAAGAGTGAAGATGATTTGGCGTACTGGCGTGAGGAAGAAGAATTCACTTCGCTATGGATCGTTGAGCAACCCAACGGGCACTTTGGTGTCACCATCATGCGACAGCTGATCGTCTCCATCTTCCAGCACCTGCTCTATCAAAAGCTGGTCAGCTCAGCTGACGAAACTTTAGCAGCTATCGCAGCCAAGGCTGTCAAAGAAGTGGATTACCACCGCGACCACGCCATTCAGTGGACCATCCGGTTGGGACAGGGAACCGAAGAGTCGGCCGAAAAAATGCGTCACGCTCTGGATATTCTCTGGCCCTACGTTGATGAAATGTTCCGCGATGAAGCGGTACACCAACGCCTAGAAGGTATCGCGGTGTTGCCCTCGACGCTTCGCGACGCATGGCAAGAAGAGATCACGGCAGTTCTAACCGACGCGGGTCTGCAGATTCCTTCCACCGGCCAAGCCATGGTCTATGGACGACGAGGTGAGCACTCTGAGCATCTTGGCTACGTGCTGGCCGAGATGCAGGTACTTGCACGTAAGCATCCCGGCGCCAGCTGGTAACGACAAATAATGCCCGAGAGGGGGAGCAGTCTTGAATAAGCTGATCGCTGACTCCAACGAGCTGTTCGCCATCGCCGCGAAGGTTCATGATCCGGAGATACCTGTGCTGTCCATTGTGGACCTTGGGATTCTGCGCGAGGTCACCGCCGCCGAAGACGGCACAGTACAGGTAGTGATCACCCCGACCTATTCTGGATGCCCGGCTATGGACGTGATCAGTGAAGACCTGTATTCGGCCTTTAGCGACGCCGGATATCATCAGGTCCAGATCAAGCTGGTGCTGAGCCCTGCCTGGTCCACGGACTGGATGAGCGAAGATGGCAAACGAAAACTCGAAGAGTATGGGATCGCTCCTCCTACCGGCCAAGGCCACGCCGGGCGAATCACCCTGGGTATGAGTGTGAAATGTCCTCGGTGCCATTCGTTGAATACCCGTGAGCTGGCCCGCTTTGCCTCCACTTCATGTAAAGCGCTCTACACCTGCAAAGACTGTTTAGAGCCCTTCGACTACTTCAAGGTACTTTCATGACCGATCTACAAACTTCGGCTCGACGCAGAGCCGCTTTTCACCGACTCACCGTTTCGAATGTGCGTCGCCTGACCAAAGACGCCATTGAAGTCACCTTCGCTATCCCTGAAGAACTCAGCGAAGAATATGACTATGTCGCCGGACAGTACGTGGCCCTTCGCAAGAAGCTGCCCAACGCCGAGGGCGAATTGGTGGAACTGCGCCGTTCTTACTCAATTTGCGCCGCGCCCACCGGGGATGAAATCAAGGTAGCTATCAAGCGTGACCTTGGTGGTTTGTTCTCCACCTGGGCCAACGAGGAACTGGCCGCAGGTGAGCAGATTGACGTGATGAGTCCTGCCGGTGCCTTCATTTCCAAGCACCGACTCACTGAGATTAATGATCCTTCAAAGATCAACACCACCACACAAGATCGCTTTGTTGCAGTGGCTGCCGGCTCAGGGATCACCCCGGTACTAGCAATCGCTCGTACGATCCTGGAAGCCAACGAGCACAGCCGCTTTGATCTGATTTACGCGAACAAAGCCGCCATGGATGTCATGTTCCTTGAAGAGCTGGCAGACCTCAAAGACCGGTACCCATCACGCATGGCACTGCACCACGTGCTGAGTCGTGAACAGCGCATTTCACCGTTACTCTCTGGTCGTATCGACGCAGAAAAGCTAAGCTCCTTGCTCACCAATGTGGTGCAAGCACCCAGTGTGGACGAGTGGTTCCTATGCGGACCATTCGAACTGGTCCAGCTGGTCAGAGACCAACTGACTGCGCTAGGAGTACCAGCGCAGAAGGTTCGTTTTGAACTATTTACCACCGGTGAACCATCCAAGCCGCAAGGCCATATTGGCCGACCCGTGGTGGTGGACGAGAATGAGGAAAGCTACGAGATCAGCTTCAACCTCGATGGCCTCAAAGGCGAAGTTACCTCGCCGGTGCGAGCCAACGAAACCGTGTTAAACGCTGCTCTGCGTGTTCGCCAAGATGTCCCGTTCGCCTGTGCTGGCGGAGTCTGCGGAACCTGCCGTGCCAAGGTGACCTGCGGATCAGTGACCATGGCTGAAAACTATGCGCTGGAGCCAGAAGAAGTTGAAGCCGGTTACGTGCTCACCTGCCAATCACATCCGACCAGCGAAAAACTGGCCGTCGATTTTGACGCTTAGGAAAGCAAGGAATCACTCATGATCGAATTGACGATTGCCGATTCAATTGCCCGAGTTCTGCTTAATGCTCCACAGAAAATGAACTCCCTTGATGTAGCTGCCCTAGACGAGTTGTCGCTCGCCTACGACCAGGCTGCTGCTGGCGTGGCCGATGGCAGTGTTCGGGCGTTGGTGCTGACCGGCGCTGGCCGTGGCTTCTGTGCCGGAAGAGATATTTCTGCAGTGAACCCTGCCGATGATGATGTCACTGGGTATTTGGATGGCAAAGTGCAGCCACTCTTAGAGAAGATGTCGAATTTTCCGGCGCCGACCTTCGCCTTGGTTCAGGGTGCGTGTCTGGGTGTTGGTCTGGGCTTGGCCATCGCTACGGACGTTGTGTACGTGGCAGAGAACGCAAAAATTGGTTCACCGTTTGCCAATCTGGGAGCAACATTGGATTCGGGTGGGCATTGGCTTTTCACCGAGCGACTCGGAGCGCACCGCACCCTGGACATGATCTATACCGCTGAACTGATTTCCGGGGCAGAAGCCGTGAAATCCGGATTATTTTCGCGTGCTTTCCCGTCAGAGGACTTGGTGGAACGCGGTGAAGAGCTGATTGGCAAAGTGGCCCAAGGGGCAACGCAGGCGTTTGTTGAGTCAAAGCGACTGGTCCAAGAAATACGGGATCAGCGAGTTGGACTCTGGGCTTCAATGAAAACTGAAAACCGTGCGCAGGCAGCCTTGTGCGATACGCCTGACTACGCCGAGGGGTTCAAGTCCTTCCAAGACAAACGCCCGCCGGTCTTTTATGGGAAGAAATAAAACCCGTGGCAAGCCAGTGACTTGATCCGCTTGAAACTGCCTGCCTGTTCCATGGCTTTGGGAGACCGAAGTTTTGGTACAGGCGGGCAGTTTGTCTTTATCGGGTGTCTGTATCCTCAAAAATCAGGTGCGTTTGGGTATCAAGCACCGTCGGCAGTGCCTGTAATTCTTCGAAGACCACACGACGCAGGTCCAAATTGTCTGTTGCTCGCACCAGCAGGATCACATCAAAATTTCCACCCACGAGGCCAATATGTTGGACCTCAGGGATTGAAGCTAGGTGGTCGCGTAGTTCGCGCCACGAATGCTGACGAAGCTTGAGGGTGACGTAGGCGCTGGCTTTTAGGCCGGCCTTCACCGGGTCGATGACCGCCGTGTAACGAGTGATAACTCCAGCATCTTGCAGCTTGGCGATGCGCGAATAGGCGTGGGCACGAGACACGTGAACCTTCTGCGCAACCGTGGTTACTGACTGGCGACCATCCTTGGTGAGCTCGGCCAAGATGGCGCGGTCAACCTCGTCAAGTTTTAGCTCCACTTCCGCGGCCATGATTCTCCTTTTCAATGTGTCTGACGTCTCTCGATCAAACACATTTTATTGAAACGTTTCGTCCACAAGTATACGTATCTGCGTCTCAACTTTCCACGATTCTCCGGCTGAGTGGATACAGAATGCAATCGATACGCATAATTAGTTGCAAATGATGTTTAGGTGAACTGAGTCACAGGGCGTGCGCCTAGAGGGCTGAGCCACAGAAGAGAAAGGTGGGAGAACATGAGCGCGGACGCATCCTCAGCTCGCATCTCTGAAGTCAGCAAAAAGTTCGGCATTACCCCCGAGGACTACATGTTGCCAGCGCGGCACATGATCAACTTGTTGAATCCAGATGGATCACTCCGTCCGGACAATGAGCAGGGTACCGAACCAGGTCACGAATATCCGCTGCCAAGTCCTGCTCGGCTCATGGAAGCCTATGCCGCACTGGTCACCGGACGTCGAGTCAACGACCAAAACTCCGCCCTGGTCCGCCAGGGCCGAATGGCTGTTTACCCATCAAGCCACGGGCAAGAAGCCTGCCAAATTGCTGCCGCGCTCTGCCTAGATGACAACGACTGGCTCTTCCCAACCTATCGGGACACTGTAGCCGTGCTAACCAAGGGCGTTGCCCCGATGGAAGTCATGACTAGCTTCCGAGGCGAGTGGCACTGTGGTTACGACCCGAAGGCCTACAAATGCGCGCCCATGTCAACGCCATTGACCACTCAGCTACTGCACGCAGTGGGCGTTGCTCACGCCGCCAAGCTGCGCGGTGAAAACACGGTTGTTGTGGCCATGTGTGGCGACGGAGCTACTAGTGAAGGCGACTTCCACGAAGCACTGAACTTTGCTGCGGTCTTCAACCTGCCGGTCATCTTCTTTGTACAAAACAACAAGTACGCCATCTCTGTCCCACTCTCACATCAGAGCGCCGCACCATCGCTGGCCCACAAGGCAGTGGGTTACGGCATGGCCGGTGAGCGGGTAGACGGCAATGACCTGATGGCATTGATGGCCATCATGACCCGAGCAGTACGCATGGCCCGCGAAGGCAACGGCCCACTGCTCATTGAGGCTCACACCTACCGCATGCAGGCGCACACCAACGCTGACGACGACAAGCGTTACCGCGAGGACTCCGAGGTTCAGGCCTGGATTGCCAAAGACCCAGTGACCCGCATGAAGACGTATCTGGAAGATGCCGGACTGCTCACCGAGGAGACCGTTGCCAAGATCTCCGAGGACGCCGAAGCGGTGGCCAAGACCTTGCGTGATGGCATGAATCAGGATGCCAACACCGATCCGCGCGAACTCTTTGAACATGTTTATTCCACCAAGAGCACTCAGCTCGCCGAACAGCAAGCATTGCTTGCTGACGAACTAGACCGCGAGGAGGCCTAGAATGACTGCCACTACTTCGCGCGTCAACCCGAACGTCAGTGCTGCCACCGCGCGTGCTGCCGCTAAAGCCGCTAATGAAAACCAGCCAGTGACCTTTGGTAAGGCACTGAATACGGCTCTCGCCGATGGCCTGGTGGCCGATAATTCAGTAGTCATTTTTGGTGAGGATGTCGGAACCCTTGGGGGAGTCTTCCGTATTACCGATGGGCTCACCGCACGCTTCGGAGCTGACCGCTGCTTTGACACCCCACTGGCAGAATCTGGCAT
>CAACWO010000171.1_pt1 | contig 70093 bp, 61 predicted proteins | sample 2275661 | NCBI WGS metagenome assembly CAACWO01 (sample SAMEA5312466, study PRJEB27640) | indoor metagenome | biome: indoor environment; feature: uncontrolled; material: polymer concrete tiles wood | place: Germany | collected 2014-07-07 | reverse complement strand
ATGCGGTCCTTGACGGAGTTTGCTGGGTTGTAGAATTCCAGCTTCACAGCGACGTTGCCGGCTAGGCCTTCGTCAAGTCGGTTCAGCTTTACCAATGGGGTGCGGCCGATAACTTCGGTGACGTTGTTGTAAATCTTGCCCATGTTTTATGCAGTCCTTACGTGACTCATTGCGGCCGCGATTGCTGGCGGCGAGTTACTTGCAGATGACCGGCTAAATGGCTCGGACATCTCGAGGTTCATTTCTAACCCTAGTAGGCATGCCGTCAAGCTAGGCTTCATTTAGCCATTGTGCGTAATATTTCCTGACTTTTGCGATCTTCGGGTCGATGATCACTCGGCAATATCCGACATCTTGGTTAGCTGCGTAGTAATCTTGATGAATTTGCTCCGCAGGATAGAAATCTTTCGACTCTTCTATTGTGGTGACAATCCGATTAGGGTATAAAGGCGCAAATTTTGCGATGGCCCCAGCGAAAAGCGTCCGCTGCTCTTCATCCAGCGGGAACATGGCCGAGCGGTATTGGGTGCCTACGTCATAACCCTGGCGATTGAGCGACGTTGGATCATGAACGGTGAAGAACATGTCCAAGATGATCTCGGCTGGAACAACTTCTGGATCAAAGATGACTGCAACACCTTCAGCGTGCCCGGTGGTTCCGGAGCAGACCTGATAATAGTCCGGGTCACTGGTGTGCCCACCGATGTATCCGGAGATCACGGCGTGCACGCCACGGGTTTGCTGGTAGATGGCGTCCAAGCACCAGAAGCAGCCACCTGCCAACACGAAGGTTGTCAGCTTGGCCCCCTGAAGCTCGATTGTAGGGCTGAATTGATGCGGTGATTGAAGGCTGAGAGTACTCACACAGTTCACAACGATGCGGCGTTGCATTCTGTTCCATCGATGTACCCAACGCGTAGGGTTGGTGACATGCAGAGCAAGGCAAATAACTCGCAAGAACCTGATAAGAAGCCGTCAGTTACGGACGCCGCTTCGCTCAAGCCAGTGACCGACGAAGAAGTAAAGCAGCCAGTTGATGGGGAACCGGCTGCAACTACTTTGGGCGATGTGCTTGAGGCAGTAGAAGAGCTTTGGCCAAAATCCTTGGCGGAGGACTGGGACGCCGTTGGTCTAGTGACCGGACGTAGCGCCCAGCAGATCACCAAGGTTGTAATGGCTGTAGACCCGACCCTTGAGGTGATCGAAGATGCCATCGCGCGTGGAGCTGACTTGCTCATCACTCATCATCCACTGTTACTTCGTGGTGTCACCCAAGTAGCAGGAACCAGCTTTAAGGGCGAAGCGATTCACCGGCTCATTGAGACCGGAACCGCTTTGCTCACGGCACACACCAATGCTGACAACGCCATTGGGGGAGTCAACGACGCCCTGTCCGACGCGTTTGGCCTCAAGGATTGTGTGCCTCTGGTGCATTCCAAGGACGGATTGCCAGAAGAAGGACTAGGCCGAGTCGGCTTCCTGGACAAGCCAATGAAGCTTGAAGATTTTGCTGAACGCGTTTACACCGTGCTCCCTGCCGTGGCCGGTGGCGTACGTGTTGCAGGTGACCGCACCGGGATCATCCGCAAGGTCGCCCTATGCGGTGGGGCCGGTGACTCGTTATTTGATGCGGTGCGCTCACACCAAGCCGATGTCTACGTCACCGCAGATCTACGCCATCACCCGGCCAGTGAAGCACGCGAAGCAGCCAACGGTGGCTTCCCTTACTTGATTGATGTTTCCCATTTTGCCTCCGAGTGGGTCTGGCTTTCAGCCGGCGCTCGCGCTTTGCAGAATGTGCTCAACGATCTGGGACATTCGGTAGAGATTGAAATATCGCAAATTAATTCGGATCCTTGGGACTTTGTCCTGACCCCATAGGCAGGGAACCGCATGCTGCATCATTTGGAAATCTGGGTTGATGACTTATCAGCCAGTAAAGCAACGTTGGGATGGTTGCTGACGCGTCTGGGTTACCGGATTGATTCTGAGTGGAGTAATGGGATCAGCTACGCCCATTCAAACTTTTATATCGTTCTTGAGTCCGGGCCTGATGTGCGCCATGGACGCCACGAACGCTTGAATCCAGGATTGAACCACTTGGCTTTTACTGTTGAGTCCAAAGAACTAGTTGAGCAAATTTCACGCGAGGCTAGTGACCACGGATTTACCTTGATGTTCTCGGATCAGCATCCACACGCTGGTGGAGAACAGCACTACGCTGCGTATCTGGAAAATGGCGAGGGCTTTGAAATTGAACTCGTCGCCGCTGATGGGCAAGGTGGCAGTTAGTTCAACCAACAAAAGTTCAACCAACAAAGAAGACTGCCATGGGTGGGATTCGGGAATAGTAATTCCCAAGTCTTGCCCACGGCAGTCTTCTTTTGCTTCAGTGCATTGTCAGGTTTTGCACTTTCAACCTACGGGGCGATGGATTGAGAAATCTCAGCCTGGATCTTGATATCGCCGTTGCGAGCGGTAGCAATTTTTGATTTTTCCTGTGCGCTTCGGCTTGAGGCATCAGCGCTAGTGCGAAGGCGTGTGATGGTTGCGCTCTTCGATTCGCCTGCGTCAAGCTCCTTAATGCTGAATTCCGAACCTTCTAGGGCGCTGAGTCGAACGTTTCCGGTATTTGTAACCGTGACTTCATAGCTAATCCAGTCACCGGCTTTAGGCGACGAATTCAAAGCAGGCTCAGCGGCAACTTGCTGTGAGGCCTCGACGGTAAAGCTAGGTTGGCGATCGACGAGGTCGACTTCTTGATCCGTGATTGTGTATTCATCCACGATGGCGTTGCTGCCGACCCGGCCAGAAGTCCAGTGCGTTTGAGGAATAAAGAATCCGTTGGCTAGCTCATTGCTGGTTACCTCATGGCGTGGAGTGGCGCAGGTGTAGCCAGCACCCGCGGGCAGGTTCGAGTAGCGGCAAGTGCCCGCCGGGCTGGGCTGTCCAATTGGGCTGGCGGCAAACGGTGAGAAGTTACCCGCAGTTGGTACGACCCATTGAGCGATGTTTCCAATGCTATTCACACGGAAGCTGTACGGAACTTTTTCACCGACCGCATATGGGTCCACGGCCAAGTCTCGACTCATATCGGTGCGTTGACCCGAAATGTTAAGTCCAGTGGTTTCTTCGCCGGTGATCTGAGCGGACACAGATACCTGCGAAGTTTTTCCAGTACTACTCGTGAACTGCAACGGTAGACTCTGGTTTCCAAGCGCGGTGGACGCGACAGTGACTGGAAGGTTGATGGTGGTGCTGGCGCCTGCGGCAAGATTGGTGACCGATTTTGCTGTGGCGCTGAATTGCGTTGAGGCGCCCACCGCGATGGCGCCCGAGAGCTCCTCGTCTTCCTGGTTCGTGATGGTCACTGGAACGTCAAGAGTGGATCCTGAGCTGGCGGTGAACGCTTCTGCCTGCATCGGAGCACAGACGTAGTTCAACCATTCTTCATCGAACGTAGCAAGCTGCATGGCGTCGGTGTAGTTAGCTTCGTAGAACACGCCAAATTTTCCATTGTCCAAGACATCGGCTACCGAGTACCCGGAGAAACCACGACGAATGGTGCGCAAACCTGGCCACGTTTTCCGTCATCGCAAGAAACTCGAGCTGAAACGTTGGAGCGCGAAGTTTGTGAATTGGCTCCGGTATACAGCAACTTTTTGGCCTGCGCATCCGGGAACATCTGGGTGATGTGTGCGTTATTTGTGGGATCGGGGAGGTTCTTATCCTGGGTGACCTCCGAGTAGCTGTGGCCACCATCATTAGAAATAGCTACCTTTCGATAGCCACCGCCGGCGTTGTCACGGGAATTGAGCATAAGCCGCCCGTCGGAAAGTTCAACCACTTTGTTCTCGTCCATGGCCTGTCCGGTGAATTCTCCATGTTTCCACGTCGCTCCGTGGTCATCGGAATACATCGAGAAGGCTTGAATCGCTCGGGTGCCATCGGCCTGCATGACATCTCCGGCGTATTGCTGAACGAGTCGCCCGGCGTATTGGCCGCGGGTTATCTGGATGCCTTGACCGGACGTGGCGAAGGTCGAACGTACAGTGCCGGGGACCGCGCTGTCTCCTGGTTTGACGACATCGGTAATCAGTCGAGGCTTGCTCCACGTGGCTCGGTCATCGGTGGATTCGACAACAGCTGCGCTGAGCACTTGCCGGTTGGCATCGTCATGGCCCCAAATGCTCCCTACGAAGCCTCGATCCTTGGAGTAGACAAAGAAGGCGAAGGTCTTTCCGCTTTCGTCATCCACCACATAACTGGGGTCAGAATAGCCGTGCTTTCCTTGTTCGGGGGAGCCGGTGAAGCCTGCCACGACAGTGGTTACTGGCCCCCACGTTGCACCGTTATCGGTGCTTTTGCGCTGCACGATGCTATTGGGGTTCGGTGCATCTGAGGCGTTTCCCGGACGGCCGTCCCACGCGGCGAGAACTACCCCGTCGCCCAAGTGAGCGAGAGCGGGGATGCGATAGAAGAAGTTGTTTTCGGTGCGGTCGGTTCCGAGATTTATTTCTTTGAAGGTTCCCGGCGGCACCGCAGGGTCCGCTTCCTCTAATGTGGTGGCCGCTAGGGCCCCGTTTGCGCTGAAAAGGGGAATGGTCAGGCTGACTGCCAGTGCAGCGGTCAGGATTCTACGGTGCTCGTATCGAAAATGGCTTCGCATGGGCTGGTTCCTCGCAGGGGTATGGTTCCTGAAAATTGGAAGGACGTATGACGTAGGACGTCATACGTGAAGCATATGTGAATTGAATCACAAGCGGAAGAGGGAAAGTTTGTTCTTTTGTCGTGTGCGCCAAGACGAGAGGCTGATTCTTACTACTTTGTGGTGGTGAACTGATGGTCTTCGGGGAGCAGAATATTTAGTGCTTGACCCTTTTTGTCGTCCACCAGGGTGGCCTCCCACTTAGATTGAATCAGTTCAAGCAATTCCGTCGCCGTCTTGGGCTCGACTTCTTGCTGAACCAAGAACCGGGCAACTTCGCCGCGAGTGTGTTTGGCGAAGTGCGATACGACCTTCGGAACACCGTTGCGTAACTGAAAAACATTGACGGCCACGCTATTTCCGTTGCTTGGCTTGTAGGCTGCCGTGTAGGTACTTGAGCGTGCGTCGATGATGAGCTGGTTCCCGGCCATCTCGTCCAATACTGGAGTTAATCGTTTCTTCCACCAGCTCCCGAGCCTGCCCAGTGGTTCAAGCTTGGTGGACATAGAAAGTCGGTACGGTGGGATCCGGTCATCAAATCTGACGGCGCCCCACAACGCAGAAATGACCAGAATGCTTTGATCTGCCCGCAGCTTTGCTGGCTTATCCAACGACGCGTAGTTCAAAGCCTCAAAAAGCACACCTGAATAAATATCGTGTGCCCTGGCTGCCGGTTCAGTGTGCAGTGAGATATTGCGAGCTACTTCGTTAGCTAGTGAAGCTCCAACGCCTAAGACTTCCATGGCGTCTTCGCGAGCAGAAACTTGCGCAAGAGAATCGATGACTTGGTGACGATCATCATTTAGTTCCGGAAACGAGAGTGTTTCCAATTCAAACGGAGCACCTTGAGTATGGGCTGTCTTGCCTTCAGAAGGCGGCAACAAAATAAGCACGCCTTCCAGCCTATCGGAATTCAACACTCAACCTTTGTCGATGAAGACTTGCTGATGCTTTGAGCTACGCGTGCATCCAGTGCGTATCAAATCGTTCGTGGTTAGGTATTTTTGGAGAATCTCCGTGTCGGACACCTCGCTCAGCGCGTTACGGCAGGCAAAGTCCCGGGGCTAGAATGGTTAACGAATGGGATGGCCAGACGGTCGCGTGGCAAGCAATTGTCCCGAGGAACGTCCGGGCTCCACAGAACAGGGTGGTGGGTAACGCCCACTCGGGGTAACCCGCAGGCTAGTGCCACAGAAAATAGACCGCCAGGTTTCCTGGTAAGGGTGAAACGGTGGTGTAAGAGACCACCAGCGTCCCGGGTGACCGGGATGGCTTGGTAAACCCCACTCGGAGCAAGGTCAGACAGACTGCGTTATGAGGGCTGTTCGCCCCATGCAGTCGGGTGGACCGCTAGAGGCTGTCGGCAACGGCAGTCGTAGATAGATGACCGTCCCGCTTCGGCGCGACAAAACCCGGCGTATCGGCCATCCCATTCACCATATTTTTCCTCACTTCTCAAGTGAGATGATTCACAGATCTTGGTGCCCGGAAAATTTCTGCGCAGTTTAGAATGGAAAATGTACTTAGTACTTACGAGGATGATCCTGTGACCTCGTACCACCGCAAAAGCAATGGTGCTTCCCACGGTGCCAACCGACTTTATGGATCTGCAAGTCGGCTGAATTGGAAGGATTTTCCTTTGACCCAGCAGTCTGTCGTCGCCCAGCAAGAATGGAGCGGGCGCGAAGAGCTCGCCGAGGCCATGATTCCACTGATCGGACGTTTGTACCGCAAGAACAATGTGGTGCCCTCCGTATATGGCCGCAAGCTGATCAATCAGTCCTCAATCGACATCATCAAAGCACACCGCGTTGTGCGCCGCATCGATGGCGAAGAGCTAAGCCTGAAGGCAACCAAAGCAATTCTCGATGAAATCGAGACACTCAATGTTGGCTCGGTCGCCGTTGATCTTGGCCGCTTGAACAAGAAGTTCAAAGAATCTGGCTCCGTTGACCTGAACTCATTTATCAGCAACGAACTGGGCGAAAAGGTCGGCAAGGCCGGCGCTACCGACGCAGAACCAAAGGACGTAGTACTCTACGGATTTGGTCGCATTGGTCGCTTGCTCGCTCGTATCCTGATTGAGCGTGGCGGTTACGGCTTGCGTCTGCGGGCAATCGTTGTGCGCAAGGGCTCGGATGATGACATCGTCAAGCGCGCTTCGTTGCTTCGCCGCGACTCGGTGCATGGCCGCTTTGAAGGTTCGATCACCGTCGACGAGGAAAACAACACCATCCTCGCCAATGGAACACTGATCAAGGTCATCTACTCGAATGATCCAGCAACCGTTGATTACACCGAATACGGAATCAACAACGCGATTGTTGTAGACAACACCGGACGCTGGCGCGATGAAGCTGGCCTGTCCCAGCACCTTGAAGCTAAGGGTGTTGCTCGCGTTCTACTTACCGCTCCAGGTAAGGGCGACTTGAAGAACATCGTTCACGGCATCAACGATTCGTGGATTACTGCAGAAGACAAGATTGTCACCGCAGCATCGTGCACCACCAACGCCATCACCCCAGTGCTCAAGGCGCTGAACGACAAGTTCGGCGTTAACCACGGACACGTTGAGACCGTTCACTCGTTCACCAACGACCAGAACCTGATCGACAATTTCCACAAGGGCGAACGTCGCGGACGCGCAGCTGCACTGAACATGGTGATCACCGAGACCGGTGCTGCCAAGGCTGTTGCTAAGGCACTGCCAGAGTTCGAAGGCAAGCTGACCGGTAACGCAATTCGCGTACCAACCCCAGATGTCTCCATGGCCATCTTGAACCTGACCCTGGAGAACGAAACCAGCAAGGAAGAGTTGAACGCTTACCTGCGTGAAACCTCGCTGACCTCGAACCTGCACAAGCAGATCGACTACATCGATTCCCCAGAAGTGGTTTCCACCGACTTTGTTGGCTCACGTCGTGCCGGCATCGTTGATGGCCTGGCCACCATCGTTTCGGGCAAAAACGCTGTTGTCTACGTTTGGTACGACAACGAGTTCGGTTACTCCTGCCAGGTAGTGCGCGTGATCGAATCGATCGCTGGCACCCACCCGGTAGCTGTTCCAGATGTGAAGGCTGAAGCCGTCAGCGTCTAGAACTAGAGTTGTACGACTTTTCGGGACCATACTTCGCGCATGATGCGTGAGGTACGGTCCCGAAAGTCGTTTAAGCCTCAGCCCGTTCCTGCTACGCTCGGCTCTAGGTGCGAGAGATAGGGCAAAGACGTGGAACGAGAGCGGTTGTTGGCCGCACGGATGCGCAGTCAGAAATTACGTGAGCCTGCACAAAGCTTGCTGGATGCAGCCGAGCACATGCTGGCGATTCAAGCTCAAGACTTCACCGCCGGACGTTATGCCTTGGCCCAGCGGGTAGCGTCCGAACCGAACCGAGCACAGGTTAATGAGCTGTTCAATGATGGCCAGCTCGTTCGTTCGTGGACCATGCGTGGCACCCTGCATATCTGTAGGGCACAGGACGCCAAGTGGATGGTGCAGGCGGCCAGAGAGCGCACCCTGAAAACAGCTGCGACTAATTTGCGCGCTTTGCAGATAGATTCGCAAACCATTGACCGCGCCTCTACCATCGTGACCAACCTGCTCATTGACTGCCAAAGAGCCAGTAGGGCCACAATCTTTGCCGAGCTAGAGAGTCACGGGATACAGACTAAAAATCAGCGCGGACTTCATGTGCTCTTGGTGCTGGTACAAAACGGGCTGATCTGCTTGGGACCGATTCCTGCGCAGGCCAAACTGATCGCCCAAGACTATGTGCTGGTAGATCGCTGGATCAGTGATCACCGTGTGCCTACAGATCCGATGCACGAATTGCTGCTTCGCTACCTAGGCTCCCATGCACCTGCGACTTTGCGTGGTGCCGCTTGGTACACGGGACAAACCCTGACAACGATGCGCAAGGCGGCCAATGAGGTGGCCGATCAGCTTGTGGCAGTAGGGCAAGACGAGCGGGGTGAGGATTACCTCGTAGTTGCCGGCTCTGCCACGCATCAAGAGCTTGAGAGCTCTGGCGAGGTGGAACTACCCAAGCGGTTGTTAGGCCCGTTCGACGAGTACTACCTGTCCACCGCGGATCGGCACCTGATCGCCGATGCACCCATGCAGAAAGCGATCATGCCAGCTACCAACGGCATGTTTAATGCATTCTGGATTGAACAAGGGCGAGCCACGCAAGTGTGGAATACAAATGTAGCGCCGACCGATACACTCGGTGCGGCGCTACATCAGCGATATCTTGACTTCAAGACTGCAAACTAGGCAGCCAAAGCGTTAGTGACCAAAAGGGTCCTCGTCGGTGCCAGGCAACCAGGTAATGCCAGGTACGCCCCAGCCCAAAGACTTCTTGGCTTTGTTCCAACGCTTATCCCAGCGAGGTTGGAGCTTATCTACGTAGAGGAAACCATCAAGGTGATCGTATTCGTGCTGCATCACCCGGGCGAACCAGTCGTGAGCCTCGAAGGAGATCGGATTTCCGAACTCATCAAAACCTTCAACCTTGGCATAGTCCGCACGCTTGAGCGGGTAGTTCAGCCCAGGGACCGACAAGCAACCCTCGGACTCGTCATCAACGTCTGCCGGAGCTTGCGACACCTTGGACAGGGTTAGCTTCGGGTTGATGATGACACCACGCTCAGGAGCGGTGTCCTGGTCTGCGTAGACATAGGTGAATAGACGTAGACCGATACCAACCTGCGGAGCAGCCAGTCCCACGCCGTGGGCTTCGTCCATGGTCACGTGCATATCTGCAACAAGCTGGCGTAGCTCATCATCAAACTCGGTGACTTCTACTGCGCGACGATGAAGAACAGGTTCTCCATAAACTGTGATCTGCCGGATTGGCACGTGATCAGGTCCTTTCAAAAGTGCTTAAAGTGCTCGTCCAATAGTTTCACGCATGATCTCACTTGTGCCACCAAAGATGGTCAACAAACGAGCCGCGGTGAAGGATTGAGCAATTGGGTACTCCATGATGTAGCCATAACCACCATGGATCTGCAACGCCTTGTCCGAAAGCTTTTTCGCGCTCTCACTAGCCCAAAGCTTCACTTCGGCAGCTTCCTCAGCACTAAGTTCGCCCTCGTTAAACGCAACAACCGCCTGATCAACAAAGGTCTGGGTGACATGCGCCTCAGTTTTCAGGTTAGCCAGTTCAAAGCGGGTGTTCTGGTACTCGGTGAGGGCCTGCCCGAAGGTTGAACGATTGGAGGCGTGCTCCAGTGCTTGCTCAAATGATGCGCTGGCGATGGCAGATGCTGCTACCGCAATAGCCAAGCGTGCCTGAGGCAACTGTTCCTTGACGTAGGTTAGTCCCTGCCCGATCTCACCAATGCGATCAGCATCAGAAACCTTGACCTCATCGAAGAACAGCTCCGCGGTGTCAGAGGCACGCAGTCCCATCTTGTCGAAGGGAGTGCCGTTGCTGTAGCCCTCGGAACGCTCAACCATGAACAACGAGAACGACTGCGCCGTGGCGCGACCGCTTTCACCGTCAGTACGGGCAAGCACTAAAGCGGCATCTCCGAATGCACCATTACCAATAAAGGTCTTCTGACCGCTGAGCAGCCAACTCTCACCATCACGTACGGCCTTGGTGCGCACAGCGCGTAGGTCCGAACCAGCTCCGGGCTCAGTGAAGGCGCAAGAAGTGATCGTAGAACCATCCACCATCCGAGGAAGCCACTTGGCCTTCAATTCGTCAGTACCGTAATTGATCAAGTACGGCAGAACCAGATCATCGTGCAGATGGAAGGCCAAGGCAAGGGCTAGGTGCCCGGCGCGGACGAACTCTTCATCAAGAACGACACGGAATCGGTAGTCATCGATTCCCATTCCGCCAAACTCTTCAGGAACAGCAAGCCCAAGCAAGCCGTTCTCACCGGCTGACTGCCAAACCTCACGTGGAATCTGGTGGTCCTTCTCCCACTGGGCGTATTTTCCGGAGACTTCACGAGTATTGAACTCCGTTGCCAATTCACGGAACTGCTCGTGGTCCTCTTCAAGAAGTGCGCGTTTCACAGGGGGAGTACCTTTCGGTGGATTGGACGCAGGCAAAAAGCACAGAGGCCTGCCAAAGTACAACATCCATTATGGGTGGTCGAGCCAACTCGCGCCTATTTGAGCTGTAAAACTTTGCATCAAGTCGCAAAATAACGCTAGAAGTCTCGAAAAACAGGGGGATAGACCCCAAAAATCAACAGATTCGAACATAGTTTCGAATATGGTGTTGAATTTGCTGAAATGTGACAAGAAGGCAACAAGTGTTGGAGCGGAACGTCATGCGCTCGCCGAACCCCAGCCAGACTCAGCGCAAAGTGCGGAAGTCCGAAGCTGCGGTAAAACCTCCTGAGTCGGTCGGTTGATGCAACGTAGGGGCCTGAGTAGGTTAGTTCAGCTGTTCTATGGGGTGCCCCTGGTAACGACCAATTGTGCGCGAGTCAGGTGATCCGTATTTCGATGCGCATGAGTAGACAAGCGTTGAACGGGCCTAAGGGTAATGCGAGGCCTCGATGCTAGTTGGTTGGACTAAATCTCCTCTGCACCACGTGGACCTGTGCATCCAACTGGTATTGCTCCGAAAGGTACGGGCGTCAAATCATTCACGTTACATACTGTGCCCATTGTCGAAAGCATGTTGAGTGGGGGACCGAGCAACGGTTTGTGCGCCGCATTGAGCGGTCTGGGTGATCAGGAACGCGCTCGCCGTAGGTTCCGCGTCAGTGCCCACTGCTTTTGATTCAAAGTGAGGCAAACTGCGCATCTGCGGTTCTTGGGTTGCGTTTGTTGAACCCTGAATGGATGTAAGTACGCGGACCAGAGCTGCGTCAATAGGACTGAGAATGCAAAAGACTCGATTCGGAACCTAAGTTCTGAATCGAGTCTTTTGATATGGGGTGAGTAACGGGGTTTGAACCCGCGACCTTCTGGACCACAACCAGACGCTCTACCAACTGAGCTATACCCACCATGTTCACTTCAATACTAGTCAGACGCTCTAGAGCTGGTGACTAAGTATCGGGCAACGAGAAATACTATACACGTAGTTTGCCGTTCAATACTAATCAGGAAAGCGTGAGCCGTTGGTTTGTGACCAGAGGCTCATTTTCGAGTCGAAATGCCGACCGGGCGTCTTTGCAAGTGTGCCATTCATCCGAGCCTTGTGGGCAAATCTTGCGCGCAAAAGAAGCGGAAGCCTAGCGTGGGCAATGGTGTCGCCAGCCGATTACCGGATGCTCGCAAGAGGGTGAACGAAGAAAAGGCTTGATTTGAAACCTAAGTTTCGAATCAAGCCTTTTGATATGGGGTGAGTAACGGGGTTTGAACCCGCGACCTTCTGGACCACAACCAGACGCTCTACCAACTGAGCTATACCCACCATGTTTGCTTTATTACTAGTCAGAATGCATTTGAAAACTGATTTCGTATCTGGCAACGAGAAATACTATACACATATTTCTCACCTATTAGCCAATCGGGAACCCCAGGGGCGCTATGCAGTGCATCACTCTGCGCCCCAAGGGTTCCGGCGCGACTACTGGTCGTCGCTGGTAACGATTTGAGCTGCTACAGCTTTGGCCTCGTCAGTGCTTGGTCAGGGAGCTGGAACCATGATGGTCTCTCGGTAGTACCGAAGCTCATCAATCGAATCTTGAATGTCGCCTAGGGCACGGTGGTTGCCGGTCTTGGCAGGGGCCGCATAGTGCGCCTTCGGGTACCAGCGACGGCTCAGTTCCTTCAGCGTGGAAACATCGATGATCCGGTAGTGCAGGTGCTCAATCACTTCAGGCATATCCCGAGCCAAGAAGTTCTTGTCTGTCCCTACCGAGTTGCCACCGAGCAGCGCTTTATTGGCTTCAGGAACATGCTTCTTGATGTACTCCACCACGATGCGCTGGGCTTCATCCATGCTCAAACCCTGTTCCAGCTCTGGGAGCAAGCCACTGACGGTGTGCATGTTGCGCACAAAGTCGTTCATCTGTGCCAAAGCAGCATCTTCAGGCTTGATGACAACCTGAATTCCTTCATCAACGATTTCCAATTCGGAATCGGTGATCAGTACCGCTACTTCGATCAGTGCGTCGTTGACCAGATCCAGTCCGGTCATCTCGCAGTCGATCCATACAATTTTTTCTGAGTTACTAGCCACGTAACCAATCTACACTTGCACCGCGCCTGTGGGAGAGCGCACGCGGTGAAAGCACGAGTGCAAGCAGTGTCCTGCCCAAGCTAAGCGGAGAGACAATGCTAAAATCGGCAGAGAATTCTGGCTACCAAAAGACCCTCTGTCAGGGGAGCTTTTGATACGACGTAGGCCTTGAAATTCACGAATTTTGGTCCGCTACAGCACGAGGTGTCAGTGTGTCAGCCAGCAACTTAGAAGCAGTGCGATCCCAGCCAAACGCTGGAGTGAACAAGACGCTGCTCAGTGGCGTCATTGGCGCTTCGCTGATACTTTTTGGCTCTTTCGGCACTGGCTGGCTAGCTAGCGTTTCCCCGCTGAATCGGGATCCGTTTTTCATTATGCTGCGCACCGAATCTTCGGGCGTGATCCTCTGCGTGATTCTCTTGGCGCTTGGTTGCTGGTTGCTCTTTCGCTCCTGGTGGCGCCTAGGGCAGAAGCTTCGCGACTGGGGCGAAGGATCACTGAAGATTGTTCGCCGGGCGGTCTGGCTGTGGAGCATTCCCATGTTTGTGGCCCTGCCAATCATGAGCCGCGATGCTTTTGCCTACCTTGGCCAGGGGCGACTGGTGGTAGCCGGTCAGGACCCATATGTTGATGGCATCTCAAGTTTGAACAATTGGTTCCAGCTGGGGACCGACACCATGTGGGCTCAAGATGGGACCCCGTATGGGCCACTCTTTCTTTCCATTGAATACTTGGTAGCCAAACTGGTTGGTGGCTCTACCGACGCCGCCATCCTCGCGTTCCGCGCTATCGCGTTTATCGGTGTTCTTCTTTGCTTGCATTTTGTGCCAAAGCTTGCTGAACTTCACGGGGTATCGGGGGCAAAAGCTACCTGGATGACTGTGGCAAACCCGTTGTTCCTGGTGAACTTTGTGGCCAGCGCGCACAACGATGCTTTGATGACTGGACTGTCCGTATGGGCCGTTTACCTAGCGTGCAAGCGTCACGGTTTCTGGGCCATCGTTGTGTTGGCCGCTTCCATCGGAGTCAAGCCGATCACGTTGGTTCTATTGCCATTTATCGGTCTGCTTTGGGCCGGGCCCGAGGCCAAATGGCCACGCCGTATCTTGTATTGGGTCTATTCAGGTCTGATCTTCCTGGCACTGATGACCTTCGTTGGCTGGTTGAACGGCTACTGGTTCGGTTGGCTAGATGTCATGCTTCACTACACCGGTTCTGGATTCTCAATCTTTGCCCCGCTGGGTTTGATGACCGTCGCAATGACGAGCATCTTCCACTCGTTTGGGCTTGAATCAACCGGAGTGCTCCCAACCATCAGCACCATTGGTCGTCTGCTCGGTGTTGGCGTAGCCATGGTGTTGATGTTCCGTGGAAAGTACTCACATTTGGTTCAGCGCATGGCCATTGCCTATTCGGCCATTGTGGTTTTGTCCCCAGTCATTCAGCCTTGGTACCTCTTGTGGCTTCTGCCGTTCTTCGCGGTCACCGGACTTCGCGATGACTGGCAGATGCTGTGGCTACACTTGACCACTATTTTCTTCTTGGCCTACCAAGCTGCCGACCAAATTTTCGTCTGGCAATTCTTGCAAGAATCCCTGGTGCCTCGCGTACAAATGATTTCTTGGGGAACCTCCATCGCTTGCGCCGTCTATCTTGTCTTCTTTGATCGGAAAACCAAGTCAATTGTCCCTGACCTCTTGAGCTCAACTAATTGGCTGACAAAGGAAAAGAAGGCCTAGTGACAGTGCTGGAAATTCGCCGGAAATTACAGGGGGAAAGTCTGCGATCGCTTGGATGGCAGGGCTTTGCAGCGTCGGTGATGATCACCGTCGCGTCCTGGGGGATTGGCTGGTTTCCGCGCAATCAGCTCTCGCCGATAGCTCGGAGTGGATTCTTCATCGAATTTCGTACCGAGTCGAGCGGCGTCATTACCTGCATTGTGCTTATGGCCTTGGGCATGGTCTGGCTGACCCGAACGTGGGTTGTCACCCGTCCACGGGTTCAGAAGTCAACTGACATTACTTCAGGACAATTGGGCAAGCTCATCACGATGTGGTCAGCACCGCTCATGTTGAGTTTCCCCATTCTGAGCCGTGACGTATATTCCTACCTTGCTCAGGGACGAATGTTGCATGCCGACAAGTCTCCCTACGCTGAAGGGATTTCAGCCCTACCCGGCTGGTTCGATGGAGGATCAGACGGCCTCTGGGCGCAGTCTCCGTCGCCCTACGGTCCCTTCTTCTTGGTTTTGGCCCGCATCATCTTTTTTGCCTCGAATGGCATTCCGGAAATCGGAGTGGGCCTGCTTCGCATTGTTGCGGCCCTGGGTGTACTTGGCTGTTATCACTTCACCGCAAAGTTGGCCAAGAAGATGGGACAGAATCCTAACTGGGCCAATTGGGCAATTGTAGGTAACCCACTGTTCTTGCTGACCATGATTGGCGGCGTGCATAACGACGCACTAATGATTGCCGGTGTCTTCAGCGCGTTGGCCTATGCCTATGATCGGCGCCCTGTTGCCTCAACGATGGCCTTGGCGATGGCAGTTTCGGTTAAACCGATCGTGCTTCTGGCACTGCCATTTATCGGCTTGATTCTCCTGAACAAAAATCCATCCAAACGTGCTCGTTGGATGGTCTGGGCCAAAGTCTCTGTCCTGTCATTGATCTGGTTGACCATCATTGGTGCGGTGACAAACCTCTGGTTCGGTTGGATCCCTGCGATGTTCAGCGCCGGCGATGCGGCCTTCCCCTATGCACCGGTGGGCCTGGTCGGTTGGAGCCTTAGCAAACTGGCCGGACTGCTTGGTGGCAACGCGTTACTAGTGAACAGCATTGTCGTTCAGCTGTTCCAACTATTTGCCCTGGCCATTGTGGCTCGTCTTGCGTTGGCCAAGAACATCTCAAATCCGGTACGCCTCACAGCTTGGTCCCTGTCTGCAGTGGTCCTGCTGGCACCCATCATTCAGCCTTGGTACATTCTTTGGCTCATGGCATTTTTCGCCATCTCGCACCGGGTGTCTTGGACCTCCGAAAAATTGATGATCTATGCTTCCAGCCTCATTCTGGTTGCCGTTTTTGTTGACCAGCTTTCCATAGAGCAATGGCACACAGCATGGACGATGAAGACTTTTGCTGGTGTGCTGACTGTATTGCTGTTTGTCGGGCTCTTCCGCTTTGATTCGACTACGCGTCGGGTTCTTGATGGTCCGTTCGGGCCCTTGGACAGCGCGGAACACCGCAACAAAAAATCCTAGATAGTCAAGATCACACATCCGGGCACAGGGCTTACTGTGGAGCATCGGCTTAGATTGAACTATGCAAACGATGTTCTGGCCAGCGACCATAGCCATGCTTGGTGGTGCCCTCTTCTTGGGCGCTGCAGGCATTTTCCTATTGGCACTTCAGTACCGTCGGCATGGTCGACTGTCTTGGCGTAGGACCATTACCACTGCTGCGGCAGCGGTGTATTGCTTCGGTTTATTCAGTTACACCATGTTGCCACTGCCTAGCTCGCGTAGTGCGGCCTGCGTTCCGGGGCGCGGTCTTCCGCAGCTAAACCCGGGGCACTTTGTTAACGACTTTCAACTAACTATCGCCGAGCAAGGGATGCGTGGTTTTGCGACCAGTTTTACCCTGTGGCAAGTGATCTTCAACGTCATTTTGTTCATGCCCTTAGGACTTCTGGCCGTGCGCTGGCTCAGAGGAAATATCTTCACCGCCATCGTGCTTGGCTTTGCAGCGTCGCTTTCAATTGAGTTGACCCAGTACACCGGCATCTGGGGACTGTACGACTGCGCCTACCGCGTAGCTGATGTTGATGACATAATCATGAATACCGCCGGGACACTAGCTGGCGCAGTCTTTGCCTACTTGCCCGTGTTCAGCTTCCTGACTGGTCCAAGGGAAGGGGACGCGCGATTCGCAGCTCCACGCAGGGTTAGTCGTGCACGCCGAGTACTGGCCAACGTTTTTGATCTAGCGATCACTACCGGCGCCGTTTTTGTTATCTCAGGCGCACGCTCACTGGTAGAAAAACTAGGCGGGCCGGTGACCAACGAAAAGCTGATGAATCTGTGGATCCCAGTAGTGGTTGTCTTCTTCGTCTTCTTGCTGCCCAACCTCACCCCAGGGCGCGCATCGCTCGGACAGCGTTGCGCCTGGCTCATGGTTACCGGAGAAAACGGTGGCCCGGCGCCGGCCTGGCGAGCGGTACTGCGAAGCGTTCTTGGCTTCGGCGGGGTTACCTTCCTTTTCCAAATTTCCACCAGTATCACCGATCTAAGTCCCTACCCAGTACTGAATATGGTGCTCACCGCGTACATGGTAATTAGCACGGTATTCTTCCTTGCAGATTCACAATTGCGGGGACTGGCGGCCATGGTTAGTGGCACCGGATTTATTGATCGTCGAGCAATAAGACCTCCGGCGCAATAGCACTGATCATGTGGGGCTAAAATAAGAACTGATGGCTTTTTGACCAGTAACTTGGGGCTATCAAACTCGCTTTCGACGACATATCCGAATATTGAGAAGTTAGGTCTGCCCTGCAGCATGGAAGAAAATAAGCTCGACATCCCGAATGAACCGCACAAGGCAGTCCTAGGTACCGCTGTCGGCGCAACGGTTCTGATCGCCATTGGCGCATTCGTTTTGTCGTTCGCCGCACTGACCGACCTCGCCGAACGTTCAGGAATTAGCCCCCGCCTAGCCTGGATCTGGCCAATCATCATTGACGGTATGATCGTTGCCGCAACCGTGGCCATCGTCGCCTTGAACGGCTTTAGCCGCAAGGCCATGGTCTACCCATGGTCACTATTGTTCTTCGGCGCAGTGGTATCCACGGCCGCAAACTCAACCCACGCGATTCTTACCGTTGATTCCATCGAAAACGGTGTGCCAGCGGTTGTTTCGGCGCTTGTGGCAGCCATGCCTCCAATCGTTCTTTTGGCCATCACTCACTTGACCGTGCACATGTACCAGAAGAAGTCAGAAGCCTCGAAGCTTCGCGCTGAATTGGAATACGACGAAGAGCAGGCCAACGCCGAGAAATACGGTGTTGCTTACGATGATGGATACAGTGCAGCGTTGACCGATGCGCAGACTGCTGAGTCCGAGCGTTTGACTGAACTGGAACAGCAGCATCAAGACGCTCTGGCTCGTGCTCGCGCCGAAGGTATTGCCAGCGCACGCGCTGATGCAAAAACCGCCAGCGCCAAGGCAAACACCCAGACCGCCCAGAATCCGCAGACCGCTGCAGCGCCAAAGGCTAAGCCAGGCAAGCCTGTAGAAGATAAGGCCCCGTTGTTTGACGACATGGCCAAGCGTCTTTCCCGTCCGTAATTTCACATAGAGAATCCCGGCCGGCGAGAGCAAGTATAAGGACTAAAGCAACGAGCAGATCAGCACCTAGGAGGCAGCAATGACGGTTCCACAGCATGAACAGAAGGACGACGAGTTCTCTGAGAACATTGCGACCGCCGTTGAACAGTACAAATCTGTAACCGGCGAACTGAATACGGTTATGTCGGCCATGAAGGCCAAGATCCGTAGGCTATTTGCTCAAAGTGAAGTCCAGCCGTTGTTCATCACTGGTCGGGTTAAATCTGCTGCGTCATTTACTGCCAAGGCCTCGCGTCGGCTGCAAGAAACCTCCGAGAGCGCACCGGTACTGGAATTTCCGAATCCGTTGCGCGAAATCCATGACATGGTCGGTATCCGAATCATCGTCATGCTGCCTCACGAGATCCAACAGGTGGCTAGCCTGATCAAATCGCACCGGGATTCTTTCGATTGCCGAAGCGACCGGGAGAAGGATATTGGCTCGGTTGAATCCGGAACCTACGGATACTCCTCACGACACCTGCTGCTAAAAACCCGTAGCGAACCTACCGTACGCAAATTCCAAGAAGCGTTGGGCAAGCCTGTAGTAGCCAGCGGAAACTTTGTTTTTGAAGTGCAGATCCGCACCGTGCTCCAGCACGCGTGGAGCGAGATGGAACACGACATCCGCTTTAAGCACCCGGGCGAGGCAGCTTGGAATCCACAGATTGACCGGCATTTCACCGCCACTGCAGCCATGCTGGAAACCGTGGAAGATTACTTCACCGACATTGACGAGCTCTATCACCGACTTAATGGTTATCACGACCAACAAGGTGCCGGTGCTGAGCCGCTGACCAGTGAAAAAATTGGTGAGATCTGGCAAACCCTGTTGCCGCACGTTGACCGTAAGCGTGATGACGACTGGTCGTGGGCCGCAGAATTACTTGATGCCCACGAGATTAACCAGACGTGGCAACTCGCTCAGCTACTTGATGCCAATGTGGTGACCGACGTGCGTGCCGCACTTGATCACCGTTATTCTCCAGGGCCGGACCGTCTGCTTGATGATGTATTGCTGTGGAGATTTGGCAAGGAACATATCGATAAAACCAGCGGCGGAGACCTTCGCCGTGAAGGCTCGTTGCGCCGTCGTCTAATTCAGATGAAGGATTACCGCTCCCAGCTGGGTAGTTAGCCAAGAGGTGAACCACTGCGGATTGTTAGTTTATGCACTTTCCACCAGTGGTTTAGCTCTTGGCTAGTAGACTAGTTAAGTTGCCCATTAACGGGCCATAATATTTTTTCCCGCGTGAAAGGGCCACACCATATGATTTCCGTAGCCAACCTTGAGCTACGCGTCGGCGCCCGCTTGCTGATGGACGAAGTAAACTTCCGCATCGACAAGGGCGACAAGATCGGACTGGTGGGCCGAAACGGTGCCGGAAAGACGACCATGACCAAGGTCCTCGCCGGCGAAACCCAGCCTGCGTCGGGCGAAGTAACTTACAAGGGATCCATCGGCTACTTGCCGCAGGACCCTAAAACTCCGGACATGGAGCAGCTGGCTCGTGACCGCATTCTTGGCGCCCGTGGACTAGACGTTGTCCTTGGCAAGTTGGCCAAGAACCGTGACGAGATGGCAAGCGAAGACCAAGCCGTCTCCGAAAAGGCCATGCGTCGTTATGACCGCCTAGAAGCTGAATTCATCGCTGCCGGTGGTTACGCCGCTGAGTCTGAAGCTGCAGCAATTTGCGCCAACTTGGACTTGCCGGACCGTATCTTGGATCAGCCGTTGCGCACCCTTTCCGGTGGTCAGCGTCGTCGTGTGGAATTGGCCCGAATCCTTTACTCGGATGCCGAAACTCTGCTGCTCGATGAGCCAACTAACCACTTGGACGTTGACTCGATCATGTGGCTACGCGATTTCATCAAGAACTACGCTGGCGGCGTGCTGATGATCAGCCACGACACCGGCTTGATGGAAGAAACCGTTAACAAGGTGCTGAACCTTGACGCCAACCGTGGTGTAGTCGATGTCTACAACATGAACTGGAAGCGCTACAAAATCCAGCGCGAAACCGATGAGCGCGCTCGTAAGCGCGAGCGTACCAACATCGAGAAGAAGGCTTCGGTCTTGCAGGCTCAGGCCAACAAGATGAAGGCACGTGCCTCGGGCGCTTCGGCAGCACAGTCCATGCTTAAGCGTGTGGATCGTATGCTCTCCGGCCTTCAGGAAGAACGCTCTTCCGACAAGGTCGCAGCATTGCGCTTCCCGGATCCAGCACCATGTGGCAAGACCCCATTGATGGCCGAGGGCCTGTCCAAGGCTTACGGCTCTTTGGAGATCTTCAACGACGTGTCGCTGGCTATTGACCGCGGCTCAAAGGTCGTGATCTTGGGACTGAACGGTGCTGGTAAGACCACCTTGCTGCGTATGCTCGCAGGTGTGGCCGAACCGGATAGCGGCTCGATCATTCCAGGCCACGGCCTGAAGATCGGCTACTTCGCACAGGAACACGACACCCTGGATCCAGAAGCTTCGGTACTGGATAACATGCGTCGTAACGCACCTGATCACCTCAATGACGCCGATGTGCGTTCGATCCTAGGTTCATTCCTGTTTGTTGGTGATGACGTGTCCAAGCCTGCCGGTGTACTTTCCGGCGGTGAGAAGACTCGTCTTGCTCTGGCAACCATTGTGGCTTCCAGCGCAAACGTACTGCTTCTTGATGAGCCGACTAACAACTTGGACCCAGCGTCCCGCGCCGAGGTTTTGGGCGCACTGTCCACCTTCCCAGGTGCAGTAGTTATGGTCAGCCACGATGAGGGCGCAGTCATGTCCTTGAAGCCAGAACGTGTAGTTATCTTGCCTGACGGCGACGAAGACTTGTTCAACGAGGACTACCTAGAATTGGTCTCGCTGACCTAAGCGTTTACCGCAAAGCTCGAATCTCGTAGGCTTGGCACAACACCACTAGATGGGATGTGCCAAGCCATGCGTTTATCTACAGAGCTTTTCCGAGTTGCTTGTGTTGGCCTGATCGTGGCCACTATGTCACTAAGTGGCTGTGCCAAGAACACACCGGATCAGATCAACGCATAATGGGAACTAGCAGACCCCGCGGCTCTGACCGCACAGAGCACCCACCTTGATTTGAAGGTGACTCGAATTGCTTGTGGCTCTGGGGTGACCGGAGAGATTACCGTAACGCAGGTGAGCTACTCCAACGAGGATGTCTTAGTTGGTTTAGTAGTTGAACCGCTGAAGGGCAACGCGCAAACCTGCCAATCAAATGAGGCCGTGCCCTATACCCTCACGCTTGATGAACCGTTGGGCCAACGCAGACTCGTTGATGCATCCTGTGCCCAAAACAGCGAGCAGGATAGCGCAACAGAAAGTTGCCAATCTGATGCCGTTCGCTGGACACCTTGAGCCGAATGGCTAGTGGGCTAGTTACTTCTGATCTGGGGAAGAACTCACTGGCTGATCCAGCATCGCGTCTTCGGTGGCCTCATCGGTTAGCGAACCGTCGCGCCTAAATTTTTTGTCTTCAGCCGAGCGGACCTTGCGAACCTTGTGAATAGGTTCGTCAAAACCCAGTGCCTTAGCTTCAGCTATTTCAGCTGCATCTTCAGCGTTGAGCTTCTTCTGCTGTCGTGCCGCGTACCAGAAACCGACAAAGGCGAGCACACCAAAGGCATACCACTGGAATTCGTAGGATAGGTGTGGGCCCTCATCCATGTCCGGTGCATCCAACGGCAGGGGAGCCGAAGCCGGGGCAGGATCTTCTTGATACATGATGCCGTAGGCACCCTGAGCGATGTCGTAGTTCAGGTGCTGGGCATAATCTTGCAACTGAATTGAAGCGATCTGTCCCTCAGGAGCACCGCGGTCAAGACGAACTTCAGAAGGCTTCAGCCGAGCGTTGACGGTGACTTTTCCAGAAGGTGGTGCTGGCACCGCGTCGGGATGACCACTTTCCTTGTCGCCAATAGGCAAATACCCGCGGTCAATAATCACTACTTCGCCGTTGCTGGTCTTAAAAGGTACGAGGACTTCATAACCAGGGCGGCCCGCTTTGATGCGGTTTCGAACAATGTAGGTGTCATCAGCGATGTAGCTACCGGTGAGTGAGACAGTCATCCAGGTCTTTTCTTCTGGAAGCTGTTTGAACTTGGCTAACGCCTCTTCTCCGGTAGCCGGGTCAGCAAAGTAATTGCGGTTCACTCGTTCAATACCGGTAAGAACTTGGTCTCGACGGTTTGCTTGCCAATTGCCCAAGCTAATGCACGCTGCGGCGAAGATCGCCACCAGTACCAACCAGCCAACCCAGCGGGTGCTTGCTAGAAATCGATACATCTACGCAGTGTCTCCTGAGGTGCTGGACAGTGGCAACGTCTCGCGATGAAGAAGGCGCTCTTTGAGGTAGGTTTCCAGCCACTGCAAATGTTCCGGGCAGGCCAGCCAAATCTTACGGCGCTCGGGAGTGTGGATTTTCGGATTGTTCCACAGCAGTTGATACTCCGCGTGGTTTCGGCATCCTTTACGCGAGCACTGAACTTCGGCGGGGGACTGAGGCTGTCCCAGTGAACCTAATAAATCCACTAGTCCTCCTTGTCGGTGCTGCTGGGCTGATCAACAAAAGTTCCGTCAATCACGTCATCGTTATCAAAGTTAGTTTCTTGCGTGGAGGCAGCTGCAGGAATCTGCTGTGGCTCTGGTGCTTTGTAGAACTCAGGAGCCGGTTCGCGCTTGGTTAGATCGGCACCGCCGTTGGCAATGACCACGGCGATATAGGGCAGGATCACTGCGCCAGCAATGAAGAACCAACGCAGCCAGTTATCAAAGAAAAATGCCAAGATGAAACAAACCATACGCACGGACATCGATATCGTGTACTTGCGCACACGGCTATCGCGCTCGGAGCTGTGGGATTCACGCGCTTCGGTGATGCGGTGAACGCCCGGCTCACCAGAATCATGATTCGTGGGCTGAGATGACATGTAAAAGACTTCACTTTGCTGTGCGGAAACTGCTTCCATTGTCTCACTTGTGGCGCGAAGAGCGTAATTTCTACGCGCTGTCGAAGCGGTAAAACCAGCCAGTAACTAATAGGATTGATCACGGAGAAGCTACTTAACTAGGCAAAGTGCGTCAGACGAGGCCCCGATCACATGATTCGGACACGCTTGAGTAGGCGCATGAATGGAGAAATACATTGACTACGGAACCAACCACTGGCCGCAGCGTCCTCGTGACCGGCGGCAACCGCGGCATCGGCCTTGCGATCGCTCGTGCCTTTGAGGCTAACGGCGACAAGGTAGCTATCACCTACCGCAGCGGCGAGGTTCCCGCCGGCCTGTTGGGTGTCAAAGCTGATGTCACCGACAGCGCATCGATCGATGAGGCGTTCAAAGAAGTTGAAGCAACGCACGGTCCAGTAGAAGTACTTGTTGCTAATGCGGGCGTCACCAAGGACACCCTGCTCTTGCGTATGAGTGAAGATGACTTCAGCTCGGTAATCGACACCAACCTCACCGGCGCCTTCCGCGTTATTAAGCGCGCAAGCAAGGGCATGATGCGCCTGAGGAAGGGCCGTGTTGTCCTGATCTCCTCGGTAGTCGGTCTCTACGGTTCGCCAGGACAGATCAACTACGCAGCATCCAAGTCCGGCTTGGTAGGCATCGCTCGTTCGTTGACCCGCGAGCTTGGCTCCCGTGGCATCACCGCAAACGTTGTTGCACCTGGCTTCATCAACACCGAAATGACCTCTGTGCTGCCAGAAGAAACCCAAAAGGGTTACCTGGCTAATATTCCAGCCAACCGTTTCGCCGAGCCAGAAGAAGTAGCCAACGTTGTTCGCTGGATCGCCAGTGACGAGGCTGCTTACATCTCCGGCGCCGTGATTCCCGTTGACGGCGGCCTAGGCATGGGCCACTAGAAGTTTTCATTGCCCTAAGTAAGGGCACAATCAATTTTCCCGAAGACCTAAGGAGAACAATCAAAATGAGCGAATACAAAGGTGCAGTAGTTACCGGTTCCTCCCGCGGCATTGGTGCGGTTACCGCACAGCTGTTGGCAGAGCAGGGCATTGGCGTTGTAGTGAACTACCGCGCAAAGGCCCCACGCGCAAACAAGATCGTTGCAGCGATCGAAGCAAAGGGTGGCAAGGCCGTAGCTGTTGGCTCGGACCTGACCACCGTTGAGGGCCCACAGGCTTTGGTTGACGCCGCAGTTGAGAACTTCGGCTCCCTAGACGTACTGGTACTGAACGCTTCGGGTGGCATGGAAACTTCCCTCGGTGAGAACTACGCGCTGCGTTTGAACCGCGACGCACAGGTAGCCATGCTCACCGCAGCATTGCCAAAGATGAGCGAAGGTGGCCGAGTTGTATTCGTCACCAGCCACCAGGCACACTTCATCAATGAAGTTTCCACCATGGGCGCTTACGACGAAGTGGCCAAGTCCAAGCGTGCCGGCGAAGACGCACTGCGCGAGCTGATTCCACAGCTGAGCGAAAAGAACATCAGCTTTGTAGTTGTCTCGGGTGACATGATCGAGGGCACCATCACCGCAACCCTGCTTAACCGCATGGAGCCAGGTGCAATTGATGCTCGCCGCGAGGCCGCTGGCAAGCTGTACTCCGTTGAAGAGTTCGGCGCTGAAGTTGCCAAGATGGTCTTTGCTGACGTTGAAACCGGACACACCGAACTGGTTGGCGGCGCAGGAGACTTCCTGGAGCAGGCCGGTAAGTAACCTGCAGCTTTAGCAACACCAAAGGCTGGTGTTCAGCATCTCTCACGGATGTTGGACACCAGCCTTTGTTTTGCACCCTTGGATCATCGGTAGGATTCTAAAAAAATCGCCGGATGCCTTTGTTTGAAAGGCATCCGGCGATAGTCAACTAATGGATTCTGTTATGGCTTTTCGCCACAAATGATCTTGTTCCATGGGCTGTAAGTCCATGTCTTCTTATCGGCTGGGAGCTTATCGGAACCGTCAATGGACTCACGGTAGCGAGTGACATCGATGGTGAAGCCCTTTTGTCCGCCAGATTCTGAAACACACTTTTCAGCGCTGTTGTACTTGGTTTCAGGATTGGTCTTGTTGTACTTATCCGAGGTCTTCTGGGTGACCTTCCAGTACTTGGTGGACCACAGGCGGGTATGAACCGCATCGTCGTCAACCCAAGCCTGAACCATCACGCCATACTTAGTGTTGTTCTTCCAGATCATATCGACCTGGCCTTCCCACAAGGTAGCTTCACGACCAGCAGGGTAGCGGTCAAACCAGCGGGAGTGAGGCTTGTGGGTGATGTCGTCGTAGCCGGCCAGGAAGCCGACGTTGTACATCTGAGTGGAAATCTGCGACAGACCGCCACCAACTGCTTCCGAGCTGAAGCCGTTTTCAACAACACCTGAAGTGAAGTAACCGTTAGCCTCGGTGATTGGGCCCAGGGTATCTAACAATGAGAATTGTTCGCCAGGCTTAACAATGACACCGGTGACTCGTGCGGATCCGGCCTTCAGGTTCTTGGTGCGGACCTTATCTGAGGCAGGATACGGAGTCGAGAAGTCAACGATCGGTTCCTTGATGCCCAACTCCTTGGCATCCGCGGTAGTGAAGTCCGGTTCAGTTTCGGTCATCTTCACGGTTGCAGTGCGGTTAGCAGCGGTGGTCGCCGCTAGCACCTTTGCGCCCAAACCATCGGTTTCCAGAGAAATGCCGTTGGCTGACTCGGTGATCGAAGGCTTACCGTCCTTCAAAGTGATCTTTGCATCCTTGGCGGTGCTGGAAAGATCCGTGCCCTTGGTCGCTGACTTGTACAACTTCTTGTCATCCAAAACAATGGCAGGCTTGCCATCCTTAGGTGCGTACGAAGCTGCGCTTGCGATGTCTGAAGCCGAAACGGTGGCCTTCTTATCGCCCGAATCAAGGGTTACGTCATCCTTGAGCAACGCCTTGACCTGATCATCGTAGAAGGTCTGCAGATCCTTTTCAGCGATCTGTGGTTTCTTCACCTCTGCGGGCAACTCGATAGCGGAACCGTCGATGGACCATTCATCACTGATTTTCTCGACGGCGTCGTCGGTGTTCAAAGCGACACCATCAACCGGCTTGGTCAGTTTGGCTTGTCCGTCAGCGAACTCAATGTTTCCCTCAGAAGCTTCGGCATTGGCCTTCTTAGCCAGAGCCTCTACCTGGGTCTTGAGCTTGTCCTCGTCAACATCAAGGTCAGGAGTGACGTTGTAGTCGTTGGTGAGTCGTTCATAGAGCTTGACCGGATTGACCTCGTAGGAGGTAAGGTCTTCGACCGTGTCAGCGACATTCAGGCTCAAGCCAGCCTTAGCTGGATCTAGCTCGTAGTCCTTGCCGTTAACCTTGAGCGCGACAGGCTTTTCGGCCAGCGGAGTTGCGACTTTGGCAAGTTCCGCCTGAGCCTCATCCTTGCTCATGGAACCGATAGTTACACCGGCCACCGAAGCGTTGGCCGGAACCTGCGAGCTGATCACTGCGGCAGCGCCGAAGTATGCCGCAGTAAGGGCTACCGCGCACGATCCGCCGATGATCCAAGGCTTAGCCTTGCTCTTCGACTTCTTCTTGTTAGAAGGCGTTGCGGGGTTAGTGTCCTGAGGTGTGGTCTGCACTGGTATTAGAGTTCTTTCGAAAGCGTAATGTTGATGCCGCTCGGTCGAGGTATCTACCACAGGCCATTAATGCGTCAGTCAAAATACTAACCGCTGGAGCAACTGAACAACGTGCCTAAAGGCCCGCATGTACCGAATTGTTATCTAGTTGTCGGGAAACAACTAGCTAAGATCATCAAGCACAAGATCAGCAATAACATCCAGACGACCAAAATCTAGACGCACATCGGCTTGATCACGCAGCGCTGGCTTCGCATTAAAAGCGATACCCAATCCTGAGGCTGAAACCATAGACAGATCATTGGCACCATCCCCGGCAGCGATAGTGGCAGCCAGTGGAATCTGGTGTTCCTCAGACCATTGACGAAGTTTCGTTTCCTTCATCGTGCGGTCAACAATCTCGCCGTGGACGGTTCCGTCCAGGATTCCGTCAGTGATACCCAACGTGTTAGCAAGGGCATGGTCCAAACCTAGCGTCGCCGCGAGTGGGTCGAGGATCTGCTGGAACCCGCCCGAAACCACTGCGACCTTGTGGCCGGCTTCGTGGAATCGTTTGACCAGCGATGGTGCGCCATCTGAGAAGATGATGCGCTGACCGACTTCCTGAAGCACAGAATCGGGAAGATTTTTTAGTGTGGCCACCCGTTGAATCAATGACTGTGCGAAGTCCAGTTCTCCACGCATCGCGGCCTCGGTGACTGAAGCGACTTCCGCTTCGCGCCCAGCGTGCGCTGCGAGCAGTTCAATAACTTCCTGCTTAATCAACGTCGAATCAACGTCCATGAGAAGCAGTAGCTGCTTCGCGTCACTGATCTCATCTGGAACAACAGCAAGGCATACATCGGAATAACTGATGTTTCCAGCGCTCACCTGTGAATCGAGGAATGAACTGGCATCGTCTTGAAGTTCGCTACGCTCAGAATCAGGCAGATGCAACTTGGTAACTAATCGATCTTGGCTGGTCTTGATCGATTCCTCGCTAACCTCCGGAATGAGGTGTGCAGCTACAGCAAGTTCCAAAAGATTAAGGAACTGCGTGCGGGGCAGAGAAGGGCGAGAGACAAAAACCAGTGAAGAAGCCATGCAACCAATTTTCGTCGATTCTGTGATTACGACCAAACATGACGGTGCTGACCGGGAGATAAGCGGTGATTTGACGGTGATTCAATTAGTGAATTAGCACCGAAAAGTCTAGTCTTGAATACCATGAGCGAAGTGCTAACTTTCAAAGATGTCAGCGTAGTACGCGGGCGAAAAGAACTGCTCAAGGACGTGTCCTGGGAAGTTAAAGAAGGACAACGATGGATCGTGCTCGGTGCTAACGGCGCCGGCAAATCGACCCTCATGAATATTGCGGCCGCTCGGTTGCACCCTACCCGTGGAACTGCCGACATTCTCGGCGAACGACTAGGCCGGGTTTCAGTATTTGATCTGCGCCCCCTGATCGGCTTGAGCTCTGCCTTGGTGGCGAATTCTATTCCAGCCAGTGAGACTGCACTGAACGTTGTGGTGACTGCTGCCTACGGTACTACCGGGCGTTGGCGTGAACAGTACGAAAAGCTTGATGAGCGTCGTGCTTTCCAGTTGCTACACCAGTGGGGTATGTCCACTTTCATGAATCAGCCTTTTGGCAAACTCTCCGAGGGTGAGCGTAAGCGTGTATTGATTGCTCGCGCATTGATGACTGACCCGGAACTGATGATTCTGGATGAGCCTGCAGCTGGACTGGACCTTGCAGGACGAGAAGAACTCGTCGCGCAAATGGCCGAATTGGCAGCCGACGAAGACGCACCTGCGTTGGTTCTCGTGACCCACCACCTTGAAGAAGTTCCTGCCGGATTTACGCACATCATGATGATGCGTGAAGGCGAAGTTGTTGCCGCTGGCGAACTTGAGTCCACCCTTACCGAAGAAAACCTTGAAGCGACGTACGGTCTCAAGCTGTCCCTTCGCCGCGAAGGTGGACGATTCTCGGCTTTTGCCAAGATCTAAGAGAACTATCTAAAGGGGATCACTCCGCGTGGTTGAATTTTGGCGTGAAGCCCTGATCTTTATAGGTGGTCTCTGGGCCGGAACCATCAATACCGTTGTTGGTTCCGGCACTCTGGTTACTTTCCCTATTCTTGTTGCCTTGGGTACTGCGCCGGTCAATGCGGTTGTATCCAACGCAATGGGTCTAGTCGCCGGAGGGTTCTCCGGAGCTTGGGGCTACCGCCGAGAAGCGGCAAGCGTCAAGAAAACACTGCTCAAGCTGATTCCCGTCTCACTTGTTGGTGGTCTGATCGGTTCGTTACTTCTGCTCAACCTTCCTGAAAGCGTTTTCGGGGTCGTCGCTCCGGTGCTGCTCATTTGTGCACTGGTCTTGGTGATCTTCCAGCCTCGACTGGCTACGTGGGCCAAGTCCCGCCAAGCGGCCCGAGGTGGCTCGGATCCTGATGAGGCAGACCGTGCCAAAATACCGATGATCTTGTATATCTTGGTCTTCGTTATCGGCGTTTACGGTGGCTACTTCACGGCGGCACAGGGCGTTCTGCTGATGGCGGTCTTTGGGGTATTCCTGCACGCATCGTTGCAACAGTCCAACGCGATCAAGGTAATTCTTTCGCTGATCGTTAACCTCATGGCCGCCGTGATGTATCTGCTGATCGCCCCCGAGCGCATCAACTGGCTCATCGTCTTGTTGATTGCGGTCGGATCACTGATCGGTGGCTTTATCGGCGCCAAGATTGGACGCAAGCTTTCGCCTGGTTGGCTACGCGGACTCATCGTGGTTCTGGGATTGATGGCCCTGACCAACATGATCATTAAGTTGCTGTAGAGCCATGAACGAGATTGTGAATCCTGAACGCATCTTGCACGTTGCAGATCTAGAAGATCCCCGTTTAGATGAATATTTGAGACTCTCCGAAGCGCATCTGAGGATGCGAACGGACGTTGAAAATGGACTGTATATAGCTGAAAGCACCAAGGTAGTTCAGCGCGCTATTAATGCTGGCCATGTTCCACGTAGCTTCCTGTTGGCCGAAAAGCATTTGGGCCAGTTGACCGAAGAGTTTAATAAGTTCCCGTCCGCCCCGATCTTCATCGGACATGACAAGCAACTAGAAGACCTGGTTGGATTCCATCTGCATCGCGGTGCAATGGCATCAATGAATCGCCCTGAACCGCTCGACTTGGATCAGGTTCTCGAATCAAGTTCGCGAATCGCGATTCTTGAAGACATCGCAGACCACACCAACTTGGGCGCGATCATTCGGTCCGCGTCCGGACTCGGTATCGATGCTGTGCTGCTGACACCTAAATGTGTTGATCCTTGGTATCGCCGAAGCGCACGCGTTTCTATGGGCACCGTATTTGATCTTCCGTGGGTTCGGTTGGACAACTGGCCCACCGATATTCAAAAGCTCAAGTCTCATGACTACGAACTACTTGCGATGGAACTGACCGATGATGCCGTGGCACTGAATGATGTCCGTATTAAACCGGGCGAAAAAATTGCGATGATCTTGGGCAATGAAGGCAGGGGAGTGACGCAAGAAGCGTTAGCTTTGGCTGACCGCACAGTCATCATTCCGATGCATCGCGAAGTTGATTCGTTGAACGTGGGTGCGGCTAGCGCTATTGCGTTCTGGCATCTGTGCTCCGCACCACGCTAACAGGGTTCTCCATAGGTGAAATAGTGCGATAGGATGTAATGTCTGTGTGTTTCGAGTTCTTCAATGATCTCTGCTGCATATGACTAAATTTCCGAGTAGGTAGCTGCTGGCAAAATCCAGTGGCCAATTAACATAAAGGTGTATAGCTATGAAGGCTGATATCCATCCAAAGTACGCCGCTGTGGTTTTCAACGACCTGGCATCCGGCGAAAAGATCTTGACCCGTTCGACCGCAACTTCGGACAAGACCATCGAGTGGGAAGACGGCAACACTTACCCAGTGATTGACGTTGAAATCTCGGCTGCTTCGCACCCGTTCTACACCGGTAAGCAGCGCATCATGGACACCGCTGGTCGTGTCGAGCGCTTCAACGCCCGCTTCAAGGGCTTCGGCGGCAAGAAGTAATACTTCGCCCCTCGCAAGCTTTATGCGACGTGCTTCCATTTTTGGAAGCACGTCGTTTTGCTTTAACGCGACGATTTTCAGCCCTTAATTCAGGATTCGCTGATTCTGTGATCTGCACCCTCGTGCGCTGTGGAAAGCGGTGGTCAGGGATAGACTAGTGGCATGATGCATCATGGTGAATACAAGGTTGTCGGTGGCAAATTAGTCGTTGTAGATCTCGATAGCAAAGATGGAAAGATCACCGACGTTTCACTCAACGGTGACTTCTTCTTAGAACCTGATGAAGCGTTAGAAGACCTCAATGCAGCGGTGCTGGGCCTGCCAACAGACGCCAGCCACAGCACCATTAGGGATGCAGTCACCAAGAACCTGCGGACCGGCGCAGTCATGTTCGGATTTGATGCAGATGCCGTGGCGCGAGTGGTTCGTCGAGCTCTCGGCCACGCAACCAAATGGGAAGACCACCAGTGGGAAGTGCTGGGTCCAGAGATCATCCCGATTGCTGAACAAGTAGCTCTCGACGAAGTCCTCACCCGGCAAATCGCTCAAGGTGTGCGTAAACCAACCATTCGCTTCTGGGACTGGAACGAAGGCGCAGTAGTTATCGGCTCCTTCCAGTCACTGAAAAACGAAGTGGATATGGAACAAGCACAAAACTATGGCATCAAGGTTGTGCGCCGCATTTCCGGTGGCGGTGCGATGTTCATGGAAGCGGGCAACTGCATCACCTACTCGCTTTACGCCCCAGAGTCCCTAGTTGACGGCATGAGCTTTGCCGATTCATACCCGTACCTGGATGCTTGGGTGATGGAAGCGTTGGAGAGCATTGGACTTAAAGCTCACTACAAGCCTCTGAATGACATTGCCACCCAGACCGGGAAAATCGGCGGTGCCGCTCAAAAGCGATTGGCCAACGGCGCTATGCTGCATCACGTCACGATGAGCTATGACATTGATGCTGAAAAGATGACTCAGGTGCTGCGCATTGGCCGTGAGAAAATTTCGGACAAGGGGATTACGTCAGCGGTAAAGCGAGTAGATCCCTTGAAGTCCCAAACAGAGCTGGACCGTTTGGAAATCATCAAGGTCATGATGGATACCTTCGCAAAGCGAACTGGTGCCAAGCCTGCGCAACTTGACGAGGAAACTCGCGCTGCAGCCAAGAAGCTGGCCGAGACCAAATTTGATACCGAGCAGTGGACTGCCCGCGTTCCATAACCGTATTGGTACAGGCAGACAAGGAGCCCGGACCCTCGGATGAAATAATCATCCAAGAGTCCGGGCTCCTGTGTTGTGGACCTACCGGCTGGTGCGACTGAACGCCTGAGCATTCAGCGAGCGTTCCAACTCAGCACGCTCTTCCAAAAGGATTCGCTTCAGTGCTGTAGGAGCTTGAGCATTATCTTCTAGCCATTTTGTGGCGCAGGCTAATGCCTGATTCTGTTCTACCGAGCCATCCAAGTCCTGATGTCCAGGGAACAGGCCCTCGATCACTCGGGTTGCGAATTCCATGCTCATCGTTTCAAAGACGGGCAAGATAGCTGCCCAGAAACGAGACTCGAATGGGGCCAGCAGAGAAGCCGAACCCAGCGAGAATCCCAAGGCTGTGGCGGAGAGAGCGTCATTGGACAGTTCTGACTTCTCGTCGCGAGCCATGAGTACGGTATCGAAGGCAGATTCCTTCACCTGTGCGTCTGGTCGCGCAGCTAGTGCCGTACGTACCGCGTTGTGCGCAATACTTGTTGGGTTCGCTTTGGCCACGGCATGCATTTGGGCTTCAGCTGATGCATCCAGCCGACCCGATGCTGCCAGAGCAACGTACGAGTTCCAGAGCAGCTGCTCATCGACAGTTACCTGCAGACGGTTAGGCTGTTCGCCCAGGAACGCATCAATAACCTCGTTGGCAACTCCGGATCGCGCGAGCCGGGTCAAGATTCGCGCGGTGGTCGTCTGCTGATCGCTGCCCGGTTCAAAGATGGCGAGCCAACCAGTGAGTACCTCAACGGCTTCACTTCGAAGCTCGACGCGCAATTCAGGAGCAACGTACTTGCTGATGGAATCAACCAACTGGTTGGTCAGCACGGTGAATACACCGGCATCGGTAACCGTATGTGCGTGAGCCAAAATGGCCTTGGCGTAGCTCTGTGCGTCCAAGGTCGCCGAGCGCACTGCGTCCCATAGTGAAGCCCAGCAGGTTGCTCGCGGAAGCGAGTCGGTCAGGCCCGAAAGGTTATTGAGCAAAGTGGAACGAGAAGCAGCATCAAATTCGATGAGCGCGTAGGTCTCGTCACCATCGTTGGGCAATAGCAGATCAGGAACTTTTCGGCCCACCAGGAAATCAAGGGCCACGGCCTGGCCTGTGAGTTCTACCGGGACAGAATCGGTACGTACCAGTTTGCCTTCACGAAGTTCGTACGCGCCAACGCTGAGCACATGCGGACGGATGATCCGCTGACCGGAAATGGGATCTGTGCCAAATTGCTCTAACTGAGCCGCTGAAATGAAGCCTTGCTCATCGGTGCTGTAACTGATCTTGAGCTTTGGTACTCCGCTGGTCTTTAACCATGCGTCGGCCCACTGGCGCATATCGCGACCACTGGCAGATTCAAGGGCCTGAAGGAAATCTTCAAGCGAAGTATTTGCGTAGGCATGCTTACGGAAGTAGGAACGTGCTGCATCGCGGAAAGCTTCTGCGCCGACAAAGGCCGCGAGCTGTTTGAGGACGCTGGCTCCCTTGGCATAAGTAATGCCATCGAAGTTCTGGTCGGCAGCCAGAAGGTCAGGGATGTCCGCAACGATTGGGTGCGTCGTTGGCATCTGATCGGCCACGTAGGCCCACGCCTTGCGGCGGGCCGCGAAGGTGGTCCAAGCGGTGGTGAAGTCGGTGGCTTCGTCATTGGCCAGGGTGCCAATGTAATCAGCAAATGACTCCTTGAGCCACAAGTCGTCCCACCACTTCATGGTGACCAGGTCGCCAAACCACATATGCGCCATCTCATGCATGATGGTGTTGCCGCGCTGCTCGTATTGAGCCTCGGTAGCGTGCGAAGTGAAAACGTAGCTTTCAGTGAACGTCACCAAGCCAGGGTTCTCCATGGCGCCGAGGTTGTATTCAGGCACGAACGCCGAGTCGTACTTGCCCCACGGGTAAGGGTAAGCAAACAGCTCATGATAGTAATCCAGTCCGCGGCTGGTCAGCTCTAGAATCTCTTGGCCATCAAAGTGTTCGGCTAACGAGGCACGGCAGGTAGCTGCCATTTCGATAACCAATTCTTCTCCGTCGGGCAATTCTTGGACATGCTCCGCACGTTCCACATGGTACGGACCAGCCAGCACTGCAGTGATGTAGCTGGAGATCGGTGGAGTGGGGGAGCATGCCACTGTTTTGGTGCCGTCGTCGTTAAACACTTCGTCAACGATTGGCTGATTGCTAGCCAAATGCCATGCCGAGGGGCCGGTGAGGGTGAAGCGGAAACTGGTTTTCAGATCTGGCTGTTCAAAGCAGGCGAAAACCCGCCGAGCCTCAGAAGGCTCAAATTGGGTATAGAGGTAGGTTTCCCCGTCTTGGGGATCAACAAAGCGGTGTAATCCTTCGCCGGAGCGAGAGTACAGTGCCTGACCGGTAATCCTCACGGTGTTGGGCGCATCGGTGCGCAAGGTATCCAGGTAGATACGAGCATCGAGTACCGCGCTGGAAAGATCAATAGCCGTTCCATTAACCAGGACTTCTTGAACGGACTCGTGAATGAAGTCGAGGAAGGTATCGGCTCGTTTTGAGGAGAAGTTTAAGGTAGTAATCGAGGTGAAACTGAGCGCGGAAGGATCACTCGCGTTGCCTAAGTCCAGTTGAACTTCAGCGAAGTGCCAAGTGATGTTTTCAGCGCGCCAAGCCGCCTCGTCGCGTCTTAGATTTTCATTGGGTGCGTAGCGTTCTAGTGTGTCCACCATCCCAGCTTAGCTGTGAAATGAATGTTTGAGACCTTGCGGAGTTTACTAATTCGCTTGGTCTTCTTACTCAGAGGCGCGTTTGGCCAGCAAGGCGCGGATCCCGTTGAAGTGTTCTGAAATCAATGACCGGGCAGTACCCACGTCACGGCTGCGAACGGCGTCGAGGATATCTCGGTGATCCTGTGCCGTCTTGGCTGGCTGGGTGATTTCCGTGTCGGTATCGATGGCATCGTAGATGGTCCGATAGACGTCCCAAAACACTCCGAGGAGATTGGTCAAAAGCTGATTTTCTAGCGGTTCAAAGAGGATGCGGTGAAAAGCCTTGTCTTGTTCAACAAAGGTCTCATCGCGTTCGGCGTGAGCTTCCATCTCGGTGACTACCTGCTCTAGTGCCTGCAAATGCTCTTTGGTCACCGACTGAATGGCCAATCCGATCAGTCCCGTTTCTAGTGCTTGGCGCACGTCCACCAGTTCGTTGGCTTCGTGCCCGTGATGCCGGAGAGAAAGCTGTCCACGGAAGGCTAGGGACTCCTGCAATGCGTTGAGGTTTTCCTTGGCTACAAACATGCCAAACCCATGGCGGGTATCAACAATGCCTAGTGCTTGGAGAACCTTGACCGCCTCGCGCAGCGAGTTGCGTCCTACGCCAAGCTCAGCCATCAGTTCTTGTTCTGTCGGCATCGGGTCGCCGGGCAACAAGCCGCGATCAAGGATCAGAGTTGTGATGTCGTTGGTCAGGGTGCGTAGTCGGGCGCGTGCATCTGGCCGGCGTACAGGTGGAGTGCTCAATGGATCCTCCGTTGTCCTTGGGTGCTAATTTAAAAATTGTGAAGTAGTTGACCATAGGGTGTGTCTCGCACTACAGTCTAAACCATAGATGGGACATCCTACGTCCTACAACATGCACTTTTGACCTTGGAGTTGGCACCGATGGCGCTAAAAGAAGTAGCCAATAAGCCCTTTGCACGTCGAGATTTTTTGCGATTCACCGGAATGGTCGGCGCTGCGGCAGCATTTTCTGCCAGCTTGTAGGCTTGTTCCTCGGTTTCCACTAGTACCGGAGGCGGCACTGGCGCCGGCACCGGAACTATTGAAGCCGGCATGTCGTACGCACTTTCCACCGGCTTTGATCCGATGACATCTTCGGGCGCAACTCCATTTGCGGCCAACATGCACATCTTTGAGGGTCTAGTTGATCTTCACCCGGCCACTCGCGAGCCATTCCTCGCCTTGGCTGCAGCCGGCCCAAAGCAAGTTGACGACACTACTTGGGAAGTGGAACTGCGCGAGGGTGCGAAGTTCCATAATGGTGACCCGGTCACCATTGAAGACGTTGTCTACTCATTCGAACGCGTGCTGGATACCAAGAACGCGTCGCTCTTTGCTCAGTTCATCCCTTTCATCAAGTCGGTCAAGGCTAAGGGCAAGACGGCAGTGACGTTCAAGCTGAACTATGCCTTCCCACTCTTTGCCACGCGCATCTCGGTGGTCAAGGTTGTTCCTAAGTCTGTTGCTTCTAAGGATCAGGCAGCCTTCGATGCTGCGCCTGTGGGCAGTGGTCCGTACAAGTTCGTCTCGGCCACCAAAGACGACAAGATTGTCTTTGAGAAGTTTGACGGTTACAACGGCAAGTACGCAGCTACCGCTAGTGGCATGACCTGGTACCTGCTCTCGGATGCTGCCGCTCGCGTCACCGCAATGGAATCTGGCCGTGTCCAGGCTATTGAAGATGTTCCATACCTAGATATGGACCGTCTGGCTTCCAAGGTCACTGTGAAGACCGCGGATTCCTTCGGCCTCTTGTTCTTGATGTTCAACTGCTCCAAGAAGCCGTTCAACGATCCGAAGGTACGCCAGGCACTGCACTACGCCTTGGACACCGAGTCAATCATTAACACCGCATTGTTGGGCAAAGCGAAGCCGGCAAGTTCATACATGCAAGAAAGCCACCCACAGTACATCAAGGCTTCCACCGTGTACTCCCATGATGCAGAAAAAGCAGCCAAACTGCTTAAGGAAGCTGGTGTGGACAAGCTCGAATTTGAGCTACTCACCACCGACACCTCGTGGGTCAAAGACATTGCCCCGCTGATCCTCGAATCTTGGAACAAGATTCCGGGCGTCAAGGCCACGATGAAAAACCTGCAGTCCGGTGCGTTGTATACCGACAACGTTGATAGCGGAAAGTTCAGTGTTGTCGCGGCCCCTGGTGACCCTTCGGTCTTCGGCAACGACCTGGACCTCTTGTTGAGCTGGTTCTACCGAGGCGAAGTCTGGCCAAAGGCTCGCTTCCGCTGGAGCGACACCGCGGAGTACAAGGAACTGCAAAAGCAGCTTGACGCGGCTATCAAGACCGAAGACAACAATAAGGCCATGGAAGCGTGGGGCAAGGCAATCAATATTGTTGCCGATCAGGTTCCCCTGTACCCAATCCTTCACCGTCAGATGCCTTCGGCTTGGGACGAAAATGCGTTGGAAGGCTTCCAACCATTGCCTACGACCGGCATCTCGTTCGTCGGCGTCAACCGAAAAGCCTAGCTGGCCCATAGCTCCGGTCCGCACCCCGAATCATCGTGGTGCGGACCGGAAACTACTGGCACATTGAACTGCACGCTTCGATAACCAACGGAGTTATTTCATGGGGAATTTCCTCAACCTGCTATTACGTCGCCTTGCTGCACTGCCGGTGATGATCCTAGGCATCTCAGCCTTGGTCTTCATCATCATGAAGCTTGCCCCAGGCGATGAAGCCACCAACGCCTTGGGCGACAGCGCATCAGAGGCGGCCAAAGAGGCCTACCGCGAAGAGCGGGGCCTGAATGACTCGTTGATCATCCAGTATTTCAAATTCATCGGACAACTGATCCGTTTTGATTTTGGTGTCACCACGCCGCCGGCCCAGTCCGTATCAGCAATGATCGCAAAGGCCTTCCCGCTGACCTTGCAGCTAACTTTTCTCGGCGTGATCATTGCCGTGATTATCTCGCTGGCATTCGGTTTGCTCGGAGCTCTATACCGTGACCGCTGGCCGGATCAAGTAGTCCGAATTTTCTCCATTGCAGCCATCGCCACCCCATCATTCTGGCTTGGCATCCTGTTAATCCAGTGGTTCGCACTGGGTAAAAACCCGCTGCTTCCATCCGGTGGTGCGGCTGCCGCCGGCTCCGGTTTGGGCACCTGGTTCATGCACATGTTCCTGCCGGCCTTGGCCTTGGCAATCCCCGTTTCCGCATCCCTGACCCGCGTGGTTCGTACCTCGATGGTCGAAGAACTTGACCGCGATTATGTGCGAACCGCCATTGGTAACGGTGTGCCTCGGGGTGAAGTGATCTCCCGCAACGTGCTACGCAATGCATTGGTCACCCCGGTAACCGTTCTAGGCCTGCGAATCGGCTACCTGCTGGGCGGTGCAGTAGTCATTGAAATGATCTTCTCGCTTCCGGGTATGGGGCAGCTGATCATGAACGGCATTACCAACAAGGACACCAGCCTAGTTCAGGGAGTCACCCTGACCATTGCGCTGACCTTCGTTCTGGTCAACATCATCGTTGACCTGCTCTACTTGCTGATCAACCCACGTATTAGGACGGTGTAGCGATGACCATCATGGCTCCACGCAACAACCTGGTCACTCGACTCTCCAGCGGCGGCGCACGCTTCAAAGCGCTGCCAATTGGCTCAAAAATAGCTCTGGCCTTCTTGCTGATCATTGCAGTCTTGGCGGTTTTTGCACCGCTGATTGCTCCGCATGATCCGCTAGATACCGGCATTCCAGCCCAAAAGCCGGGTGCAGAACACTTCTTCGGAACCGACCGACTCGGCCGAGATATATACTCGCGCTTGCTCTACGGTGCCCAAGCATCCTTGATTGTCGGCTTGGGCTCCGTGGCCTTGGCTCTGGTCCTTGGTGGACTGCTCGGAGCGCTGGCTGCAACAAGCGCTAAGTGGGCTAATGAAACCATCATGCGCATCATGGACATGGTCATGGCATTCCCGGGCATCGCCCGTGCCGCTGCACTGCTGGCATCACTGGGAAATACTCTGCCGGTGATCATCTTGTCTATCGCCATCATTTACACCCCACAGATCGCCCGTGTTGTTCGAGCGAACGTATTGGCCCAATGGGGCGAAGACTATGTTCGCGCAGAACGAGTGATTGGTGCTGGACGATTCTTCATCCTCGGCAAGCACGTATTGCGTAACTGTGCGGCACCGGTACTTGTTTTTGCCACCGTGATGGTTGCCGACGCGATCATCCTGGAAGCTTCGCTGTCCTTCCTTGGCGCGGGCATCCAGGACCCGGCACCAAGCTGGGGCAATGTGATCTCTTAGGGTCGCAACCTGGTACTCAACGGTGCCTGGTGGGCTACCACCTTTGCCGGTCTGGTGATCTTGTTGACGGTTTTGGCGCTGAACATTCTGGCTGAAGGCATGACCGATGCTCTGGTGAACTCCAAGCGTTCAGGGGCAAAGCCGAAGTCGGATCAACCGGCAGTTCAAAAAGCCCGCCCAACCATGGACGGTGCTGCCAGCGAACGCCTGCGGACTGAATTGGATCTGCTCTCGGTAGCCGAAGCCAAGCGCAATGATCGTTTGGTTCTAGACACCTCCAACGGGGTCCCACGCACCATCTTGGAAGTTTCGAATCTGTCCATTCGCTTCCCCGAACGTTATGGGGATACACCAATCGTGCAGAACGTCTCCTTCTCGGTACGCGAAGGCGAAACCATGGCGTTGGTTGGCGAATCAGGCTGTGGCAAGTCCATTACCTCGCTGGCTATCATGGGTCTGCTCGGTAAGAGTGCAAAGCTGAGCGGTTCAATCACCTTCGACGGCAAAGAACTGCTTCCCGCCACCATCGATGGTGGGACCCTGGCTGGCGATGACAAGGTCTACAAGGGCCTTCGTGGTGAACAAATCGCCATGGTCTACCAAGATGCCCTCTCTAGCTTGAACCCATCCATGCTTGTTGGTGACCAGCTGCGACAGCTGACCAAGCGTGGCGGACGCAAGAGCCCAGAAGAACTGCTGAACCTGGTCAAGCTTGATGCCAAGCGCACCCTGCGTTCCTACCCTCACGAGCTCTCCGGCGGTCAGCGTCAGCGCGTCTTGATCGCTATGGCACTCTCGCGCAGCCCGAAACTGGTGGTATGCGACGAACCGACCACCGCACTGGACGTCACCGTTCAGAAGCAGGTTGTGGAACTGCTCAACGAGCTACGTGAGCAATTGGGCTTCGCTATGGTCTTCGTTTCACACGACTTGGCCCTCGTCGCTTCGCTGGCGCACCGCGTGACTGTCATGTACGCCGGACAGGTAGTTGAATCCGGTCCGATTAGCGATGTACTCAAAGACCCGCACCACGAATACACTCGCGGTTTGCTTGGAGCGGTACTGTCCATTGAATCGCAGTCCGAGCGCCTGCACCAGATTCCTGGGACCGTGCCAAGCCCGTACGACTTTGCTGACGGCGACCGCTTTGCGGAGCGATCCCTACGTGAAGACGCGGATCCATCCCGTCACTTGTCCTTTGTGCCGGTGGCTGCGGGAAGCGAACACCGATGGGCGAGCCATAGTGAAGAAGTAGGAGCAGCGAAATGAGTCAAGTTCCAGTCATCGAACTGCAAGACATTCACGTGCACCACAAGATTCGTGGCGGAAAACTTTTCAGCCCGCGTTTGGTGAAGGCCGTGAACGGTGTGAACTTTACGGTGCACCGCGGACAGACCGTGGGCATCGTGGGCGAATCCGGCTGTGGGAAGTCCACTTTGGCCTCCGTACTAGTTGGGCTGCAAGAACCAACCAGGGGCAAGGTGCTGTTCAACGGTGAAGTGGTGGCAAAGCGCAACGCGGCCGGACGAAAGGCCTTTGGCCGTTCGGTAGGCGTGGTCTTCCAAGATCCCGCCACCGCGTTGAATCCGCGCATGTCCATTATGGATACGCTCACCGATCCACTGCGCGTACATGGAATCGGCAATGACAAATCCCGCCAAGCCAAGGCGTTGGAGCTGCTGAACGTGGTAGGCCTGCCTGCCTCGGCTGCCTCTGCGCTACCTAGTCAGGTCTCTGGAGGCCAGCGCCAACGTGTAGCTATCGCACGAGCCTTGGCCTTGGAACCGGACGTTATCGTGGCTGACGAACCTACCAGCGCACTAGATGTTTCGGTGCGTGCTCAGGTACTGAATTTGCTAACAGATCTGAAAACCCAGCTGAACTTGGCCATGGTTTTCATTTCTCACGACATTCAAACTGTCCGCTACGTCTCCGACGTAATTTGCGTGATGAATTCCGGAGAAATCGTTGAACGCGGCGACGCTGCGCAAGTTTTCGATTCACCAACCAATGACTACACCCGCACTTTGCTGGGTGCCGCTCCGGCCCTGCTGGAACACTAAAAATCCATAGCCTGCCTAACGCAGGCTTCAGAAGAAAGATCCGATTTCCGTGGCTTATCAGAATAATCCAAAATACACCGGCGTCATCCCACCGGTAGTTACCCCACGCACTGCCGACGGAAGCATTGACACTGTTGGCCTGGACGCCGTAGTTGAGCACCTCATCAAGGGTGGAGTCAGCGGGCTGTTTGTGCTTGGCTCCTCGGGCGAAGTCCCATACCTGACCAATAGTGAACGCGATAGCGTATTGCGCCAGATCGTTGCCACCAATGCAGGACGAATTCCGGTACTGGTTGGTGCCAGCGAACAGACCACCGCTCGCGTAATCGACGAAGGCTCCCGACTCATCGCTTTGGGCGCCGACGCCTTGGTAGTGACCACACCGTTCTACGCCATCGCTAACGGTTCAGAAATCGAAGCTCACTTCACCGCAATTCACGAAGCGCTGAAGGTCGTTATCTTCGCCTACGACGTGCCAGTTCGTACGCACCACAAGCTGCCATTGGATGTGGCAATTCGTCTTGCTGAATCCGGTGCCATCGTTGGTGTTAAGGACTCCTCAGGCGACGACGTATCCTTCCGCCAGCTGATCCTGGCCACCAAGCATGTCCAGGGGTTCTCGGTCTTCACCGGACACGAAGTTGTTGTGGATGGCGCACTCTTGGGTGGGGCACACGGCGTTGCCCCTGGCCTTGGAAACGTCGACCCGGCCGGTTACCGTCGCCTCTTTGATCTTGCCCAGGCGGGTTCGTGGGCTGAAGCTGCCGCCGAACAGGATCGCCTCGCACGAGTCTTTGACATCGTTTACACCCCGGATGCATCACGAGTCTCTCCTGGCGCAGCCGGGCTGGGCGCGTTCAAGACCGCATTGGTAGAACTGGGTGTCATCTCCTCCAATGCGATGAGCGCACCAATGGTGAACCTGGACGAAAGTGAAGCGGCGAAGATCCGCGAGATCCTTGCCGAAACCGGCCTGCTGGCCGTGGCTGTCAAGTAGGTTCAAAACCAGTGCAAGAAAAACACAGCGGCACCGGCGCAGTGCTGGCCTTAGATGTAGGCGGCACAAAAATCGCCGGTGCCGTAGTCCACCCCGATGGCAGTACTGGCTTTCGTGCCCAACTTCCCACCCCAGCGCAAGCTGGATCTACGGCAATAATTGAGGCCATGGATTCAGTAGTTGCTCAACGGCAGTCGCACTGTGACAGCGTGCCTGTTGGACTAGGTATTGGATCCGCCGGGGTCATCGATCCACACACTGCGAAGGTGGTTTCGGCAACCGATACGATTCTAGGCTGGGCTGGAACAGATCTGTCGGCCGCTCTGGGTGACGCTACCGGGCTAGAAGTGCGCGCCGTCAACGACGTCCATGCGCACGGTTTAGGCGAAGCTCGATTCGGCGCAGGCCAAGGAGCCGACTCGGTCATGCTGCTGGCCGTTGGCACCGGCATCGGTGGTGCGTTTTTCACCTCAGGGCAATTAGTCAGCGGATTCCATCACGTAGCTGGCCACATGGGTCATATCGATTCGCCCTACGCCGCGGGACTTGAATGTTCTTGTGGTCGGTTTGGCCATGTTGAAGCAATCGCTGCAGGACCAGGAATCTATCGGCACTATCAGCGCTTGGCCAACAACCCTGACGTTGGTGACACTAAAGCAGTGACCACGCTGGCCAACTCCGGAGATCAACAGGCACATAAAGCCTTGTACATCGGGGGATTAGCGGCCGGAAGCGCCACTGGTTCTCTGGCCAACGTTCTTGATCCGCAAAGGATCATCATTGCCGGTGGCATGGCCGGAGCCGGCGACATCTGGTGGGATGGGCTGCGCGCAGGCTTCGCGGCTAGCGCCATCAATCTTGTCAGCGGCACCGAACTGAGCGTCGCCAAACTCGGAACTGACGCAGCACTTATCGGAGCAGCAAGCCTGTTCTGGACAGAAAGTTAGAGGAGTAAAAGTTGTTGTTATCAGCGACGGACCTAGAAAAACTACGTGGATCATTGATCGTCTCGGCTCAGGCATATCCGGGGGAGCCGACGCGTAATCCACAGATCATGGCGCAGGTGGCTGCCTCAGCGGTCATCGGTGGTGCCGCGGCGGTGCGAGTTCAAGGCATAGCTGATATTCAGTTCACCCGCTCAGCCGTTGAAGTCCCGGTGATTGGTCTGTTCAAGGATGGACACGAAGGCGTATTTATCACTCCCACCATCCACCACGCATTGGCTGTGGCAAACGCAGGAGCGCATATTGTTGCCTTGGATGGCACGTCGCGTGAGCGTCCGGACGGAAAATCACTTACTGAAACGATTACCGCGGTGCATGAACGTACCGGTGCCTTGGTGATGGCTGACTGCGGCTCACTAAATGATGCATTGGCGGCGGCCGAGGCCGGGGCCGATCTGATCGGAACCACACTGGCCGGCTACACCGGCGAACGAGAAAAGACCGAAGGCCCAGATCTAGAACTGTTGGCGCAGATCGCCGGGGCGCAATTGGGCCGTCCACTGATCGCTGAGGGACGGATCCACACTCCAGCACAAGCTAAATCAGCACTTGATGCCGGTGCTTTTGCGGTGGTTGTCGGCACTGCTATCACCCATCCGGCCAGCATCACCGGCTGGTTTGATCAAGCGATGCGAGGCTAGTTCCAATTTGGTGTCTCTCGTTTCGTGCAGACTAGGAACTGACCTAGGCTTAAGCGCAGAACCTTATTCCTGCACGATCGGAGAAAACCAGTGGACGCTTTCATCAAGGGCCCAAGCAAGCGCGATGTAGCCGGTATGAAAGCCGCGTTTGGTGACGTTGAGGCCGGCGACGTCCTTTCCGTACTCTACAAAACCACTCGATTCGGCAACTTCCTGATTACAGGTGCCGCGCACGCAACGGTTCTTGACGACGTGATGGTAGGCGGGCTCAACGCTGCCGCTGCCAAGAAAAAAGCCAAGGACACTGACGGTGCAGAAGTGATGCAGCGTCAGCCAGATAAGGACGTTCGCGCTTTCCCCGCCATTTTTGAAGGCGACTTTGCGCCAGAAGATATCGAGGTCGCCCAGCTTTCCCACGGAGACTTGGTTGTTGCCTCCTTCAGCCAGAACCCTTATGGCGATTTTGTTGTCACCGGCGTCGTTACTGAAGCGCAGAACGATCACGAGTACTTGATGGTTGGCCCGTGGATCTTGCAGACCGCCCAAGGCCAGGGCTTGCGTTTGCTCTCGGTGCAGCGCGTGGCCGCCAACGGCACCCACGTGGCTCCGGTGCCTACCCGTCGCGGGCTGGTTGAGGTCGACGGGCTGGCTTAGCCGTACTGACTACGCAGGGCTTCGCCGAGAATTCTGGCGCCTTCATCAAAGGCGCCAGGATTTGGCCCCGAATAGTTGAGACGCAAAAATTGTCCAGATTCTTCGGCAGGGAACCAGCTTCCACCCGCAGCAATGGCCAACTTGCGCGTTTCGCAGTCTTGTTCCAACTGCCGCAAGTTGGTGCCATCGGGTAACTGCACCCAAAGGTTTAATCCGCCAGGCGGAACGGACTGCAGGTGAGCTTCGGGGACGTGCCGGTGGAGCGCGTTGATCAGTTGATCTCGTCTATTGGTCAACTGCTGGCGCAATGAACGCAGGTGCGTGCCCCACCCCGGCTGGGTAACAACATCCAAGGCCACCGCCTGCAACGGGCCACTGACGTACATTGACTGTGCCTGGTTATCTGCCAAAATCCGATCACGTGCCGGACCGCGAGCGATCAGCCCGGCCACGCGCACCGCCGGGGAGACACTCTTGGTCAGAGAACGCAGATAAACCACGTGCCCCGTGTCATCGCGGGCGGCCATGGGCGAAGACTCGGTGGAAATCCCGAAGTCCTTGGCCCAATCATCTTCGATCAGAAAAGCGCCACGAGCTTTAACAATCTCTAAAACACGTTCGGACACCAAAGGGGACCACTGTGCCCCTGTGGGGTTTGCAAAATTCGGGTGAGCGTAAAAAGCCCGTGCCCCAGTGCGCTCCAAGGCACGATCCAGTTCGTCGGTGTCTGGCCCGTTAGGCCCAGTTGGGACCGGCACCAAGCTCACACCGACTTGTGCTGCAGCCATAATGGCGCCCCAGTAGGTGGGGGATTCGATGAGCATTGGTTCGCCCTCACCGACCAACGCACGGAAGATAGAGCCCAGTCCGCTTTGGCTTCCAGGCAAAATGACAACATCTCTGGCAGTGGGCGCGCTCAGTCCGGGAAGCAGGTGTTCGTTTAGTTCGGAAGCGAACCATGCTTGTAGCTCGGGAAGACCTGCCGGCTCGGTACGCAGCAGTACCGACTCGGTGCGTGCTACTCGCGCGAAGGCCGACTTCACTAATCTCTGGGGCAACAATTCACGGTCTGGATAACCCGAGTGAAGAGCGATGACATCATTGGGCAACACCCGTTGGCTCGGATGTACCTGAGGCAAATGATTGCGCGTAGCGCCCAATGCTGCGGTCTGCCATCCGTAGTCGTTTGGTCGGGGTACCGGGATAGAGCGCACGAAGGTTCCAATACCCGGGCGTGACTCAATCAGCCCTTGAGTGATGAGAGTGCGTAAGGCTTTTTGAACCGTCACCGGGCTTAGCTCGTAGTCCGCAACAAGTTGGCGGGTGGAGGGAAGCTGGGCGCCGGTTGGTGCAGTGGAAATCCACTCACGCAGTTTCGAGACAAGCCGTTCACTGCTACTGTTAATCATGAAAGACAATAGTACCGCTACTCTGAAAACGCCTCAACCGCTACTGGGGACCTCAGCGGGTTTGATCTGGGGCATAGCTGGCGTCTGCGCCTTCTCGCTCACCGTCCCATTCACCCGAATCGCTGTTTCGGACGGAGGCATGGATCCCTTGTTTGTCGGATCTGGCCGAGCTGTTATTGCCGCAATTTTGGCCACGGCGGCACTTTTACTCACTGGGCAAAGGCCTCCGAACCGCACACAGTGGGCCAGACTGAGTGTTGTAGCCCTGGGCGTAGTCGCAGGTTTTCCTCTGTTGACGTCGTTTGCATTAACCTCGGTCCCGGCCAGCCATGGTGCTGTTGTCACCGCAATTCTCCCAGCAGCAACAGCTGTTGCATCGGTACTGCGAACCAAGGAACGACCTAGATTGCCTTTCTGGCTGGCCGCGGGACTTGGTGCCGTCGTTGCAGTCGTGTTCGCCGCCATTAATGGAGGAGGAATAGCCGGCCTACAAAGCGCAGATATTCTGCTCATTATCGCGGTGATCGTTTGTGCCATCGGCTACGCAGAAGGCGGACTGCTCTCCAGAGAACTAGGATCATGGCAAACAATTTCGTGGGCCTTGGTGCTCGCCTGCCCCGTGATGGTTACCCTGACCGCCATCAGTTTGAGCAACAGTATTCCTGCCGGTGGAATTTCGAGTTGGGGTTCCTTTGCCTATCTGGGCATTGTAAGCATGTTCCTCGGATTTGTGGCCTGGTACCGCGGTCTGGCTATTGGGCCAATGTCGACGGTCAGCCAGGTTCAATTGGCTCAACCAGTCATGACGATGGGCTGGGCTGCTCTATTACTGGGCGAACATATCGGTTGGAAAACCCTCTCCGGAGGACTCGCAGTCATTGCGTGCGCGTTGCTGGCAGTCCGCACCAGAAACTCTGATCCTAAATCTACGTTCCTTCGACGCTAGGTGCGTTAGACGTATTTTGCACCTTCGTCTGTCATGATAAATTCACTAGCCAACTATTGGAGTCACATTGAAACTGTTCACCGGTCTGAGCGCATTCCCACTTACCCCGATGAAGGATGAACGAGTGGATGAAGGATCATTCACGAAGCTGATTCAACGATTGAACAAGGCCGGCGTTGACTCGATTACCGCGCTAGGATCCACCGGATCCTATATGTATCTGAGCCGTGAAGAACGCGCTCGCGTAGCGCGCTTAGCAGTCGAACATGCCGGCAACGTTCCTGTGCTTGTAGGCGTCGGTGCGATACGGACGGCCCACGTACTTGAACACATCGATGACGCAAAAGCCGCTGGTGCCGCCGGCGTACTTTTGGCGCCAGTGGGCTATCAAAAGCTGAGTGACGATGAGGTATTTGACCTGTTCCGAGCTGCCACGGAGCACAGTGAGTTACCTGTGGTTGTTTACGACAATCCCGGCACAACTCACTTCGAGTTCAGTATCGAACTCTATGCGCGCATAGCTGCACTACCGGGGATCGCATCAATCAAGATTCCAGGGGTGCCCACCGACCCTGTCGCTGCGAAAGCCCATGTGTCTGCGGTCCGAAAGGTGATTCCGGAGCACGTGAGCATCGGAGTCTCCGGTGATGGATTTGGAGCTGCTGGGCTGATTGCTGGCTGCGACGCGTGGTACTGCGTCATAGGCGGAACGCTTCCGGAACCGGCGCTTGCCATTACACGAGCAGCGCAATCTCAGGATGATGAAGTGGCCCTGCAACTTTCGGGTCAGCTGAATCCAATATGGGAACTGTTTGCTGAATTCGGTGGCAGCCTGAGGGTAACTGCAGCCATCGCCGAACACCTCAAACTGGTGAACCACAATTGCCTTCCGCTACCAGTTCAAGGGCTAAACTCTGAACAACGAGAAAGAGTAGCTCAGGTTCTTAAGGAGCTTCCCGCTAGATAGCCTTTACCTCTAGCCTGGAGCCAGATGAGCAGCTGTTAGCAATCAGAGCATTGGAAGGTTTTCTATCGTGGCACGCATCGTGAGGTTTGATCACATTGGTATCACCGTCGCGGATATCGATGAAGTCGCTAAGTTCTTTGTGAGCCTAGGCCTGAGCATTGAAGGACGAGCCGATGGACTGGAAGGCGAATTTCTTGAAACCGTCAGCGGAGTGCCCAATTCGCGTACGAATATCTTGATGCTCAAGGCCCCCGACAGCGAGGTAGGTATTGAGCTTTCCAGCTTCGAGAAACCGGAGCATGGCCCGGGACAACCGTACGCTATGGCTAATGAACTAGGCCTGAGATCTCTTGCCTTTGAAGTTGATGACATCGTGGCCGTGATATCCGAGCTAGATGCACAAGACTATACATTGATTGGCGGTCTCGGTGAATATGAGGGTGTCTGGAAGATGGCCTACATCAGGGGACCCGAGGGGCTAATTGTTGCCCTGGCCCAACGGCTTTCCTAAACAGCGAAGATCGCTTAAACAAATGTGGCGTCCACACTCATTTTGAGTGTGGACGCCACATTATTGTCTTTAGACAGAAGCCTTCTTTAGCGACTTCTCACTGATCGGAGCATTGTCGCTGGCGCGTAAAGCTCGGAAGTACTCCATCGCCTCGTCTTGACGCTGCGCTTCTCCACCGGAGGAGATGTCGGCACGCAGGTGGTCTTGGGTGTAGCCGAAAGCATCCACCAAGTCCTGAGCGTGTGGACGTAGGCGGGCGAGCAACCGGTTGAGGTAGCCGGGAAGGGTGCGTGCACGCTGCATCGACAGGTGTCCGTTGGCCAAATACCAGCCCAAATCCTCTTCGATCAAGGTCAGCGCAAATACATCGCGCAACCAGGTCACGACCTCTAGGGTTGCTGGATCCTCGATCTTTGCCAGTGCAGCTGTGAATGCTTCCCAACGCAAGAGCTCACCGTGATCTCGTGCCGCAGAAATGAGCAGATCCTGATTCTCGTTGAATGCTGCTGCACCCTTGGCCTTGTCCTTACCAGCCGCACGCAACGCATTAGCTACTTCAGCAACCTTGGCATTGATGCGTTCGGTGAGTAGCGCACGCTGGTTGTCAGCATCCTTGAAGAAGTTAGCGCTCTTACGCTCGTCAGAGGCATCCGCAAATGCTTGGCCAACCTTGCGTAGACCAGAACGGTACAGTGCGGTAGTACCAACCTGTCGAGCAGCGAACAACGCCATGGCACCGTTATCAAGCTTGCGGAACTCCGAAGCGTAGTCCGTCAGCAGACGCTTGCCAACCAACTGAAGCAACACGTTGTTGTCACCTTCAAAAGTGACGTAGACGTCTAGGTCTTGGTAGAGCTGGGTGAAACGGTTCTTTGCGATAAAGCCTGCGCCACCGCAAGCTTCGCGGCTCTCTTGAAGCGTATCCAGCGCGTCCCAAGTGCTCAATGGCTTCAGCGCTGCCGCCAACGTTTCTAGATCTTGGCGATCATCATCGCTGTCTGCGCGGCCGGAGAAGACAGCATCAAACTTGTCCAACAGACCATCGTGAGCAAAGGATGAGGCGTAGGTTCGTGCGATGCGAGTAATCAATCGGCGCTGATGACGCTGATAATCAAGCAACGTGGTCTCTTCGGTATCAGAGGTCGAATTGAACTGACGGCGCTGGTTGCCGTAGGTGACAGCGATCTGCAGAGCAATCTTCGATGCGCTGGTCGCTGCGCCGTCCAATGAAACACGGCCCTGGACCAGGGTGCCGAGCATGGTGAAGAATCGGCGGCCCGGCGAAGAGATCGAGGAGGAGTAGGTTCCATCTGCGTCGACATTGCCGTACCGGTTGAGCAGGTTGGTGCGGGGGACTCGTACGTTGCTGAAGTGCAGGCGTCCGTTGTCGATACCGTTCAAGCCGCCCTTGAGTCCATCGTCTTCGCCGCCAATGCCGGGCATGAAGTTGCCCTGCTCGTCGCGAATTGGAACGTAGAAGCAGTGCACGCCATGGTTGACGCCCTTGGTGATCAATTGGGCGAAAACGGTTGCGGACTTGCCATGCAAAGCTGCGTTGCCAAGGTACTCTTTCCACGCCGCCTTGAACGGAGTGTGAATGACAAATTCGTCGGTGGCTTCGTCGTAGGTGGCGGTGGTGGCCACTGCAGCCACGTCTGAGCCGTGACCAATTTCAGTCATTGCGAAAGCGCCTGGCGTCTGCAGGTTCATTGCATCCGGGAGCCACTTAGCGTGGTGCTCTTCGGTACCAAGGTGAAGTATGGCACCAGCAAAAAGACCCCACTGGACGCCGGCTTTGATCTGCAGTGATGGGTCTGCGGCCACGAGCTCCTCGAAAGAAGCGATGGATCCACCATGATCGTCGTAACCACCGAACTTCTTCGGGAAGGCACGCTGGACAGCTTCTTCTTCAACCAGCAAGCTCAACTGTCCCAGAACGCGTTCGCGGTGCTCATCCATCGCCAATGATGGGTCGCGCTGCAGATCTGGACGTGCGGCGCGTGCGCGAGAAGCCTTGCGAACTTCCGCGTAGGGGCCAAGCAACTGTTCGGCCAGGGCAGTGACGTTGATGCGGTTCTCGCTCATGACGTACCTTTCATTCCTTGATGATTCAGTGAATTCGTTTTTACGATCTTTAGGCATTGATCTCTACCGAAGTTGAGGTGATTCCGTAGGCAAGCCAGTTGGTTAGTTCGAGCGCCATCGCTTCGAGACTCGGCTTTGAATCGGATGCGGGTAGGCGAAGCCATTGTTCTCCAGCTGCACGAACCATTCCCAAGGCTGCTCGGGGCCAAAGGCTCAAGGCAGCGGGGGTGGCTTTTTCGTCATAGAGCTTTAACAGGCGAATGCTAATGAGAGAGGAGGCTTCATCGAAAAAGTCGTTGAGTGCTCCGGCTGATTCATCATCCGCTGATCGCTGTGCGCCTGTGACGAAGTAATACAGATTTGGGCTGTTCGTGGCCAGCTCAAGGTAGGCAGTAACCATGGCGTGTAAGGAGCTGAGTTCTTTGTCCTTGGCCAGGGCTGCGGCGATAACCCTTTCGCGGAAGTCGTTAATGACCTTGGCGCTGAGCGCTTGGCGTAGCCCTTCCTTGTCACCGAAGTATCGGTAATAGACAGGCTTGGAGGTCTTTGCGTGGCTAGCAATGTCTTCCATGGAAACTTGTGGGCCGAGCTTGTGCACGGCCTTACGAGCTAACTTAAGCAGTTCCTCATGGCGAGCGGTGCGATGCGCCTGCCAGCGGACGGCCCGGCCGTCTGTTTCACCTTCTAATACTTCAGTGATCTTGTTCACGTAACTCAGAGTATCATGTACTCTTGGTTACAGTAATACGTGTCACAACAATCTTTGTAGGAGCTTTTTGAACATGAGCCAGCAGTCTGCGCGCAACGCCGTGATCATCGGTGGCAACCGTATCCCATTCGCCCGTTCCAACACCGCCTACGTCAATGCATCAAACCAAGACATGTTCACCGCCGCACTCGAAGGGCTGATTGCACGCTTCGGACTGCAGGGTGAACGCATCGGCGCCGTCAGCGGTGGCGCAGTACTAAAGCATTCCAAGGACTTCAACCTGATCCGCGAATCTGTACTCGGATCCTCCCTGGACCGCGCAACTCCTGCCTACGACGTGCAGATGGCTTGCGCGACCGGCATGGAAGCAATCGGTTCCCTGGCAAACAAGATCAAACTTGGTCAGCTTGAATCCGCAATTGGTGGTGGCGTAGACACAACTTCCGACGCACCAATTGCTGTATCGGAAGCCCTGCGTGGCATTCTGCTAGAGCTATCCCGTGCACGCAGCACCAAGGCAAAGCTTGCTGCCCTTGCAAAAATTCGCCCTGCACACTTGGCACCTAACGCACCAGGTACCGGCGAACCGCGTACCGGACTGTCTATGGGCGATCACCAGGCACAGACCACCAAGGCCTGGGGCATCACCCGCGAAGCTCAGGATGAACTAGCTTTGGCCAGCCACAAGAATCTGGCCGCCGCCTACGACCGCGGATTCTTCAACGACCTGGTCACGCCATTTAACGGCCTTGCCAAAGACAACAACATGCGCGCCGATTCCAGCATGGAAAAGTTGGGTAAGCTCAAGCCAGCCTTCGGCAAGAATCTTGGCGACGAAGCAACCATGACCGCCGGCAACTCAACCCCGCTCACCGATGGTGCATCGGCTGTTCTTCTTGGCAGCGAGGACTACGCGCTGAGCCATGACCTACCGATGCTTGCCAACTTTGTGGACTTTGAAGCAGCTGCTGTGGACTTCGTTCATGGCGCCGAAGGTCTACTGATGGCACCTGCGTACGCCACCGCTCGGATGCTCAAGCGCAACAACCTCACCTTGCAGGACTTCGATTTCTACGAGATCCATGAGGCGTTCGCGGGCACCGTCCTTTCGACCCTCAAGGCCTGGGAAGACGAAGAATTCTGCCGCGAGAAGCTCGGACTAGACGCGCCACTGGGCGCTATCGACCGAACGAAGCTCAACGTTAACGGTTCATCGCTGGCAGCAGGACACCCATTTGCCGCTACCGGCGGTCGCATCATCTCCAGCACCGCAAAGATGCTGCACGAAAAGGGTTCCGGACGCGCACTGATTTCTGTCTGTGCCGCAGGCGGACAGGGCGTAGTAGCAATTTTGGAGGCACGTAGCTAATGGCTGATAAGTACATGGAACTCGTAAACACGGGAGCCACCAAAAAGCTGGCCAAGCTCCTTGGCCTCCCACGACCACCGCGCCTACGCCGATACAGCGTTGATAGCCCACTGCTACCAGGCCCGTTGTTGGTGCTGGGTACCAGTGCTCGTGCTCAAGAGCTCAGCGATGTTCTGATCTCTTGGGGACTTGATGTGCGTCGCCATGATGCAGGGGACGCCAAACTTGGTGGTCTGTTGTTGTTGCTTGATGAGGCAGCGCATCCAGAAGAACTTTCACCAAACATGCTTGCCGCAGGTCGCGCCCTACGCCAGCTGCTGCCCGGCGCACGTGTTGTCTCGTTCTCCCGTCCAGCGCTTGCAGAAGATGAACCGGCTCTCGCCGCAGTACGTCAGGGCATCGACGGTGCCATGCGTTCGGTTGGCCGTGAAGTGCGTGCAGGAGCAACCGCCAACGGTATTGTGCTGGAAAATTCCACCAGCATCGTTAGCCCCAGTGCGCTGGCAGCACTTCGCTTCTTCCTCTCGGGTCGTAGCGCCTACGTGGATGGTCAGTTCCTGACCGTGCGTAATGAACAGGGTGTTCTTCCAGAAGACTTCGCCAAGCCATTAGCCGGCAAGGTCGCAGTTGTTACCGGTGCAGCACGCGGTATTGGTGCGGCTATTGCTAGCACCTTGGCCCGCGACGGTGCACAGGTTGTAGTGGTTGATATGCCACAAGCAGGGGATTCCTTGGCCAAGGTGGCGAACTCCATCGGAGCGACTACCCTTCAACTTGATGTCACCGCCGCTGATGCTGCACAGCAGATTATGGATCATGCCATCGGCCGTCACGGCTCATTGGACCTGGTGATCCACAACGCCGGCATCACTCGTGACAAGCTGCTGGCCAACATGGACGCAGCGCGTTGGGATTCGGTCATCGCTGTGAACATCGCGTCTCAGTTGCGTATGAATGAGGCGTTCCTGGCCGCTGGGTTGCCAAACCTTCGTATCGTTTCGTTGGCGTCGACTTCTGGCATTGCTGGAAATCGTGGGCAGTCCAACTACGCTGCATCTAAGGGCGGAGTTATTGGCATGGTGCGTTCCAGCGCCAAACTATTCGAAGCCAACGGCGGCTCCATTGCAGCCGTTGCACCGGGTTTCATCGAAACGGACATGACTTCGAAGATTCCTCTTGGTACGCGCACCGTGGCACGAATGGTGCTTCCATCCCTGATGCAGGGTGGTTTGCCTCAGGACGTGGCCGAGGCGATCAGTTTCTTGGGTTCAGATTCTGCTGCTGGACTCAACGGTCAGGTACTGCGCGTTTGTGGTCAATCGCTGGTGGGTGCCTAAGGTGAGTGCATTGATCGTTTCTGAGATTCCTTCGATGGCTTCGGTGTATACCAAAGCCGTGAAAACTTTGGGACGTAAGCCAAAAAACCCTCAACTCCCGCAGACCGTGTTGGTGTATCAAGGTGCCAAGGCGGATCCGGCGAAGCTCACCGAGTTCCGCAAGGCGGTGAATGCACCAATGAACACGGTTCTGCCCAGCCTCTATGTGCATTCGTTGGCATTCCCGCTAGCCATGTCCTTGATGCTGCGTAACGACTTTCCATTGCCGCTGTTAGGGATGATCCACCTGAGCAATCAGGTCAGGGTTAACCAGCCTCTGGGCGAAGAGGAAGCCTTTGATATTGAGGTGCACAGTGAGAATCTCACCGCTCATGCCAAGGGGGCCACTTGCGATTTGGTGATTCGAATTGTTGTTGAAGGCCAAGACCGCATGCTCTTGCGCAGCACGTTCTTAGCTAAGGGAGTTAAACTCCCTGAATCTCAACCGGTGGCAACAGAGCATCCAGAGTTCGTTGCCCCAGTGCGTACTGCTCAGTGGAAACTTGATAGTGGCACCGGTAGGCGCTGGGCGAAGGTGGCGGGGGACTACAACCCAATTCACCTTTCCGCGTTGAGCGCGAAGGCCTTGGGAATGCCAAGTGCCATCGCTCATGGAATCTATCTGGCCGCTCGTGCCTTAGGTGGGATTGAACCCAGCTCTGGCGACTATTCGTGGAACATTGAGTTCAAAACTCCGGTGGTTCTACCTGCAACGGTAGGCCTGGCTTTTGAACGAAATTCAACGGGATATGTGGTTAATGCTTGGCATGCTCGAAAGGGTAAGCCGCACTTCGAACTGGAACTAGCGACGACTAGTCACTGATGAGAAAAGCTCTGGTCTCTGACTCACCAATACGTGAGTTGGAGACCAGAGCTTTTTGCTGATTATCGCTGAAATTGTGATTGCGCCTGGCGATAACTGGCCAGCGTGGCGACACCTGCTCGTTCCCAGGTGAACAATCCGGAATGTTCCAGAGCGCCGTGCCCAGCAAGCGTGATCAACTCTGGGTTTCCGGCAAGTTCGATAAGCTTTTGTGCCCAAAGCTTTACCTCAGGTTCGGCCATTAGCCATCCAGAGACGTTGTTGTTGACCGCATAGGCCAACCCTCCCACGGCGTTAGCTATCACTGGTGTTCCGCATGCTTGAGCCTCCGCCGCCACCAGACCAAAAGTCTCCGAGAGGGAGGGCACAGCAACAACATCAGCGTTGGCAAAGGCGAGAGCGAGTTTGTTTGGCTCCAACGGATCATAAAAACGGACCACGTCTTGTAGGCCTTCAGTGCTCACTATCGATTTCAAATCGTAGTCTGAGGATCCGGATAGGGAGCCGAAGAGCGAAGCGGTGATACGCAGGTTTGGAGCTTGTCGTTTGGCCTCACCAATTGCCTGAAGTAAGAGGTGGGCACCCTTCAGCCGTTGCATGCGCCCTGCATAAACTAGATGCAGGTCGTCTTCACCCAGCGGTCGCTGCAGCTTGTCTTGGTTTGGGTGGAAAACGCGGTGGTTAACGCCGGGCAGAACTACGTCGAGTTTGTGGGAATCGACTGAATAGAATCGCTCTAGCTGATTCGCCTCAACAGGGGTATTGGCAATAATGCGTGAGCACTCTAGTAGCAACTGTTCTTCGGCAATTTTTCGATTTTCAGGTTCCGCTATTCCTGATTCATGTTCCTTGGCTGCAGCTGAGGTGTGCATCGAAACTACGAGTGGAACAGACCATTGTTTTGCCAGGCGCAGGCCCACCATGCCCGATAGCCAGTAATGCGCGTGAACAATGTTGATCTTCAGCCCGTGCAGATGTTCTGTGATGGCGCTAATCGACGGATCAATAATCGAGGGCAGTTCTTCTTTGGACAACTCCTGCCCGGCAGCGATTTGAATTTGATGCATCCAGACACCTTCACCAACCTGAACGGATTCAGATTCGCCCGCGGTGCGCGTGATCATGTGCACCTCATGACCCAAGGCGCCTAATGCGAAGGAGAGATTCTGAATATAGACGTTCATGCCACCGGCATCGCCTGAGCCAGGTTGTTGCATCGGCGAAGTATGCAAGGACAGCATGGCTATACGCATAGTTTGTGGCTCCAGAAGAGTAGGGGAGTGACCGAAATTTTCCGTCAAAGATCCGTCTTGATGCTATCAAGAAGCGCTATTGATCATTTTCAGATTGGCAGCAGTCCAGAGCTGCACCATTTCTTCGCCTCCGTGTGCATCCCTTTCGGCGATTATCAGTTCCGAATGAGCCCAACCTTGATGCAGTTTCCATGCAGTGCTCACTGGGCTTGAGACGTCGTATCGACCATGGATGAAGACTGCTGGAATATGTTGGATGCGGCCCAAGTTTTCCAAGATCGGAGGATGGCAGAACCCATCGTTGGCCCAGAAATGCGTGGTTAGCCGGGTCATCGTGTGTCTGAATTCTGAATCATTCCATCGTGGGTCGCGCGTGACTTCTTTGTGGCCCAGCGAGATATGGGTATCTTCCCACAGCGCCCATTCATCGGATGCCTGATCACGAAGATCTGTGTCCGCTGACCAAAGCATCGCAGCATACGCCTCCACTAAGCTGATTGTTCCTGATCGGTAGTGCGGCACATGCGCCCCGGCGAACGTTGAGAGCCGATCCCACGCTTCAGGGAAGATCGAACCGACCCCTTCGGTGATCCATTGGATTTCGCTTTGGCTGGTGGTTGTCACCGCGAACAGTACGAGACCACGAACTCGATTCGGATGGGCCAGAGCATAGGCTAAAGCCAGTGTGGAGCCCCAAGAAACGCCGTTGATGATCCACTGCTCAATACCCAGATAAATACGAAGCGCTTCAATGTCGTCGATGAACTTCTGGGTGGTGAAATCATCAGCAAGGACATGCGGATTTGAGGCGGACGGCGTGGAACGCCCACAACCACGTTGCTCAAAACCCACCAGACGTGTGCGGCTCAGATCCCATCGATGACGATAACCCGAAGAGCCTAATGTGCCGCCCGGCCCGCCGTGTAGGTGCAACGCTGGTATTCCATCAGGGGCGCCGAATTCTTCCCAATACAAGCGATGACCGTCATTGACGGTGAGGAAGCCGTGGTCGGACGGTGCGGCTGATTCAGCGGTAGAAGACACGTTCGAATCATAGGCCAGCAGCGCCTGCTTGGTGGATAACCCTGGATCCTCAGAACCATGAAACAAAAAAAGAAATCCCGATTGACCTTAGTCAACCGGGATTTCTACCTGTGCGCGAAAGGGGACTTGAACCCCTACCCTCTTTCGAGGACTAGCACCTCAAGCTAGCGCGTCTACCTATTCCGCCACCCGCGCAGGTTATTCGTTGTTCGCGTTGTTATCGCTGGCAACGAAGTAAAACATTACCATCCCCTGCCGATGTTTTCCAATCGGGCAACTCTGCGCCAAATGTGCTGAAAATTCCCGTGAACTCGCGGAAAATCATGGGCTGAGTAGTCCGTTAAGGAGAATTTCTAGCATTTCAGTGTCAAGCGTCACATGATATTTGCATTGCTGACCTAGTGAAGTGGGGTTTTTGTCGCCTCAACGGCTAATTTTTCCGGTGAGTCTGCGCGTTAGCTCATCCACGCCCAGAACTTCATTAAAAATCTCTCCGCCGGGCTCTAGGTGCTTGCCTTCAGCTAGGCTTGAAAGGATTACCGGAAAGAACCCGAGCTGCTCAATGAGGCTGGCAACGACTTTAGCGTCTTGAGCATTGTTGGAAGCCGTGCCAAGGGCGCGCTGAGAAGTCGCTTTTGCCACGCTGTCTGCATCCAAATCCCAATGGCTAATGTGATTCAGCGCTTTGACGAGGCGTGCCTGCGCGAAGCGCTCTGCCACTGCTTCAGAGCTGGACAGGCCCCGCGATAGTGAGTCTTCGAACCATTGCGGTAGTGGCTCATCTTGCCAGCGGTTGGTTGCATCCACGAGCAGGGAGCCTGAAGGGATATCGGGGTCCACCTCGTCCAGTTCTTCTTGGGGCACCATGAGTACAACCAATTCCACGTCGTTAGCGACGTCTTCGGCCGAAACTGCAACGGCCTTAGGAGCATACTGCGCCAAATGGTATTTCATCATCCGTGGAGGACGAGACCCGGCAATGTTCACATCAATTCCGCTGGAGGCCGCTGCTCTGGCTAATGCTGTGCCGGCGCGGCCTGCCCCAAGGATTCCGATTTTTTTGATGCTCATTACCTCAGCTTAAGGGCCTAAGCCGTCGGCCCATGCCAATGTTGCGCATGAATCGACGGCTTAGCGAAATAGTTGGAAAGTCTATCCGGCCCACAATGGAGACAGTGACTTATAAAGCTGCTGAATGCCGAGAATGATGAACAACGCGGCAGTGATAGCCAGAGCGGTATTAGTGTGCCAACGGTTGGCCCACTGCTTGGGAATTCGCTTGCCATTAAGCAATCCCAGAAGCGTCACGGCCAGGAATGGCATGAACAATGCGCCCAGGACACCGTAAGCAAGGATCAGTGCAATCGGCTTGTCCAAAAGGAATAGCACCATCGGTGGGAACGTAAGCCAGAGGACGTAGAACTTGAAGTACTTGCCGCCGGTCATCGTGTCTGGGTGATTGGCCGGACGCTTACGCATGTGGCCCCAGAAGTCAGCGAACATCAGCGATACGCCGTTCCACACGCCGATGATCGAGGAGAAGGAAGCAGCCCAGAATCCAACGAGGAATCCGTTGCCTACCAGAACGCCGTACTTCTGGCGCAGAACTTCTGATAGATCCAGCAGCCCTTCGTCGCCACCGGTGATGGCGACGCCCGCGGACTGAACTACTTCGGCGCCAACGATCAACATGGCAATCACGAAGATACCGGTCATCACGTAGGCCATTGAATTATCAATGCGCATCACGCGCATCCATCTAGGGGAGTACCAGCCCTTTTCGCGCAGCCAGTAGCCGTATGCTGCCAGGGTGATCGTTCCGCCGACGCCGCCGGCCAGGGCCAAGGTGTAGACCACGCCACCAGCAGGGATCATCGGAATGAGGCCCTTGAGCATATTGGGCACGTTCGGTACGGCGATGACCGCAAGACCAACAACGGTCACAAACATGATGCCCACGAGCACCGCGGTAATTTTTTCGAAGAACTGATAGCGGCCGAACCAGACCATCACAAAACCGAGCAGGCCCATCAGTACGGCCCAGATCTTCAAATCGATAGCAGGCATGAGCGCTGCCAACGGTAGTGCTGCCGAACTCATGGCGGTAGCACCGTATACAAATCCCCAAATGATGATGTACGGGCCGAAGTACCAGGTAGTCCATTTGCCCAGGGTCTTCCATCCTTCAAAGATGGTCTTGCCGGTCGCTAGGGTGTAACGCCCTGCGCCTTCAACCAAGACAATCTTTAAGATGACACCGAGGATGACCGCCCAGAGTAATGCGTAGCCGTATTGGCTACCGGCAACAAGGGTGGCGACCATGTCGGCTGCGCCAACGCCCGTGGCGGCAACAACCAGTCCGGGGCCAATAATCTTCCAGCGCGGAGGTCCGTCGCTTTCTGATGAGGCGCCGGGCGCCTGGGTGCTTTCGCTCATGAAGTCTTTCCTTTGGTCACAGTGCGAGTCGCTTCGGCTTCCATCGACAGTGATGCGTGCCACAAGCGCAGGAGATCGTTATCCATACTGGTAGTGATTTACGTTACTCGCAAACTGAAGCGCAACTACTTACACTTTCTTAGGATTTGGGGAGCTCAAAAAGGATTTGAGTCCGTCAGCTTGCTAGAATTGACAGGTCATGGAGGATTCAATCCTCGTCTCTGAACGCCAAGGGTGGTGCCGTGCAGCTATTGATCGTCGAAGACGACCAAGCCCTAGCGAACGCGCTCACCGACGCAGTCACAGCTTCTGGGCATCAAGCCAATCATGTGGCAAATGGGGCCGACGCACTCTTGCGGCACCAACAAGCTGAGCTGATTCTCCTAGACCTTGGTCTGCCTGATATTCATGGGCTCGAAGTCCTGCGCAAACTCCGACTGGTGAGCGACGTGCCGGTCATCATTCTTACCGCCCAAGATGATGAACGAAGTGTGGTTCGTGGACTACGGCAAGGCGCTGATGACTTTCTCATCAAACCTGTAGGGCTCAGCGTTCTCTTGGCGAGAATTGAAGCGGTAGCTCGTCGCTCCAAGGCGAGCCAGGGAATCTCGTCACAGCGCATAGTTGCCGGACCGCTACTGATCGACCTAGATAAGCATGAGGCCACGCTCTTGGGGCGCAGCCTTGGCCTGACTGCCAAGGAGTTTGACCTCTTGCATCTGCTGGCACAGCATACTGGTTCTGTGGTGACTCGCGAACAGATCCTTGATCAGCTCTGGGGTGATGCGTTCTTAGCCGTTTCACGCTCGTTGGATGTGCATCTAACGGGACTGCGGTCAAAATTGGCGAGCCCGGGGATGATCATCAATGTGCGTGGTGTTGGTTATCGCCTTGAAGTACCTAACTCGTGAGGTTCAGGGTACTCGGAGTGTTCGGAGCGCTCATTAGTGTAATTGTGGTGCTGCTTTGCGTAGTGCTTGTGCAAAGCGCTAGTCGAGATGTGACTGCAGATGTCCAAGTTAACAGGTTGGCGTCGCTCAACCGGTTCGTCCAGCTTTCATCCCAAGCGCAAAGCAACGACGAATTGAACATGTTGCAGATTGAAATGGACACCTACTGCGAACTTTATGGCGAAGGCCTGCTGATCATTCGGGATGGGAAACGACTTGTTTCTGGAGGTATAGACCCGAACAATTCCCAAGTTCAAGAAGCTGTTTACGCCGCCGGACTCAACTTAGAACAAAGCAAAATTTCCGAGATTAGCCCCTTCTCTAAAACTCAGACGTTGATCACGCGACCCTTTGGAAATTCAGCGCAGGTGCTGGGATCAGTGACGATGCAGGTGAACCTTGAACACGCACGATTGCGGGTTCTGCATATATCGACAGTTCTTGTGCTGATTACACTGAGCATCGGTGCCGGATTCCTGCTTGTGGCCGACCGTCTCACCACTTGGGTATTGCGTCCTGTTCACCACCTTGATGATGCCGTTCAACTACTATCCAAGACTCAACGTCCGGTCACCATGGAAGAAGAAGGGCCACCGGAACTACGCAAGTTGTCCCGTTCGGTCAGCCTGATGGCACAAACCATGGCGACAAGTTTGCAACAACAACGAGAACTGATTGCAGAAACTTCGCATCAACTGCGCAACCCCGTAGCAGCCTTGCGACTTCGCGTAGATCTGCTGAACCTGCGTCTATCTAAAGACGAAGATATTGCGGGTTTGAAACTAGTCGAGTTGGAGCTTTCGCGAGTGGAGGCCTTATTGGATGGGGTGCTTCGACTCGCTACGGCAGAACATCGGCTTAATGAACAAGGAGCCGAAGGGCCACTGCCACAGGTTCAGCGACAACCCGAACAGATCAACGTGTGGCAAATAGTTGTTGAAGAAACCGAACGGCAATCATTGGCTGCCGTCGAATCAGGCAATCAACTCTCTACCGCTGTTCCGGAAGGTCCAGCAGGAGAGCTGATGGTGTGGTGCAACAGCTTCGAGTTGCAACAAATATTGGCTGAGTTGCTATCCAACGCCTTTAAATACGCGCCAGGAACCCTGATTACGCTGAGTGTTAATTCACTTCCTACCGCTGTAGAAATCGTCATTGAAGACCACGGCAACGGAATGAGTGAAGCCGACCTCGCACACGCTGGCGAACGGTTCTGGCGAGGAAACAACGACACGACGAGTCCAGGCACTGGGCTCGGTATCGCCATTGTCGATCGTTTGGCAAGGGCCAATTTCGGAGAGCTGAAGCTAACGTCGGATCACGACTCGGGACTACGTGCGGCCATAACCCTACCGCGCGTATCGACATCGGAGGAGGGCCGGCGTGAGTGAAAATAACGGGATAAAGCGACGCACGCTTCTTCGGAGTCTGTTGGGTCTTCCGCTGGCGAGCACACCGATAGTACTTAGCGCCTGCAGCTCACCGAGGCCAACATCAAACTTGGTTATTGCCTCCGGAGAAGAAGGAGGCATGTACTACGAATTTGCGCAGCTCTTGTCCACGGCCATCGAGGATGCTGGCCTTGCTGAAGATGCACAAGTTCTCAGGACGCAGGCAACAGCCCAGAATCTACAGCTTCTTGCCGACGGTAAAGCTCAACTTGCACTGGGTCTAGCTGACACCGTTGCGCAGTTTAATAACGCGAGAGAAGTCGACCAGCAGTTATTGGCGCTCGGCAGGATCTATCAAAATTATTTCCATTGCATCGTGAACGCAGATAGCAGGATCAACACGCTTGCAGAACTGGCCGACAAGAGAATCGGGACAGGGGCACCAGGGTCCGGAACATGGGTAACCGGACAACGAATTTTGAAGGCATCGGGTCTCAAAGACGTTGATCAACCGCCCGTGGAAACCAAGCTTGGATATAGCGCTGGGATTCACGCGCTAGGTCAAGGAAAGATTGACGCACTGTTCCTCTTCGGAGGAATGCCAGTGACGGCACTGACAAAATTAGCCAGCGAGCGGAAGCTAAGACTCCTCGACGTTTCAGCAGTTCTACCTAAATTACGTGAGGCCGACCCGGGCCTGTACGACCAAGTGCTGATTCCTAAAAACACCTATCCAGGCGTTGCGGAGGTCAACACCATTGGTGTGAGCAACCTACTGATGACCCGTACGGATCTACCCAACAAGACTGCTTCAGCAATCGTCAAGATGCTTGCCACACGGTCAACTATGCTCATCCCGTCAGGCAGCGCAGGAATTCAAAACCTGACCGCTGAGACCTTAATTAGCACCGCGGGCCAACGATTACACCCCGGCGCCCGCGAAGCCTACGAACAATTACACGGATAAGTGTTTCATTCGCTCTACCAGCGACGAATTGAGTTCTGCGCACTAGGGTGGTTACTAAAATAACAGCTGCGAAAGGTACTTGCCCGATGACTACTGCTACTGCCATTGAACGTATGGAACAAGAAGCTATAGACATCTGTCGAGATCTGATCAGAATTGATACAACCAACTTTGGTGGCAATAAAGGCGCCGGAGAACTTGAAGCCGCCCAATACGTAGTGCGGCGTTTCGAAGCTGTAGGACTAGAAGCAAAGATTTACGAGTCAGTGCCGGGCAGGGCCAACGTAGTTCTGCGTATCCCTGGAACCGATTCAACGCTGCCAGCACTGATTGTTCATGGGCACCTCGACGTTGTTCCAGCCATTGCTGAAGACTGGAGCGTTGACCCATTTGGGGCCGAGATCATTGACTCAATGATTTGGGGCCGCGGGGCAGTGGACATGAAAAACATGGATGCCATGATCATTGCTGCAATCCTTCATCTACACCGTGAAAATCTCACTCCACGTCGAGACCTCATTATCGCTTTCTTTGCTGACGAAGAAGCTGGCGGAGACTACGGTGCGGGTTGGATGGTAAAAAATCATCCGGACCTGTTTGCCGGCGCCGAAGAAGCGATTAGTGAGGTTGGCGGATTCTCTGTAGACATCAATGGTCGCCGAGCCTACATGCTGCAAACAGCAGAAAAGGGCATCGCGTGGCTCAAGCTCACTGCACAAGGAATGGCAGGTCACGGATCGCAGATTAACGCTGACAATGCGGTGACCAGCTTGGCCGCAGCGGTTCATCGTATTGGCGAGTATCAATGGCCGTTGTCCTATACGAAGACCACCACGTCGTTGATGGAACAAGTCGCTGAACTGACCGGTTTGGAATTTGATCCCGCCAACCCGCAGCCACTGCTTGAAGCCATGGGAAACGTCTCCCGGTTTGTCGGCGCAACGTTGCAAAACACGGCCAACCCATCAGCCTTGCAAGCAGGATACAAACACAATGTCATCCCCGGACAAGCTGAAGCTCTCATCGATTGCCGCACGTTACCGGAAGAACATGAAGCAACATTGGCTACCTTGCGCGAGCTGGCAGGAGACCGGGTTGAGCTCTCCATGGTGCATGAACAAGATTCCTTAGAAGTACCGTTTGCCGGAAACCTCGTGGACAGCATGGTGAAGTCTTTGTTGGATGAAGATCCTGAAGCTATCGTTCTGCCGTACATGCTCTCGGGAGGAACCGACAACAAATGGCTGGCGACCCTAGGCATTACCGGATACGGTTTTGCGCCGCTACAACTTCCACCGGAACTGGACTTCACGGGAATGTTCCACGGCGTAGACGAACGAGTCCCAGTAGATTCGATCAAGTTTGGCGTCCGGGTTCTGGAGAACCTCTTGCGTAGCTACTAATGCTTTCGCGCCTCACACATCAATAAGTTTCAGGAGAAGTTAGTTGTCAATTGAGTCAGTCCTATCGGAGCAGTTGCTCGAACGATTCCGGGAACGCGCCACAAAATACGATGCAGAGAATACGTTCTGCACCGAGGACTTTGAAGAGTTAGTTTCCCTGGGATATCTCAAGGCATTGATCCCAGTTCAAGATGGGGGACTGGGATGGAATTTTGAGCAGCTTGCCCTAGCACAACGCCGGCTTGCCACCGCCGCACCAGCAACCGCCTTGGCCATTAACATGCACCAGGTTTGGGCTGGTGTTGCCTATCTTCTTTCGGCACGAGGCGATACGCGCCTACAGATGGTGACTAACTGGATTGCTCAAGGCGAGGTGATGGCCTTCGGAATTTCGGAGCCAGGCAACGACTCGGTGCTTTTTGATTCCAAGACCAGCGCCGTCAGTGAAGCAGACGGATCGGTGACCTTTAATGGAATCAAGATTTTCACTTCACTCTCACCGGCATTTACCCGCCTAGGCGTATTCGGCAAGGATGAAGCGAACAATGAATTGGTGCATGGCTTCGTAGCTAAGGGCCAAGGCGTTGAATCCCTGGGGGATTGGAACACCCTAGGTATGCGAGCGAGTCAATCACACACAACTAAACTGCGCGATGCCGTGGCACCTGAAGAATGGGTTCACAGCCGACTTCCCATCGGTCCCAACTCAGACTTGCTCGTCTTTGGAATTTTCGCCTCATTCCTGACGCTGACCGCAAGCGTTTATGTGGGTATCGCTGACCGGGCTGTGAGCATGGCGCAAGAAACGCTGAACAAAAAAGTTCGTCACGACGGAACAAAGTACTCACAGGACGTTCGATCTCGCGGGCTACTAGCTGATGCGGCCATGCGCCTAATTTCCTTAGACGCGCTACAGCGCTCAGTGGCTGGCGATTTGGATTCTAAGGTGGACCACCGCGAAGAATGGTTCCCGAAGCTGGTCACGTTACGCACTATTGCTGGTGCGAGTGCGCGGGAGAATGTTCAGGTCCTTGGACAGCTCGTTGGTGGCGGGGGATATTTCCGAGGATCAGAATTCGAAAGACTGTGCCGCGACGTTCAAGCCAGCTGGTATCACCCCTCTAATGCTGCCTCCGCTGCCAACACCGTTGCTTCTTGGCTCGTTGGCCCGCTAGAGAGCTAGTTCATGGGTGGCAGGGTACTTCGAATGCGCATAACCCTGCGGCGTAGCCAATACTTGTACGCCCCGCCCTCGTAACGGCATGTGCGCATGAGCTCCCATTTGCCGTTGTCAGCATGCTCGCGTAGCGCCGCGCGGGCTAGGTGCACTGGTTCGGTGGGGAACGACGTGATCACCAAATATTCGAAGCGCTGTTCATCGGAATGATGTAGCGATGGCTTAATTATTTCTTGAAGCACCTTGCCCCCTATCTAAAGAACCCTTTGCGTTGTAGCGTAATGCCATGAGCACTGATCCCAGTTTTGCACTGCAATCATTGATTGCCCGGCTTGAGCAGCATCTGGCTGTTGTCTCGCAGAGTCGTGGCGCCGCCGAATCTTCCGTTGATGCTGCATTTGGTGTACTCGCGGATGCCTTCGAAGACTACGAAGACGCTCTCTATGACCAGTATTCCGAACTTTTGCCTTTCACCATACCTTCAGACGATCAGTGAGTACGACCACGGGGTGAATTTCGCCCCAATCGTGTTTTTTAGACACGATCCTCGTTGGCAGTGAAGTAATGTCAAGGGGTGAATTGGTTTGAAGCAGCATTCCTCGGATTGATCCAGGGCCTGACCGAGTTCCTCCCGATCTCGTCCTCAGCGCACCTCCGTATCGTTGGTGAACTCCTACCCAACGCCCAAGACCCCGGTGCAGCCTTTACGGCGATCACCCAGCTTGGTACCGAAACCGCAGTGATCTTGTTCTTCTGGCGAGACATTGTGCGCATCATCGGCGCCTGGTGCAAGGCACTGGTCGGTAAGGTTCCGCATTCGGATCCCGACGCCAAAATGGGCTGGCTGATTATTGTCGGCTCCATCCCCATTGCAGTTTTGGGAATCTTGCTCGAAGACTACATCGATTCGAACTTCCGTTCGCTGTGGATTGTAGCGACCACGCTGGTGGTCTTTGGTCTCTTCTTGGCAATCGCCGACCACTACGGCAAGCAGAAGCAGGGCTTGGAGGATCTCACCGTCAAGCACGGCATCCTTTACGGTCTTGCCCAGGCTATGGCGCTGATCCCAGGCGTCTCGCGCTCTGGTGGAACGATCACCGCAGGTTTGCTAATGGGCTACACCCGTGAAGCGGCAGCCCGCTACTCGTTCCTCTTGGCTATCCCAGCGGTCTATGCCTCTGGTCTATACAAATTGGTGAAGACCTTCGATGAGCCAGGCGTTTATAGCCTTGGCCAGACCGGCTTGGCTACGGCCATTGCCTTCGTTGTTGGTTTCTTTATTGTCGGTTGGTTCTTGAAGTTTGTCTCCACCCACTCGTACCGGTTCTTCGTCTGGTACCGCATCTTGCTGGGTCTAGTACTCTTTGTTGCTTTGGGCTTCGGCCTGATCAACGCATAATCTGCATAATTGGAGATGTCCGTGGAACGCTTCACGGACATCTCTGCGTTAACGGGAATAAACCTAGTCCTGCTTCACTTGGACTTAAAGGAACAAAATCGTCGCATCTGCGAAAGGACGTACATCAGTGCACGCGTGGAAAAACCCTGAGGTACCTCAGGTGGTTGGTTCAGCACCAATACTGGAACTTTTTAACACCGCCACCGGTAACCTGCAGGCCACCGCATCCGCGGACGCTGCCAAGGCCGATGCAAGCATGTACGTCTGCGGGATCACCCCGTATGACGCGACCCATATGGGCCATGCTTCCACCTATGTCACCTTCGACCTGGTGCACCGCACCTGGCTCGATAGCGGTCGTAGCGTTGCCTACTCGCAGAACATCACCGACGTTGACGATCCACTGCTAGAACGCGCAGAAGCTACTGGCGTTGACTGGCGCGATCTAGCCGAGGAACAAGTTCAGCTCTTCCGCGATGACATGGAAGCGCTGAACGTCATTCCTCCGCAGAACTACATTGGCGCAGTGGAGTCAATCAGCTGGTTGGTACCTGTAGTTGAGCAGCTGCTTGAGTCGGATCTGGCCTACAAGGTGCCAGCGGGCCCGGACGGTGTTGAAGGCGACATCTACTTCGACACCTATGCTGCACAGAACGACGCCTGGAAGTTAGGTTCGGTTTCCAACTACGACCGCGAAACTATGCTTGGCTTCTTCGCCGAACGAGGTGGCGACCCGCAGCGTGTTGGTAAGCGCGATTCGCTGGATCCACTGCTGTGGCGCGCGGCTCGCGAAGGTGAGCCGTCGTGGGACGGCGCAAAGCTAGGTACCGGGCGCCCGGGATGGCACATTGAGTGTTCGGTGATTGCTCGCAAGACCTTGCCAGCACCATTCACTGTTCAGGGTGGCGGATCAGATTTGATCTTCCCTCACCACGAATTCTCTGCCGCTCACGCTGCCGCCGGCGACCACCACGAGCTAGCTCAAACCTACGTTCACACCGGCATGGTCGGCTTGGACGGAGAAAAAATGAGCAAGTCTCTGGGCAACCTAGTCCTCGTTTCAAAGCTCCGTGCAGCTGGCGTTGAGCCAGTGGCAATTCGTGCGGTACTGCTCTCACAGCACTACCGTACCGATTGGTTCTGGACCGATAACCTGCTCGCTACCGCTCAAGAGCGTGTGGCTTCCTGGCGCGAGCGTCTAGAAACCACTTCGCAGCACGAAGCTACAACGCTGCTGGACAGCATTCGTTCCCACATGGCGAACGACCTCGACGCTCCTGGCGCATTGGATGCTATCGATCAGTGGGCTGCACAGCCTGCCGGTACTTCCAACGACGGCGCTCAGCTGTTGCGCGAGGGTATCGACGCGCTGCTAGGCCTCAAGCTTTAGGCCACAACGCAGTACGTAGATGATCGGATGATCATTGCAGGGATCGACTTCAGAATTCGAAGTCGGTCCCTGATCCATCTGGACGGTACTTTCCTCGTCGGCGCAAGTAGCGTTCGAACTCTCGAGCGATTGATTCACCGCTAGCTTCAGGAAGATTGCTGGTATCGGTAGCCTCTTCGAGCTGCTTCACGTACTTGGCCACATCGGGATCCGCCGCGGCCAGCTCATCAACGCCATGCTTCCACGCCAGGGCATCTTCGCGTAGTTGTTGATCTGCCACGGTGATGGGCAGCAACTCTTCGAGTATTTCAATGAATGCCAGCTGCACCCGAGGGCTAGGGGACTGGGCCACATAGTGCGAGAGCTGGGCCCAGAGGGAGAGACAAGGGATCTGGCGACGCTGAAATTCAATACCCAAGATAGAAGGTATTCCGGTGGGACCTTCATAATCCGAAGGATCTACTTTGAAATACTCCTGGAACCGGACATCGTCGCTGCTCAGGGACGTCGGGACCGGGCGAGTATGCGGAACATCAGCCAATAATGCTCCAAGCGTCAAAATCGCCTGCGCATTATGTTCTTGAGCTATGTCTACGATTTGTGCACAGAAGTTTTTCCACTTAAAAGTAGGTTCCACGCCTATTACGACCAATAGGTCTGCGGCAGCTTGCGGAAGCGCTACCTTAAATATTTCAGTGCGTGGCCATTCCACCACTGCACCTTGATCGGTGCGTCGAGTCTTGGGACGGGAGAACTGGTAGTCGTAAAAGTCGTCTTCACCGATGGTGGCGATCAGCTCAAAAGTGTTCTCTTCGAGTAATAAGCGCACCGCATCGCTGGCAGCTGAACCGGCATCATTCCATCCTTCAAAGGCCGCCACGACGATAGTGGGGCGAATCTCATGATCACTCTGGGCAACATAAGTATTCAGCGTTGGGGTGTGGAAATCCTTGGTCAATGCAAACTCCTATCCAGCGTTCTAGCCCACGGCGTGGCTTGCCGAAGCGGCTTAGACCCACTCTTCCATCTAGAATGGACTCATGCCAAGCACCAGTTTTGACTTTAATTCCGGCTCACACCCCAGAACACCGCAAGCGGTCCTCTGGGATATGGACGGCACCTTGATTGACACCGAACCTTATTGGATCGCTGCCGAGGAAGAACTGGTGGCCGCACATGGTGGGCAATGGAGTGAAGAACAGGGCTTGTCGTTAGTTGGCAGCGCGCTTCCTAACTCGGCTCGAGTTCTCCAAGACGCTGGCGTGAAACTTGATGTACGTCAGATTATCGATCTGCTCAGCGCTCAGGTGATTGCCGGTCTTAAGCGTGAAATTCCTTGGCGCCCCGGGGCCCGCGAATTGCTGACGGCCTGCAATCAAGCGGGAATTCCGCAAGCTTTGGTCACCATGTCTGAGCGCAGCATTGTCAACGAGCTATTGGAACAACTGCCAAAAGACACTTTTCTTACCTCCGTAACTGGCGAAGAAGTCAGCAAGGGCAAACCCAATCCGGAACCCTACCTTCGTGGACTTGAACTCCTTGGTGAAGCACTGGACCAAAGCCTTGACGCTGAAAAGTGCATCGGATTTGAGGATTCAGTACCCGGTATCGCTTCGGCTTCGGCTGCAGGGCTGCATGCTGTACTGATCCCTAACGCCATTGATCCAGGCGACGGCAACTGGCGCCGTGTAGATAGCCTAGAAAACGTAGACGTAGCAGAAATGACTCGATGGTTGGTGCAGGTTAGCGCGTGAGCGAATCTTCAGAACAAGCTCCCGGAATTAAACTCGGCCGTATTGGCGGGGTTCCGGTATATCTTTCGAGCTCGTGGTTCATTATCACCGCTGTGATCACCATTTCGGTGGGACTGCAGCTGTCTCGGAGCCAATGGATCCCGGCGCTGAACGCCTACCTTATGGGTTTTGCGTGCGCTGTGGTCATCGCCCT
>CAACWO010000121.1_pt1 | contig 79178 bp, 70 predicted proteins | sample 2275661 | NCBI WGS metagenome assembly CAACWO01 (sample SAMEA5312466, study PRJEB27640) | indoor metagenome | biome: indoor environment; feature: uncontrolled; material: polymer concrete tiles wood | place: Germany | collected 2014-07-07 | reverse complement strand
TGCCATTCACGCACGCGCAGGTAGTTGATGTGCTCTGTCTTGCACATGCGGCGGAAGGCCGAGGAAGAGAGTTCCTTCTGCTGTTCTTGCAGGTATGCCCAGAGATTAAGCAAGGCAATGAAGTCAGACTTCTCATCGGTGAATCGTTTGTGTAGCTCGGCAGCTCTTTCGCGCATGCCGGTATCTTCACTTGGACGCTCTCGTGGGTCCTGGATGCTCAGACCTGCGGCGAGCACCATGACTTCCTTAGCCACTGCGCGGTCCGCAGACTCGACGATCATTCGTCCCAGACGTACGTCTAGTGGCAGCTGGGACAGCTTGCGACCAATCGGGGTGAGCTTGGCGGACTTGTTGGATTCCAACGCACCAAGTTCGCGCAGCAGGTTCACACCATCGGTGATGGCCTTTGCTTCGGGAGGCTGAACGAAGGGGAACTTTCCCACCTCGGTGGCTGACGCAACTACGCCCATGGAAATCATCTGCAAAATGACGCTAGCTAGGTTGGTACGCAGGATTTCTGGGTCAGTGAACTCGGGGCGAGCCTCGAAGTCTGATTCCGCGTACAGGCGGATGGCGATGCCCTCGGAGACACGACCACAACGGCCCGAACGCTGATTGGCGCTGGCCTGTGAAACGCGTTCGATAGGTAGACGTTGCACCTTGGTGCGATGAGAGTATCGCGAGATGCGGGCGGTGCCAGTATCGATCACGTACTTGATGCCTGGCACGGTGAGTGAAGTTTCAGCCACGTTGGTAGCCAAGATCAGGCGTGGTGCACTGCCCGGGTGGAAGACTCGGTGCTGCTCAGCGAGTGAGAGGCGAGCAAAAAGCGGCAATACTTCATAACGAGGCAGGCGCTTATTGGCGGTGACCATTGCTCGCAACGCCTCAGCCGCATCGCGAATTTCTCGTTCACCGGAGAAGAAGATCAGGATGTCGCCTGGTGCTTCTCGGCTTAGTTCCTTAACCGCATCGGTGACTGCATCGAGGGGATCGCGTTCTTCCTCTAATGAATTTTCATCATCTGACTCATCGTCAAGGGCTGCTTCAGCCTGCAATGGGCGGTAGCGCAGTTCAACGGGGAAGGTACGTCCGGAGACTTCCAGAATCGGTGCTGGTTCAATCTCGCCCGAGGGTAACGTCTTACCAAAGTGCTCGGCAAAACGTTGAGGGTCGATCGTAGCCGAGGTGATGATGATCTTCAGATCAGGGCGCTTTGGCATGATCTGCTTGAGGTAACCAAGCAGGAAGTCAATATTCAGGCTGCGCTCGTGAGCCTCATCGATGATGATCGCAGAGTATTTTTTCAGCAAACGGTCACGCTGAATTTCGGCAAGCAAAATACCGTCGGTCATGACTTTTAGCTTGGTATTGCGCGAGACCTCACCGGTGAAGCGCACATGGAAACCGACCTCGTCACCAATTTCGGTTCCTAATTCCTCGGCAATTCGTTCAGCCACGGTGCGCGCGGCAAGACGACGAGGCTGGGTGTGCCCAATCATGCCCTTTTCGGCCAGGCCGAGTTCAATGAGCATCTTGGGTAGCTGAGTGGTTTTTCCTGAACCGGTTTCACCGGCTATCACTACCACCTGATTTTCGCGCACTGCTTTGAGGATGTCTGCGCGACGGGCTGAGACCGGGAGGGCTTCTGGATACGTAATGCTAAGCGCCATGATGTTTCTATTCTATTCGCGTAGCGCCCAATCCACTTGCCGCCGAGCCGAGGGCGAAATTTGTGGCCTAGTCCGGACCAAAGACGCGTGAAAGAGGTTAGTCAAATTTTCTGTCCGTCTAGGCAAACGTCGACATCTTGTGGAGACAAAATACAAAACGTACCAATTTCGTCTCACTACTCGGAAATTGTGCCCATAAAGGTCAATATCAAGATTAAAACGTCTCTCGATGGCCCTATCCGGTGACTAAAGTGAGGTCGTTCACATGTAAGATCTAGGGTATTCATCGACGTGGTGTTGGGACGGTTCCCGGATGCATTTCACAAGTGGTCTTGCAGCCCAACTACCAACTGCATTGATGACATCACTCGCACTATGGGGACTTTGAAGGGGATTTCAATGAAGAGCTTCACAGCTATGAAATTTGCAGCAGTAGCTGCAGCTAGCGCACTTGCGTTGACCGCTTGCGGCGGTAGCAACGGATCGAGCGACAAGGCTGCAAGTGACGAGCCAGTAAAGATCGGCATCGCACAGTACGTTACGCACCCATCCTTGGATGCTGTCGTCACCGGATTCAAAAAGGGCATGGAGAGCGCCGGGTACACCGGTGACAAGATCTCCTACGACGAGAACAACGCGGAAGCTGATCAGGCTACCAATACCTCGATTGCTGGCAAGCTTGCTGCGGACTCGGATATTGATTTGGTGTTGGCAGTTGCCACCCCGTCAGCCCAGGCAGTAGCCCAGACCATCACCAAGGTTCCAGTTCTGTTCTCAGCTGTCACTGACCCTGTGAGCGCGAAGCTCGTCGGATCCAATGAAGCACCAGGTGCCAATGTCACCGGCACCTCGGACTTGAACCCGGTTGATGAGCAGCTTGCTTTGCTCAAGGAACTGAAACCAGATGCTAAGAAGGTCGGCATCGTTTACTCCTCGGGCGAAGTGAACTCGGAAGTTCAGGTCAAGCTGGCTGAAGAAGCTGCTAAAGATTTGGGCCTGACCATCGAAAAGTCTGCGATTTCAACTTCCAGTGAAGTACAGCAGGCAGCAGGATCGTTGGACGTAGACGCTTACTACGTTCCGACCGACAACGCTGTGGTTTCTGCACTTGAAGGTCTGATCCAGACCGCTGACAAGAAGAAGATTCCAGTTATTGCCGCTGACGGCGACTCGGTTAAGCGTGGTGCTACCGCAACCTACGGCATTAACTACGAGAAGCTCGGCGAGCAGACCGCTGCCATGGCGGTCAAGGTACTCAAGGGCGAAGCCGAACCAGCAAGCCTGCCGGTAGAGACCATCTCAAAGGTTGACCTGTACCTCAATGAGAAAGCCGCAAAGAACTCCGGCATCGAATTCTCCGAGGACATGAAGTCAAAGGCCGTCGAAGTCTACTAAACCCTGCATCACAAGCGACGTAAGGCGAGGCGCATGATCTGATGCCTCGCCTTTCGTCGTGACAATACAACTCAAGGATCCCCACATGATCACAGCGGTTGAACTCGGCCTGATTTACGCCATCATGGCGCTCGGCGTGTATCTGACCTTCCGTATCCTAGATTTTCCAGACCTGACAGTCGACGGTAGCTTCACCACCGGAGCCTCTGTCGCCTCGGTGAGCATTGTCAGCGGCGTGAACCCGTGGCTCGCTACGGCACTGGCCTTTATCGCTGGCCTAGTTGCCGGCACCATCACAGGTCTACTGCATACCAAGGGAAAAATTGACGGCTTGTTGGCCGGTATTTTGACCATGATTGCTTTGTATTCCATCAACTTACGCATCATGGGTAAAGCAAATACACCGTTGCTTGGTGAAGAAACTCTGTTTAGCCCCCTGCGCAAAGCGGGATTATTGGGTACTGGGACATCGATTGCGATTCTCTTCGTTCTCTGTCTTGTATTTGTTGCTGCCATTGTGTGGTTCCTGCACACCGAAGTGGGAATGGCCATGCGTGCCACCGGCGATAATCAGGAAATGATTCGTTCCTTCGGTGTCAGTACCGATAATCAGAAGATTCTGGGCCTTGCCCTTTCCAACGGCCTTGTGGCGCTTTCCGGTGCGGTGATTGCTCAGTACCAGGGCTTCGCTGACGTAGGCATGGGTATCGGTTTGATTCTGATTGGCTTGGCTTCGGTCATCGTTGGCCAAGCGATTTTCACCCAGCGTTACATCTGGCTGGCTGCATTGGCAGTCGTATTCGGCGCAGTGATTTACCGTCTGGTGATTCAGCTGGCTTTGTCTGCGGGCCTGGAAGTCAACGACATGAAGCTGATTTCAGCAGTGCTCGTTGTCGTGGCGTTGTTGCTGCCTAAATGGAAGGGGTTCCAGAAAATAGTGAAGACCTTCAAGCGCTCGCCGGCTACCGTGACTGGCAAGGAAGAGGTTCGCACCAATGCTTAATATCCAGAACCTATCGCGTACGTTCTTCCCCGGAACCGTCAATGAACGTAAAGCTCTGCGCAACATCAATCTGGAACTGACCGACGGCGAATTTGTTACCGTCATTGGTTCCAACGGCGCAGGCAAATCTACAGTGCTCAATATGGTGGCCGGCAAACTTCAGCCGGACGCAGGCTCGGTGAGCATCGCCGGAAAGAACGTCACCAAGCTAGCGGACTACAGTCGAGCAAAGTACATCGGCCGCGTATTCCAAGATCCAATGGCTGGCACTGCTCCAGCCATGACCATTGAAGAGAATATGGCCTTGGCCTACGCCCGTGGCCGTTTCCGTGGATTGGGTTTGGGCGTTGGAGCCAAGCGACGTGAGCTATTTGTCGAGGAACTCAAGAGCCTGGAACTAGGCCTCGAGAAGCGCCTGAAGACCAAGGTTGGATTGCTCTCGGGAGGTCAGCGTCAGGCATTGAGCCTGTTGATGGCTACGTTCTCAAAGCCAAAGATCCTGTTGCTGGATGAGCACACCGCAGCGCTTGACCCGCAGCGTGCAGCTCTTGTATCTCGCTTGACCAAGGAAATCGTTGAACGGCATCAGCTGACGACGCTGATGGTCACACACAACATGGAACAAGCACTGCAATTGGGAACACGACTGATCATGATGCATGACGGGCAGATCATCTTGGACTTGAATCAAGAAGAAAAGTCGCAAATGACTGTTAAGGGATTGCTCGGTGAATTTGAAAAGATCAAGGGCGCTCAGCTCGATGATCGCACCATGCTGCAATAAAAACTGAGAACAACAGTTCAGGCTCCGCATACCCTAATGGTTGGCGGAGCCTGAACTGGTTTAAGTCGAAGTTTTCTCCAACAGGCACTCGACTCGTCCCGAACTCTGATCAACGAGTTCTTGGCCTGTCTGCTGGTAGCCGCAAGACAGATAAACCTGCATGGCGCGGGAATTCTCGGCTATGACCCATAAACGGATGTGGTGGAAGCCTGCTCTGAGCGCGTAGCGGTCTACTTCATCCAACATCTGACGTGCAACGCCACGGCCCCAGAATTCTGGCGAGACTGCGACATAGTAAATTTCCAGATAGTCATCGTGCGGAGCGCAGAGGGTAAAACCTGCAGGCTCATCAGCGAGCGTAGCCAAGACGAGCCGGGAGCTAGGAAGGGCTAAACGACGTTGGACGCCAGCGAGAGCTTGCGCGCCATCTTTGGGCAGTGGCTGGTGATCGCGCTGGGCGGCAGCGCGAGCCCAGATGATTGCAGCCTGGGCAACAGACTTTTGATCTTCAGGCTTCACTACTGCGAAAGTTATTGACGGACTTTTGGCATCCATAGTCTTAGCTTACTGAGGTACGTGTTCCATCTTTGTCAGTGCAAGCAGAGCACAGAGCAAGAAGACTGCAGCTCCAACGACAAAGGGTAAAGCGATGGTGACCGTACCCAAGGCGCCACCAGCTGCTGCGCCGATAGCAAGACCGATCAGACCCAAAACCTTACTGGCTGAACTTATCCGTCCCATAAGGGCCTGCGGAACAAGTTTCTGACGCAACGAGGTTGAACAGATATTCCAGAGGACCGCATGCAAGATGTACAAGGCCAGCAATACCCCAGCTAAAACAGCGGATGTCGTGAAGGCGAGCCCGGCCAGACTTAGCGAGCCGAGCCCCAGGCTGAGAACGATTAATTTCTTGTAGCCACATCGTACTCGTAGCTTTGGTGCTATCACCGAGCTAATCAGCCCGCCCAAGGCGGAAAAGGCGAGGAGCAGACCGTAGCCGGTTGAATTCAGTCCTAGTTGCTCTTTGGCGAAAAGGACAAAAATTGAAAAGGGCAACATGTATCCGAAGCTGGCCAACCCACCTATGAGCGCCAGAGTGCCGACAACGCGGTGCTTGGATAACCAGCTGATCCCTTGGTGGGCTTCTGCCCAGACGCCAGTGCGCTCGCCGGAGTCCTTTGAAAGTACTCGGGTGCGTGGCAACGCTAATGCCAGTAATCCGGCGATGGCCCAGAGCGCACCCATGAAATAAAGGGGAATGACTGCCGCAAGAGCAAAGAGGAAACCACCCAGCGGTGGACCGACAATTTCATCGGTTACCAATTGTGTGGCCGCAATTTTGGAATTGGCCCGATCAAGATTCGTGGTTTTCACCAGCCGGGGGAGTATCGCTACTGCCGCCGTATCGGCAGTGCCTTCAAAGACAGCTACTACCGCCATGGCCAGGTACAAGACCAAGATATTCGGGAAGGAAAGGTTAAAACTGATGCCAAGTGCTAATAGTGCTAACCCACGCAGAATATTGGCGACGCTGAACAGATTGCGCCGATCAAGTCGATCGACCCACACGCCAATCGGGAGCGCGAATAGCAGTCGCACAACGGCGTAGGTCAAAGAAAGTCCAGCGACCAACCGTGGATCGGGGGTCAACGATGCGGCGATCAACGGCACGGCGACAAAAGCCAAGCCGTCGGCAAGGTTGGACAGCGAGGTGGCTGCCCAAAGCACACCGAAACCACGCTGCTTAGTCATGACTTCAGCCTATTGCCTTTGATGCAGAAAACCAGAGGAGAACGTAACCTCCGAGCTGGCACCGCTCTAAAAGATTCCGCTGGATCCAAGCAGGGTGCCGATGAAGAACGTCGCCGCCAAAGCGAGCGCACCACCAATCACCAAGCGAAGCGCCGCGACACGTTTGGAACTTCCACCGATGTAGGCGCCGAGTGTCCCGGTCAGCGCAAGAGAAATGAGCACCGCGGCGAAGGTTATCGGAATGCGCACCGAATCCGGCGGCAGCATGATGGCCAGCATGGGTAGGATCGCGCCGATAACAAAGGCAGCGGCAGAGGCATAAGCAGCATGCCAAGGATTGACGACTTCTTCTTCATCGATATTCAGCTCTGCCGACAAGTGTGCTGCTAACGCATCGTGTTCAGTGAGTTCATTGGCCACCTGCAGTGCAGTCTCTTGGCTCAGCCCTTTCGACTGGTAAATCCCAGCAAGCTCAATAAGCTCTGCTTGCGGATCATCGGCAAGTTCTTGGCGTTCTTTTTCAATGAGTGCGTGCTGTGAGTCGCGCTGACTACTGACCGATACGTATTCACCTAGCGCCATGGATATCGCGCCACCAATGACGGCAGCCATGCCGGCAGTAAAAATGGGTGCCGATTGGTTGGTGACACCCGCGACGCCTACTACCGTGGCCGCTACTGAAACAATGCCATCATTGGCGCCAAGCACGCCGGCGCGCAACCAGTTGAGACGTTCAGCAAAGTTTTTCTGATGCGGTTCGTTAGGGTGAGCACTCGTGGATTCGGTCATGAGCCAAGATAATCACTAAGCAAGACATAGACGCCAGTGACAAGTAAATCTTCGCCATAGTTATCGGCAACATTTAAACAAAAAAATTGCAGGTCTGGAATTCCAGATCCTGCAATTTGCTGGTGCCCCTGAAAGGAATCGAACCTTCGACCTTCTGCTCCGGAGGCAGACGCTCTATCCACTGAGCTACAGAGGCGGGTTGCTGAGCAACAGAAAAAATACTATCAGGTGGTGCGCTGATCTGCGCAATTGGAGAAAGCACTCAAGAATGTGGTGCAAAAGTCACCGGGACTGCTCAGTCTCACAGTCCGGGGGAGTCATGAATGCTCATTATTTAGGGCAATTACCGGTATTCTTGAACGGTGACTCCTGAAGAACTCTCCGCAGCAATATCCGCATGCCTCACCGAAGCCGTAGCCGCTGGTGATATCTCCGTTGAGGTGCCAGAGACCGTACGTGTTGACCGTCCAAAGAGCCGTGAGCACGGTGACTGGGCAACCAACATCGCGCTGCAGCTGGGCAAAAAAGCCGGAATGGCACCCCGCGACTTCGCGCAGCTCCTTGCCCGACGACTCGCAGAGGTTCCAGGAGTCGACGCAGTCGACATCGCTGGTCCAGGCTTCCTCAACATCACCCTAGAAGCCGGCGCAGCCGGTGAGCTAGCCCGCAGCATCGTTGATGCCGGCGCTGCCTACGGTCACAACCAAGCCCTGGCCGGCCACGTGGTCAACATGGAGTTCGTTTCGGCGAACCCAACCGGACCGCTGCACATTGGCCACACCCGTTGGGCTGCACTGGGCGATGCCATCTCGCGCGTCCTTCGTGCCTCGGGCGCAACGGTTACCACTGAGTACTACATCAACGACGCCGGCAACCAGATGAACGTCTTTGCCCGCTCCGTATACAACCGCATCCACGGCCTGCCCGTACCTGAGGGCGGTTACCCAGGTGAATACATCAAGGAACTCGGCGACGTAGTACTCGCTGAGAACCCTGAGCTTGGCAAGCTGGAAGAAGCAGAAGCCATTCCTGCCCTGCGCGAAGCTTCGTACAAAGCGCAGTTGGTTGATATCAAGGCGACCCTTGCTGACTTCGGTGTCACCTTCGACGTGTTCTTCTCAGAGACCGCTTTGCATGAGGGCGGTGCTGTGGCTGACGCCGTGGCTCGCCTACGCGAACAGGGTCATATCTTTGATCAGGAAGGCGCAGTCTGGCTACGCACCACCGATTTTGGTGACGACAAGGATCGTGTGCTGATCCGTGCCAACGGCGAACCAACCTACTTTGCTGCCGACGCCGCGTACTACCTGTCCAAGAAGGACCGCGGCTTCGAAGAAAAGATCTACCTGCTCGGTGCCGACCACCACGGGTACGTTAATCGACTGAAGGCCATCGCTGCCTGCGCAGGAGATGACAAGGAAAAGAATATCGAGGTGTTGATCGGTCAGCTGATCAGCGTCAACGGTGCCAAGCTGTCCAAGCGTGCTGGCAACATCATTGAGCTGCGCGATCTGATCAACTGGATCGGTGCTGACGCACTGCGTTACTCGCTGGCTCGTTACCCAGCCGATTCTCCAATTGCCTTGGATCCAGAGCAGCTGCGAAAGAACACCAACGACAACCCGGTCTTCTACGTTCAGTATGCTCACGCACGTTCGGCTGCCGCAGCCCGTAACGCTGTAGCCAAGGGCATTACCCGTGATGACTTTGACTCAACCCTGCTGACCGATCCGACCGAAAACGAACTGCTGGCCGTACTCGGACAGTTCCCATCGGTCGTGGCTGGTGCTGCAGAATTCCGCGAACCACACCGCATTGCCCGTTACCTGGAGCAGGTAGCCGGTGCATACCACTCGTGGTACGCCGCAACCCGTATTACCCCGGTTGGTGAAGACGAAGCGATCTCAGCAGTGCACAGCACCCGCCTGTGGCTGAACGACGCTGCCACCACCGTCTTGGCAAATGGATTGGAACTGCTGGGCGTTTCTGCCCCAGAGAGGATGTAACTGGTATGGCTGTATCGCCGCTAGCCCCGCAATGGCTGCAATTCCCCGAAAACATTAACGCACTACGCGAGATCGAATGGGCTTCGGGGGTTTCCCGCGAGGCTGACGGCGAACTGTCCGTCCAGGGCCTTCGGGTCAGTGCTCTCGCCGAAGAATTTGGCACGCCATTGTTTGTGCTTGACGAGAATGACTTCCGCGCCCGCGCCCGTGGGTTCAAGACCGCTTTTGATGAAGCGTTTAAGAACTTGTGCGGGAGAGTAGATGTTTACTACGCTGGCAAAGCTTTTGTCTGCACCGAGGTAGCCCGCTGGGTTACCGATGAGGGTCTGCGCCTAGATACCTGCTCCGGCGGAGAGCTGGCGGTAGCTAAGGCAGCTAACGTTCCGGCAGAGAATCTCTCGCTGCACGGGAACAACAAGTCCAAGGCCGAGATCACCCGTGGCCTTGAGATGGGTGTTGGCCGCATTGTTATCGACTCACTTGATGAGCTGGAACGTGTGATCTCCTTGGCTGATTCTTTGAGCCTGACCGCAGAAGTGATGCTGCGTATTACCCCTGGTGTTCACGCATCAACTCATGAAGCAATTGCCACCGCGCACGAGGACCAGAAGTTTGGCTTGTCCATTCTTCCCGATGCCACTGGCACCTCACCGGCTTTGCGTGCGGTAGCCCGCGCTATTGAAGCGAAGAATGTGAACCTCTTGGGCTTGCACGCTCACATTGGTTCACAAATCTTTGAAGCCGAAGGTTTTGCCATGGTGGCTCGCACCATGTTGGGTCTACTCGCAAAGGTTCGTGAACTTCACGGCGTTGAGCTGCCTGAACTGGACTTGGGTGGTGGCTACGGCATTGCCTACACCTCCGAGGATCACCCCTCCACCCCGGCGAAGCTTGCCGGCCAGATGGCCGAAGTTGTTTCGGCTACCTGCGCGCAATTGGAAATGGCTTGCCCTCGCATCTCCATTGAGCCAGGCCGCGCCATTGTCGGTCCGACCACTTTCACCCTGTACGAGACCGGTGTGCTCAAAGATGTTCAGGTTGAAGACGAAGCCGGCACCCTGCACCCGCGCCGTTACATTGCCGTTGATGGTGGGATGAGCGATAACCCTCGCCCGGTGCTCTACGACGCGCAATACACCGCCGTTCTGGCCAGTCGTATGACGCAAAGCGACGCAATTATTTCTCGTGTAGTTGGGAAACATTGCGAGTCAGGTGACATAGTCGTGAAGGACGTTTACCTGCCCGACGACGTGGCGGCTGGCGACTTGCTCGCGATTCCGGCCACCGGCGCATACTGCTGGGCCCTGTCGAGCAACTACAACTACCTCACCCGCCCAGCGGTGGTAGCTGTACGCGATGGCCAAGCCCGTTTGATCGTACGCAGGGAAACCGAAGACGACTTGCTAGCCCGCGACATGGGAGTTTAATTGAGCGGCGAAAAGAACCTGAAGGTAGCCCTGCTGGGTTGCGGTACGGTCGGAGCCCAAGTGGCCCGAATCCTGCTGGAAGACGCGAATGAATTGGCATCCCGTTCGGGTGCTGGTCTGCAGCTGATCGGCATTGCCGTGCGGAACCTTGATACCAAGCGCGACGTGGACTTGCCCAAGGAGCTTTTCACCACGGATGCACTCGCGTTGATCGAAAAGGCCGATGTGGTCATCGAACTACTCGGTGGCTTGGACCCAGCCGGCCAGTACATCGCTGCCGCCCTGTCCAAGGGTGCCAGCGTAATCACCGGCAACAAGGCACTGATTGCGCTTAAGGGTGCAGATCTTAATGAAGTTGCTGCACAGTCCGGAGCGCAGTTGCGCTACGAGGCGGCAGTGGCCGGTGCCATCCCGATCCTTCGCCCGATCGCTGATTCGCTGGCTGGAGATCACATCACCAAGGTGATGGGTATCGTCAACGGCACCACCAACTTCATCTTGGACGCCATGGATACCACCGGTGCGGCTTTTGACGACGTATTGAAGCAGGCCCAAGATTTGGGTTACGCCGAAGCCGATCCAACTGCCGACGTCGGCGGACACGACGCTGCCGCGAAGGCTGCGATCTTGGCTTCATTGGCTTTCCACACCACTGTCTCTTCGGAACAGGTTTCTACCGAAGGTATCACCGAGGTCAGCGCAGAAGATGTAGCAGCAGCCGCCGAGGCCGGCTACGTCATCAAGCTTCTGGCTATCGCTGAGCAGAGTGAAGCGGGCATCTCGGTGCGCGTATACCCAGCATTGATTCGTCGTTCGCACCCACTGGCAACAGTGCACGGTGCCTTCAACGCCGTTTTTGTTGAAGCAGAAAACGCTGGCGACCTCATGTTCTACGGCGCCGGTGCCGGTGGCAACGCCACCGCCAGCGCCGTGATGGGCGACGTGGTCGCTGTGGCTCGACAGATCGCCGCCGGTGCACCACTGCCCAATGGTTCGATCCAGCGCAGCCCACGGATGCTCGACTTTGATGCGATCACCACCCGCTACTGGATTGGCCTGTCGGTTAAGGACCAGTCCGGTGTGCTCGCTTCCATTGCCACCGTTTTTGGTGAGCATGGGGTCTCGATTGAATCGATGAGCCAACAAGGTGACGCAGATTCTGGTGCGCAGTTGCGTATCCTCACCCACCAGGGCACCGAATCGGCCCTGGCCAGCACCGTTGAGGCCCTCGAAGCCTTGGACGCTGTGCATTCAGTTCTATCCGTTATGCGAGTTGAAGGAAACTAACGTGGCTCACCAGTGGCGCGGAGTAATCCGCGAATATGCCGACCGTTTACCAGTAGACGAAAACACCAAGGTCATCACCTTGGGCGAGGGTGGAACCCCGTTGGTTTACGCCCCGGCCCTTTCGGCACACACCGGCAACGATGTGTACCTCAAGGTTGAAGGCATGAACCCAACCGGCTCCTTCAAGGACCGCGGCATGACCATGGCAATGACCGCCGCGGTAGCCGCCGGTGCCAAGGCTGTGGTTTGCGCTTCGACTGGTAACACCTCGGCTTCAGCTGCCGCCTACGCAACTCAGGCTGGCCTGAAGTGTGCGGTGCTTGTTCCGGACGGCAAGATCTCCATGGGCAAGATGTCCCAGGCTATCGCTCACGGTGCTGACATCATTCAGATTGATGGCAACTTTGATAACTGCCTTGAGGTTGCTCGCAAACTGAGCGAAAACTACCCAGTCTTCTTGGTGAACTCCGTGAACCCTGCCCGTATTCAGGGTCAGAAGACCGGCGCCTTTGAAGTGGTTGACTTCTTGGGTGACGCACCGGATTACCACATGCTGCCAGTTGGCAACGCCGGTAACATCACCGCGTATTGGAAGGGCTACAAGGAGTACTCCTCCGAGTGGACCAATGAAGCCGGCAAGGTTTTGGAACCAGTGTCCACCAAAACTCCAATCATGTGGGGCTTCCAGGCTGAAGGCGCGGCGCCAATCGTTGCCGGTCACCCAATCACCGAACCAGACACCATCGCTACCGCTATCCGCATTGGTAACCCAGCATCATGGGAACAGGCTGAAGCAGCGCGTGACGAGTCCGGCGGACAGATCGATTCGGTCTCTGACGAGCAGATCCTAGAAGCGCACCGTTGGCTTTCGAGCCGTGAAGGCGTTTTTGTGGAGCCTGCTTCGGCTGCCGGTGTTGCCGGTCTGCTGAAGCACCACGCTGCTGGCAATGTGCCAACCGGCAAGAAGATTGTCATCACCGTCACCGGACACGGACTCAAGGACCCAGACTGGGCCTTGAAGCAGGCCGATGGTTCAGCAGTCACCCCAAAGAAGGTCGGCTTCGACGTTGTCGAGGTAGCCGGCGCACTGGGCCTGGCCTAGAACCTCTGCCGGATTTCGCCGGCTGAATATGGCCCGTCGCGCCTTGGCAAGTTCCCGTAGGGGAGTTAGGTCAACCGTGACGGGCCATTGTCCATTTTTCACATTTCCTGTTCTGAAACTGAAGGAACTATGACGCAGCAGATCGCCTTGGGCCAGCACGTAATTGTTTGCCCACCAGCCACTTCCGCCAACCTTGGCCCAGGCTTCGATTCCCTCGGCTTGGCTTTGGAATACCGGGACCGGCTTGTGGTGCGCACTGCGTCGACGAGCTGCGTTGAGATCACCGGGGAAGGTGCCGAGGATCTTCCCAAAGATGAATCACATCTGATCATCAAGGAGATGCACCGCTACTGGAGCCGTGCCGGTTTTGAACCGGTTGGTGTTCACCTCGAGGCAGAGAACAATATTCCTCACGCACGCGGTATGGGTTCCTCCGCGGCAGCCATTGTTGCCGCGTACGCAGCAGCCGATGCGTTGCTGCCTGAAGAATCACGCGGTGGCACCGAAGCAATTTTCCAAGCCGCGGCAGCCTGGGAGGGGCATCCAGACAACGTAGCGCCGGCGGTCTACGGTGGCCTGAGCATTTCATCAACGCAACCAGACGGTAGCTTTGCTTCGGTTCAGGTGCCGTTGCAATCACAGCTGCGTGCTGTACTGGCCATTCCTTCCAACGGGCTATCAACCGAGGTAGCGCGTGGAGCACTACCAGCGCAGGTTGATCACAGTATTGCGGCCGCCAATAGCGCCAGTGCAGCCCTACTTATTCATGCTCTCAGCAACGATCCATCGGTCTTGCTGGCAGGCACCAAGGACTATCTGCACCAGGATTACCGTGCTGTAGCTATGCCCGAAAGTGCGTCCTTGATCGCTTCATTGCGTGAGGCAGGACTGGCCGCTGTGGTTTCCGGGGCAGGCCCAACGGTTTTGACCTTGGTCGCGGGCGAAGAGCAGGTGGCCCAAGTCTTGGCCAAGATTGAAGAGTTTTCTGCGGAATCTACAGTGTCGTGGCGTGCTGAAGTTCCTGCGCTGGCTAACAACGGTGTTACAGTAGAAGTGCTGTAACACTATGGCAGGCCGGATTGTTGGGTAGTTACCCGGTTCAAATCCCATTGGCCAGTGTTGATACGGAATGGTTCGGTTCTTGAACCCTACTTTCTCCGTCCAGTCGTTCCGGTTCTTCCTGCCGTCGCAGCAACTTTGATATCCCACATTCATGCACAGCCTCGTGCCGTCGAGATATCAGTCTCCTTATATATTCCACCGCAGTTTAGTGACCTGCTTTTTGGGCTCGCTCGGTGGAATGCGCACTAGCCATGAAATCTTCGGCTAAGGCAAAACATTAACGGCATAGTGGGCCTGCCTTGAAGCGGCCCATCCTACGAGTCAGAAGGAACTTTCGTGACCGAAACCACGAGCCTCAACGAAGGCGTGGACACCAAGACTTCCGAAAACAAGAGTGCCGGTCTGGCCTCTTTGAAGATGACCCAGCTTCAGCAGCTGGCTTCGCAGCTGGGAATTACCGGCGGATCGCGAATGCGCAAAGCTGACCTGGTAAAGGCTATCGGCGAGCATCAGCGTGGCGGATCTGTCGCCGCGAAGGAAGCAAAGGCAGCTAAGAGCGAAGCAGCACCAGCTGCCGAACAGCAGCCAACCGAAACCAAGGCGCGCTCGCGCCGTGCACCAAAAAACGCACCGGCAGCAGAAGCTGAAGTTGCACCACAGGCGCAGCCAGCTACCGAAGCAGCGAACGACTCGACCGCAGGACAGAAGCCTGCACGCACCCGTCGCCCATCGCGTCGAGTGACCGACTCGGGCAAGGCTCCAGTTGCGCAGGAGCAGACTGAAGCACCTGCACCTGCAGCAACAGTTGAAACTGAAGCCGCACCAGTTGAGCAGAAGGCACCACGCCAGCGCCGCAACTCGAGGGCCAAGGCTGAAGTCAACGCTGAACAGCCTGCAGCTCAGAACGCTGAGCCACAGACCGAAGCTACTGATAACAACGCTGAGCCACGCGAAGAGCGTCGCGAACGCAATAACAACCGTCGTGACCGCAACAACCGTCGTGAGCGTAACAACGACCGTGGCGAGCGCACTGAGCGTGGCGAGGCCAACGAGGCTGAGTCCAACGGCGAAGCACGCGAAGAGCGTCGTGAACGTGGCAACCGCCGCGAGCGCAACAACGATCGCAACAATGATCGTAACGAGCGCAACGAAGTCAGCGAGTCTGAGTCCAACGGCGAAGCACGCGAAGAGCGTCGTGAACGTGGCAATCGCCGCGAGCGCAACAATGACCGCAACGAGCGCAATAACGATCGTGGCGAGCGCAATGAGCGCAACAACGACCGTAACGATCGTAACGAGCGCAACGAAGCGTCAGAGAACGAATCCGATGAACGCAGCAACGATCGTAATGATCGCAGCAACCGTCGTGAGCGCAACAACGATCGTAATGATCGCAGCAACCGTCGCGAGCGCAACAATGACCGCAACGAGCGCAACAACGATCGCAACAACCGCAACCGTCGCAACCGTCGTGATGAAGACGAGCCACAGCTGAGCGAAGACGATGTTGTGTTGCCAATCGCCGGTATCTTGGACGTGCTGGAGAACTACGCATTTGTTCGCACCTCCGGCTACCTGCCAGGTCCAAACGACGTGTACGTCACCTTGGGCCAGGTCAAGAAGTACAACCTGCGCAAGGGTGACGCCATTGTTGGTGCGATCCGCCAGCCACGCGAGGGCGAGACCCCTAACCCACGCCAAAAGTTCAACGCACTGGTGCAGCTGACCAGCGTCAACGGCAAGAAGCCAGAAGATAACCGCGAACGTGTTGAGTTCAACAAGCTCGTTCCGCTGTACCCAACCGAGCGCCTGCGCCTGGAAACCGATCCAAAGCTGGTCGGCCCACGTGTTATCGATCTGGTTGCCCCGATCGGTAAGGGCCAGCGTGGCCTGATCGTATCGCCTCCAAAGGCCGGTAAGACCCTGATCCTTCAGGCGATCGCCAACGCGATCACCATCAACAACCCAGAAGTACACCTGATGATGGTGCTGGTTGATGAACGTCCCGAAGAAGTCACCGACATGCAGCGCACCGTCAAGGGCGAAGTTATTGCTTCGACCTTCGACCGCCCAGCTGATGACCACACCACCGTGGCTGAACTAGCCATCGAGCGCGCTAAGCGCCTGGTGGAAATGGGCATGGATGTTGTGGTTCTGCTTGACTCGATGACCCGTCTGGGCCGTGCTTACAACCTGGCTGCTCCAGCCTCGGGCCGTATCCTCTCCGGTGGTGTCGACTCGGCTGCACTGTACCCACCAAAGCGTTTCTTCGGTGCTGCTCGCAACATCGAAAACGGTGGCTCGCTGACCATCCTTGCCACCGCACTGGTGGAGACCGGGTCCAAGATGGACGAGGTCATCTTCGAGGAATTCAAGGGCACCGGCAACATGGAGCTTCGCCTCTCACGCCAGCTGGCCGAGAAGCGCATCTTCCCAGCGGTGGACGTCAATGCATCCTCCACCCGCCGTGAAGAGCAGCTGATGAGTGCCGAAGAGGTACGCATCATGTGGCGTCTGCGTCGTATGCTTTCGGGCATCGATCCACAGCAGGCTCTGGAAGTGCTGACCGGAAAGATTCGCGAAACCGAATCCAACGCTGAATTCTTGATGCTGGTCAACAAGACCACCCCAAACAAGGATTAGTTGCCCTACTCGCCATGGCGTCCAGCCAGTTTGCCCCACCCGGGCAGCTGGCTGGACGCCATCGGCGCGTAGTGACCGTTTAACCCACTAGAATTTAATCTCAGCAGCCCGCAGGCCCGAAAAGAGCCTGATTGTGCGGGCACCGCCGACAAGGAAAGCACATCACCATGTTCGAATCCGTCAAGACGCTACTAGAAGAGCATGCCCAGATTCAGGCGCAGCTCTCGGATCCGGCGGTGTACGCCGACCAGTCGCTGGCCCGCAAGCTCGGACGCCGCTCTGCCCAGCTCAACGGCATCGTTGAAGCCTACAACCGCTGGCACACCGCTACCGATGATTTGGAAGCTGCGCAGGAAATGGCGGATGAAGATCCAGAGTTCGCCGAGGAAGTCGAAACCATCAAGGCAGCTCTTCCGGAGCTGGAAGAAAAGCTTCGTCGCCTGCTGATCCCGCGTGACCCTAACGATGCACGTGACGTGATCCTTGAAGTTAAGGGTGGTGAAGGTGGTGATGAGGCAGCACTGTTCGCAGCTGACCTCTTGCGCATGTACACCCGCTTTGCTGAGAACAAGGGCTGGAAGGTGGAGATGATCTCCTTCAACGAGTCTGACCTTGGCGGTTACAAAGATGCTCAGGTTGCGATCAAGGGCAAGTCCAATGACCCAGCTGAGGGTGTTTACGCACAGCTGAAGTTTGAAGGCGGTGTGCACCGTGTGCAGCGTGTTCCAGTGACCGAATCTCAGGGACGTATCCACACGTCGGCTGCCGGCGTGCTGATCCTGCCCGAGGTTGACGAGCCCGAAGAAGTCGACATTCACCCGAACGACCTGAAGGTGGACGTATACCGTTCCTCAGGTCCTGGTGGCCAGTCGGTGAATACCACCGACTCCGCGGTTCGCCTGACCCACATCCCGACCGGCATTGTGGTCGCCATGCAGAACGAAAAGTCGCAGATCCAGAACCGTGAAGCGGCCATGCGTGTGCTTCGTTCACGCTTGCTGGCTCACCAGCAGGAAATCATCGACGCCGAAAACTCGGCAGTTCGTGCAAGCCAGATCCGTACCATGGATCGTTCCGAGCGTATCCGTACGTACAACTACCCAGAAAACCGCATTGCTGATCACCGCACCGGTTACAAGGCGTACAACTTGGATGCCGTCATGAGTGGCGAACTGCAGCCAGTGATCGAATCATGCATCCAGATGGACGAAGAAGAGCGCTTGGCAGCGCTGGGCGAGTAAGCATCGTCTTGGAAGAACTGTCTGCCGTCCGCCACAAGGCGATCGCGGCATTGGCCGACGCCGGGGTGCCAAGCCCCGGCGTCGACGTCGACCTACTGCTTTGCCATGTCCTGGGCATTAGTCGTTCCGAACTCAAGCTTCGCGAGCTACGCGGGGATAGCTTTGAAGCTAGCCACCGCGAAGAGTTCACACAGCTAGTGGCTGCCCGGCGCACTCGCATCCCATTGCAACACCTCACCGGGGTGGCACATTTCCGCTACCTGGAGCTCAAAGTTGGCCCTGGTGTATTTACGCCGCGTCCAGAGACTGAAACGGTCGTGCAGTTGGGGCTGGATTTTGTGGTCCAACAGGCACTAGAAGCACCAAATTGCATTGATCTGTGCTCCGGCTCAGGAGCGATTGCTGCTGCATTGGCCAGTGAACTGCCCGGCTCCAAGGTCTGGGCGGTGGAGCTTTCCGATGATGCTATCCAGTACACCAAAGCTAATTGCCTGCCACATCAGGTTACCGTCCTGCATCAAGATGCCACCACGCTTCCTGAGGACTTGGAAGGCATCATGGATTTGGTAGTTTCAAATCCGCCGTATATTCCGCCTAACGCTATCCCGCGCGAGGCCGAAGTTCGAGACCATGATCCGGCCATGGCACTCTACGGTCTAGGCGATGATGGTCTGCAGATTCCGCGTGCCGTGGCAGGGCAGGCCATGAAGTTATTGCGTCCCGGTGGATATTTTGTGATGGAGCACGCTGAAGTGCAGCAAGACTCGGCGGCGACGATGCTCAGAGAAGCAGGGTTCACCCAAGTTTCCGGTCACGAAGACCTCACTGGACGAGCCCGCGCCACCTGTGGGTACGCACCACACCGCTAACCAGTACCACCTACTACGCACAGTGCATGAAAGAATGATCCCGTGAGCACAAGATTTTTGGTAAGCAACGAGCAAGAACACGCTGACGGCATCGCAGCAGCTAAAGCTGCCCTGGCCGATAAACGATGCATCGTTTTGCCTACGGACACCGTTTACGGGATTGGCGCTGACGCCTTCAGCGCTCAGGGAGTAGCCATGTTGTTGGCGGCCAAGGGCCGGAACCGCACCATGCCACCTCCAGTACTGATCGCGCAAAGCGCCACCATGGATGGGCTGGCTCGCGATATCCCAGATGCTGCCCGCAAACTTGCTGAGGCTTTTTGGCCTGGCGGACTGACCCTGATCCTCCAAGCGCAGCCCTCGCTGACCTGGGATCTGGGGGAGACCCGCGGAACTGTTGGATTGCGTGTTCCCAACGATGACACCGCCCTAGAACTTTTGCGCGAAACCGGACCATTGGCCGTATCTTCGGCTAACCGCACCGGCAAACCAGCAGCCTTGGATATTGAGTCCGCGATGGATCAGCTTGGTGAATCGGTAGACGTCTACCTCGATGGTGGTCCGCGCGGCGAAACCGGCGAAGACGTAGCAGCGTCAACAATTATCGATTGCACCGGTGAACAGCTCAAGGTTGTCCGTGCTGGAACGATTTCCATCGAGGAGTTGCGCGTTGTAGTTCCTGAAGTGCTCGACTTGGGACAGGATGCCCCGGGCCAGGACGCATGAGAATATACCTACTGCTTATCGCCTTTAGCTTCACCGCTTCCTACCTGCTGACTCCGATTGTTCGGTCAGTGGGACACAGGTTTACGAACAACCAGATGTTGCGTGACCGCGATCAGCATCAGGTACCCATCGTGAAGTTTGGCGGCGTGGCAATTATTGCCGCTTTTGCCATGGGGTTATGGCTGGCCAGTAATTTCCACTTCTTCAGGGGAGTCTTCAGCGGCTACGTACCTCAAGGTCTGAGTTACGCCTTAATTGTCATCCTGATTCTTGGACTGGCAGATGACATGTTTGATCTGCGCTGGTGGATCAAACTCTTAGGCCAGATCTTCGTCGGATTCATCATGGCCACTCACGGTGTGCTGATTCAGTCTCTGCCTGTGGGGTCGTGGCATATCAACGCACAATGGCTACAGATTGTACTGACAGTATTTTTGATTGTACTGACCATGAATGCCATCAACTTCTCCGATGGGCTTGACGGTCTAGCTGCCGGCCTCGCAGCCATTGGCGCTGCCACCTTCTTCGTCTATTCCTATGTACTGGCCACACATGTCAGCGCGGATGATTACGCGAACGTTGGCGCCTTGTTGTGTGCACTGCTCCTGGGTGCTTGCCTCGGATTCTTGCCACATAATTTCAACCCCGCGAATATCTTCATGGGGGAGAGTGGCGTACTAGCCATCGGGTTGATCCTCTCGGTATCAGCAATTGCGGTCACCGGTGACGTGCGTGGGCTGGAAGCTCAACGGTTCAGAAACATCCCGGCGTACATGCCAGTGGTCTTGCCCATGGTTATTGTGTTCCTACCAGTACTAGACCTTGTACTCTCAGTACTGCGCCGGTTGGCTAACAAACGCTCACCCTTTTCTCCGGACTCCAAACACATCCATCACCGCATGTTGGCTCAGGGGCACTCAGTGCGCAGGGCAGTGATCTTGCTCTATATTTGGGCCGCCGTGATTGCTGTGTCCGTGGTCGCAATTGCCTTCATCCCAGTGGCCCTGGTGGTCCCTGTGGCCTTGGTACTCTTCCTTGCTGCGGCTATTGGTACATGGTGGCCATTGGTGTTGCGCAGAATCAATGCATTACTCAAACGATTGCGCAAGGCCTAACCCGGCCAATTGGCCAAGCAATTCGCGAGCAATGTCTTTCTATCTCGTGTAGAATTCAGTATGGATCTTCTTCCGGACGCTCTTTTGGGTGAGCGGAAGTTTCAAGTTTCATCAGCATCGTGGGTGCTTGATGGTTCCTCGGATTTGACGAAGAAAGGTTGCGGTCGTGGCTTCTAGTTCTGCCCGCATCAGTACTTCGTCAGCTCCGAAATCCATCTGGTTGCCGATTCTGGCTTTGTCACTGATGTATTCGTTGATCGCAACAGCCGCATTTTTCCTGATTTCGTGGTTGGCCGCCGATCTTCGTTACGCACAGTCGGGCGCATTGGCGGCAGTGATTGTCATTAGCTTTTTTGCTATTGGCATCCTGATCGCCGAAGTAGCGGGACGAATTCGCCGCACGTGGGCTATGCCCGCGTTTTTGGGCGCATATGTCATCAAGGTTTTTGGTATCGCCTTCGTGTTGTTGAACCTGGGTTTGCCCGAGTGGGTAAACCGACAGGGATTCGTTCTTGCAGCAGCAATCTCACTCGTTGCCTGGCAGATTGGTGAAGTGCGAGCCTTCATGAAGGCTCGGCTAGCTATCTACAACGAGGACTAGAGAGTTCCCGAAGGCGATATGTCTCAGGGGATGCTGTGAGTTTGATAAGCTTACTACGGGTCATTTTTAGCTAAGCGCCCAAAAGCGTGAGGCTGAATAGTTAATGCTGTCGCAGGGAAACTTGCTGATGGCTCCTCATCAAGGTTGATGCCTCCGGCAACAGCTGCGATGAGATCCCGTTTGATCTTTTCTTCACACGGTGAGAGGCAGTTTCCGCCAGTCACCGCCTTTTGCCCGTGACCGTTACTGCAGAGAGGACAGCGCGTTGTTCGCGTTTGCGCTCCCAATGGCCTCCGAAGAAGGCGGCTTCATTCCGCCAACCGTGCACGATACCCACCTCCCGGAAATTTTCCCATGGGCGGCTGAGTACGGCACTGGTTTCGGCAAGCAGATGCTCATGATCGCTTTGTCGGTTGTGCTTATCTCTTGGTTCTTCACCATGGCCATCAAGAACCCGAAATTGGTTCCAGGCAAGATGCAGTACCTCGCTGAATCCGGCTACGCCTTTGTGCGTAACGGTATCGGCCGCGACATCATTGGCGAGAAAAACTTCCGCCCATGGATTCCGCTGCTGTTCGCGACTTTCTTCTTCGTACTGCTCAACAACCTCTTCGGTGCGATTCCGTTCCTGCAGCTTCCATCGTTCTCACACGCTGGTTCTGCATACGCAATGGCCATCATTATCTACGGCACCTGGATTGCTGTAGGTCTGAAGAACCACGGTATCCGTTACTTCAAGTTGGCAGTCACCCCACCAGGTGTCAGCCCAGTGATGCTGATCCTGCTGGTGCCTTTGGAAATCATTTCTAACTTCATTGTTCGCCCACTGACGCACTCGTTGCGTTTGATGGCGACGATGCTGGCAGGCCATATCATTGTGATGCTGGCAGCCTCAGGTGCTCGTTACTTGATTGTCGTCCAGGATCAGCTGGCACTGAATGGTGTTGGTGTTCTGGTAATCGTCGGTTACGTAGCAATGTACTTCCTTGAATTGTTGATCATGGTTCTGCAGGCGTTCGTCTTTACGCTGCTGACCGCGATCTACATCCAGGGTGCAATTGAAGCTGACGCCCACTAGGCCATTTCTTATTTACTAAATCCCAAAAGTTCTTCCTTGGATCCTTCAAGGAAAACCTCACAACCTACCGGCTAAGAAGCACGGTATCTTGAAAGGAAAAATCGCATGAGCGGCTCCCTGAACATGATCGGTTACGGTCTGGCAGCAATTGGTTCGGCTATCGGCGTGGGCTTGATCTTCGCTGCTTACATCAACGGCGTTGCACGTCAGCCTGAAGCACAGCGTATCCTGCAGCCAATCGCAATGCTTGGCTTCGCACTTGCCGAAGCACTGGCCATCCTTGGCCTGGTTTTCGCCTTCGTTATCAAGTAAGTCCTTCCCGGCTGTAGTGGCCTCGCCACTATCGCGAGGCATACACACAAGTGGAAACTATTAGATAAGGAATGGTGAGAATGAATAGCACTGACTTCATCCTCGCTGCGGAAGAATCGGTCAATCCGCTGCTGCCTAACCCGTGGGAAATTCTCGCCACAGGCGTTGGCTTCGCGGTGCTCCTGTTCATCGTCATCAAGGTGATTGCTCCGAAGTTCGAGCAGGCCTATGAAGATCGCGTTACCGCGATCGAAGGTGGTCTGGAGAAGGCCGAAGCAGCGCAGAAGGAAGCAGAGGAGACCTTGGCACAGTACAAGGCTCAGCTTCTGGAAGCACGCACTGAAGCGAACCGCATCCGCGAGGAAGCTCGCAGCGAAGGCGCTCAGATCCTTGAAGATCTGAAGACCAAAGCAACCGACGAGGCTACTCGCATCAGCGAGCAGGCTCAGCGTCAGATCCAGGCTGAGCGCGTTGCTGCTCAGTCGTCGCTTCGCAACGACGTGGGCACTTTGGCCACCGAGCTTGCAAGCAAGATTGTTGACGAAGCTCTGAAGGACGATGCCCGTGCACAGCACGTGGTTGATCAGTTCCTGAATGATCTGGAGACTCAGCAGAGCGCAGGTGCATCGAACTAATGGCAACTGTATCGAGCGAGTCATTGGCAAAGGCCTTGGAGTTCTTAGAACCCAAGTTGGCACTGGCATCTATTGAGCTGCCAAAGGAACTGTTCGCGGTCCTGGAAGTACTGGATGCAAATGCCGGTCTTCGCCGAGCATTGACTGATCCAGCCCGTGAAGATGCCGAAAAGGCAGGCCTTTTGGCTCAGCTGTTGCGTGGAAAGGTCTCGGCTACTGCTGAGGAAACCCTCGCTCAGTTGGCTTCAACCCGCTGGAGCTCGGAACGCGGCATTAGCGATGCGCTTGAAACGCTGGCAGTTACCGCGGTTACCGCAGTAGCTGAACAGCAGAACGGCGCTTCAGGGCTGAACAAGCTGGAGCAGGATCTGTTCTCCTTCATCGAGGTAGTGCGTGGTAATCACGAACTACAGCGTGCGTTGGATGATGCACAGGCCCCAGTTGAAGCTAAGCGCGCTCTTGCGCTGAAGCTTGTGCCTACCGCGTCGCAGACCTCGCAGGTTTTGATCGCTCAGGCTGTTTCAAACCCACGTGGTTTGAAGCCTGCAACGTTGGCAGAACGTTTTGTTGAGCTTGTGGCCAAGCGCCAGCAGCGTTGGATCGCTTCGGTGACCAGCTCTGTAGAGCTTTCGGAACTTCAGCGTTCACGTCTGCAGACCAGCCTGAACAAGCTATATGGTCGTCAGCTAAAGCTCAACTCCACTATTGATCCATCGTTGATCGGTGGAGTAGTAGTAAAGGTTGGCGACGAAGTAGTCGACGCTTCCGTGGCATCACGTGTGGCCCATTTGCGCCGCACACTGGTTGGCTAGAACTTTTGCCAGGTGGCTTACTCCTGGCAGAGGTTCCGGCTTTCCGGGACCAACACAGACTTCATTCACATCGATCCACCGCTTTTGAGGGTGGATCACAATTTAGGAGAGCAGGGACTGCAGATGGCCGATTTGACCATCAATGCCAACGACGTCCGCAATGCCCTAAACGAGTTCGCATCTTCCTACGAACCGGGTAAGGCAGAGCGCACCGAGGTGGGACGCGTCGTCGCCGCGAGCGACGGCATCGCCAAGGTGGAAGGTCTTCCTTCCGTCATGGCCAACGAGTTGCTGAAGTTCGAAGATGGCACCCTGGGCTTGGCCCAGAACCTCGATACCCGTGAAATCGGTGTCGTTGTGCTTGGTGACTTCACCGGCATCGAAGACGGCCAGAAGGTCGAGCGCACCGGCGAGATCCTTTCGGTTCCAGTCGGCGACGGTTTCCTGGGTCGCGTTGTTGACCCACTGGGCGAGCCAATGGATAACCTTGGCCCAATCGAGGCTGAAAGCCGCCGTGCACTGGAACTCCAGGCACCTGGCGTAACTCAGCGCAAGAGCGTTCACGAACCAATGCAGACCGGTCTAAAGGCTATCGACGCCATGATCCCGATCGGCCGTGGCCAGCGTCAGCTGATCATTGGTGACCGCCAGACAGGTAAGACCGCCATTGCGGTTGACACCATCTTGAACCAGCGTGATAACTGGGCAACCGGTGACGAGACCAAGCAGGTTCGTTGCATCTACGTGGCAATCGGCCAGAAGGCATCGACCATCGCTGCCGTACGCCAGACCCTCGAAGAGCAGGGTGCACTGGAATACACCACCATCGTGGCTTCCCCAGCATCTGACCCAGCAGGCTTCAAGTACCTCGCACCATACGCAGGCTCGGCCATTGGCCAGCACTGGATGTACGGTGGCAAGCACGTACTGATCGTCTTTGATGATCTGTCCAAGCAGGCTGAAGCTTACCGCGCCGTGTCGCTGTTGCTACGCCGTCCACCAGGACGCGAAGCATACCCAGGCGACGTCTTCTACCTACACTCCCGTCTGCTTGAGCGTTGTGCCAAGCTTTCTGACGAGCTCGGTGCAGGTTCGATGACTGGTCTTCCAATCATCGAAACCAAGGCAAACGACGTGGGCGCGTTCATCCCGACCAACGTTATCTCGATCACCGACGGTCAGATCTTCTTGCAGTCGGACCTGTTCAACGCCAACCAGCGTCCAGCTGTCGACGTGGGTATCTCGGTATCCCGCGTTGGTGGTTCGGCACAGGTCAAGGCCATGAAGAAGGTCTCCGGTACTTTGAAGCTTGAATTGGCTCAGTACCGCGACATGCAGGCATTCGCTATGTTCGCTTCGGATCTGGATGCCGCTTCCAAGCAGCAGCTGACCCGTGGTGCACGTCTGATGGAACTGCTCAAGCAGGGTCAGTACACCCCTTACGCTGTTGAGGATCAGGTCGTTTCGATCTGGGCCGGCACCAACGGCTACCTGGACGATGTTCCAGTTGAGGACGTACGCCGCTTCGAAGCTGAATTCATCGACTACCTGCGTCACCGCACTGACGTTCTGACCGTTATCGGCCAGACCGGCAAGCTGGAGAACGAGACCCTGGAAGCTATGAAGGCCGGCGTCGCCGACTTCAAGGCTGGCTTCTTCGGTGCAGGCAGCGACCAGCTGGTTGCCGCCGGCCACGAAGAGCATGACGCTCTGAACGCCGAGTCCGTTGACCAGGAAAAGATCGTCAAGCAGAAGCGCTGACAATCTTCTTGTGTTGAAGTTGCGGCGCCGGTAACGGCGCCGTAACAACAGCACAGGGGATAAGGAAAGGACACACATGGGAGCCCAGATTCGGGTCTACCGCCAGAAGATCGGATCGACCAAGTCGATGCGCAAGATCTTCAAGGCGATGGAACTGATCGCTGCATCCCGCATTGGTAAGGCACGTACGCGTGTCGCGGCTTCACTGCCATACGCCAATGCGATTACCCGTGCAGTAACCGCCGTCTCGTCCCAGGCCGATGTCGAGCATCCACTGACCACCGAGCCGGCGCAGGTACGCCGCGCCGCGGTCTTGGTATTGACCTCGGATCGAGGACTTGCCGGGTCCTACTCCGCCAGCGTTCTGAAGCAGGCAGAGCACCTTGTCGAACTTCTTCGTGAAGAAGGCAAAGAAGTCAAGACCTACTTGGTCGGCCGTAAGGCTCAGGCTTACTTTGATTTCCGTTCACGTGAGTACGCACGAGTGTGGACCGGAGAAACTGATTCTCCGCGTTTCGAAACCGCACGCGAGCTGCGCGACGTTCTCCTAGAGGACTTCGACACCGATTATGAAGCGGGTGGCGTAGAAGAAATTCACGTCGTCTACACCCAGTTCAAGTCGATGGTCACGCAGGAACCGACGGTCATCCGTCTGTTGCCGTTGGAGGTTGTCGAGGATGAATCCGAGACCGCAACCGACGAGCTTTTGCCACTGTACGAGTTTGAGCCATCGGCGGAAGAAGTGCTTGACGCACTGCTTCCACGCTACATCGAATCTCGATTGTTCAATGCCCAGCTGCAGTCCGCAGCCTCCGAGCTTGCTGCACGTCAGCGCGCTATGAAGGCCGCAGGCGACAACGCAGGCGAACTAATCAAGAAGTACACACGATTGCTCAACAATGCCCGTCAGGCTGAAATCACCCAGGAGCTATCGGAAATTATCGCCGGCGCAGACGCGCTGAACGGCTAATTCCCCCTAGTTCCGACCAGACAAGAAGTGAGAAAGATGACTGCCCAACTCAACGAGCAGGTTACCGCAGGGGCCATCGGTCGCATCGCGCGTGTGACTGGCCCGGTCGTGGACGTCGAGTTCCCAGCCGACGCACTGCCTGCTATCTACAACGCACTGACCGCTGAGCTGACCCTCAACGGCGAAACCAAGAAGATCACCTTCGAAACCAGCCAGCACCTCGGTGAAGGTCTGATTCGTGCGGTATCGCTTCAGGCCACTGACGGCCTGGTACGCGGCACCTCCGTGACCGACACCGGCGCTGCTATCTCCGTCCCAGTAGGCGACGGCGTCAAGGGCCACATCTTCAACGTATTGGGCGAGGCCCTGGACGTTGATAACTCGGAGATTCAGGTCACCGAGCGTTGGCCAATCCACCGCCAGCCACCTAAGTTCCATGAACTTGAGGGCTCGACCGAAATGCTGGAAACCGGCATCAAGTCGATCGACCTTCTTACCCCATACATCAAGGGTGGAAAGATCGGCCTGTTCGGCGGCGCTGGCGTTGGCAAGACCGTTCTGATCCAGGAAATGATCACCCGTGTTGCACGTAACTTCGGTGGTACTTCGGTATTCGCCGGTGTTGGCGAGCGCACCCGTGAAGGTAACGACCTCTGGGTCGAAATGGATGAGGCTAACGTTCTGAAGGACACCGCCTTGGTGTTCGGTCAGATGGATGAGCCACCTGGAACTCGTTTGCGCGTGGCACTGTCGGCACTGACCATGGCGGAATACTTCCGCGATGTTCAGAACCAGGACGTGCTGCTGTTCATCGACAACATCTTCCGCTTCACCCAGGCCGGTTCCGAGGTGTCGACCCTGTTGGGCCGTATGCCTTCCGCCGTGGGTTACCAGCCGAACTTGGCCGATGAAATGGGTCTGCTTCAGGAACGCATCACCTCGACTAAGGGCCGCTCGATCACCTCGATGCAGGCTGTTTACGTCCCGGCCGATGACTACACTGACCCGGCTCCAGCAGCGACCTTCGCTCACTTGGATGCAACCACCGAGCTTTCGCGTGAAATCGCGTCGCGTGGTCTGTACCCAGCGATCGATCCGCTGACCTCGACCTCGCGAATCCTTGATCCTCAGTACATTGGCCAGGCTCACTACGATGTTGCCATCCGCGTGAAGGCTATTTTGCAGAAGAACAAGGAACTCCAGGACATCATCGCGATTCTTGGTATCGACGAACTGGGCGAAGAAGACAAGATTGTCGTTGCTCGCGCACGTCGTATCCAGCAGTTCCTCTCGCAGAACACCTACACCGCAAAGCAGTTCACCGGTGTTGAGGGTTCGACCGTGGCCATCAAGGACACCATCGAAGGCTTCAAGGCTATTTGCGATGGCGACTTGGATCACATTGCTGAGCAGGCGTTCTTCAACATTGGCGGACTTGACGACGTCGAGCGCCAGTGGGCCGAAATCCAGAAGGCTAGCTAATTATGGCTGAGCTTCAGGTCGAAATCGTCGCGGCTGACCACTTTGTGTGGTCAGGCGCTGCGAAGCTGGTCAAGGCTCGCTCGGTTGACGGCGAGATCGGCGTTCTGCCCGGTCACGTTCCGATGCTGTCGGTGCTTGCCGCTGGGGATCTGGAAATCGATCCAGTTTCCGAGTCACGCTTCTCGGTTCAGGTTGATGGGGGATTCTTCTCCGTTGAATCGGACCGTGTAGTGATCGTTGCTGACAACGCTGTGCTTGGTACCGCAGCGTAGGCGATGAATTGTTTGAGATAACCGCACCAGTTCTGGTCGCTTTGCTGATCTTGATCGGCATCGCCATGTTCTTTGGAGCCATGGCTGTGCGCCGCATTCAATTGCGACGCACGCTGGGCACCTTTGATGCCTCCATCTGTACGCCTCAGGGCAAATGGATGATGGTCATTGCCCGCTATGGCGGGGGACATGTAGATCTGTTGCGGTTTTTCTCTGTTTCGCCGGTACCGCGGTTCCAGCTGAACCGTCGAGGTTTAGACATTACCGGGACCCGTAAGGCCACCGATGATGAATCTTCGCGTATTCCGCCAGGATTTATCATCGTGATGCTCACCCGAAACGGAGAAGAACTGCTGCTAGCCATGGATTACCGTGACTACACCGGTTTCTCGGCCTGGCTTGAAGCCGGACCGATTGCCGGAAGCTGGCAGATCTAGATCTTCATAAACCAAAAGCCGTCGTTACCCAGTGGGTAACGACGGCTTTTGCGTATTTTAGACCAGGCTGGATTGTTCGTATGAGCAGGGTCTGACGCAAGTATTTAGGAGGGATGCCGCATCCTTGGGATTCTGCGGATCATCCGGGCCATTAAGTAGATCGCACAAGAAGGCTGACCGTAACGGCCTGCATCAACTGTGCCCTGTGCGAAAAGGCTAGGCGTGAAGCGCACGCGGTAGTTGACTGTAGCTATGAAACGAACCTTGATACTGGGAGGCACTGCCTGGCTTGGACGTGAGCTCGCAGGCCAGTTGGTGCAACGTGGTCATGAAGTGACCTGTTTGAGCCGGGGTAGGTCAGGTGAGGTGGTCGACTCCGCGCGATTTGTGCGTTCTGATCGAAGTCAACCCGGTGCTTATGACGCGGTGCGCAGTGAACACTTTGATGAAGTTATTGAGCTCTCCTTTGACCAGCGCTTTGTGCAGGAGGCGTTGGCAGCACTTTCGCAGAACGCTGGACACTGGACCCTAGTCTCCTCGATTTCTGTCTATGCCAATGAACAGCAGCCCGGGGCGGATGAAGAAGCAGAAGTGCATGATCCCGTAGATCTGAGCGATTACGCTCACGCCAAAGTTGCTGCAGAACGTGTCAGCACGGCCATAGTAGGGGAGCGACTGCTCATTGCTCGTCCGGGATTGATCGCTGGACCTGCAGATCCCAGTGATCGTTTTTCTTATTGGATCTCTCGCTTGGCTTTGGCAGGCGACGGGCAAGTTTTAGTTCCGCGAACCAAGAACCGCTATGTGCAGGTGATTGACGTGAGAGATCTCGCCTCATGGATCATCGATGGCGCAGAGCGCTCATTGACCGGTACCTTCAACATCGTCGGGAGCTCGTATAGCTTTGATGAATTCTTGCATCTGTCCTCAACGATTGCAGGCTTCAGCGGTGAACTGGTCACCGCCGACGATGCATGGCTACGAGAACGCGAAGTCAATTACTGGGCTGGGCCTCGTTCGTTGCCCCTATGGATACCGACAGAGGATCTTGGCTTCGCCCAGCGCAGCAATCAGCGGTATCTCGATGCCAATGGACTTGAGCGAGCACTTGAAGCTTTGCTCAGCGATGTCCTCGCCGATGAACGGGCTCGTGGCTTGAGAAGAACCAGACGTGCGGGGCTGAGCCGCAGCGAGGAAATGCAACTGCTCAGCGAACTTGTCACTGGCGCGTGAGTAGCACAAAAGCCATCTCATTTCGTTTTGAGATGGCTTTTGATAACAGCGGTTGTGTATGCGCTAGAGATACTCACCCTTGCGGATGGTCTGAGTCAGCTGCAAATGCGAGTCAAGGATCAACGCATCCGCTGCGAAGCCATAGTGTAGGGAACCGACCTCGTCGGCCAGACCGATCAGTGAGGCAGGAATGCTCGTAGCCGAGGTGACGGCCTGTACTAGTGGAACGCCTGCCTCAACGGTGCGCTGGACGATCTCAAGTAGGGTGCTGGTGCCACCTGCAAGTGAGTTATCACTGGCTAAGCGTGCTTCGCCACCACGAACGTTTACGTCCTGTGGGCCAAGGGTGTACGCACCATCTTCTAGGCCGGTGGCAGCCATGGAGTCGCTCACCAACAAGATATTGTTGGCACCAACCAGACGGTAGACCAAACGAACCGTATCGGGCGATAGGTGTACCCCATCGGCAATGAGTTCAACAAAGGCATTGTGGTTTGCAGCTTCTTCAAGGCATGCGGCTACCGGACCTGGCTCACGATGATGAAGCGAAGGCATTCCATTAAACAGGTGGGTGACTGTCGGTCGTTCGGTGAAACCGTCCACCCCGGCGCTACCAAGTTCCTCACTGGCGAAACGCAGTGAATCTGCAGCGACCTGCGCACTAGCGTCGGTGTGCCCAAGGGACGGAACAACACCGTGCGAAACGAGCTGCTCGATGAGCTCTTCGCTGCCTTCTAGCTCAGGAGCGTAGGTCATGGTGCGAAGCTGGCCACGGCTGGCGGCAACCAGTTGGGTGACAAACTCTGGGTCAGGATCCTGAAGGAAGTGCGGATCCTGGGCACCGCAACGTGCTTCAGAGAGGAACGGTCCTTCAGCGTGGATGCCCGCGATCTGTGCGTCTTCCGCAAATTCGGCCAAAACTTCGGCGGCCTCGATCATGGAATTTGGTTCTGCAGTGACGAGGGACGCCAGCAAGGTTGTGGTTCCTGCGCGGTGAAGGAATTGCACAGCCTGGGCGATATTCGAGTGATCTGGCGCTGAAAAATCTGTACCCAATGCGCCGTGACAATGTACATCAACAAGTCCTGGAATGATGATGGATCCAGCATCAAGCTCTCGGATCTCGTAGTCGGTTGAGTCAGAGAGGGCAGCGAAGTCATCTCTATTCCCAGCAAATCTGATGCGGTCACCATCAACGGCTAACACGCCGTCGGTCACCTCGAGCCCATCGGAAACTAAGGTGGCGAAAAGTGCATAGCGCGTCGAAGTCATGCTCTCAGCTTAGAAGACAGAACGCTCTGAGTCATCGACTGCGGGCAATTGATCTCAAAGAACGGTTAGAAAAGGCGCCCAGCGGAGTCATCGACACCGCGCATCGCGTCATAATCCAAAGTGAGGCAACGAATTCCACGATCCTCGGCCAGCGTGCGGGCCTGCGGTTTGATCTGCTGGGCAGCGAAGATTCCGGTGACGGGTCGCAGCAAGGGATCACGATTGAGCAACTCTAGGTAGCGGGTGAGCTGTTCAACGCCGTCAATATCTCCGCGACGCTTGAGCTCCACCGCAACGGTGGCACCCTGGTGATCGCGCGCGAGGATGTCGACAGGACCAATAGGCGTCATGTATTCACGGCGGATGAGCTTATGACCGTCACCGAGCAAGTCAATCTGTTCGGCGAGCAGACGCTGCAGATCAGCTTCGACGCCATCTTTGATGAGCCCTGGGTCGGTGCCAAGAATGTGTGCCGAGTCGTGCTCAAAACTGTGGAAGTTGATGGTCAACTTGTCATCGGTCTTGGCGCTGGCCACGGTCCACGTGGCAATAGCGCCCATCGCGGCGGCATCTTCGTCCGGCTCAACCTCGTGAAGAGTCAACGGCGGGTTCATCCAGTTCAATGGCTTGTAACTACCGCCATCGGAGTGAATTAGTACCGAACCATCGGCTTTGACCATCACCAGACGAGTCGCCAATGGGAGGTGGGCACGAAGACGGCCCTCATAATCTACTGAACACTTTGCAACCACTAAACGCACTTCACACACTTTACTAGGTGGTTGCGTAATGCGCCGGGAGATACGGCATGATTAATGACATGCCTCGTTCAAATCGTCCACGCCGTCCCAAGAGTTCACGTCCGGGTAATGCGCGGAATCATGATGAAGAATCAGACTACGAAGCGGGCTCCGATGACTGGTTACAAAAAGCACGCTTTGGCGTGGTGCGACTGCAAGACGCCCCCGATGGTCAGTGGCACGTACGCAAAATCGCACCAATGAACGCGAGTAAGACTTATACCTGCCCTGGTTGCAATCGACAGATTGGCGTTGGAGTAGGGCATCTGGTGGCGTGGCGAGCGGACCACTGGTCCGGCGAGGACGCTGCAGCTACCGCGAGGCGACATTGGCATTCGCACTGCTGGGATACCCGTTCCTACCGTTACTAAGCTTGGCTGAAGTATCAGCAGACAAGTAACTAGCGGCGGTCCTGCCGTGCGATGAACACTTCACGCAAAAGAATCATGGCGCTGGCTGCAACCGGGATAGCCATCAACGCACCGGTGACTCCGGCCAAGGCGCCTCCGGCAATCACCGAGATCACCGCAACTGCACCTGGAACGGCAACGGCTCGACGCATGATGCGTGGGGAGACGAAGTAGGCTTCAACCTGCAGGTAGCCGAAGTAGCAAACCGCGTAAATTACCGCAGTCTGCCAACCCAGCGAGAGCGTCACCAAGGTGACTAAAATTCCGGCGATGACACCGCCCACTAGCGGTATAAAAGCGAGCACTGCGACAAGCAGGGTAAGCAAAGCAGTAAACGGAACGCCAAGTATGGTCATCAACAGCAGGGCAACCAATGCGTTCAGAACCGCCACAGTGGCCTGGCCCATGACGTAGTTACCTACCGAGCGGGTAATCCTTTCAGCTAACCCAGCGACCCGTTCTCGTTTTGAACGAGGGGCTAAGCGAAGCGAGAAGCCCATCATGCCTGGCAGTGAAGCTAAGAAGTAGATGGCCAAGACCAGAACAATCAGCACGCCAAACATCGACTGTGCAACGGTTTGTGACACGCCGAGAACGCCACCAAAGACGTTGGTTACGGCACCTGAATCACCAAAGAACCGGTCAACCTCTTCCGTCACTCGTTCAGTGAGCGCGTACTGCGTATCAATGTCTTGAACCCATTGCGTGTTCAAGAAATCGGCCACGATCTCAGGCGCGCGAGCAATGAACGTGGAGATCTGATTAACCAGTGTTGGAATGATCAGCGCCATGAAGCCACCAAAAATGATCAGCATCCCCACCATGGTTGCCACCACTGCTAGCGGTCGAGAAAGTCCCTTGCGCATCAGGAAGCGAACCACCGGGTCCAGACCCAACGCAATAAACAGCGCAATGGCGATCCAAGTTAGTAGGGAACCAACGTTGGTTAGCAGGTAAAAACCGCCCAGCGCCAAACCCACACCGATCGTGGCCAAGAAGCCCATGGAGATCGGGTGCAACGAGGGGAACGGTTCAAATGTTTCTCCCGAATGGTGCTCGGGCTCTTCGCCCAGTGCCGCGGCGCGCTGAGGCACGTTAAGTAATTTGTTCAGGGTGGTGATCAGCCGGGGGACCAAACCGTCTTGCGCCGAAACAGTGTGCGGGGCCGTCGGCATAGGCCCAGTTGCCGAAGACGCGTCAGGAGCAGACGATCCAGTTGATGGTGATTCTGAACCGGATTGTGGCGTACTAACAACTTCGTCGGTCTCGTTGGGATCGCGGTGCTCACGCGGCTGATCTTGCTCCATGGCACTGAGCATATCGCGGTAATAAGATGATTTTGTGTTTCAAGACACCGAACGCAATAGCTAATGAGTCACTTCACAAGCGAAGAACGGAACCATGAATGCGCTGGACTCGTTAGACTTGGGACAGAACTGCTGTGAGACGTAGGCGAATAGGTGAACTCGTGCGAAAAGTAATCTCCGTGATCGCGATGCTGCTAGGGGCTGTGGCCCTTGTAGTTGGCATCGGACAGAAGACCTTTTGGGCCCCGCCCGAAACGGTCACCGCTTCCATGCCGCAACTGGACGGTGAGGCGCCGCTGACATTGATCGAGCCATCGATCGATGATTCCAAACTGGACCCCATAGATCTGGTCATTAAGGGCAAGGGTGATTTCACCGCGTCTCTGGGCCGTAGCTATGACGTTGACGCTTGGGTTGACAAGGCAGCGCACGTTTCGCTGACCGGTATCGATACCGAGAACCATAAGATGATTGCCGAGTATGTCAAGGGTGATGCGCAAGTACCTAACCCTGCTGGTGATGACATCTTCTTCGATTCCCAGAGTGCCGATGGCACCATGACCTACCGCTGGACTGCTCCAGACTCCGGTGATTGGTCACTGCTGTTGGCTGCTGACGGAAAGGACGCCGCTCCAGTGGATATTTCCGTAACTTACGCCAATGACGATGCAATGCCATTCGCATTGCCACTGATCATTGCTGGCGCACTGCTGTTGGTCTTCGGACTGGCACTGCTGGTTATGCGTCCAGGTAAGCCAAAGACCAAGGGTACAAACACCCAGCACTCGGTGGCTGCTGCTGCCGTCGTTGCTTTGGCAATTTCTGGCGTGACCCTGCCAATGCAGCCTTCGGATGATGCAAGCGCAAAGCCTTCGGAGTCTGCAGATGCTAGCTCTAGCCCAGCCTCCTCGGCTCCTGCCGATGAATCCGCTTCGGCATCTAGCAGCAAGAAGGAAACTACCGAGTTCCCTGTGCTGACCGAAGAACAGCTGAAGAATGTTTTGGCTGATGTGCAGAAGCAGGTCGCTGCTGCTGACGAGAAGAACGACTCCAAGGCATTGGAAGCTCGTACTGCCGGAGCCTTCAAGTACCTGCGTGGCAAGCGCTACGACATGCTGAAGGAGAAGTTCCAGGTTGATAAGCCAGAGGCCCTGAATACTCAGGTTTTGCGTTCGGCCGCTGTACCAAACGCTAGTGGTGCCAAGTTCCCTCGCGTAATCTCCGTGGTTACCGCAAAGGACAACGACGCCAACACCTTGCCACAGGCTTTGACCTTGGTACAGAAGAGTGCTCGTGAAAACTACCAGGTAGTCTTTGCCGGCCAAATGCTGCCAAACTCTTCCTTCCCAGGTATTGCTGTGGGAGATCCTGCTACCAAGCAGTTGACCGCTGACGCCAAGAACTTGCAGATGACCCCTGAAAAGGCACTGGACGCACTGGGCGATGTTTTGACCAACGAGAAGTCGAAGCAGGCGGACAAATTCGCTGATTCTGATTTCATCAAGGCAATCCATGCCGCTCAGAAGTCTGAGTCAAAGGATGCTGACCAGGCAAAGGTGAGCTACAAGCGCAGTGTCAACAAGGGTGATACCTACGTAGTATCTACCCCAGACGGCGGCGCCATTGTTGCTGGCAAGCTGGAGAACAAGGCAAAGTTCGAACGAACTGAAGATGCTGATCCGCTCAAGAGCACGGACAAGCTCACCCAGCAGTTGTTGGGTAAGAATGAGTCCAACGGTAGCGTAGAAAGCACTTACGCTGAACCAGTAATGTTCTACATTCCTGCTGATGGCTCTGACGATAAGATCCAGCTGATCTCAGCTGATCAGGTCCTACTCGGTGTAAAGGAAGTTGACTAGTACCCATGACTCAAGAGAACATCCCATCGACCCGCGGCGCGGTAGACCTGTCGGCCTTGGCTAACCAGGCCCCAAAGGCTGTTGACAGCTCGGCGGCTGCTACTGCTGCTAGCTGGACCATCAATGTGGACGAGGCGGCTTTCCAACAGTTTGTTGGCTTGTCCCAGAACGTGCCAGCCATCGTTTCTTTGGGTTCGCCTCGTGTCCAGGTGTCAGTTGATCTTGATGCACTGCTCACTCGTTTGGTCGATTCCAAGGGAGGCAAGTTTGTCCTCGGCTTGGTTGACGCAGAAACCTACCCGCAGATTGCTCAGGCTTTCCAAGCCCAGCAAATCCCGATGGTTGTTGCGCTGATCAAGGGCCAACCGGTTCCGCTGTTCCAAGGCCCAGCGGCCGAAGAACAGATCAGCCAGCTCTTTGTGCAGCTTGAACAGTTGGCAGTTCAGCAGGGTCTGAGCGGAACTGTTCCACCGTTCTCCGGAACTGCTACCGACACTGAGCCAGCACTGCCACCGTTGCATCAGAAGGCCATCGATGCCATTGATGCGGGGGACTACGCTGCAGCTGAAGCTGCTTATCACGAAGCGCTGAACGAGAAGCCAAACGACCACGATGCACAGGTTGGTATCTATCAGGTTCGTTTGCTTTCACGCACGCAGAACCTTGACCTGAACAAGTCACGTGAACAGGCTGCGCAGAATCCAGAGGATATCGCTGCGCAGTTGGAAGTCGCTGATCTTGATGTCATCGGCGGCCACGTAGAAGATGCGTTTGCTCGTTTGGTGACGCTGATTTCTCGGTTGGTTGACGACGAGCGTGAACGCGTTCGCCGCCGTCTCATTGAGCTTTACGCGGTGGTTGGTAATACCGATCCACGTGTTGCAGCCTCACGTCAGAAATTGGCACGAGTGCTGTTCTAAGTCACAGCAATAAAGCGCCGCGGTTCAAAGAGAAATCTTTGAACCGCGGCGCTTTGCTGTCTGCGAGGATAACTCCAAAGGATGATGTGTTCTGACTAGGGCAATTGCTAGGCTAATTTTATGAGTCAGATCGCACTGGATATCCGCGGCCTCGCCAAGCAATTTGGCCCCAAAGTCGCAGTGAACAACGTCAGCTTGCAAGTTCCCACCGGATCTTTTTATGGTCTCGTCGGCCCCAACGGTGCAGGCAAAACGACAATGTTGTCGATGGCCACCGGCCTGCTTCGTCCGGACTCCGGCCAGGCGCTGGTCAATGGTCTGGACATCTGGGCCCAACCGCAAGAAGCCAAAGCGACCCTAGGTGTGCTGGCCGACGGGGTGAGGCAATTTGACCGTCTGACCGGCCGGCAACTGGTCAGCTACTCGGGTCTCTTGCGCGGAATGAACCGTGCAGAAGTTGCCCAGCGCACCGAAGATTTGCTGCGCGTGATGGACCTGAGTAACGACGGCGACAAACTGGTCGTGGACTATTCCGCCGGTATGACCAAGAAGATTTCCTTGGCCACAGCGATGATCCATTCTCCAAAACTTCTAGTTCTCGACGAACCTTTTGAAGCTGTTGACCCAGTCTCGGCAGCGAACATCCGAGACATTCTTAACGACTACGTTGCCTATGGCGGTACCGTAATCGTTTCCTCGCACGTGATGGATCTAGTGCAGCGTATGTGTACACACGTGGCAGTTATCGCTGGCGGTGTGCTCAAGGCGCAGGGTTCGGTAGACGATGTCCGTGGCGGCATGAGCTTGGAAGATCGCTTTGTGGATCTGGTTGGCGGACGCGGAAATAACGAAGGGTTGTCATGGTTGCGCACATCCTCAAACTAAAACTGAGATTGCTGGGCAACGGTTTTAAACGCTCAATCGGTCAACTGATCGGTGTGATCATCGGTGGCGTGTACGCCCTTGGGATGATCACGATGCTCACCATCTTCGCAGTGGTCTCGGCCGGTGAAACCACTATTGCTTCCGAAATCAGTATCATCACTGGATCGCTTGCCGTGCTCGGCTGGGCGATTATTCCGCCGCTACTGACCGGTGTAGATCTGACTCTGGAACCTTCGCGCTTTGTGCACTTTGGTATTCCTCAAAAAACCTTAGGCCCGGCACTGGTACTTTCTGGCTTCATCTCTGTGCCAGCAATACTCACCATTATCGGACTGATCGGCGCTTCACTGATCTGGCGCCTAGAGGTTGCCATCTTGCCGGTGGCTGTACTGGCAGCTTTAGCTACCGCGGTGATGGCTATACTGGTTTGCCAGTACCTGACCATCATGTCCACCGCACTGCGTGCTAAGCGCCGATTCCGCGAGCTTACCTTTGCCTTGTTGTTCCTTGTACTCATCTGCTTTGGCCCAATCATTTCTTCAGTAGCTTCAGCCGCCCAGAGCATGATGGATTGGCTTGCTCCACTGACCAATGTTCTGTCCTACACCCCATTGGGTGCCGCAGCTGCCTTGCCAGGAGCGCTGGCCTCGGGGAACTATGCGAAGTTTGCCATCTGTTTGGTACTGGCCATCGTTTACCTCGGTGGACTCTACTTCTTGGTCAACAAGGCCACAGCAGAAGCCACGGTGACCCCGCCGCCCGAACAACGCGCTGCTAAACAAAGTGGCCTCGGCTTTTTCAAGTTCGTTCCTGCCACGCCGACTGGTGCCGTAGCTGCACGAGCATTAACCTACTGGTTCAAAGATCCGCGATATGCAATTGGTGTGCTGCTGGTGCCGGTTCTTCCGTTGATTTTCTGGTTCAGCGGCAATCAGTCCGGCGATTACACCATGATGTTCTTGATCGGACCGATCATTGGTATCTTGCTGGGCTTCTCAATTTCTGCAGATATCTCTTATGACAACACTGCTTTTGCGTTGCACATTCTTACTGGCGTTCATGGCAAGGCAGATAGGGCGGGGCGTGCCGCGGCCTGCTTCACCCTTTCGATTATTCCGGTGCTGCTGGCCGCAATTCTGCCTGGCGCCATTTCCGGCCAGAGCTGGCGAATTGCCGGGGACCTGGGGCTTTCCTTGGCCGCGTTGCTCATTGCGTTGGGAGTGGCTTCGCTGGCTTCGGCCCGGTACACCTATGCTGTTCCATTGCCGGGGGATAACCCCATGAAAACACCTCCGGGCAACGGAGTACGCGTGGCATTAACGCAGCTGGGAACCGTTGGTTCCATGGCGGTCTTGCTGATCCCGGTGTTGATTCCTTATGTGATCGGTTGGATCCAAAAGTCTGCGGCGCTGGGTCTGGTGACCCTAGCGGTCGGACTAATCCTCGGAATGACGCTGTTGGTCGTTGGGATTATCGTTGGCGGAAAATGGTATGAGAAGCGGGCACCTGAACTAATGCAAGCTGTGATGCTGAACAAATAGCAGACTTGGTACCAGTACGACACGGGCACACCGATCAGACGCAATTTTTGATCGATGTTCCCGTGTCGTTTTTTGATGTTAAAACCCGGTGAATTCTGCGCCGTCCGCGCGGTCGAAACGAGGCAGGTGAGAGCGCCGTGAAGCGTGTTTTGGACGTGGAATGTGGACAAGCTCCCATGAGCTAACGACCCACGTACAGACCAATACGTATTAGACTTGAAGGCATGGTGGAACAGTCTGAAGAAACCCGTGGCGGCACAGCAACAATCGAACGTACCGAGACAACCCAGAGTGTCGAGGCCGGCGATCATGAGCGTTTTGCCCACTACGTCCAGAAGGAAAAGATCATGGAATCGGCGATGTCCGGTGATCCAGTGATTGCTCTGTGCGGCAAGGTCTGGACCCCAGGCCGTGACCCAAAGAAGTTCCCGGTATGCCCTGAGTGCAAGGAAGTTTACGAATCCTTGATGGGTTAGTGCCTAAGAAATACAGCACTAGTTCACACACAGCACGCGGCCGGGAAAAGGTATATGACCGAGACACTTTTTGATTTTGGTGACAAGCTTCCACTGGAAGACAAACTCCCTTTAGCGTATCCGGAGCGTACGGCCTGGGGCACCGGGCCTAAGCTTCGAGCTTGGCAGGCGGAAGCACTGGCTCAGTACTTTGATACTGAGCCCAAAGACTTTATGGCAGTGGCTACCCCTGGTGCGGGTAAAACCACGTTTGCACTGCGCCTTGCAAAAGTTTTGATTGACTCTGGCAAGATCAACCGCATGATCGTTGTTGCGCCTACCGATCACTTGAAAAAACAGTGGGCGGACGCAGCAGCGCGCGTGGGTATCGCCTTGGACCCCAATTACAAGAACTCAGATGGACGCCACGGTTCGCACTATATGGGTGTTGTTGTCACCTATGCGCAGGTTTCGCTGAAGCCAGCAGTACACCGTGCAAAAACTGAGGGTGCCCGTACCCTGGTCATCATGGATGAGGTCCACCACGCAGGTGACGCACTGTCCTGGGGTGACGGTATCCGCGAAGCATTTGAACCGGCCACACGCCGTCTTGCCCTGACCGGTACACCGTTCCGTTCCGACGCGGCACCGATTCCCTTCGTTCAGTACGTTGACGAAGGTGATGGCATCCGCCGTTCCAAGGCTGACTACACCTATGGCTACGGCAACGCCTTGGCTGACCATGTGGTTCGTCCTGTGCTCTTCATGGCGTACTCGGGCAATATGCGCTGGCGTACCGCCGCCGGTGAGGAAATGGAAGCAAACCTTGGTGAAGGGTTTACTAAGGACATCACGGCCCATGCTTGGCGTACCGCGTTGGACCCGCACGGTGACTGGATTCCTTCGGTGCTTCAAGCAGCGGATCGACGCCTGTCCGAAGTTCGTCGCACCGTAAAAGATGCTGGCGGACTGATCATTGCCACCGACCATGAAGACGCGCGCGGTTACGCCGCACAGCTCGAAGCGATTTGTGGCGAAAAGGTCACCACGATTCTTTCGGATGACCCTAAAGCGTCGCAGAAGATTGATGATTTCTCGGCATCTGAGGCACGCTGGATGGTCGCTGTGCGCATGGTGTCTGAAGGCGTGGACGTTCCGCGTTTGTGTGTTGGCGTTTACGCCACGAGTACTTCAACTCCGTTGTTCTTTGCGCAGGCTGTTGGACGCTTTGTGCGTAGTCGTAAGCGCGGCGAGGTAGCCAGCGTTTTCCTTCCTTCGGTGCCAATCTTGATGGCCCTGGCCAACGAGATGGAAGTTGAACGTGACCACGCCTTGGACCGTGAAGGTTCAAAGGAAGAAGACGGTCTTGATGACTCGCTTCTTGAAGCTGCCAACAAGGAAGACAAGGCCAGCGATGATCTGGTGCGCAGTAAGTTTGAGGCACTGAATTCTCAAGCTTCCTTCGACCGTGTGCTCTTTGACGGCGGCGAATTTGGTACCGGTGCAGATATTGGTAGCGACGAGGAACTTGGGTTCCTAGGCATTCCCGGTCTGTTAGACACCGAGCAGGTATCTGAGCTTCTACGCAAGCAACAGAACAAGCAGATCAGTAAGGGCGCTACCAAGCCTGAACCTGTCTCGGATCACCGACGGATGATGGATCTGCGTACCAAGCTTTCTAAGAATGTGTCCGCTTGGGCTGCTCGCACCGGAGCACCACACGGTCAGATTCACAATAAGCTGCGTAGCGTGTGTGGAGGGCCAGCAGTGCCTCAGGCCAACGCTGACCAGTTGCAAGCCAGAATTGATAAGTTGCAAGATTGGTTTGTTGGACGCAAGTAGCGCTTAGCGCAGATAACGCTCTGCGCAGACACTGACGTCATTTTTCCGGCCGCCCGGGTGCATTGTAGAGATCGCATCCGGGCGGTCGTCTCTGGTGCGGCGCAAGTATTCTCTGCATCATACGCAGGATTCATCGCAGCTGGTGCACGTCAGGACGAGACGCGGTCATAAACCAGAACCCGGACTCCGGAGTCGAGAAGTACCTCGCTGGTTGGTTGGTAGTCGTGGAACGCGAATGGGCCGTTGAACAATGGGATTCCCGAGCCGATAATTGAGCGGTTCACTTTCAGAACCAGCCTGTCGATTTCCGGTAGCAGGCTATGGGCAAGTGTTCCGCCACCGGCAAGCCATAGGTCTTTACCGTCCTCGGACTTCAACTCGCGTACCCGTTCAAGGCCACGTTCGCTGACGAGCTCAACACCAGGACCAACGCTAGTCAACGTAGTTGAAAATACTAGGTGGCGAAGGTGCGGGTAGGCATCACTCAAGCCGGCGGCCACGCCCAACTCATACGATGATCGACCCTCTAAAACAGTGTCAAAATGCTCGCCCGGCGCAGACAGCCCCATGGCTTCACGAGCAGGCGCTGGCAAGGTTTCCGGGTAGTTCGTTACGATGAATTTGATGAGGTCATCGGTGATTGGGAAAAACTCTGAGCCGCTGGGGTCCCCGCCGTCTGGGGAAGCGATGAAGCCATCTAGAGTGGTGGCAACGTAGTACACGAGCTTTCTCATACGCAGTCCGTTCATCAACATGAAAAGTGTGCACCTAGCATGTCAATTGAACCGACGCTGGTCAATGGCTCATGGACTCTTAGGCTAGCTCGCACTCACAACGCTGACGCCTGCTGAGCGCAATTCTTCGTGGACGGTAGGTAAGTTTTCACCGTTCACGGCAGCGGTCAGGGTCGAGATGACAGTGGCTGTAAAGCCTCCTGCCACGGCGTCCAAGGCCGTGGCTCGAACACAGTGATCTGCGGCTAAACCAACGATGTCTACGGTGTCGATCTGTCGCGAGCGTAGCCACGGGGCAAGTAGTACGCCGCTTTCATCCGCGATATCGGCCTGCGTATCTAGCAGTCTTGCTTCAAAGCCTGAGTACGCTGCGGTGAAGCGGCCCTTGGCAAAGTGCGCATCCACGTTCAGCTGCGCAATCAGCGGATGCAACGCAGCCCCATTGGTTCCGGCAACACAGTGATCGGGCCAAGAGTCCACAAAGTCCGGCTGATCCGAGAAATGATCCCCGGGCTCAATGTGCCAATCCTGAGTGGTGATAATCGCGGAGTAACTCGCAACGCGCAAGGCAACATCCTTGGCGATAGCCGCAGCTACCGCGTTCCCACCAGCAACCGCCAAGGCGCCACCCTCACAAAAATCGGGCTGTAGATCAATGATCAATAGTGCTCGGTTCATTGCAGGCTCCTTGGCGGCGCGGTGGGTACTTTGCAGTTATTTAGGCTTGGATCATGATGGTCGGGATGACCGGTTCTCCACGCTGCAACTTGCGTGCCACACCAGGCAACTCCTGAATTGAAGTGCGGTGGCGTTCAGTAGCCAGCTTGACGCCCGAAGCGCCGGTGTAGGACTGATCAATTTCACCGTTTACAACCAGTGGTACTACCAATTCTCGCTCCGGTCCACCAGTGGTGTGCGAAGTTGTGGAGATAACCTCGGCAACTGCGCGCTGACGGTCGTTGAGCTGGCGCACTGCATGTTTACGTCCGCCAACGCTGGCCTTATTCAAGGCGGCCTTGGCCACTGGAATCCATTCGCCGGCGTCGTCTTGACGCGCCACCAACTTGTACACCATAGACGCAGTCGGATGTCCCGAACCGGTGACCAGTGCGGTACCCACCCCGTAGGAATCAACCGGTGCGCTAGCCAAGGCTGCGATGGCGTATTCGTCTAGGTCCGAGGTGACGGTGATCTTGGTATTCCAGTTACCCAGATCATCAAGCAGCTTGCGAACCCAGCCTGCCTGCTGCACCAGGTCACCAGAGTCAAGGCGTACCCCGCCAAGTTCCGGACCAGCAACCTCAACGGCGGTGCGCACACCATTTTCTACGTCGTAGGTGTCAACCAACAAGATGGTGTCCTTGCCCAAGGAAGCGACCTGCGCTTCAAAGGCGGCCCGCTCCGAATCATGAAGCAATGTGAAGGAGTGAGCCGAGGTGCCAACGGTCTTTAGCCCGTAGCGTGCACCGGCTTCCAAATTTGAGGTGGAGGTGAAACCAGCAATCATCGCTGCGCGAGCTGCGGCCACAGCGGATTCTTCATGGGTTCGACGCGAGCCCATTTCAATACATGGACGGTCGCCGGCCGAAGCAATCATGCGGGAAGCCGCCGAAGCGATGGCCGAATCGTGATTCATGATCGAAAGCAGATAGGTTTCAATCACGCAGGCTTCAGCAAAGGTGGATTCCACCGTCAACAGTGGTGAATTCGGGAAGTACAGTTCACCTTCGGCATAGCCAGAGATGTTGCCGGAGAAGCGGTAGTTTTCTAAGTATTTGATGGTCTGCGCGTTCACTACCTTGTTATCGCTCAGGAAGCGCAATTGCTCATCATCAAAGTGGAAATCTTTTAGGCCTTCGAGCAGACGACCGGTGCCACCAACTACGCCATAGCGTCGTCCCTCGGGAAGGCGCCGCGCAAATGCTTCAAACACGGATGGGCGGTGGGCCGCACCGGACTCGAGCGCGGCTTGAAGCATAGTCAGCTCATAGTGGTCGGTGAAGAGGCTGGTGCGCATGGGACGCTCCTGAGGATCGAAAAGGGTCAACGGTGGCGCTGGTGATACCAGCGACCGGTTTTACTGTATAACGGCTCACGCTGAAGATGATATTTACCGTGTCCTGCGTGGCGTTGACGATCCAAGCGTAAAATGGAATTTATGACCGCAATGCCCGATGTACTTCCCGAAATCGAAACCGCCGCCACCAATGAAAAGCCATGGCGCTTGATTGTGTGGAATGACCCGGTGAATCTGATGAGCTACGTGTCGTACGTGTTCCGTTCATACTTCGGTTTCTCTAAGGAAAAAGCCGAACAGCTCATGCTGCAGGTGCACCACGATGGTTTCTGCATGGTGCGCAGCGGTAGCCGCGAAGCCATTGAATCGGATGTGCAAGCGATGCACGGTTTCGGCTTGAACGCGACCATGACCCAGGGAGCCTAAACGTGGCCAAGGCCTTCAAATATGGTGCGCACGGTATTACCGGCACCATCCATGCACCTGAACGCAAGCTACTGCGAGAGCTGTTTAATGACGTCATCTTGATGCTTGAAGATCGCGCCGAAGTGCATCAGCTACCCGAAGACATTGATCCGCTCTACGCGCTGACCGGCATGCGGCCGGAGTCCATGGATCTTCCTGCAGTTGCAGATCCTGCGCTGGCCCGTCTGCTGCCGGATGCTAGCGAGGATCCGGTGGTTGCCGCGGAGCACCGTCGACTGACCGAAGCAGATCTGATTACAACCAAGATCGGTCAATTACGTGAAGCTCAATTCCTGATGGAAACTGACAAGATTGTTTTGAAAAAAGACAACGCTCAGCGCTTCGCCCAAGCACTTAACGACGTTCGTTTAGTTCTCTCTGAGCGTCTAGAGATCCGCAACGAAGATGATGCAGCCAGAGTTTCCGAGGTTCTTGATGCCGCCGAGGTGCAGAGCCCGGACGAATACTTGGCCTTGGTTTACAACTTGGTCTCGTGGATCCAAGAAACTTTGATCAACGCACTGATGGATGCGGAGCTTTAATCGATGAATTCTTATTTTGCCACCGGTCAGGTTTCGGCTCCCGATTCTGATACTCCGATTGGGATTTTTGACTCCGGTGTGGGTGGACTGACTGTTGCCCGAGCAATTATCGACCAGCTGCCTGGTGAGTCATTGATCTACGTTGGGGATACGGCTAATTCACCCTATGGTCCTTTGCCTATCGCGCAGGTGCGAGCCAATGCGCTGGGCGTTATGGACGAGCTGGTTGACGCCGGGGTGAAGCTTTTGGTGATCGCCTGTAACTCCGCTTCGTCAGCCGTTTTGCGCGATGCGCGTGAACGTTACACCGCGCGTTATGGCATTCCCGTCGTTGAGGTCATCCAGCCGGCCGTTCGACGTGCCGTGGCCGGCACCAAGACAGGCAAAATCGGCATCATTGGAACCCAGGCGACCGTCGGCTCCCGTGCCTATGAAGATGCTTTTGCTGCAGCTCCTGACTTGCAAGTGACTTCGGTTGCTTGCCCACGATTTGTTGAGTTTGTGGAATCCGGGATTACTGCTGGACCAGAGCTATTGGAGATCGCCCAAGAATATCTGGCACCGTTGCAGCAAGCCGGGGTCGATACGCTGATTTTGGGTTGCACCCACTATCCGCTGCTGACCGGTGTGATCTCCTACGTCATGGGGGACAGCGTCACTTTGGTTTCCAGTGCCGAGGAAACAGCCAAGGACGCATTCCGCGCATTGACCCGTCACTCCTTGGTTCGTGAAGACGGCAGCCCGGCGAGTCATGAGTTCCTTGCCACAGGCAACGCTGATAGCTTTGGTGTACTGGCTCGCCGTTTCCTCGGACCTGAGGTTTTGCAGGTGCGTCACGTGGACCATGTAGCCGCCCACTATCCGACCGGTGCCATCGCGCGGATTACTCCGCAGTTGATTGCCGCGTCGAAAGCGAGAAACGAATGAAGCTGACCATCATTGGATGTACCGGGTCGTTCCCGGGACCGGGCTCGCCTGCGTCCTGCTACCTGGTGTCTGCCTTTGATGGCACCCGCGACTGGAAGATCCTATTGGATTTGGGCTCCGGGGCTTTAGGCGTGCTACAGCGCTACACAGATATCAAAGATATCGATGGGATCATGGTTTCCCATCTACACCCAGATCACTGCATGGACCTCTGTGGCATGCATGTGGCCATCCGTTGGGATCCTAATGGGTGGGGCCGAGACCGCATGTTGGTCCACGGTCCAAAAGATACCGCCGATCGTATTGAGACGGCGTACTCGTTGCCTGACGGCGACACCATGGCCAAGGACTATGACTTCCAGGTCTGGACCCCGCGCAAGCCGGTGAATATCGGCCCATTCAAGATCACGCCTATTCCGGTGCGCCACCCAATCGAAGAGGCTTACGCCCTGCGCGTGGAAGCCACCGAGCCTGGTCCTGATGGCGAAATGCTCACCAGCGTGCTGACCTACTCGGGTGACACCGATACCTGCGACGGCCTAGTTGAAGCTGCTAAAGATGCCGACATGTTCTTGTGCGAAGCAGCCTTTGAAGAGGGCCGCGACGACGCCATTGACGGTGTGCACCTGACCGGCAAGCGTGCCGGCGAAATGGCGACGGCTGCAGGCGCTGAACGCATGCTACTGACGCATATCCCGGTATGGACTGACATCAACAAGGTGGTTGAAGAAGCCAAGGGCACCTACGAAGGCGGCATTGCCGTGGCTGTATCTGGCGTGACTTACGGAGTGTACTCAGGAAGCCTGAAGCAAGATCAGGAACCAGTGCAGTTCAAGGGGGAGCGCGGCACCGACTACCTCAAGACGCGTACCGGTACCTTGCCAACAATTTCTTATGAAAAAACTCGAAAGTTCCCGTTACTCAAGCGCAAAAAGTAACGAACCCAGAGTACAAACAGCACCGCAGAATTGGACAGTCCAATTCTGCGGTGCTGTTCGTTTTCCACAAGCGAGGTGCATTTCACCGCAACTCTTGGCACATCGGCGCAACAGCTGCACTCAAGCGTGGTTAGGATGGAACTATGACTTTACGTGCTGACGGCCGAGGAGCCGCGCAACTTCGAGATATCACCATCACCCGCGGCTGGTCCGCTCAGGCCGAAGGTTCGGCTCTGATTGAATTCGGAAACACCCGAGTACTGTGTACCGCATCCTTCACCGAAGGTGTGCCACGCTGGCTCAAGGGCCAGGGCACCGGCTGGGTCACCGCCGAGTACGCAATGCTGCCACGCGCCACCAACACCCGTAACTCCCGCGAATCGGTCAAGGGAAAGCTGTCGGGACGTACCCACGAGATCTCCCGACTCATAGGCCGCTCCTTGCGCGCAGTAGTGGACACCAAGGCGCTGGGCGAAAACACCATCGTGCTTGACTGCGACGTACTGCAGGCCGACGGCGGAACCCGCACCGCGGCAATCACCGGCGCCTACGTGGCACTGGCGGAAGCACTGTCGTGGGCTCGTTCCCAGGGCATCGTGAAGGCTAACGCCCAGGTGCTCACCGACTCGGTCGCTGCCATCTCAGTAGGCATCATCGACGGCACCCCAATGTTGGACCTGCCTTACGAAGAAGACGTGCGTGCAGAAACCGACATGAACGTCGTAGTTACCGGAAGCGGTGATTTTGTTGAGGTTCAGGGTACTGCCGAGGGTGCACCGTTCAAGCGTTCCGAACTTGATGAGCTGTTGGATCTAGCTTTGAGCGGAACCAACGAGCTGGCTCAGATCCAGCGCGAAACTCTGAAGAACACCAAATGAGCAAGCCAGTTCTAGTCCTTGCTTCGCATAACCAAGGCAAACTGCGTGAACTACGCGAACTGCTGCGCGGACAAGTGCCCGGACTGGATGTTGATACTCAGGTCATTGACGCCGCAACTGCCGGCGCAAAAGATCCAGTAGAAGACCAAGTAACCTTCCAAGGCAATGCGCTAAAGAAGGCCCGCGAAATCTCTGCGTCTACCGGACTCATTGCGCTCGCCGATGATTCGGGTTTGAGCGTAGATGTGCTCGGCGGAGCTCCGGGAATCTTCTCGGCGCGTTGGTCCGGTGTCCACGGCAATGATGAAGCGAATATTGACCTGTTGCTTGCGCAGCTTGGCGATATAGCCGCAGAGCACCGTGGGGCACAGTTTGTCTGTGCCGCGGCGCTGGCCACCCCGGCCGGTGACGAGCACGTTGAGCTGGGTAAGGTTGAAGGTTCGCTACGCACCGAACGTGCTGGTGAACATGGCTTCGGTTATGACCCGATCTTTGAACCTGTGGGTGCTGGCAAGTCGATGGCACAGCACACGCCGGAAGAAAAGAACGCGATCTCGCACCGAGCACGTGCTTTTGCAGTCTTGCTCCCCGTGATTGTCGAGGCCGTTGACAAAGCCTTGAAGCAAGACTAAGTTCTTAGCGATTCTAAGCAGTCAGGCCAGCATCCCTGTACCGGGATGCTGGCCTGACTTTTGGGAAAAGTGATGCTTAGGAATCAGTAGCTGCTGAAGTTGATGCGCTTGGTGCGGCGTCATCCTCCTCAGATCTTGGAGCGGTTGATGGCTGCTGGGTCGTAGATGAAGAACTATCAGCCGAATCAGAGGTGAAGTGCGTGCGGATCGAATCTGCTTCGCTGGTCACCGTCGTTGAATCAACCAGATCACTGGCCTCGCTGGTCAGCAGGTCGGTCCACTTTTTAAGAATTTCTTCAGCGGTTCCCGAGGCGTAGAGCTTGTCGGAAAGCTCAGTTTTTGCTGACTCATACTGCGCCTTGAAATCTTCATCAGCCAAGAAGCGGGTTACCAGCGGGTTAGATTTTCCGCCCATCTTGCCGCCGCCCTGACCGCCAGCTGCTTTGTTATCGCCAGTGTCCGTAGACGTGGAGTCAGTGGCCTTGGAGTCAGTGGTTTTGGAATCATCCGTTGAATTCTGATCTGGGGGAGTCATGTTCCCACCCGGTGCACCACCGTCACCGTTCATCTCTGGACGCTGGCCACCACCGCCTCCACCAAAGGTGAGACCGTCCGGCATGTCGCCATCAACCAGATCCTTGAGAACATCAATGAGCTTGGTGCCGTCCTCAAGCTTCATCTGTTCAGGCAGTTCCATACCGTCAGGAACCGTGCCAGCAGCAATCTGCTTCTTGGCATCCGCTAGCTTGAGTCCATCAGGCAGCATGCTGGTCAACAATGAATCGGCGTCCATCTTTCCTGGACCGCCGCCGTTTCCACCCATTGCTCCGCCCATGCCACCTGGCATCGAACCGAAGGATAGGTTCTGGTCCCACGCCACGACGGTCATCTTCTTGGTTGCCGTGTCGTAGCGCAAGAACGAGTTATTGCCTGGGCCGTCAATGTCATCTGTGTTGGAGACCAGATCCTGCATGGCCAAGTAGGTGGCAAATTGGTCGGTGTCGAGATACTCGGAGAGCTTGCTGGCGAAGTCTTCATCTGAAGAGTTATTCACAAAGTCCAGGAACGTGGCGATGGGAGTTAGATCATCTTCACCTGCCTCAACTTCGAAGGCTGATTCGTAGTCGCTTGCTGAATCCCCTCGGTAGGAGTAGTCACCGTCAGCATCAGCCTTGTACGTGATGCCATCACCCTCAAAGGTTTCATCGCTGTAGAGCTCATCGGACGGGTTGTCGATCACCAAACGCAGTTCAGCGTCGGAACCATTGAGACTGAATCGTGTGGCCGCGGCGTGCTCGGTGGCAAGTCCTGCCTCGCCGAGCAAATCAAGGGCTACGGCCTCATTGAGTGAGGATTCACTGGAGTTGGTGCGAACAACAAATTCTGTTCGCCCTGAGTAGCTTTGGTTCTCTTCAAATTTGTCCAACCGCACAACCCACGGAAGGGTGGCAGCATCCGATGATTCGTCAGCTCCACGCAACGTGGAGTTGCCCTTGAGCTTCATGCCGACATTCTTGAAGGTCTGACCATCAATGGTCACGTCGGCCGAGATCCAGTCCTTCGTTCCATCAGCTGCGTAAGCCTTGAGTGCTTTGGTAATGTCATCAGGCTCCGCGGTCACACTGATCTCGTGCACCGAATCGGCATTAAAGAAGGCTGATGTTTCGGTACTGATATCCGTGTTGACTACGCTTTGCGCTTGGGCAGCATTGCTGCAACCGGCCAAGGCTAGGGCGCCAATGGACAATGAGGCAACGGCAGTTAAGACGCGTGGTGATTTCACGGAGAAACGACCTGGGGACTGCGCCCGATGTTTGGGTGAGTCAATCATGATGCTCCTAAGGATGCAGGGATACTGCGGTGGAAATTTTATGTGTGGTGGTGTTGTGCCAGCGGTTGGCTGGAAGATGCTTATGCAGCAGGCTCATACCGGTGGCAAACTTTGAGATCCGCGAAGGCCGGATTTGGCGGCTCCACAACAACTTGTCGGCAGGCCCAGCATTCATAGCTGATTTGGTTTCCACGATGATCTCGTTGCATTCAAGCTGGAAGCCTGACTTTGGATCCCGCCATACCAAGTTCTCGTCCACCGTCACCCGACTATTGGTTTGTGGCAGATACAAGGTGGTACGGGTATAGGAAGAATCGATCACTGGTGTCAGTGCACTGGGAAGGATGGGACAGCTTCCTAGCTCGTGGTCCAAAGTCTCTTGAATGTAGTTCAGCGAATTCTCGCTCAGCGCGTCCCGAGCGATAAACGGATGCTCGATGCGTTCTTTGACCGTTTGTGCACGGGCACCTTCGGTTTTCACTTCCAGATAGCACTGCTGGGTATCCATGTAGCTACGAGTGCGTACCTTGAAGCGACGTCGACGCGGGTGGGCGGCTAGATGGAAGCTGGCTAGGTCAGGGGTATCAAAGTAGACCGAGGTGTAGTCCGATGACCGGCGTCCATCAATGGACAGGACCAGTGCTTGCTGGGCTAGGAGGGGAAGTACCTGTTCTGCCTGCTGCTCGGTCAATATGTATTTGCGGTCGGTGCGGGTTTGTAAAGCGGCAGCCTCGTTGAGCTGTTCAAGGCTGATGGTTTCTAGACTGTCGGTGAAATTCATCGTGCTTGCTCCGAAATAACTTCATGATTTTCGACCGAACGGGTCGAAGCTGAGGTTGGTAGCGCATCGTTGGCCTGTGAATAACGGACCTTGACGATGGTTTTGTCATTGACCAAGTCCAGCTGCTGAACAACGGCCTGGTGAATGGTTGCTCCACCGAAGAGCAGGCTCAGGTGGGCAAACATCTCAGCGTCGTTAGCGATAGCACGGTCCAGAATGACTTCTTGGTGTCGGTAGGTAGGAAGAACCTTGGAGTGATCGGCAATGAGCATGGCGATAAGGATGAGCGCGACCAAGGCCAGTGGCAGCCAGATGGGGGTTGGGCCCATGCCGGTGATCAGACCGATGGCCAGAGCTGAGAAGTAGTAGGCGATCTCGTGCTGTTCCAGCTCGGTTGAGCGTAGGCGGATGATAGAGAGAACTCCGAACAAACCCATGCCCAATCCGGCGCTTACGGTGCTTCCGGCCAGTGCAGTGGCGACGGCGAAAACACCGATGTTGATTCCGATGTAGGACACCGCCAAATCTCGGCGTCGGTGGCGACGAAGGTAGAGGCCAAAGGTGAGGATCAGAATGGCAGCGATATCGGCAGCGGCAAAGAGCAAGACGTTCATGAATTTCCTTGATGTTTTCGGAAGGGGGGCTGCAATAATCATTGAATTCATTACTGTGTGATTCGTAGGACGACCACTTGTAGAACCTAAGGCACAGGTCAAAGGGAACTCTCGGACAAGAAAAATGGATTGTTTTACAGCAGTTAAAAGCGCGGAATGCTGAGGAATTTCAACGAAATTTTGGCTTTCGTATGCATTGATTATGAGAATGCCCAGAAAGGAAAAATGGGTCACGGCTTGCGCTCTACCAGAATGGGTTCTATGGTTAGTTGCATGAGTAACTAACCCACTAACTAACCTGGTGGGTTTGAGCACGGAGAGGGGCCAGCATGATCGATGATTCGAAACCGATTTTCATGCAGATCGCTGAGCTGATCGAGAACGACATCATCTCTGGTGTTCTAGCTGAAGAAGCGCAAGTTCCATCAACCAATGAGTTCGCGGCTTTCTACCGGATCAACCCAGCGACGGCTGCCAAAGGCATTAATCGATTGGTGGAAGACGGGCTGCTCTACAAGAAGCGGGGGATCGGCATGTTTGTCACGCAGGGCGCGCCACAGCGGTTACGCGAAAAGCGCCGCGAGAAATTCCAACAGCAATTCATCGCACCACTGACCGCCGAAGCATCCAAGCTCGGCATCGGCATCGAAGAACTGGTATCCATGATCAAGACCGGTTCAGCAGGCTAAAAACCATCACGAGGTAGGGAGGAACGGCATGACTCGATCAACAGCGATCGCCACCCGCGAGCTGAGCAAGACGTATAAAGACGTACGCGCCCTGGACAATGTGACTCTGGATTTGGAACCTAACCGGATCTACGGGCTGCTCGGCCGCAACGGCGCAGGCAAGACCACACTGATGTCCATCCTAACCGGACAGAACTACCCTGATCAGGGCACGGCGCACATCTTCGGGCACGAACCATTCGAGCATGACCTGATCCTTTCGCGCATCTGCTTCATTCGCGAATCGCAAAAGTACCCCGACGATTTCAAAGTCCATCAAGCTTTCAAAGCCGCGGCGATGTTCTTCGAGAACTGGGACGAGCAACTTGCTCAAGATCTCGTTGAGGCCTTCGCCTTGCCTACCAAGCGCCGGATCAAGAAGCTATCCCGCGGTCAGCTCTCCGCTGTCGGCGTCATCATCGGCATGGCTTCTCGCGCCGAGATCACCTTCTTTGATGAACCGTATCTGGGCTTGGATGCCGTGGCACGGCAGATCTTCTACGACCGCCTGGTTGAAGATTTTGCCGAGTATCCGCGGACCATCGTGCTTTCCAGCCACTTGATCGATGAGGTGGCGAACCTGCTTGAACACGTCATCGTGATCGACAAGGGCCGGATCGTAGTGGACAGTGACGCTGAAGAGCTGCGTGGGGCCGCTGTTACCGTAACCGGCGATGCGAAGAGGGTCCAAGAATTCATTGGGGCGGCCGACGTACTGCACCGTGATTCACTGGGCGCGCTGGCCAGCGTGACCATCAAGGCCAAGCTCAGCGCGGACCAACGCGAACAAGCAAAGCTCATGGGGTTGGATTTGAGCCCAGTCTCACTGCAGCAGCTGGTGGTTCGCAGTGCGTTGAGCACCAACGAAGGAACTGATGAAAGAACGGAGGCACGAGCATGAACCGCATCATGAAAGTTGCGCGCATGCAGCTGATCAATAAAGCCACCTTTATCGGTATTCCGCTGATGATCCTGATCAGTGCGTTCCTCTTTACTGTGGCTATTTGGTGGTTGGTTCGCCGAAGCGGAGGGGACGGCGTGCTGTATGGCGGCGGAGCTCAGGCACCCATGTGGTACTTCCTGGCGCTTGGTATTCAAGCGCTGACGATGACATTCCCATTCTCCATGGCGATGAGCATCTCGCGACGTACCTTCTACTTGGGTACCCTAATGCTGTTCTCGGTCTGTGCCCTAGTACTCTCGGTCTTCTACTACCTCATGGGTTTGGTGGAAACCGCTACCGGCGGGTGGGGACTTGACGGACGATTCTTCGCACTGCAATGGATTGCCGACAATAACGGGTTCATCCAGATCATGTTCTACTTCGTGCTAATGGTCCTGCTGTTCATGGTTGGGTTCTTTATCGCAACCATCTACATGCGCTGGCGCCATGCCGGCATGGTGGTCTTCTTTACTCTGTTGGGATTGCTGATCCTGGGCATTATCGCTTTGTTCACTTTCACGAGCTTCTGGGATCAGTTCTGGAGCTGGGCGTTGACTTGGACTGCCGGGTCTGTCAGCCTGTGGGGTGCGCTCGCAGCTGTACTGATGGCTGCTGGTTCATATCTCACCTTGCGCAAAGCCACCGCCTGATCGCTGGAATAGAACGGGTACATCAATTGCAATGCCCTCGCCACTGGCGGGGGCATTGCTCTGCCTGGTCTAAGAGACTCTTGTTACTCTTTGAAGACTTCGACAATGCCGCCGCTATCGCGTAGGAGAACCGCCATGAGTATCCAAGGAACGGGGACGCGAGATCATTTGGATGTCTTGGAATTACGGCGCTCTTTCGGGATCAGCACCACTGAATTATGGCGGTACCTCGTTGACTCGGACTATCTAGATCAGTGGTTTGGAACCTGGCAGGGGGAGCCCGCGAACCGGCGGGTACAGGTCACGCTCAGTGCCGAAGAAGGCTCACCCACAGAGTCGGTGGAGATTGTTGATTGCGACCAGCGCGCCTTGCTTCTGGAAGTTCGCACGGGTCAGGGCAGCGAAAGCTGGCAGCTGGAACTGCACATCGAGACGCGGGACGAGGGGAGCGAATTGGTCTTCCGGATGCCCGGACTTGATCCGCAGATGGCCTCTTCGGTGGGACCTGGATGGGAATTTTATCTGGATAGACTGGTCGCTGCCGTGAGTGGAAAAGACGCTGTCCTTGTGGTGTTTGAACCTAACTACTATCCGGGACTGAGCGAATACTATAAGACGCTGTTCAACTCATAAACCACGCACCACTCCAATGTGAGATGCCCTGCCTTGGTAGAACCTCCCAGTTTTCGGGCCATGGGTAATACGCGCACGTCAGCACTGACATGCAAGGAAAACGCCGGCCGGGTCGATGCAACCTGGCAGATTCCCTTCGAACCTAGCCGAGGTCTTGAATGCCGAGTCTTGAGCTAAGGAGAGTAAGCTATTGGGCGTGGCATTGGACTTCACAGCAGTAGATTTTGAGACAGCAAACGGTTTTATCGGCTCCGCCTGTTCGGTGGGTCTGGTCAAAGTCCGTTCCGGGCAGATCGTTGAAACCAAACAGTGGCTCATGAAGCCGCCTGTGGGCTTTGACCACTTTGACCCGCGCAACGTATCGATTCATCACATCACCCCAGACATGGTGGTTGATGCTCCGCGCGTTACCGAGCTACTGCCAGCGCTACTGGACTTCATCGGGCCTGACGTACTGGTCGCCCACAATTCCTCCTTTGATTCAGGTGTAATCCGTGCCGCGTCTGAAGCCAGTGGGATCCGCGTACCGGAAATCGCTCACCTCTGCACGGTGAAACTTTCGCGTAAGGCCTACGACCTACCGAGTTACTCACTGCCCTTCGTCGCTGAAGAAGCAGGGCACCCCATCGAGAATCACCACGAGGCGCTCGCCGACTCCGTAGCGTGTGCCTGGGCAATGATCGATATCGCCGAACGCGCAGGCTTTGAGTCACTGCTAGAGACCGCTGACCACTACGGTGTTCGCCTCGGACTGACCTCGGCCTGGCTGCCAGGCGACGAATACTCGCGGGCAACCCGCGACGCTCAAGGCTGGCTGGCATCGGGTCATCCCTTGCCTCCCCAAGATGCGTTTAATAATTGGCCGCAAGAAGGTCCTAACCCGACGCCAAACCACGACGCTGACCCAAGTCATCCATTGTTCGGGCAGATCATGGTGTTCACCGGCAACTTGGCATTGCCCCGTTCACAAGCCAAAGAATTGGCTGCGGAGAACGGTGCGCAAACTGCTTCGCGGGTAACCCGTGCCACCACGGCACTGGTGGTTGGTGACGGTTTTGTTCCTGAGGATCTTGCCAACGGCAGATTGACCAACAAGGCAAAACACGTACTGCGCCTGCGCGAAAATGGTCAGAAAGTTTCGATCATTTCCGAAGGCGAATTTATGCAAATGGTTGGCGGCTTCGGACTGACCGTCTAGTTCGCAACCCGTCAAATAATTTCAGCATTAACGAACTGAAGGCCGGCTCAATGAGCCGGCCTTCAGTTCGTCATGGTTCAGTGCAATGGCTAAGCGACTAGATCCATCCAACGATCGTGTAATTCAGAAATGATGTCATCCAACGCGCTGGCCGGACGATCTCCGACAGCTTCGGTTCCATAGATCGCAGCCAGCAAGGCTACGGCGTAAGCGTCAACCTCTGGATCCCGATCTTCTGGATCGGCAACGATCGACTCCGGAGCTGCCGAGACATCAGATTCCTCGGATTCTTCAACAGCATTCTCACCAAAGTAAGCGTCGTAGGCTGCTGAGGGGGACAGGCTAATGTTCTCGCGGATCTTGGTGACCACTTCACGCAGGGCATCAGCCGACGGTCCTTCAAGGCCTTCGAGCAGTGACTCCCACTCGCCAGCGGACTCTTCGCTGCGCTCGATCGCGGTGCGAAGAATCTTTGCCGCGGCCACAGCGGTTTTTGCTGCTTGAACGTCGTGGGTTAGGAAGGCTGCGGAACGAGCCAAGGACTCGGTGGTGCCCACAGGAACGCGAGCCAACAACGCGGTAATGGCTGCACGAGGCAACACACCCGTGGAGTCAGCACCCGGCGCTGTTGGGCGGCCTGGATGGCCCATGTCTACGCTGTTTAGCCCAGCAATGTTCTTCGGGTCTCCGTCGGCGATCTTCTCGAAGATCTCGACCTTAGGGAATTCCTTATCAATCCAGCGGCTCAGGGGTTCCGGAGCGCCGGCCGGGAAGGACCCGGTAAGTTTTTTGTAGCCGCGAAGTGCAGCCAGCCACATACAGGCGGCTTCATCGCTAGCAACACCGTCACGAGCCCACTCCAACGCTTCTAGCAGGCCATCGGCCATGTAGAGCGGAAGGATTTCGGTGGCTCCGGGATCGATGTCGTCACGGGCGTGGGTTGCGCCGTCGGCTAGGCCGAGCAAGATCGCAAACACCTTGTCTGAGTAGTTCTCTGGCAGGACTGCAGATTCACCGGTTTCATTCACACCTCTATTCTAATGTCCAAGTTGTCCCTGTTATTGCATATGGTTGGAAACATGCGATTGCTTCACACTTCAGACTGGCATTTGGGACGGACCTTTCACGGTGCCTCCTTGCTCGAAGCGCAACGAACCGTGTTGCAAGAGATTATTAACATCACCATCAATCAGCAGGTTGAGGTGGTGCTGATCTCAGGTGACATTTATGATCGTGCTCTTCCGCATGTGGATGCCGTCCAGCTGTGCAACTGGGTTTTGCGAGAACTACGCGCCACAGGTGCCACCATCGTGATTACCAGCGGAAACCACGACTCAGCGTCTCGTCTAGGATTTGGTGCTGACCTTTTGGACAGCGCTGGGGTGCACATCATTGCGGATCTCGACCGCATGCTCATTCCGGTAGTTCGTGAAGCTGAAGACCACCAGGTTCTGATTTATGGGATCCCATATTTGGAACCACGAATGGTCATGGAGCGTTTGGGTGTCACCAAGGCCAGCCATGAAGCAGTGGTTCGCGCGGCCATTGGAACCATCGATGAGCATCTGAAGACGAGGACTGGCATCGACAAACCGGTTGTATCAATCGCCATGGCTCATCTATTTGCCGCGGGAGGAATCGGAAGCGACTCAGAACGCGAACTCAGCACCGGCAACCTTGATGTGGTACCGGTCGAGCTATTTGAGCATTTCAACTATGCCGCGCTCGGGCACCTCCACGGGCGACAGAAAGTCCGTGAGCATGTCCGCTACTCGGGCTCACCCTTGGCTTATTCATTCTCTGAAGTGAATCAAACCAAAGGTGTGTGGCTTATCGACACCAATGCTCAAGGCATTGAATCAATCCAAGAAATCTTGCTGACCGTGCCGAAAAAGTTAGCGGTGCTCAAAGGCAAACTGGCAGATCTGCTCAGTGATCCTGCTCTTGAATTCGCCACCACCGCCTGGTGTCAGGTCACGCTCACTGATTCGCAACGGCCAGCGGATGCCATGACAGTAATCCGCGAACGCTTCCCGGATACCGTGGTGCTGAACTTTGCGCCGGAGGGTGCAGATGACAAAGAAAAGCCGTCAAGCTATGCAGAACGAATGGCCAAGGCGGCCAGTACCGAAGAAGTAGTCAGCGACTTCATGGAGCATGTGCGTGAACGTTCTGTAGATGAACCAGAACGTGAAGTCATCACTTCGGTCATCCGTGCCACCCGAGAATCGCAGGTTAGCCAGTGAGAATCCATAAACTTCAAATTCAGGCGTTTGGTCCCTTCGCAGGCAGTGAAGAGATTAACTTTGATGAACTAGCTGACGGGGGACTCTTCCTCCTTGATGGCCCCACCGGAGCTGGTAAATCAAGTATCTTGGACGCAATTTGTTATGCGCTCTACGGTTCGCTGCCCGGTAGCCGAACTGGAAGCCGACAAATCCGTTCAGACCACGCAGCGTCAGACTTAGCGCCGGAAATTGTTTGTGAACTGACCATTGGTGATCGCCGATTTGAAGTCACTCGATCACCGGCATGGATGCGCCCGTCAAAGCGTGGCAAGAACAAGACAACTGAACAGAAGGCATCTAGCCTGCTGCGCGAGTTCACCGGTAGCGGGTGGAAGGAACTGTCGACGCGTAACGATGAAGTTGGCCATGTCTTGGGCAGTCTCATGGGACTGGACCGTGAGCAATTCACCAAAGTGGTCATGCTCCCGCAAGGTGGTTTTGCAGATTTCTTACGTGCCAAGGCCAAGGACCGCGAAGACCTATTGGCCAACCTATTCGACACGAGCGATTACGCGCGGATTGAAGAAGAGTTTGCCGCCAGGCTGGCCGAAGAACGCAAAAACACGGAGACCATTGAGGCACGTCTAAGCGCCAGCGAAGAATCCATTGCCGCTGAAGCCGCCGCGTTCTTAGCTGGTAGGGAAGTTCCGACGAACTCCGAAGAGCAAGATGATGCGGCGCTACTAAGTGTCGATGACCGCTTTGCTGATTTTCACCGCCGCATCGATGTCTTGCGAGCGCAGGCGGATGAAGAAGCGCAAAAGCTGCGGGTACAAAAGACGCGAACTGCTCAGGACGCTAAGAAGTTAGAAGAGCAACAAAGAGTATTTGCGCGACTGGGCGAACTGCGCGCAACACAGACTCGTTATGCCCAACAGCATGAAGGCGCAACGATCGCAGCCAGCAAATTGGAACATGACGTCAAGGCAGTCTCGGTGCAGGCCTACCTGGCGCAGGTCAAAACTGCACAGACGACCAAGCACGAGAGCACCTTGTCGTGGGAAAAACATCAGTTGTGGCTAAACACTGCGCTTGAACTAGATTGCGGATCTGATATTCAAGCCCTCGAAGATCTTCGAGAGCGCGCGCTGGTGGCAGCCGAAGAACACGCCGTGGCCAAATCTGCTGTCGAAGAAGAACAGAAGCGCACGTTGCTGGCGGCTCAAGTCGGCAAAGCAGAACAGCTGGCAACAGAGCATAAGCAGACCCGGGACAAAGCTCAGGCTGAAGTAGCTCAGCTGAAAACTGAACGAGAAAAGCTGGAGGCCGAAGACCTGGACCAAGTGGCCGCGGGTGAAAATTTACAACAAGTCAAAGAGCGCCAGCAGCTGCTCGTAACCCAAATTGGGCATGCGACGGTCCGTGATGATTTAGAGAAAAAGGTTCTTTCAGCCCGCGAAAAGGCCAGTGCACAAGAACTGAAGATTGTTGACACCGAAAAAAGCTTGTTAGCTCTGCGCACAGAGCAACTAAACCAAAGCGCATTGCGACTGGCCGCGGCGTTGGAAGATGGGCAACCTTGCCTGGTCTGCGGTTCGGCAGAACATCCGGCACCGGCACAGGCTGATGCCGATGCTGCGCTGATTGATGATGAACAAATCTTGGAATTTGAAGCCGCCGTGGCAAGTGCTCGTTCCCAAGGACAAAAGACCGCACAAAGCCGAGACATGCTCCTAGCAAAATTGGAGACGGCTCAGCAGGCAGCGGGCGAAAACACCGTGGAGCAGCTACGTCTTGACCTTGGGGAAACACAAAACACGCTGGAGCAAGCTAGCAAGCGCCAGACTGAAGTGGCTGCACGAGTGAAAAAACTGGAGCAGGTACGCCAACGCGTCGAACAGCTAACGGCCCGCGTTTCGCAGGTGTCGCTGGAGCACGCCACCGCTGTGCAAAACGCCCAATCGCTGGCGGAGCAGCTGAAGCAGTTGGACGCCAAGCTGACAGAACTACGCCAAGGTAAAGATAATCTCGCAGCCTTGGTCGCAGAACTTTCGCAACAATCCAATGGACTGTCTGGAGCCGTGCAGTCTTTACAGCTGCTTCATGACGCAGTCGCGGCTTTAAATAAAGCCGAAGCCACGTGGAATACACAACGAACTGGTGCAGGTTTTGCCACTCTGGCTGACTTTGAGGCCGCCTTGCTTGATGCACCAGAGCGTGAACAGCTGCGACAGATCCAGCGAACCGACGCGGATCTAGCCAGTGCCATTGCCACTCTCGAACAGTCTGAAGATTGCCGCAAAGCACTGGAACTTGAAACTGACGGTCTCCGAGCACCTGATGAAGAGCAGATCCTAGAAGCCGCCCAATTGGCCCGCGCCGCGGAGGAGCAATTTGAAGTGGCCCGCGAACGTGTTGTTCTAGCGCAAACCAGACTGGAACGCCACGACGAGTCGGTCGGTCAACTTGAGAAGTTGCGCGCGGATGCCGGACCGGTCATCGAGTCCTATCGGCGGTTGCGGTCCCTAGCTGAGGTCATTCGAGGTGGAGGCGAGAATCTGTACAAGATGACCTTGAGTACCTATGTGCTGGCCGCCCGTTTAGAAGAAGTGGCCATCGCGGCAACTGAACGTCTTGATGCCATGAGTGGTGGGCGGTATTCACTGCACCACGACGACTCCAAGCAAGGCAATTCAAAATCTGGTCTTGGATTGCGTGTCCTAGATTCATGGACCGGCAAATATCGCGAAACCCAGACCCTATCCGGCGGTGAAACCTTTATGGCTTCACTGGCGCTGGCCCTCGGGCTGGCCGACGTGATTTCCCACCATTCTGGAGCGGTGGATATGCAAACGCTCTTTGTTGATGAAGGTTTCGGTTCCCTCGATGCCGAAACGTTGGAAGAAGTCATGCAGGCCTTGGAAAATCTGCGAGCTGGTGGGCGGACCATCGGTCTGGTTTCGCATGTGGCAGAGATGAAGCAGCGCATTACTAATCGCGTCTCGGTGCTCAAGACTCAGCACGGTTCAAGGATCCAACGTGAGGGGTTGCTTACCCTTAGTCTCTAGAACTGGACTTGTTCCGCCCGGCTAGCTATCTTGAAGGTAGTGCCATTAGGCATGCTTGGGAAATTTTGTACGTCGGGGGGCGCGGGACGACGTACGCTTCGTTATGGAGTTTTTGTTGACTCAATATGCGTTGTCCAAAGGAAACCGTGAGGATTCAGCGATGAAATCCGGTTACTCTGCACTCGTTCCCCTGGTAGGAGCACCGTTCCTACCGCTAACATTTTTTGCTCGCCTTCCTCTGGCGATGCTTACCATCGGGTCCATGACCCTGGTGACAGCCACCACCGGCTCGTATGCCTTGGGTGGTCTTGCTGCTGCCATGGTTGGTTTAGGCTCTGCCGTTGGCGGGCCTAGCGTTGGTTACCTTGCTGACCGTTTTGGTCAGCGTCCCATCTTGGTGGCCGTCTCTCTGATCCATAGTGTTTTGCTGGTCTTGCTTACCCTCCTTGGCGCCAGCGGGCCAGAACTGTCTGTGCCGTTGCTGGTTCTTATGTGTCTCATTACCGGAGCAACGGGACCTCAGGTTGGCCCGATGTCTCGTGTTCGGTGGATTGCCATGACCCGCCAGCAGCAGAAAAATCCCAAAGTGCTTTCGGCTGCACTAAGCCTTGAATCCATGTTTGATGAATTGGGCTTTGTGTTCGGTCCGGTGGCAGTCGGCTTGCTGGCTTCGCTGGTTGATCCTGTGCTGCCGTTGTACTTAGCCGCCATTCTGACGCTAGTGCTGGTTCCAATTTTTGCCACGCACCGCACCGGAAATGTAGTGAAGCCGGTAGCTGGCGCGAAGAGTGCACCAAAGGTGTCAATTACTCGAGCTCAAGTTGCTGCCATCAGTGCGCTGGTCCTGGGCATGATCGCACTGGGAACTGTTTTTGGTTCCTCTGCCGCCGGTACCTTGGCCTTTGCCGGGGAACAGGGAAACTCGAACCAGGGTGGCCTGCTCTATGGTGCCATGGGATTGTCAAGTGCCATCGCAGCCATTTCTGTTGCCGCCTGGCCACAGTACTTTAGGCAGATCAACCGTTGGGTTCTCTGCGGTGCTTTGCTGACTATTTTGAGCTTCGGTCTTCACCTGGCCTCAAGCACACCATGGATGGTCGTGGCGTTGTTTGTTGCTGGCTTTGCCGTAGGACCGGTAATTGTCACGGTCATGACTCTGGGTGGGGAAGTTGCTCCGGCTGCCCGACTATCTACGGTGATGACTATGCTCTCCGCCGGCATTGTTGTTGGCACGGCCATCGGCAACGGCTTGGCCGGTGTCTTTGCTGATTCGCTGGGCTACCTCGGAGCGTTCTGGGTATCCAGCGGCGGTGCTGCCGTTATTTTCCTCGCGGCCCTGGCAATGAAGATTATCGTTGCCAAAGCTCCGTCGCTCTCGCGGGTGCGCTAGTTCCATTAGAAACTGAACAGGCGACCTCGCAGTGGATCGTGAAACACGATTCATCGCGGGGTCGCCTTTTGCCGTTGTGCCGATGATTAGGCAGAAAGCTTGTCGGCAATGCGTTGTGCTGCCAGTTTGAGTTCCTCGATGATTGGTTCGAAGCTATCAACAGTGCTGCTAGCAAAAACTACAGCCAAGGCGGCAGGGGTCTGACCAGGCTGGGCAATCGGGACAGCGATGGAAGTTACGCCTTGGATAACTTCATCCTCACTGGTGGCGTAGCCGTCGAGGCGTGCCTGAACCGCCGCGTCGCGGTAGTCCACGGTGCTTTCCAGCGAGTCCCATTGCTCTTTGCTGTAATGCGATTGAATTGCGATGCCTGCAGCGCCTACATCCATGCCGTGCACCGATCCGGGACGGTGGACAATAGCGCGCTGCGAATTTAGGGGTGCAACGGATTGCAAGGTGGTGCACAAGTCGTACTCCCAGACGGCAACAAATGCTGTCATAGACAGTTCATTGGCCAACGTGGTGAGTTCTACTGTGGAGATCGCTTGAAGGTCATGTTGTACCGAACGGGCAAGTACGGCAAGACCCGAAGCAGAACGGATATGCCCTGCGTCATCACGGTTGAGCAGGTGATGCTGTTCTAGAGTCCGGATGATTCGGTATGCAATGGAACGGTGCACTTCAAGCTTTTCGGCAATCTCCGCGATAGACAGATGCACCGGCGAATTGGCGACGATTTCTAGGACGCGGATTCCGCGGGAAAGCGTCTGAGAGGTAGGCATGAAACTTCAATCTGGCACACGGCATTTTCCAATGCCTCCACGCGCCTTCGCTGTGAGCCTTGCGACTGCTGAATAGTTGCTCTTATTCGAAATTTTAGTCGTTCTCTATTAGAACACCGAATTCTTTTCGAGCGCGGTCTATAGCTCTGCATTCAGAGTTTGGGCAAGAAACCTGCGATTGTTGTGATCTGCTTCACTCTGTGTTTATGATTGAGAGCATCATAAACCGTCCGAACGGTCGGTAAAGTAAGCTTCAAGGGGCGCCCATGTCATCCACAGTCACTCGCACCCAGGAAGAGCGTCGCGTTCTCGCCGGCACTCTCGTGGGAACCACCATTGAGTGGTATGACTTTTTCATCTTTGCACAACTCACCGCAACACTTCTGACCCCGCTATTCCTCGCACCGCTCGGTGCATCAAATCCTGGACTAGCTCAGATTCTTTCCTTCGCAATGATCGGAATCTCGTTCTTCTTCCGCCCACTGGGTGCGGTGGTAGCAGGTCATTTGGGGGACCGCTACGGACGCAAGAGAATTCTTGTCCTCACCCTGATTCTTATGGGTGTGGCCACCGCATTGATTGGCTTGCTGCCAACCTATGCATCCATTGGCATTGCAGCACCAATCCTCTTGGTGCTTCTTCGCGTTATTCAGGGATTCTCGGCCGGCGGTGAATGGGGCGGTGCGGCTTTGATGGCCGTGGAGCACGCTCCCAAGAATCGTCGCGGATACTTCGGTTCCTTCCCGCAGATCGGTGTGCCAATTGGCATGATCTTGGCTACCGGTTTGCTCTACATTCTTCGAATTTCCATGTCTCCCGAAGCCTTCGGGGCTTGGGGCTGGCGCATCCCATTCCTACTCTCGGTCGTACTTGTTCTTGTGGGCTACGTGATCCGCCGAGCTGTGGAAGAATCCCCAGTGTTTAAGCAGCTGGCCCTACGCAAAGCTGCCGAGCACACGCCGCTTCGCGAGCTGATGGCAAAAAACACCAAGCAGGTAATCCAGGCCGCGCTGATCTTTATTTCCAACAATGCCGCTGGATATTTGGTGATCGCGTTCTTCATTTCCTACACCACTGCAGTGCTCAAAATGCCAGTGGCGCCGGTGCTCTTGGCAACCACTATCGGTTCGGTTGGCTGGCTGATCTTCACCTTGGTTGGCGGTTGGCTCTCCGACGTGATCGGACGCCGAGCAACCTTCGTGATTGGCTACGGTCTGGTGTTTGTTTGGATGATTCCAATGTTCATGCTCGTTGATACGGGAAATATCGTGCTGTACACGGTAGCAATCTTCGTTCTAACCGTCGGATTGGGACTGTCCTACGGACCTCAGTCGGCCATGTACGCCGAAATGTTCCCTGCACATGTGCGTTACTCAGGCATCTCGATTGGCTACGCACTCGGCGCTATTCTTGGCGGCGCTTTTGCTGCCACCGTGGCGCAGATTTTGCTCGAAACGACCAAGTCATCCATCTCCATCGCTATCTACATTATGGTTCTGACGGTCATCTCGGTCGGTGCCGTATTGTGGGCCGGCGAGACGCGTGGCCGAAACCTGAATGTGGAAGAGGTTGAGGGAACTTCCGCTGATCTGGAAGGCGCGCTCTAGAAGACACCGAACGACAAACTGCCCGGGTAGCGGCTGGATCTCATTCCAGTTGTTACTCGGGCAGTTTTTTGTACTATCGACTTCAGAAGAATTACTTACCGTAGCTCCAGGTACGAACAAGCTAAGAAGTAGGCTGCGGCTTCATGGTTGAGGAGCGTACAACCAGACGGTGCTCCAGTTCATGAGCTGCCGCCGGCTCCTGACCGCGAATGGCCCGAAGCAACATCGCGACAGCAAGATTTCCCTGTTCATGTGGACGCTGCTCGACGGTAGTTAGACCAAACATCTCAGCGAGGTCATGGTTATCCACGCCAATCACTGATAGATCATGGGGGACCTGCAACCCCAGATCACGGGCCGCGAGTATGGCACCGATGGCCATTTCATCACTGGCGGCTAACACTGCCGTCGGGCGAGCAGCCGGGCTGCCGAGCAATTGTTTGGCAATCGTGTAGGCGTGCGGCATGGTGAAGTCTGCACCAACACACAAAGAATCGTCTACGGGAATTCCAGCATCTTTCAGTGCGCTTTCATAACCGGTGCGTCTATGGCTGGGGACCCTGAAGTCAACGTCGGTTTCTTCATTGCCACCAATAAATCCAATACGTTCATGGCCTAAAGCAATTAGATGCTGAGTGGCCAATGCGGAGATACCTTCATCATCAACATGCAAAGTCGGAACACCGGGAAGCGGTCCACCGACTCCAACCAAAGGCTTATCCAAGGCGTGTAGCGCCTGGACTTCTTCAGTATCCAATTCAACGTTGACCGCGATCACCGCATCCACACGCTGACGGAGTAGGAAGTCCGAGAAGATCTTTTCGCGTTGTGCCCGGTCTTTGGTCAGCTGATACAGCGTGGTGTCATAACCTTCGTTCATCAGTGAGCTGGTAATGCCTTCCAGCACGCTGGCGTAGAACCAGTGATTGATGACCGGAACTAAGACTCCGATATTTCGGGTGCGTCCTGAGGCGAGGCCAGACGCCGAGGACGAAACTACATATCCCAGTTCCGCGGCAGCATGTTGCACTGCCTCTTGTGCGGAGGAAGAGACGGAGCCGCGTCCCGATAAGGCGCGAGAGACGGTCGCGATAGAGACTCCGGCCGCTTCAGCGACATCTTTAATCCCTGCCACGATAAGTCCTTCCTAAGTGTTTGTGGCCGCGGTGGTGATGAAGATGAAATATCTCCAGACCGCGGCCACTTTTCAACAATACCGGTCCTCTCAATAGAACAAGCACCATGTGACCTTACTAAGGCAGCAAGAACCAGATGGTGGTTTCCGCAGGGATGCTCCCGTTCTCCGCATCCGTTGCAGGCTGACTGCGCACTAGTTCTTGCGCGCCATTTGCCAGCTGCCCAAGATCCAACGGTGACTGACCGAAGTTGGCTATCGCCAGGATCTTGCCGTTGGTAAATGCCAACAGATCTGGCTGTTCATCGGTGACCCAGGTCAGCTGACCCGCACCTAGGTTGTGCGTCTTGCGTAGCTCCAGTAGCTTTCGGTACAGGCTCAGCGTGGAATCGGGATCATCACGTTGGACCGAGCGAGCGAAAGACGCCCACTGGGCAGGCTGAGGCAACCAGCTTTCGCCGTTGTCGCTAAACCCGAACGAGGCTCCCTCGGCTTCCCATGGCAAAGGAACTCGACAACCATCACGGCCGTAGCGTTCCTTGTTGGTGCGGAACCAAGTCGGGTCCTGGCGTGCTTCGTCGGGCAGATCGATTGCTTCCGGAAGACCTAACTCCTCACCCTGATAAAGGTAGGCGCCACCGGGTAGGGCAAGCATGAGCGCGGTTGAAGAACGTGCACGGCGCAGGCCGACCGCAGGATCCGGAAGGTTAGGGGTTTTTGGACCGATGCCTTCACCCTGAGGATTTTCGTCCGTTAGTGCCAAGCGGGTGGCATGACGGACCACGTCATGGTTGGACAATACCCAGGTGCTTGGTGCTCCGACCGCGCCAAATTCTTTCAGCGACTCATCGACGGTTTCGCGGATCTGCTGCGCGTCGTAGTCGCAAGACAGGTACGGGAAGTTGAATGCCTGATGCATCTCATCTGGGCGAACCCACTTGGCCATCAGCGAGAGTGGATTAACCCAAGCTTCTGCACACAAGACACGCTCACCGTCATATTCATCGATGACCTTGCGCCAGTCGCGGTAGATCTCGTGAACACCATCCTGACCCCACCATGGTGCAAGTTCTTCGGTGCCGCCCATGGAAGCTGCCATCGGATTCGGGGTGAAGTCCGGTAGGCCCTCAGCCTTGATTAACCCGTGAGCCACATCAACGCGGAAGCCATCGGTGCCACGATCTAACCAGAAGCGAAGGACATCGCGGAACATAGCCCGAACTTCCTCATTCTTCCAATTAAAGTCGGGCTGCGAAGAATCAAAAACGTGGAGGTAGGACTGGCCTACACTTCCGTCTGGGTTAGTGGTGGCGGTCCACATAGGTCCACCAAAGACCGATTCCCAGTTATTTGGAAGGCCCGTTTCCGGGGCGTCCTGGAACATAAAGCGATCTCGCTCGGGGGAGCCGGGAGCTGCCGCAAGGGCTTCTTGGAACCATGGGTGCTGATCAGAGCAGTGGTTAGGAACAAGGTCAACAATGACCTTCAAGCCTAACGAATGCGCCTTCGCCACCATTGCGTCATAGTCCTGAAGGGTACCGAATAACGGGTCTACATCGCAGTAGTTGGAGACGTCGTAGCCGGCGTCCTTCTGCGGAGACGAGAAGAAAGGTGAGAGCCAGATGGCGTCAACAGAAAGTTCTGCGATGCTTTCTAGCCGTTGCGTAATGCCCTTTAGGTCGCCCATGCCATCCGAATTGGAATCAGCAAAGGAGCGAGGGTAAATCTGATAGATCACCGAGGAGCGCCACCACTGCGCATCTTTGGATTCAGCGAGGTTTTCAACGTCGGTACGTGTTTGAGTCATGACGGTAACGATAATAGATGACGACTTGATTGTAAACGCTTGCATTCTTGCTTTTCATGAATAACGTCCGCTGAGCGCCAGTATCTGTCTACTTTGCCTAAGAATCGGATTTTTTATCTTTTGTCTTGCCAAGTCTCGTGATCTGTGCCACTCTGGAAACGCTTACAAATTATGCGCACTCGCATTTTTAGACTTCACCGGCGGCTCTGCGGAAAACCGTAACGTCACCGGCCCATCGGACAAAGTTGTCACGAAAGGACATTCCATGAAGGTGAACAAACACCCTTGGCTACTTGGCGGAGCATTGACTGCAATTGCAGCTCTATCACTGACTGCTTGCGGCGGGTCCGGTTCAACAACCCAACCATCCTCTAGCCCTGCTGCCGCAGAATCCTCACCAGCTGCCGCCTCCGGTGGATCGCTAACCGTTTGGGTTGACGCAAACCGTCAGCCAGTGCTCAAAGAAGCAGCCGCCGACTTCGAGAAGCAGTCCGGCGTCAAAGTGAAATTGGTCGTCAAGGACTTCTCCAAGATCCAGGAAGACTTCCTGCGTCAGGTTCCTACCGGCAAGGGCCCCGACATCACCATCGGCGCCCACGACTGGTTGGGCAACCTGGTCAACAACGGTGTAGTTCAGCCAGTTGAGCTGGGGGACAAGGCTGGTGACTTCCAAGAAGTTTCCGTCGACGCCATGAGCTACGAAGGCAAGAGCTACGGCGTGCCATATGCCACCGAAAACTTGGCCCTACTGCGCAACGCAGACCTGGTCAAGGAAGCCCCAAAAACCTTTGACGACATGATCGCTGCTGGCAAAAAGGCAGACACCAAGTTCCCATTCCTGGTGCAGGTCACCGAAGTGGGCGACCCATTCCACGCCTACCCATTCCAGACTTCGTTTGGCGCTCCAGTCTTCGGAACCGATGACACCGGTGCGTACGACCCGAAGGACCTGCAGATTGGTAACGAGGGTGGCGTTGAATTCGCCAAGTGGCTGGCAGAGCAGGGTGAGGCTGGAACTCTAAAGACCAGCATCGACGCTGACATTGCCCAGGAAAAGTTCGCCTCGGGCGACTCACCATTCCTCTTGACTGGTCCATGGAACGTGGAAGCGGCCGAAAAGGGAAAGATCAACCTAGCTATTGATCCAATCCCAAGTGCCGGTGGAGAAGAAGCGCAGCCATTTGTTGCCGTTCAGGGCTTCTTCGTCTCATCGAAGACCGAAAACTTGCTGGCAGCTACTGAGTTCCTGACCAACTACATCGGTACCGAAGAAGTTCAGACCGAGCTGTACGAAGTTGGCAACCGTCCACCTGCAAATAAGGCAGCATTCGAAGCCGCCAAGTCTGACAAGACGATCGCCGCCTTCGGCGAAGTAGGCGCCAACGGTGTTCCAATGCCAAACGTTCCAGAGATGGCAGCGGTATGGGAATACTGGGGTGTTGCTGAAGCTGAAATCATCACTGGCAAGGCCGACCCAACCAAGCGTTGGAAGAAGATGACCGAAGATATCGAAAAGGCCATCAACAAGTAGGCTCGCCTGCTCAAAGTAGTACCGATAACGCTGGAGCCGGAACGGCCATCGCCGCCGGCTCCGGCGTCTATCTCCGGCCAGCACTGAACGAATTTTAATGACAGGCACATCTGGAAGATGACTATGACAGCCCCTGAGGCACCACCGAACAGTACTGAGGATCCCAAGCGTAAGCTGTCCCCAGCTGCACAACGCTTCGCTCATGCATCAAGCACGAGCCTAGGCTCAACGCTAATCAAGATCATTTTGGTCGCACTTGTTGATGCGACGGCGCTCTTTGCAATTTTCACTGCTATCGGCCGTGAAGCATGGTTGATTGCCTCAGTCATCGCAGTGATCACTGTGGTGATCAATGTTGTCTACTTCAAAAAGGGTTGGCTTCCTGCAAAGTACTTGCTTCCGGGCACCATCTTCTTGCTGATCTTCCAAGTTTTTGTCATTGGTTATACCGGCTATATTGCGTTCACCAACTACGGCTCCGGGCACAACTCGGATAAAGCCGACGCGGTGTCTTCACTCTTGCAGTCCAACCAGGAACGCGTTGCTGGATCACCTGGCTACCCTGTCACGATGTACAACGGTGCTGACGGTCTGGCCATGGTTATCGAACGTGACGGCCAACAGCTACTAGGCGACGTGGACGACGCTTTTGCACCGGTTGATCCGGCCAGCCTAGAAAACTACACACAGCTAAAATTCGCTGATCTTTTGGGCCGCCAAGAGGAAGTGACCTCACTGAAGGTCGCACTGAGCGATGATCCAGCTGAAGGCACCCTGCGCACCAGCGACGGACGAACCGCCTACCAGTACACCTCATCACTGAGCTACGACAGCAATGCTGACACGATGACGGATCAGAAAACGGGCACCGTCTACAAAGACACTGGCGTGGGCGCGTTCACCGCAGAGGACGGTTCGCAGCTGATGCCGGGCTGGTCCATCAATGTGGGCTTTGATAACTTCACCCGTGCCTTCACCGACTCATCCATTCGTGGCGCGCTCTTCTCGGTGACCGTATGGACCTTCGCCTTTGCGTTCCTTTCGGTAGCCTCCACCTTCTTCTTGGGACTTTTCCTGGCTATCGTCTTCAACGACATGCGAATGAGGGGGCGCAAGATTTACCGCGTCATCTCAATTCTTCCCTACGCATTCCCTGCCTTCTTGGGCGGTCTGGTCTGGGCAGGCATGTTGAACAAGGACTTTGGCTTTGTAAACCAAGTTCTCTTTGGCGGAGCGGAAATCCCATGGCTCACCGACCCCTGGCTCGCAAAGTTCGCAGTGCTCTGGGTTAACCTGTGGCTCGGCTTCCCATACATGTTCTTGGTCTGTACCGGCGCATTGCAGTCCATCCCGCAGGAGTTATCAGAAGCTGCCACCATTGACGGTGCCAAGCCTTTGCAGATCTTCCGTCTGATCAAGTTGCCATTGTTGCTGGTCTCAGTTGCTCCGTTGTTGATCAGCTCATTTGCCTTCAACTTCAATAACTTCAACATCATCTACATGCTCACCGAAGGTGGTCCGCGTTTGGAAGACGCAGGGCTGAACGTCGGCGCAACAGACATCTTGATTTCATTGGTTTATAAGGTTGCCTTCGTCGGATCCCAACGTGATTATGGTTTGGCCAGTGCGTTCTCCATCATCATCTTCGTGATCGTTGCCATCATCTCAATTATCAGTTTCAAGCAGACCAAGGCACTGGAGGAGCTGAACTAATGAGCGCCGACATGACATCAACACCAACTTTCCGTTCCATCCCGAAGCCCGCTCGGCGAACCTTTGGCAAGTGGTTCGCCACCACCGGATGGCGGCACCTGATTGGTGTGGCCCTGTGCATCTATGCGGCATTCCCACTGCTGTACGTACTATCCGCATCGCTGAATCCCGATGGAACCTTGCTCTCCTCCAACGGATTCTTCAGCACCATCGGGCTACAGAGCTACATTGATCTCTTCCACAACGAGCAGCGACCCTATGCAGCCTGGTTCGCCAACACGCTGTTCATCGGGCTAACCACGGCGGTAGCTTCGGTCTTCCTCGGAGCACTAGCTGCCTACAGCTTCTCGCGTATGCGCTTCACCGGCCGGCGAGTAGGTCTGGTTAGTTTGCTCGTTGTGCAGATCTTCCCGCAGCTGCTGGCTGTAGTGGCAATCTTTATTCTGCTGACCTCCCTGGGCGATGTGTTCCCGGCCTTGGGAATTGATAACCAGATCGCGTTGATCATGGTTTATCTTGGCGGTGCCTTGGGTGTGAATACTTACCTGATGTACGGCTTCTTCAACACCGTTCCGGTGGAAATTGATGAAGCAGCCAAGATTGACGGTGCGAGCCATGCGCGCATTTTCTTCACGATGATTCTTCGCCTGGTTGCCCCGATTCTCGCCGTGGTGGGGCTGTTGTCCTTCATCTCTAGCACCAGCGACTTTGTTCTGGCCTCTGTCGTTCTGGTTTCTCCAGAAAAGCAGACTCTGGCCGTGGGGCTCTACTCCTATGTGTCTGAAGAATTCACTTCCAACTGGTCGGTCTTTGCCGCCGGTGCAGTGCTTGCAGCGTTGCCGGTCATGGCATTGTTCCTGTTCTTGCAGAAGTACATTGTCGGGGGATTGACTGCCGGCGCTGGCAAATAAAGCAGGATTAGACGCTAATAACTATTGACGATGCGGGGCACGCCACTGGCGTTGCCCCGCATTATTGCGCTCTAGCGCTGCCCGCTCCACGTAAAGTTAAAACCATGAGCCAGAACCTGCCACGTGCTGCCCGCAATTACTTGGAGCAACTTCGCCGTGCCTTGGATTTCCTCTCCGAGGATGAACGCAAGCAAGTTCTTGAACAAACTCGTGACGAGATTAAACGACTGCCCGATGGTGGACGGCGTAAGCGCGAACTAATTAGTCTGCTGGGGGAGCCTGCCGTCAGAGCGATGAAGTTCGAGCGCACCGAACCCGAAGATTTGGAAGTGAGCAGTGGTAAGCACTTCTTGACTCGAATTCTGGCTTGGCCAATTTTTGCTTTGTCGCTGATCACCGTAGTGGTGGTTCTTTTCTCCCCGCCACACGACGCGATGATTGGCCCGGTTGGTTTGACTGGTTGGCTGAATTCATCGGGCGGCTGGCTGGCCGAGCTTGAAAAAGTGATGGGTGCGCAGCTGATCTGGTTGGCGTTTATCCCGGCTGTGTTGAGCTTGATCCCATTGCGAATTAGCGGTGTGACGTCGCTGATTCTTCAGGTTATCGGGGCGTTGCTGATGAGCGCTGTTTGTATCAGCGGCGGCTCAGTTATGGCCGCGTATTTCATCCCGGTCACTGTATTGTTGTGGGCCCAGATATTCACACCACTATTGATGATGCGTGGTTCCATGGCCCGTCCAGACCCAGGATGGATGATCACCGCTGCGGTGCTCCTCACTGCTGCAGTTGCCTTTACTACCTTCCAGGGCTTGCAGGGTTTTGAAGGTCCGGTGTGGATGATTTTGGCCCCGGCTGCGTTGCTGGTGGTACTGGCCATCTTGCTTCCACTGCGCTGGAAGAGTGCACATATTGCCTTGGTCGTCACCGGGATACTGGTGATTGTCGCAGGCTTTAGCGCCTCGCTACCGAGTACCTATGGTGCAGTTCTACTGTGGCCTTGGCTAGCTGGCGGTTTGGCATTTGCGGCAGGCCACTTGGCCGTGGCTGCGGATCTGTGGCACGAGCGGGCACGAAAGCTATTGGCTTTGTTCTAGTGCTATTGGGCGTGCTAAACGCATTTACTCCGATATTGCGTATATCCTCATGAGATGGCCGAAATTAAGGAAACTTCGCCCGTGCCGACGGCGAAGCGAGGACGCGGACGCCCCCGCAAAGATTCTGAGTTCACATCTTTAAGCAAAGATTTGTTGGCCGAAAAGGCACTGGAAATTGCTGGTGCTGAAGGGTACGGAGCACTGACCATGCACCGCCTGGCTTCCGACTTTGGTGTTACGCCCCGCGCCCTATACAACTACGTGGCGGACCGTCAAGAGGTCGTTAACCTCGCAGTGCAACGCTTCCTAGCTATTAGCCCGCTGGTTGAATTTGATTCTTCCAACTGGAAGCAAGGAGTCCGCCAGGCCTATGTCGCCACGCGGACTGCCTATCGCGCCTACCCACGTGCATCCCAAATGAGCTGGGACGACAAGGTAGATGTCGCGCCCGGACCACGACGCACCGAACTCATTGAGCGTGTACTACGTTTCTACGTTGAAATCGGGCTGACGCTGCAACAAGCGGTAACCATGGTTCGCGCGCTAGAACGAGACGTTTTGGGATTTGTCCTGCACGTTGATTACTTCTTTGACCGACGTGAAGCTGGGAACTCGGACTCCTTGAGCCACCTTGTCTCAGCACAACGTCTTGATGCCTACCCAGAGATTTCAGCACCGTTAGCGCGTCAGGCACTAGAACTGCCTGCGCCGGATAGTGACGAGCTCTTTGAAGAAGTTATCGAAACTCGGATTCTTGCCATTGAACAGTGCTTGTCGAAAAATCGTCAATCCGAGACTGACCAAGCATAAAACTTCTGGTCAAGGAATAATCCGCGACGTAGTTGCGCTGTAGGGACTAAAGCCAAAGGATCCTGTGGCTCGAAAAATGTGCTGAAAGTTGCCCACTATGTCGCAGAGCCCACCCGAAGCGCCACCTGAGTCCGGAGAACTATCACCGGCAGCCCGCTGGCGCTTGCTCGGTGTGCTGCTCGCTGCCATGTTCATGTCGCTGGTCTCGGTCAGTATCGTCAACGTCGTGCTACCGTCCATCGGTTCCACGTTGCACGCCAGCGAAGCCGATATGCAGTGGGTTCTAGCCGGGTATGCATTGACCTTCGGCGTGGTTCTTGTCGCCGCCGGACGGGCCGGTGACCTGCTGGGTCGAGGTGTCATCTTTGTCGCCGGTGTCGCGATTTTTACCGTGGCCAGCATCTTGGCGGGGTTCGCCGCTGATCCGCTGATGCTCAATGTTGCCCGATTTATCATGGGCATTGGATCAGGGCTGCTCAACCCGCAAGTTATGGGCATGATCCAGCAACACTTCCGCGGTGCCGCCCGAGGACGCGCCTACGGACTGTTGGGCACCGTGGTCGGATTCTCCGTAGCCGTTGGTCCGGTACTCGGTGGGCTATTGATCAACTGGCTGGGTGCGGATGCAGGCTGGCGTTCGACTTTCCTCATCAACGTTCCCGTAGGCGTAGTCGCCATCACCCTAGCTCTCTTGTGGCTTCCCAAACCACTATTCACCAAGCCAGCAGGAAAACTCGATCTGGATCCAGTGGGTGGACTGGTGCTGGCGATGAGCATCTTTGCGTTGTTGCTACCTTTTGTTCAAGGCCGCGAAAATCCAATGTTGTGGTGGTTGCTTCTCGCAGCCGCCGTGTTGCTGTTGGTGTGGATCTGGTGGGAAAAAAATTACAAAGAACGTGGCCGTGAGCCAATGGTGGAACTGGGATTGTTCAAAATTCGCAGTTTCACCAACGGTACGCTCATTGCTGGACTGTACTTCATGGGTGTCTCCAGCGTGTGGGTGCTGGTGGCCATCTACGTTCAAGCTTCCCAAGGTTTCACTGCACTGGAAGCTGGCCTGATCTGTTTACCCGCTGCCTTGCTTTCGGCGTTTAGTTCTCATATTGCAGGCCGTTATGCCACCACGCTGGGGCGCAAGCTGCTGATCGGTGGAACGCTCAGTGCGTTGTTTGGCTTGCTTGCAACGATTGCTGTGGTGTTCTTCGAAGATCGAGGCAACCTCAACGTCTGGTGGATGTTGTTGTCACTGACCTTTATCGGTATTGCTCAAGGCTTCATCATTTCCCCCAACCAGGCGTTGACCCTGATGGAAGTGCCCGTGGCCAATTCGGGCAGCGCCGGCGGTCTGATGCAGACTTCGCAACGTGTGGGAACTGCTGTGGGCATCGCGGTGATCACCGCAATCTTCTACGGTTTGAACCACGTTGCCGGCTACTCAGTGGCCATGGAATTATCCTTCGTCGCGATCTCAGTATTGGTGATTGCAACCCTGCTGGTGGCCATCGTTGACTTACGGCAAAGCCGTACCATCAAGCGCGTCTCAACGCGAGAAGAATACATCCCGGTTGAAGAAGGTGCGCAATGCACGGTGACTGGTGCGATCGAGGTTGTTGGCCCTAAGAAGCCGAGCCAACCTGCCGACGCTCAGCCATAAGGGCAGCAAAGCGAAAAGCGAGAGGACAGACCAATTGGTCAGTGTCCTCTCGCTTTATTGGTAATGCCTGCAGATAGTTCTTAGCTCACGCGGTAGCCAGAAACCAAAGGGCAATCAAAAGGATCTCGTGCGGACAGGCCCACCTTGTTGAGGTAAGTGATCACCTGTGCGTAGGATTCGCGCATGCTGGCCACGGTGTAGGGGATCTGGTGATCTGCGCAGTACTGACGCACGATGTCGGACACTGCTGCAAGATTGGCACGTGGCATGGAAGGGAACAGGTGGTGCTCCACCTGGTAATTCAAGCCACCAAACAGGTGGGAGAGAATCCGGTTGCCCCACGACGAGCGAGCCATGATGTTACGGCTGGTCAGTACCTGACGTGAGAAGAAGTCAATGCGAGCATCGCCCGGAACCATAGGCATGCCCTTGTGGTTCGGTGCGAATGAAGCGCCCATGTAGATACCGAAGACAGCTAGCTGCACGCCGATAAAAGCGAACGCCATGCCAACGGGAAGGAAGACAAAAATCAGTGCAACATACAGTCCCACACGCAGTGCGATAGCCCAGATCTCACGCTTACGGCGCTTGGCGCGATCAGCGGTGAACAAGTAACGGATTGACTGAATATGAAGATTCAATCCTTCCATCGTTAACAATGGGAAGAACAGGTATCCCTGACGCTCGGTGATCCACTTGAGGATTCCACGCTGGCGCTGAGCATCAACCGGCTGGAATGAGATGGTGTCCCACTCGATGTCGGGATCCTTGCCAATGGTGTTGGGAGTCGCGTGGTGCTTGTTGTGCTTGTTCATCCACCACTGGTAGCTGATGCCCACAACGATATTGGCCAGGAACTGGCCCAGCTTGTCATTGGTCTTGCCCGAGGACAGGATCTGACGGTGGGCCGCTTCGTGCGCGAGGAATGCAAATTGCGTAAGTAGGATTCCCAGCGCTGCAGCAATCAGTAGCTGGAACCAGCTGTGGCCCAAGAGGATTGACCCGGCAATGGCTGAACCCAAAAGGATAACCAGCACTGATCCGAGGCCAAGGTAATGGGCGCGACGACGTCCGGACAAACCTGCATCCTGAACGAGTTTCTTAACGTGGAAAAAGCTCTTGGGGTCTCCGGGCCTGGTGGTAGGTGCGGAGTTCTGAAGAACGGAACTGCTACTCAAGTAATTTCCTAAGTTGAAGTAGCTGGCGACATCTCAGTCGAAAGAACGGAAAGTCTCGGCTCCTATGTCTTCAAGACTACGGTATGCGTCTGTGAACGAACCCTAAATGTCCTTGATCTTCTCCCGTATTAATAGACAACGGTGAGTTGGCCATCGGAGATTTCCCAACGGGTTGTAAGCCGGACATTCTCCAGCAACCTACGGTCGTGGGTGACCAACAGCAACGCGCCTTCGTAAGCTTCGAGGGCTTCTTCTAATTGCTCGATGGCCGGGACATCCAAGTGGTTCGTCGGCTCGTCAAGCACCAGCAGATTCACGCCACGCGCTTGCAGTAGAGCCATCGACGCGCGGGTGCGTTCGCCGGGTGACAAGGACTTGACCAGCGCAGTGGATTGGTCTGCCTTCAGCCCAAACTTTGCCAGCAGGGTGCGCACTTCAGCTGACGAATACTCGGGGACCGCTTGTTCAAAAGCCATGCCCAAGGCCAGATCCCCTGGCAGCTGGCTACGGGCCTGATCAATTTCGCCAATGCTCACCGAGCTACCCAACGAAGCACTGCCGTGATCCGGGGAGAGCTTGCCGAGCAACATGTTCAGCAGTGTGGACTTGCCGGCACCATTGGGGCCGGTGATGCCAATGCGGTCCTCGGAATTAACCTGCACGGAGACCGGACCAAAGTTATAGTCGCCCTGCTGTAGCGCCGCTTCGTTCAAAGTGCACATCACCGATGAGCCACGCGGTGCGGGTGCAATCGAGAATTGCAGTACCCACTCTTTGCGAGGTTCATCAACTTCATCCAGCCGGGCGATACGAGATTCCATTTGGCGAACCTTGGCGGCCTGCTTTTCTGAGGACTCGCTATTGGCACGACGACGGATCTTGTCATTATCAGGCGCCTTACGCATGGCGTTACGTACGCCTTGGGAAGACCACTCGCGCTGGGTGCGGGCACGGGAGACGAGGTCGGCTTTCTGATTTTCGAATTGCTCGTAGGCTTCCCGGGCATGGGTGCGGCTGATGGCACGTTCGGCGAGGTAGGAGTCATAGCCACCCTCATAGACGGCCACCTTATTTTGGGCCAGGTCCAATTCGACGATGCCGGTGGTGCAACGCGCTAAAAATTCGCGGTCGTGGGATACCAGAATGACCGGGGAGCGCAGGGAATTAATGAACTCTTCAAGCAGTTCAAGTCCGGCGAGATCTAGGTCGTTGGTGGGCTCATCAAGCAAGATGATGTCAAAACGAGAAAGCAGTAGCGCTGCCAGAGCGACTCGGGCTACTTGTCCGCCGGAAAGGGCTGTCATTTCCGTTTCTAAAGACAGGGTGAAACCTAATTTGGCCAGCACCTCAGGAATGCGGTCCTCGAGGTCCATGGCGCCGGAGGCCATCCAGTGATCAAAAGCGTTGGCGTAGGCATCATCGGCGCCCGGCTTGTCGCTACCTAGGTCTTCTGCCGTGGCTTCCATGCGTGCGGTGGCCTCGGCGCAACCAGTGCGACGAGCCAGATATCCGGTGATCGTTTCGCCAGGAATTCTTTCGTGCTCCTGAGGAAGCCATCCGATAAAAGCAGAATCCGGTGCGGTGCTGACCGTTCCTGCCTGTGGGGTTGCTGCCTTGGCTAACAGCGAGAGCAAAGTTGATTTGCCTGCGCCGTTGGCTCCCACCACTCCGTAAACATCCGAGGTACTGGCAGTGAAGCTCAGAAGAGAAAACAGGGTTCGGTGGGCGTGGCCACCAGAAAGGTCTTTGGCCACGAGTGTTGCAGTCATGGCGTTAAGTCTAGTTTGAAATCAGCTTGAACACAGACGAGTGGTTCGAGCCCTCATATTAGAAGAGCTCGAACCACTTTTGTGTGATGACTTCCTAGGCGGAAGCTTCACCAATGCGCTGGAACTTCAGCTGACGACGCGCCAAACGATGGGCATCAGGAATAGCCCGCGCCAACGAAATCTCGGCAGCAATTGCAGCGCCAAGTTCCTGACAGAATTCGCGAGGACGCTT